>UEXP01000199.1_pt1 | contig 29750 bp, 27 predicted proteins | sample 4301171 | NCBI WGS metagenome assembly UEXP01 (sample SAMEA4773182, study PRJEB27434) | metagenome | biome: 2259; feature: agricultural soil; material: soil | place: USA | collected 2014-09 | depth 0.25 m
CGACCTCACCGTCTACCAGCGCACCCCGATCTGGGTGACCGCCAAGCCCGACTTCGACGTCCCCGGCATCGTGCAGAAGATGTTCGCCGGACTTCCGCTGACCCAGCGGGTCGCGCGCTTCGGCGGGTCCTCGATCCTCGAGGTGCTGATGGTCGCCGGCGTCCTGAAGTACAAGGAGTTCCGCCCGTTCGGCAAGGTGGCGGAGGCGGTCGCCAAGGCCCACCTGCGCCGTCAGGTGAAGGACCCCGAGACCCGTCGCAAGCTCACGCCCGACTACACCTTCGGCTGCAAGCGTCCGACGTTCTCCAACAACTTCTACCCGACGTTCAACAAGCCCCACGTCCACCTGGAGACCACGCCGATCTCGCACATCGACGAGACCGGCATCGTCACCACGGGCAGCGAGGGTGCCCACCGCACCGAGATCGACGTGCTCGTGCTGGCGACCGGCTTCAACCTGTGGGACGTCAACTTCCCCGCGATCGAGATCATCGGCCGCGACGGCAAGGACCTCGGCAAGTGGTGGCGCGACACCCGCTTCCAGGCCTACGAGGGCATCACCATGCCGGGCTTCCCGAACCTGTTCTCGCTCAACAGCCCGTACTCCTACAGCGGCCTGTCCTACTTCACGACCATCGAGTCGCAGATGAAGCACATGGAGCGCCTGCTCACCTCAATGCAGCGTCATGGCACGACGGTCTTCGAGGTCACCGAGGAGGCCAACGCCCGCTTCCTGGACCGGATGACGAAGAAGCTCGACGACTCCGTCTTCCTGCTCGGCTCGTGTGCGTCGGCCAACAGCTACTACTTCAACCAGCACGGCGAGGCGACCCTGTTGCGCCCCACGTCGACGCTCGCCGCGCTCCGCGAGGCCGGTCGCTACCCGCTCGAGGACTACACCTGTGCCTGAGACCTCTTCGCCGCGTCGCGGCCTCGTGATCGGCTGCGGCGGCACGCTCGGGTTCGCCTGGACCGCCGTCGCCCTCGCCGAGGTCGAGCGTCAGCTCGGCTGGGACGTCCGCACCGCGGAGGTCCTGGTCGGCACCTCGGCCGGCTCGGAGCTCGTCGCCACCCTTGGCTCAGGGCGTACGCCGGCAGACCTGCTGGCTGCGCTCGACGGCCAGCCTGGTGCAGATCCAGTGCTGGCGACGCACCTTGCCGAGCACCCGGGCAACCTGCCGCCGCTCCCGCGTCCCGCGATGCCTGCGCCCCGGATGGTCGCCAGCGGCCTGCGCCACCGGGCGCCCCTCGAGGCACTGGCCGGGATCGCACCGCGCGGCACGGGCGATGCCGCGTGGCTGCGCGACTTCGGTGCTGCGCTGGCCGACGCCAGCGGATGGGTGAGCCACCCGGCGACCTGGCTGGTCGCCGCCGATGCCCGCACCGGCCAGCGGGTCGCCTTCGGCTCGCCCGGCGCCCCGACCGCGACCTTGGGCGACGCGATCGCCGCCAGCTGGGGCATCCCCGGCTGGTTCCCGCCGGTCGAGATCGGGGGACGTCGCTATCTCGACGGCGGTGCGGTCTCCACCGGTTCGGCCGACCTGGTCGCCCCGCTCGGCCTCGACGAGGTCGTGGTGCTCGCGCCCATGACGACGCGGGGCGGCGTTCCCGCGCGCGGGCTCGACCGCCTGGAGCGGTTCCTGCGCCGCAGCATGACGCCCGTGCTCGATCGCGAGGTGGCGCTGCTCGAGGCGCACAGCACCCGGGTGATCCGCATCGAGCCCGGAGCCGCCGAGCTGGCCGCCATGGGACCCAACTTCATGGACGTCGCTCGCCGCCCGGCGACGCTGGAAGCCGCCCGCGAGGCGCTTCCCCTGACTGTTGAAAGGGCACTCGCATGACCGCCACGGAGCAGCGTTCCCCGCGGGTCGTCGTGATCGGAGCCGGACTCTCCGGCATCGCACTGGGGCGTGAGCTCCTGCGTGCCGGCCACGACGACTTCGTGATCCTCGAGAAGGGCCATGATGTCGGCGGCGTGTGGAACTGGAACCACTATCCGGGCCTGACCTGTGACGTCCCCTCGTCGCTCTACCAGTACTCGTGGGACACGAACCCCGGCTGGAGCCGGACCTTCGCGACGGGCCCCGAGATCCAGCGCTACCACCGCGACGTCGCCGAGCGACACGGGATCATGCCGCACGTCCGGCTCGACAGCGAGGTCGTGGCAGCGCGCCACGGCGACGACGGCTGGACCGTGACGACGGCCGACGGCTCGACGTACGACGCTGACTTCATCGTCGCTGCCACGGGCGTCCTGCACCACAAGAACGTCCCCGACTTCCCCGGACTGGACTCGTTCGCCGGGACTGTCGTGCACAGCGTCGACTGGGACGACGACATCGAGGTGGACGGCAAGCGGGTGGCCGTCGTCGGCACCGGCTCGACCGGCGTACAGCTGGTCTCCGCCTTCCAGAAACGCGCCGCCCACGTGACCAACCTCCTGCGTACGCCCCAATGGGTGCTCTGGGCGCCGACCGAGGTGGCGCAGCCACTGCCGGTGAGGGCGCTGCTGAAGTACGTGCCGCTGTTGGACCAGGCGGTCCACCAGGTCTCGATCGGCGCCTCCAGCCTCTACACGGACGTGGTGACCAGGCCCAGCTGGCGCCGCCGCCTCGTGCGGCGCGCGGCGGAGGCGCACCTGCGGACGATCCGCGACCCCGAGCTGCGCCGGAGGATGACCCCCGACTACGAGCCGCTGTGCAAGCGACAGGTCGTGTCCGGCACCTTCTACCGCGCGATCCAGCAGCCGAACGTCAGCGTGGTGACCGACGACATCGAGCGGTTCGTCCCCGAGGGCATCGTCACCGCCGACGGGACACTCCACGAGCTGGACGTCGTCGTACTGGCGACCGGTTTCAAGGCCCACAGCTACATGCGGCCGATGGACCTGGTCGGGCGCGACGGTCTGACCATCGACGAGGCCTGGGAGAAGGGGACCTACGCCTACCGCATGTCCGGTCTGCCGGGTTTCCCGAACCTCTTCATGATCATGGGCCCGAACGCGCCCGTCGCCTCCCTGCCTCAGCACTGGACGGCCGAGCGCTCCTCCGAGCACATCGTCGCCTGGCTCGATCGCTGGGCACGACGTGAGTTCGACACGGTCGAGCCGACCGCCGAGGCGACGGAGCGGTTCAACGAGCAGGTCAAGGACGCGCTCGGCCCGACCGTCTGGAACACCGGCTGCAACTCCTGGTACCTCAAGGACGACGGCTCGGTCGACCTCTGGCCCTTCGACCGCGCGACCACCAAGCGGTGGTTCGCCCGCCCCGACCACGGCGACTACGCCTTCACGACGAACGGAACGAACGCATGAGCTACCCCTCCATCGACCTGTCGGGCGCCGTGGTCGCCATCACCGGCGGCGCCCAGGGCATCGGCCGCGCCACGGCCGAGCTCTTCATCAAGCGGGGTGCGACGGTCGCGATCGGCGACCTCGACCACGCGCTCGCCACCAAGACGGCGAAGGAGATCGGCGCGCACGCCTGGCCGCTCGACGTGAGCGACGCCGCGGCGTACCGGTCGTTCGTAGAGGCCGTCACCGCCGAGCTCGGTCCGATCGACGTGCTCGTCAACAACGCGGGCCTCATGCCCAACGGTGGCTTCCTCGACCTGTCGCCCGCCACCGACCGCCTGCAGTTCGACGTCAACGTCTTCGGTGTCATCAACGGCATGCGCGCGGTGCTGCCCTCGATGCTCGAGCGGGGACACGGGCACGTCGTCAACGTCGCGTCGCTCGCCGGCAAGTTCCCGGTGCCCGGCCTCGCCGTCTACAACGCGACGAAGTTCGCCGTCGTCGGCCTCACCGCTGCCACGCGCCTCGAGTACGCCGGATCAGGTGTCTCGCTCACCGCCGTCCTGCCGTCAGCAGTCGACACTGCCCTGGCCTCGGGCCTCGACATGCGCCCGATCCCGAAGGTCCAGCCGGAGGACATCGCCCGCGCGATCGTCGACTCGGTGGCGAGCCGCAAGGCCGAGATCGCCGTTCCGTCGTACGTCGGTGGGCTGGCCAATGTCGCCGCCGTCACGCCCGAGCCGGTGCTGAACACGGTCCGCAGGCTCATCAAGGGCGACCGTGCGCTGAAGGGCGACACCGCCGAGAGGACCGCCTACCGCCAGCGCCTGGAGGAGCAGGCGCGGAAGTGACCTCGTCAGCGGGCGGAGAGCTGCGTGTGCTGGATCGCGACGATCGGGGCCGGCGCGGGCTCGGCGGGCGCGGCGAAGCCGTAGAGGTCGGTCGCGACCGAGAGGGTGACGTGGCCGGCCAGGAAGGCAAGGGTCACCGCGACGGCCTTCGCCAGGGCGAAGGCCATCATCTGCGCGAGGGAGCGCTGGCCGCGGGTGATCACGTTGTCTACAACGTGATTGACCCGATTTGGCTACTGCGATGCTGGTCACCCGTCAAGGACTCCGAGCTGCGCAGCACCCTAGGATCCTGACGTGAGCACGACTGCCTGGTTCCAGAGCCCTGCCGACGCCGCCCGACGGCTCGATGCGGTGGGCTACCTGAGCGACTCCGCGATCGCCACGACGGCGTACCTCGCCGGTGCGCTCGAGAAGCCGCTGCTGCTCGAGGGCCCGGCCGGTGTCGGCAAGACCGAGCTCGCCAAGGCGGTGGCGAAGGCCTCGGGCGCGGAGCTGATCCGACTCCAGTGCTACGAGGGCCTCGACGAGGCGCGTGCGCTCTACGAGTGGAACTACAAGAAGCAGCTGCTGCGCATCCAGGCGACCGATACGTCGCAGGACTGGGAGCAGACCCACGACGACATCTTCACCGACGAGTTCCTGCTGACCCGGCCGCTGCTGACCGCGATCCGACGCGCGGAGCCCACGGTGCTGCTGATCGACGAGGTCGACAAGACAGACGTCGAGGTCGAGGGCCTGCTGCTCGAGATCCTCTCCGACTTCCAGGTCACCATCCCCGAGCTCGGCACGGTCGCCGCCGTGCGTCGCCCGTTCGTGATCCTGACCTCCAACGCCTCGCGTGAGCTGTCCGAGGCCGTGAAGCGTCGCTGTCTCTACCTGCACCTCGACTACCCCGACGCCGCCCGCGAGAAGGAGATCGTGCAGTCGCAGGTCCCCGGCGTCTCCGACCGCCTCGCCGGGCAGCTCGTCGACATGATCGGCCGGATGCGGGACCTCGAGCTCAAGAAGTCGCCGTCGATCGCCGAGTCGGTCGACTGGGCCCGCACGCTGGTCGCCCTGCAGATCGGCAAGCTCGACGACAAGGCCGTCTCGCAGACCCTGGGCGTGGTGCTCAAGCACCGCTCCGACCACGAGCGCGCCGTCCGCGAGCTCCGCCTTCCGAACGGACGCTGAGCATGCTCCTCGACCGGCACATCGGCTTCGTCGAGGCGCTGCGTACCGCCGGCTTGACGGTGAGCCTGGCCGAGGACATCGATGCCGCGCAGGCGCTCGGCGTGGTCGACCTCGACGACCGCGAGACCGTCCGCGCGGTGTACGCCGCGACGCTGTGCAAGCGGCACGGCCACCGCCCGGGCTTCGACCAGCTCTTCGACCTCTGGTTCCCGGCCATGGTCGGCGACGGCCGGATGGGCGCGGGCATCGAGGCCGGCGCGACCGAGGGCTACGAGCTCATCACGAAGGAAGGCGACAACGAGCTCGCCCAGGAGCTGCGCGACGACGGCCCGGAGTCGCTGGAGGCCTTCCGTGAGCAGCTCGCCGAGGCGCTCGCCACCGACGACCGCCAGCGGATGGCGGAGCTCGCGATCTTCGGCGTCGGCCAGTTCGGTGCCCTGCCGGGCCAGGGGCCGGGCCGCTCGACGTGGAGCTCCTACACCGCGATGAAGCGGATCCGTCCCGAGGACATGGCGTTCCGGATCATGCAGGGCCTCGAGGGCCAGGGCTTCGGGGAGGAAGAGGCACGGGCGGTCGCGACCCGTCGCATCGCCGCCTTCACCGGCCTGGCCGAGGCCGACGCCATCCGCCGCATCGCGCAGGAGAAGGGCGTCGAGCAGGTCCAGGAGAACGTCGTCCGCCCGACGCTCGACCGCCTCGACTTCCTCTCCATGCGCCGCGCCGACGTCGAGGAGCTGCGGCGTCAGATCTATCCGCTCGCGCGACGCCTCGCGACCCGGCTCACCCAGGAGCACCACGCGCGCCGCCGCGGCCCGCTCGACTTCCGGCGTACGGTCCGCGCGTCGATCGCCACCGGCGGCGTCCCGCTCACCACGCACCACAAGCCGAAGCGCCCGCACAAGACCGAGCTCGTCGTGCTCTGCGACGTCTCGGGCTCGGTCGCCAACTTCGCGGCGTTCACCCTGCTGCTCGTCTACGCCCTGCGCGAGCAGTTCGGCAAGGTGCGCGCCTTCACCTTCGTGGACGATGTCGTCGAGGTGACCGACCAGTTCGTCCCCGGCGGCGACCTCGTCGACATCATGGCGGGCCTGGTCGAGCAGTCGACCCACGCGGCCCGCTTCGGCCGTACGAACTACGGCCGCGCGTTCAAGCGCTTCAACGAGAAGTACGCCGACGCGCTCGGCCCGAAGGCCTCCGTCCTGGTGTTGGGTGACGCGCGGTCGAACTACGCCGACCTGCAGATGCCGGAGCTGCGCAAGATCGTCGAGAGCTCGAAGAAGCAGTGGTGGCTCAACCCGGAGGTACGCCGCAACTGGGACACCGGCGACTCCGTGGCGACGCGTTACGCGGACGTGGTGCCGATGGTCGAGTGCCGGAACCTGACCCAGCTCTCGGAGTTCGTGCACGACATCCTGTGAGCGCCGTTTCGTGGGCGCCCCGCGCGACCGTCGCACCGATAGACTGCGAACCCGACGCCGCCCCCGAGCCCGAGGTGACGCCTTGACCTTCGACGCCCACCAGCTCGACGTTGCGCTGCTGGCGGGCTCGATGATCACGCTGCTGGCGATCCTCGCCGTGCGTCTGTCCGCGGGCTTCGGTCTGCCCTCGCTGCTCCTCTACCTGCTCATGGGTGTGGTGCTCGGGGAGTCGGTCCTGGGCATCCCGTTTGACGACGCGCAGGTCGCGCATGCGCTCGGCTTCGCGGCACTCGTCCTGATCCTCGCCGAGGGTGGTCTGACCACGTCGTGGGAGGCGATCAAACCGGCCATGCGGCTCGGTGTCTCGCTCGCGACCGTCGGCGTCGCGATATCCGTCGGCTTGATGACGCTCTTCGGCCACTACGTTCTCGGCCTCGACTGGCAGATCGCGCTCCTGCTGGGTGCGGCAACATCGGCGACCGACGCCGCAGCGGTCTTCAGCGTGCTGCGCGCCGTGCCACTGCCGCGGCGCATCAGCGGTGCGCTCGAGGCTGAGTCGGGCCTCAACGACGCACCGGTCGTCGTGCTGGTCGTCCTGGTCGCCTCGGGGGCCGCGCTGGAGCACGGCGTGCTCGCGATGGTCGGTCTGGTCGTCTACGAGCTCGTCGTCGGTGTGCTGCTCGGCCTGGCGATCGGGTTCCTCGGTGCCTGGCTGATGGGGCGGGCCGCGCTACCGGCCTCCGGCCTCTACCCGCTCGCTGTCGTGGCACTCTGCGTGCTCGCCTACGGCTCGGGCGCGGCGATCCATGCCTCCGGCTTCGCGGCGGTCTACGTCGCAGCGCTCGTGCTCGGCAATGCCGAGCTGCCGCACCGGGCCAGCACGAAGTCCTTTGCCGAGGGCATCGCGTGGATGGCCCAGATCGGCCTCTTCGTGATGCTCGGCCTGCTGCTCTCGCCGGAGCGGATCACCCTCACGACGGTGGGGCTCGCGCTCGCCGCAGGTGTGTTCCTCACGCTTGTCGCACGGCCGGTCTCGGTGTTCGCCAGCGCGGTCGGGACCAGGCTTCCGGTCGCGGAGCGGGCCTTCCTCTCCTGGGCCGGTCTGCGCGGAGCGGTGCCGATCGTCTTCACGACCATCCCGCTCGCCGAGGGCATCGAGGGTGCCGAGCGGCTCTTCGACATCGTCTTCGTGATGGTCGTGGTCTTCACCCTGGTGACCGGCCCCACGCTCCCGCTCGTCGCGCGCTGGCTGCGCGTCGCCAAGCGTTCCGAGCCGCGCCAGCTCGCGATCGAGGCGGCGCCGCTCGAGCGGATCGCGGCCGACCTGCTGCAGGTCCGGATCACCTCGCGCTCCAAGATGCACGGCGTCGAGGTCGGGGAGCTCCGTCTGCCACGTGGTGCGTCCGTGTCGCTGGTGATCCGTGACGGCGAGATGAAGGTGCCCGAACGCCGCACCGTGCTCCGGCACGGCGACGAGCTGCTCGTCGTCACTCCGCGTCGGCAGCGGCACGCGACCGAGGAGCGGTTGCGGCTGGTGGCCAAGGGTGGCCGGCTCGCGCAGTGGCTGGGCGCCGACGAGCGCGGCTAGCTGGCCCGGACGGCAACGAAGCCGGCTGTCAGGGGACCTTGGGGCCGCAGATCCACGCGGTCTCGCTGGCGACGACGGAGTCGACCTTCGGCGCCAGCTTCTTGCGCACCTGGTCGCCGACCACGACCACGACGCCATCTCCGAGCACCGGCTTGCCGCCGATGATCGGGGTCCCGGGGCCGAACTGGCGTGCGACCAACCGCGCTGCCGGGCTCGTCGGGTCGGCCCAGATCTCGACCTTGGCGACCCCGGCGGTGCCCGCGTTGCCGGTCTGGCCGGGCGCGAAGCCGCGCTCGAGGAGCTTGCGCATCGCCTCGCCCGCACCACCGGAGCGTGCGCCGGCGTTGAAGACGCTGACCACGACCTCGCTCGGGTGGACCGCCTGACCCGCCGCGATCTGCGTGTCCGCACACGCCGAGGAGTCGTCGTACGTCGTCAGGGACGGCAGCGGCTTGGTCGCCCACTGCCAGCCGACGACCAGCATCAGCAAGGTCAGGACGACCAGGCCGATCAGGGTGCTGCGCGAGGTGGCGGGCGTCTCCATGGGGCTTCCGATCACTCGCCGAGCTCGAGCACGCGCGCGTGGACGACGTGGCGCTGCTGCAGTGCGGCCCGGATCGCGCGGTGCAGGCCGTCCTCGAGGTAGAGCTCCCCACGCCACTGCACGACGTGTGCGAAGAGGTCGCCGTAGAAGGTGGAGTCCTCGTCGAGCAGCGACGTCAGCTTCAGCGTGTCCTTGGTCGTCACCAGGTGGTCCAGGCGCACCTGTCGCGGCGGCACCTTGGCCCAGGCCTGGGACGAGGTCCCATGCTCCGGGTAGGGCCGGCCTTCGCCGACACGCTTGAAGATCACGCCGCGATCCTAGGCCACGTCGAATTTTCGATTGCGGTCGACAACCGTGTGTCCGGACAATCGGAGGATGCCGTCCTCAGGTGCCCTGCTCGCCTTCCTCGTGGCCTCGATCCTCTTCATCCAGGTGCCGGGCCCGTCCCTGCTGTTCACGATCGGGCGGGCACTGAGCGTGGGACGCACTGACGCCCTGCTCTCGGTGGTCGGCAACGCGCTCGGGCTGCTGGCGCAGGTCATCGGCGTGACGCTCGGGCTCGGTGCGCTGGTCGCTGCGTCGGCCACCGCCTTCACCGTCCTCAAGATCGTCGGCGCGACGTACGTCGCCTGGCTCGGCATCCAGGCGATCCGGCACCGCGCCGACGCGAGGGCGGCCCTGCTCGCGGGTGACGCGGACTCCCGGCGCACGTCGCCGTGGACGTCGGTGCGGACCGGCCTGGTGGTCGGCGTGACCAACCCGAAGTCGATCGTCTTCTTCGCCGCCTTCCTGCCGCAGTTCGTGAACCCCGACGCGGCAGCGGCGCCGCAGCTCCTGCTGCTCGGCCTGCTCTTCTCGGTCATGGCGGTGCTCTCGGACTCGGTGTGGGCCCTCGCCGCTGCGCGTGCGCGTGACTGGTTCGCGCGCGAGCCGCGTCGCCTGGACCGGATGAGTGCCGGCGGTGGTGTGATGATGATCGGGCTGGGTGCGGTGCTGGTACGCACGGGATCCAGCGCCCACTGACCCGCGATGCGCCTGCCGCCGGCGACGTACCGGCCCTAGGCTTCCCGCCATGACGGACACGCCTGCCGAGACCCCGGCCGCTGCTGCACCTGACGCGGCCCCTGCCACCCCGGCGCCCGCCGCTCCCGCGGCGAACCCGATCGCGGATGCGATCCGGCCGGGCTACGCGTTCGAGGGCGCAGCGCTGGAGCTCGGTGGACTGATGGCGGACGTCACGACGCTGACCGACGTGAAGGTCCGGATCCCGCTCGGGATGCTCAACCGCCACGGCCTCGTCGCCGGCGCGACCGGCACCGGCAAGACCAAGACGCTGCAGCTGCTCGCCGAGCAGCTCAGCGCCCACGGTGTGCCGGTCTTCGCCGCGGACATCAAGGGCGACCTCTCCGGCCTCTCCCTGCCCGGCGAGGGCGGCGAGAAGATCACCGCGCGCGCCGCGTCGGTCGGCCAGACCTGGACCGCCACCGGCTTCGGGTGTGAGTTCTTCGCCCTGGGTGGCGAGGGCACGGGCACCCCGGTGCGGGTGACGATGAAGCAGTTCGGCCCGACCCTGCTGGCGAAGGTGCTCGGGCTCAACGAGACCCAGGAGTCCTCGCTCGGCCTGGTCTTCCACTTCGCCGAGGCGGGCGGCCTGGAGCTGGTCGACCTCGCCGACCTGCGCGCGGTGGTCAAGTTCCTCACCAGCGACGAGGGCAAGCCGGCGTTGGAGGACCTCGGTGGTCTCTCGTCGGCGACTGCCGGCGTGATCCTGCGCGAGCTGATCGCCTTCTCCGACCAGGGTGCGGACGCGTTCTTCGGCAAGCCGGAGTTCGAGGTCGCGGACTTCCTGCAGGTGCGTGAGGGCAAGGGCGTCATCTCGCTGATGGAGCTGCCGAACCTCCAGGACCGGCCGGCGGTCTTCTCGACGTTCCTGATGTGGCTGCTCGCCGAGCTCTTCCGCACCCTGCCGGAGGAGGGCGACCTCGACAAGCCGAAGCTGGTCTTCTTCTTCGACGAGGCCCACCTGCTCTTCGCCGACGCGTCGAAGGACTTCCTGACCCTGATCACCCAGACGGTGCGGCTGATCCGCTCCAAGGGTGTGGGCGTCTTCTTCGTGACCCAGTCGCCGACCGACGTACCCGACGACGTGCTCGCGCAGCTCGGCTCGCGGGTCCAGCACCAGCTCCGTGCCCACACGCCGAACGACGCCAAGGCGCTCAAGGCGACCGTCAACACCTACCCCAACAGCGAGTACGCCGACCTCGGCGAGGTGATCACCTCGCTCGGGATCGGTGAGGCGGTCGTGACGGTGATGAACGAGCGCGGTGCGCCGACGCCGGTCGCCTGGACCCGGCTGCGCGCTCCCGAGTCGCTGATGGATGCCGCCCCGATCGAGGGCATGAAGGCAGCCGTCTCCGCGAGCCCCTTGTTCGCCAAGTACGGCACGGTCGTCGAGGTCGAGTCGGCCGCCGAGAAGCTCGGCGCCGCAGCTGAGGCCCAGCAGAAGGCGGCGGAGCAGGCCGTGGCGGAGAAGGCGGCCACGGCTGCCAAGGAGAAGGCCGAGAAGGCCCCCTCGAAGCCGGCCGCCAAGCCCGCCGGGCGCACGCGCAGCGGTGCCATCGCGAACGCCGCGTGGAACAGCGTCGACGACGTGGCGGCCGCCCTTGCCCCGCGCGGCAAGAAGCAGTTGGCCCGCAACGTCACCAACATCCTGAAGTCGGTGCTGCGCGGCCGCTGACCTAGGCTCTGCGGCTGTGGCCGGTCGAGGGAATGCAGCGCGCGCTTCGGGGCTCCTCGTTGGCTATGCGCTGGACGTCGCGTTCGCCGACCCGCAGCGCCACCACCCGGTAGCCCTCTTCGGAACGGCCGCGCGACGCCTGGAGGACCGGGTCCACGCCGACTCGAGGCTGGTCGGCGCCGGCTACACCGCCGCGCTCGTCGGCGGCACCGTCCTTGGCGCTGCGGCTGCGCAGCGGGGCCTCCGAGCCGGTGCCTCTGCGGTGGTCGGCCCGTCGCGTGCAGCGTCCGTCGCGGAGTTCGGCGCAGTCGCAGCGGCGACGTACGTCGCGCTCGGCGGCACCTCGCTGGTGCGCGAGGGCGACGCCATGGCAGGACTCCTCGGCCGCGGTGACCTTCCCGGCGCGCGCCGTCGGCTGTCGCACCTCTGCGCCCGCGACGCCACGGACCTGGCACCCGACGACCTGGCTCGCGCCACCGTCGAGTCGATCGCGGAGAACACCTCCGACGCGGTCGTGGCGCCCCTGGTCTGGGGTGCCCTGCTCGGCGCGCCGGGCGTGCTGGGCTACCGCGCCGCCAACACCCTCGACGCGATGGTCGGCTACCGCTCGGAGCGCTACCGCAGCTTCGGCTGGGCCAGCGCCCGTTTCGACGACCTGCTGAACCTGCTCCCGGCGCGGCTCGCGGCGTTGCTGGTCTTCGTGGTCACCGGCCGCCGCGAGGCGCTCACGGTCTGGCGGCGGGACGCACACAAGCACCCGTCGCCGAACGCCGGCCCGGTCGAGGCGGCGTACGCCGGAGCGCTGGGCGTCAGCCTCGGTGGCACCAACACCTACGACGGCGAGGTCGAGTCGCGCGGTGTCCTGGGCGACGGCCCGGCCGTCACGGTCGCCGACGTGGCCCGCGCCAACCGCCTCTCGCGGAAGGTCTGCGCGGCGGCTGCGGTGACGTGCGCGGCGGCCGCGTTCGGACTCGCCCGGTCGCGCCGCTGATCGGTGGACCAGAATGGCCCCGTGAGCGTGACCGGATCCCCGCGCGGGCTGTTGTTCGCCGGCACCACCTCTGACGCGGGCAAGAGCCTCGTGACGGCGGCGGCGTGCCGGCTGTTCGCGCGCAACGGGATCAAGGTCGCGCCGTTCAAGAGCCAGAACATGAGCAACAACTCGATGGTCTGCGCCGACGGCTCCGAGATCGGTCGCGCCCAGTGGCTGCAGGCCGTCGCCGCCGGTGCGGAGCCCGAGACCGCGATGAACCCCGTGCTCCTCAAGCCCGGCTCGGACCGCCGCAGCCACATCGTGCTGCTCGGCCAGCCGGCCGGCACGCTCGAGGCGGGGGAGTTCGCCACCGGCAGGCGTCACCTCGCCGCGGCGGCGTTCGAGGCCTACCGCGACCTCGCCTCGCGCTACGACATCGTCCTCTCCGAGGGCGCCGGCTCCCCGGCCGAGGTGAACCTGCGCGGCGGTGACTACGTCAACATGGGCCTCGCCCGTGAGATGGGGCTCCCCGTGGTCGTCGTCGGTGACATCGACCGCGGCGGCGTGCTGGCGGCGATGTTCGGCACTCTCGGCATGCTCGACCCGGACGACCAGGCGCACCTCAAGGGCTGGATCGTCAACAAGTTCCGCGGGGACCTCTCGCTGCTGCGCCCCGGTCTGACCACTCTCGAGGAGCGCACCGGGCGTCCCGTGCTCGGTGTGCTCCCGTGGATCAGGGACCTCTGGCTCGACTCCGAGGACGCCCTCGCGATCGGTGCCTGGCCGCAGGCCTCGGAGCCGACCCTGCGGGTGGCCGCTGTGCGCTTCCCCCGCATCTCCAACGCCACCGACCTCGACGCACTCGCCGCCGAGCCGGGCGTCGAGGTCACCCTGACCGACCGCGCTGCCGAGCTGGCCGACGCCGATCTCGTGGTGCTGCCCGGGTCGCGCGCGACCATGAGCGACCTGGCCTGGCTGCGGTCGCGGGGACTCGACACCGTCATCAAGCGCCGTGCTGCCGAGGGCAAGCCGGTCCTCGGGATCTGCGGCGGCAACCAGATGCTCGCCGGTGTCCTCCACGATCCCCACGGCATCGAGTCGGGTGGCAGCGTGGACGGCCTCGGCCTGCTGCCGACCCGCGTCGACTTCGGGGTCGAGAAGATCCTGGGCCGGCCGACCGGTGAGTGGCGCGGCGAGGCCGTCGCGGCGTACGAGATCCACCACGGCGTCACGACCCTCGACGGGACGGCACTCCGCGCGTTCGAGGCGTCGATGTTCCTCGACGGCTTCACGATGAACGCCGTCTGGGGCACCACCTGGCACGGCGCCTTCGAGTCGGACGGCTTCCGGCGCGCGTTCCTCGCCGAGGTCGCTCGTCGGACCGGCGCGACCTGGGTCGCCGACCCTGACGCCCCGTCGTACGCCGGACGCCGCGAGGACATGCTCGACCGGCTCGCCGACGCCCTCGACGAGGCCGTCGGCTTCAATCCCCTGCTCGACCTGGCCACCACCGGAGGTGTCGCATGACCGCGCTGAGTCGCGTGACCGTGGTCGGCATCGGCGCCGACGGGTACGACGGTCTGGGGGCGCTCGCGCGTCGGGTCCTGCTCGAAGCGGGCGCCGTGATCGGCGGTGCACGCCAGCTCGAGCTGCTGCCCGCGAGCGTGACCGCTGAGAGGATCGAGTGGCCCGTGCCGCTCCGCCCCGCGGTCAAGGAGCTCGTCGCGAAGCACCTCGAGCGCGGTCTCGTGGTCCTGGCCAGTGGGGACCCGATGCACCATGGCATCGGCCGCACGCTGGTCGAGGAGCTCGGTCCGCAGACCGTGCAGGTCATCAGCCACCCCGGCTCGGTGAGCCTCGCCTGCGCGCGCATGGGCTGGGCCGTCGAGGCGACCCCCGTCGTCTCGAGCCTCACCGACCAGCTCTCCGCCGTGATGCGCCATGCCGGGGACGGCCGGACGGCCCTGCTGCTCAACCGCGATGCGACCACCCCGGTCGCGCTCGCTGCCTTCCTCACCGCGCACGGCTTCGGGCCGTCACGGCTGACCGTGATGAGCGACCTCGGCGGTCAGGAGCGGAGCCTTCGCGGTTTCGCCGACCAGGTCGACTACTGGGGCTCCCAGGCGGTCTCGTCGGTGAGCATCACCGCGATCGAGTTCCGCGGCGCGCCCGCCCGCCAAGAGACCCCCGGCCTTCCGGACGACGCCTTCGAGACCGACGGACAGCTCACCAAGCGTCACGTCCGGGCGCTCACGCTGGCCACGCTCGGCCCGCGACCGGGTGAGCGCCTGTGGGACATCGGCGGAGGTTCGGGCTCGGTCGCGATCGAGTGGCTGCGTGCCCATCCCGCGACCTCGGCGACCGTGGTGGAGCGGGACGAGACGCGGGCTGGGCGGATCGTCCGCAACGCCGCCTCGCTGGGCGTGCCGCGGCTGCAGCTGGTCACCGGCAGTGCCCCTGAAGCGCTCGAGGGACTGCCGACGCCCGACGTCGTCTTCGTCGGCGGCGGGCTCACCGCGCCCGGTCTCTTCGACGCCTGCTGGGCCGCGCTGCCCGTGGGAGGGCGCTTCGTGACCAACGCGGTGACCCTGGAATCCCAGGCCCTCGTGATGCGGCTCCAGCAGGAGCACGGCGGCGAGCTGATCAAGATCGACGTGGCCCACACGACTCCGGTCGGCGGGTTCACCGGATGGCGCGCGGCGATGACCGTGGTCCAGTGGAGTTGTTCCAAGGAGACAGAGAAGCAGTGACCGTTCACTTCGTCGGCGCGGGCCCCGGTGCCCCCGACCTGATCACCGTGCGCGGCCTGCGCCTCCTGCAGTCCGCCCAGGTCGTGATGTACGCCGGCGCGCTGGTGCCGGACGAGCTCCTGGCCGAGGTGCCGGCCGATGCGCGCCGCGTGGACACCCAGCACCTCGACCTCGACGCCATTTGTGCGGAGTACGTCGCGGCTCACGACGCCGGCCTCGACGTCGTACGCCTGCACTCCGGCGACCTGTCGCTCTACTCCGCCGTCGCCGAGCAGGCCCGGCGCCTCGAGGGGCTCGGCATCGACTACGACCTGTGTCCGGGCGTCCCGGCGTACGCCGCTGCCTCGGCTGCCCTGGGGCTCGAGCTGACCGTGCCCGAGGTCAACCAGTCGGTCGTCCTCACCCGGCTCTCGCGTCAGGCGTCGAAGATGCCGGAGCGGGAGACGCTGGCCAACCTCGGCTCGGCGGGTGCCCTGATCGTCCTCCACCTTGCGACCCACCTGGTCGATGAGGTCGTCGCGGAGCTGGAGCCGAACTACGGCCTCGACTGCCCCGCAGCGGTCGTCTTCCAGGCCTCGCAGCCCGACCAGGTGATCCTGCGGGGCCTGCTCGGCGACATCGCCTCCCAGGTCAAGGCGGCGGGTCTCAAGCGCTCGGCCGTGATCATGGTGGGCCGGTCGCTCGCGGCCGAGGGCTTCCGCGACTCGCACCTCTACAGCTGCGACCGGGACCGCTCGATCGTCTGATCGCGCGCACGTCGCGAGGCGGCAGCATCGCGGCAGCGAGGGGCCACCTGATGCGCCGACACGGTGCGACACGCCGCGACCGACGGCGTGTCGGTCTCCGTCAAAGCATCAGGTGGCCCGGGAGGCGCGCCAAAACACGCGCCGGCGTACGCCGGACGCAGCAGACTGGCTCCCATGAGCGCCACCGGAACCAGCCGCCCCGTTCCCGCCTACGCGCGTGCCCTGCGCGGCGTACAGCAGAAGCTCGTCATCGACGCGCCGGGCGGTCCGCGGCTGATGAAGTTCGCCACGGTGATCAACTTCCAGAAGGCGCTGATGCCGCTCTACCTGGGCGCACTGTTGTGGATCTACCGCGACACCGAGGCCGGAAGCAGCACGGCGGCGTGGATCTACCTCGCGATGCACGGCTCCTACGGGCTGGTCTGGTACCTCAAGGACAAGGCGTTCCCCGACCCGAGCTGGCAGGTGCGGATCACCGCCCTCGGCGCACTCAACTCGATCCTCGCGGTCCTGGGCTGGTACTGGCTGTTCGGTTGGCTGCTGATCTCCGGCCGGGGCGGCGACTACCCGCTCGACGACAAGGTCTGGTTCGCGCTCGCGATCTCGATGTCGACCTTGGGCATGGTGATCATGATGGCCGCCGACGTGCAGAAGTGGGCGACGCTGAAGATCCAGCGGGGGCTGATCACGAGCGGCATGTTCCGCTACGTCCGCCACCCCAACTACAGCGGCGAGATGATGATCTACCTCGGCTTCGCGCTGCTGGTGTGGCACTGGATCCCGTTCGCCGTGCTGGCGTGGGTCTGGCTCGGCCTGTTCACGCCGAACATGATGGCCAAGGAGGCCAGCATGAGCAGGTACGCCGAGTGGTCGGCGTACAAGAAGCGCACGACGTGGGTCATCCCGTTCGTGTTGTGAGCGGGGACGAGCGGCGAGCCGGAGCAGGCTGCCAGCGGCCGTAGGCGATGGCGACCACCGCAAGGCTGATCGTGGTCGGCGGACCGGTGAGCAGCGCACCGTAGAAGCTGGCTTCGGTGTCGAACGCCAGCTGGTACAGCACCCAGAGGATCCCAGTGAGCGGCATTGCGAGCTTGATCGCCGCGAGGTAGAAACCCCAGTCGCGGCGCGCCGTGGCGTCGGCCGCGTGACGGCGGCCCCGTAGGGCTACGACGAGCGCAACGACTCCAGCCATGGTCCACGAGATCGTGATCCGGTCGACTCCGTCGAAGGCCGAGGCGTACGCCGTGATGAGGGCGAGCAGCCCGGCGAGGCCGACGCCGGTGAGGAGGATGCGCTCCCGGGGTCCGAAAGGATCGTCGCGGTCGGCGGCGTTGCGGCCGGCGGGGACGAAGCGCGCGGCCAGGACGACGGTCGAGGGTGCGAGGAAGCCGAGGATCGCGGCACCGGCCAGGTTGGTCACCTCCTGCGTGACGTCCGGCCACGCAACTCCGAGGACGAGGTAGCCGAGCCTGAGGAAGGGTGCGGTGCACAGCAGCGCGAACAGGTAGGTCATCAGGATCCGGTGACTCGCGACCTGGCGCCGACGGATCGCGTGGAAGCCGAGCCAGCCGCCCGCGAGTGAGCCAAGGGCGAGTGCCCACAGCTGCACATAGAACGCAGGTCCGTCGTACGTCCCCGTGGGGCCGACGGCCAGCAGGAAGGCGAGGGCGGCGGCCATCGACACGGTGACAGCGGCGATCAGGAAGCGACCGATCCTCCGGTGGACGCCGGGCCGCCTGCGGCTCAGTCCGCTCAGTTGGAAGACGCACAGGGAGATCGCCGCGGCCCCCAGGACGGTGTGCGTGACCATCGTCGTCGCGTTGTCGCGGTAGTTCTCCATCTGCACGGCGTGGATCGACCCCGCGCCGAGCGCGTGTCGGTCGCCGGCCACCCCGGCGAACGCGTGGTCCCAGAGCTCGGGGCCGTCGGTGAAGTAGCGCGACATGAACTCTGCGGCCATCGGGGCGTAGACGAGCACCCAGATCGCCACGGCGATCCAGGCAATGCGACCGGCTGTGGCGACCCGGGGGCTGCGGATGCGTTCCATGAGATGAGCGTACGACTGATTTGGACTCTGAGTCCAAAACTGTGAGGAGGCTGACGGCCGCGCCCCGTGGACTACGGTCGGGGCATGGCCGTCGCCCCAGGGGAGCAGAACGCCGCGACCCGCGGTGCTACCCGTCAGGCGCGCACCCAGGCCGCGATCCTCGATGCCACGGACGCCGTCCTGGCGGAGGGTTCGGTCGACGAGGTCTCGGTGGCGGAGATCGCCCGGAGGGCAGGAGTCTCGCGCGCCTCGGTCTTCGGCCACTTCGGGACCAAGGACGAGCTGGTGGCTGCAGCGATCGAGCGACTGGCGGGCGTGGCGCTCGCGGACATGCAAGCGGCGTACGCCGTGGACGGGTCTGCCTTCGACCGGGTCATGGCGTCAGGCTCGGCCTACCTCGACCTGCTCGTCGAGCATCCGCCCCTGCTGAGATACCTGATCACCCGGCCCCTGCGGACCTCGACCTCCCCGATCGATGAGCGCATCGAGTCGCTGATCGCCCTGCTCCGGTCAGGTTTCGAGGAGCAGATCGCGGAGGCCGTGCGTGCCGGCGAGATGCGCGCACTCGATCCGCGCCTGCTGTCCTACTTCCTGTACGGCGCCTGGCCGGGAGCGGTCTCCCTCGTGCTGGGTCCGCCGGGCAGCGCGCTTGACGACGCCGAGGTCCGGGCGGCCTTCGAGACCGCGCTCGCGATCTTCGAGCGCGGGATGCGCAACGCCTGATCAGCGGGTCAGCGGCCCAGCGGCTCGCAACGCCCGACGATGGTGCCGGCACGGTCGATGCAGATGACGTCGACGGCGACAGGCGCACCGCGGAGCACCGCGAGCGCCTCCTGTGCAGCAGCTGACGCGACCAGATCACCCAAGGGCACCGACGACGCCTGCGCACGCGTCAGCGCCTCCAGCCCGGTGTTGCAGTCGGCCAGGTCCAGCGCGAACCCGGCACCCGTGGCGAGCCCCGCCAGGTGCGACAGGTCGACCTGGGAGCGACCGCTGTGCAGGTCGAGGTGGCCGGCGGCGAGCTTCGACAGCTTCGCGAAACCTCCGACGATGGTGAGCCGGTCGACGGGGTGACGACGGAGGTACTTCAGCACCGCGCCCGCGAAGTCGCCCATGTCGAGCAGGGCATCCTCCGGCAGCCCGTACTCCGCCACAGCGACCTTCTCCGACGTGGAGCCGGTACAGCCCGCGACATGGGTGTAGCCCGCAGCCCGCGCGACGTCGATGCCTCGGCGGATCGAGTCGATCCATGCCGAGCAGGAGTAGGGGACGACGATTCCGGTCGTGCCGAGCACCGAGAGGCCGCCGAGGATGCCCAGGCGAGGATTCCAGGTCTTGCGGGCGAGCTCCTCGCCGTGGTCGATCGAGATCTCGACGATGACGTCGCCGGCATCGCCGTACGCCGCCGCCACCTCGGCCACGTGCGCCGAGATGAACTGCCGCGGCATCGGGTTGATCGCCGGCTCACCGACCGCGAGCGGGAGGCCGGGCTTCGTGACCGTGCCGACGCCGGCCCCCGCCCGGAAGGTCACGCCGGAGCCTGCAGGACCGCGCGTGACGGTCGAGCGGACCAGGGCCAGGTGCGTGACGTCCGGGTCGTCACCCGCGTCCTTGGTGACCCCGGCCATCGCCGACTGACGGTCCTCGGCCAGCGACTCGACCGTGAGGGCGAACGACGGCGTGGCGGTCGGCAGCGTAATCGTGACCGGGTCCGGGAACTCGCCCGTGAGCAGCGCGACGTACGCCGCCTTGGTCGCCGCCGTCGCGCACGCACCGGTCGTCCAGCCGCTGCGCAGGCCGGTGCGTTCGAGCTGGGCGGGACGCCCGCTCGCGCTCGGCTGCTCGGTGGTCACGCGCCAACCCTAGGCCGTGTGGCCTGGTGCGCGCGGCTTCCGCCCAAGGCGGTCCTCGCTAGGGTGAAGCGCGTGAAGATCCTGCTGCTCGGAGGCACCTCGGAGGCTCGTGTGCTCGCGACGCGGCTGACCGGGATCGGACACGAGGTGGTCAGCTCCCTCGCCGGCCGTGTCTCGAGCCCCCTGCTGCCCGAGGGCGAGGTCAGGATCGGAGGGTTCGGGGGGCCTGAGGGCCTCGCGGACTGGCTCGGTCAGGAGTCGGTCGACGTCCTCGTCGACGCCACGCACCCCTTCGCGGAGCACATCACCGCCAACGCGTTCGAGGCCGCGCGGCGCACGGGCATCCGCCACCTGCTGCTGCGCCGTCCCGGCTTCCCGCTGCGCGACGACTATGTCCTGGTCGACGACGTGCACGCGGCTGCCGACGCGATCGCGCCGGGCGCGACGGTCTTCCTCACCATCGGCCGCCAGCAGGTCGCGGCCTTCGGGCACGTCGCGGCGAAGTTCGTGGTCCGCGCGATCGATCCGCCGACGTCGCTGCCGCCGCACCACGTGCTGCTCCTGGACCGCGGTCCCTTCGCCCTCGACGACGAGATCGAGCTGATGCAGCGACACGGCATCGACACCCTGGTGACCAAGGACTCGGGCGGCGCGGCCACCGCTGCCAAGCTGGAGGCTGCCGCCCAGCTCGGCATCCGCGTCATCGTCGTACGACGACCGGAGCTGCCGGAGGGTGTCGAGGTGGTGGAGTCCGTCGAGGACGTGATCCACCGCCTCGTCTGAGCCTCAGTCCGGGTAGCGCCGCGGGGTCCAGACGACGGTCTCGCCGGTCGCACGCTCGACCAGCTGGGTCTGCGAGGAGCCCACGAGGATCAGCGTGCGCATGTCGATGACATCGGTGTCGAGGTCGCCGAGGGTCTGGATCCGCACGATCTCCGTGGGACCGCCGATGTCGCGCGCCAGCACGACGGGGGTGTCCGGCTTGCGCACCTCGAGGAGCAGGTCCTTCAGGTCGACCACCTGCTGGCGGCGCTCCTTGGAGGCGGGGTTGTAGATCGCGAGGACCAGGTCGGCCTCGGCAGCCAGGCGGATCCGCCGGGCGATGACCTCCCACGGCTTGAGCCGGTCCGAGAGCGAGATCGTCGCGTAGTCGTGGCCCAGTGGCGCGCCGACGCGGGAGGCGGCCGCATGTGCGGCGGTCATGCCGGGCATGACCTTCACCTCGATGCCGGAGTACTGCTCCTCGCAGGCAACCTCGAGCACGGCGGTCGCCATCGCGAAGACCCCCGGGTCGCCGGAGCTCACGACCACGACGTTGCGGCCACGCGAGGCCAGGTCGAGCGCGAACTCGGCGCGCTCCGACTCGACCTTGTTGTCGGACAGGTGACGCACCTGGCCCGCGCGCTCGGGCACGCGCTTGATGTACGTCGTGTAGCCGACGAGGTCGTCGGCGACGGCGAGCGCGCCCTTGACCTCCGGGGTCAGCCAGAGCGGTCCGGCCGGCCCGGTGCCGATGACGGTGACCTTGCCGGGCTTCGCCGGGCGTTCCTCGAAGGAGACTTCGGAGCGCGTCGGGAGGTAGTCCTCGACGGCCAGACCAGCGACCTTCGACGGGAGCACGGCCATGGAGAAGTAGGGAACCGTCTCCGGGTCGACGTCGGCCAGCCGGTCGACGCGCTGCTCCGCCATCGTGGCGCGCTCGACGTACCAGGCGTCGTCCAGGCGGCCGGCGGCCTCGAGCGCCGCGCGGATCGCGGGGAAGGTGCGGCCCATCTTGAGGATCACGGCGGAGTCGGTCGACGCGATGCGCGCCGCGAGCTCCTCCTCGGGCAGCGTGCCGGGCAGGACCGTGAGGACCTCGCGGTCCTCGGTCAGCGGCACGCCGAGGGCGGCGACGGAGGCCTGGATGGAGCTGACGCCGGGGACCGTCTCCGTCGGGTAACGGTGTGCCAGGCGCTTGTGCATGTGCTGGTACGACGAGTAGATCAGCGGGTCGCCCTCGGAGAGGATCGCGACCGAACGGCCGGCGTCGAGGTGTGCGGCGAGACGGGCGGCAGCCTCCTCGTAGAACTCCTCGATCGCGCCCCGGTAGCCGCCCGGGTGGTCGGTCGTCTCGGTAGTCAGGGGGTAGACGAGGTGCTCCTCGACGTGGTCCTCCCGGATCCACTGCGCGGCGATGCGTCGCGCGTTCGACCTGCCGTGGCGAGCCGAGTGGTAGGCGACCACATCGGCGCCCTGGATCACCTCCACCGCCCGGAGCGTCATCAGCTTGGGGTCGCCGGTGCCGAGGCCAACGCCGTAGAGGTGGCCGGGAAGGACAGTCATCGGATGATCTCCACGTCCGAGGCGAGCGCGTTGAGCGCGCCCGCGGTGATGGCAGAACCGCCGCGGCGGCCGTGCACGACGAGCCACTCGAGGCCGAGGGTGCTCTCGGCGAGGGCGACCTTGGACTCGATCGCGCCGACGAAGCCGACCGGGATGCCGAGGATGGCGGCGGGCTTCGGTCCGCCGGCCGCGATCATCTCGAGCAGGTGGAAGAGCGCGGTCGGCGCGTTGCCGATGGCGACGACCGAACCCTCGAGCCGGTCGCGGAGCAGCTCGAACGCCGCGGCGGAGCGGGTCGTGCCGAGCTCCTTTGCGAGCGGCGCCACGCGCTCGTCACGGATCAGGCAGATGACCTCGTTGTCCTTGGGCAGGCGGGCGCGGGTCACGCCGTACGCGACCATGTTGGCGTCGGTGATGATCGGTGCGCCGGCCTTCAGCGCCTCGCGCGCCGCCTGGGCGAAGCCCGGCGAGTGTGCGACGTCGGCGGGCAGGTCGGTCTGGCCGCAGGAGTGGATCATCCGGACGACGACCGGCTCGGTGAGCTCGTCGAAACGCGTGAGGTCCGACTCGCGACGGATCATCGCGAACGACTCCTCGTAGATCGCGTTGCCGTCCTTCTCGTACTGCATCAGTGCTGCTCCAGGGTGTAGCTGTCGTTGCTGGCGGCGATCGCCGCGAGGTGGGTGCCGGTCGGGTGGCCGCACTGGCGGTCACACCCGGTGACATGGAGGCGTTGGCCCGGGTTCTCGGCCGCGAGCCTCGGGGCGTCCGCACGGACGTCGGCCAGCGACTTCGCGCAGCCGGGTCGACCGACGCAGGCGGTCACGAGCGCCAGCGGATCGGCGTCGTCGAGCAGGAAGCCATGCTCGGTCAGCGTCGCGACCGCGGAGTCGGTCGGGCGCGCGAGGACGACCGTGCGTGCGGGCGTGAACCGGATGGCGCTGATGTCGTCGGCACGGTCCGCGGGGAAGAGGTCGGCTATGGCCTGCCAGGCCGCGGCTGGTGCGTTGCCGAGCGGCACCCCGGCGACGCTGGCCTCGTCGTCCGTCCCGAGCGAGCTGCTCTGATGCGGCGCCGTGTCACCTGCCGCCAGCGACGGTCCGGGGCGGCCAGGGGCGAGCTCGGCCAGCGCCTCCGCCGGCAGCTCGGAGACCCGCCAGACAGTGGGTGCGTAGGTGTCCCGCAGAGCGAGGAAGCGGTGGGCCGCGCCGATGAGCAGGTCGGGTGCGAGGTCGAGCGGAGCCGTCACAGCGGTTGGCTGGCCCGCGATGCTCAGGCGTACGACGTCGTCCGCCTCGAGGATGACGGCGACGTCCGGCTTCAGGGCCAGCACGAAACCATCACCCGCGTCGATGCCGAAGAGGAACCGTCCCGAGAGTGCCACCAGGGCTGCGTCGGCCCGCAGCTCGCTGTCGAACTCCGCCAGCACGGACTCGACCGAGGTGACTCCCCTCAGGCCCGAGAGCGGGGAGGCGACGACGTTGCGGACGCGGTCGTGCGTCAGGGACGGCAGCAGCCCCGCGGCGAAGAGGCCGTCGGCCAGCTCCTGCCCGCAGCCCGAGCCCAGTCCACGCAGCTGCACGTTGCCGCGCGAGGTCAACGAGAGGAACCCATCGCCGAGCGACACGGCGAGGCCCGCCAGCGCCCGCAGCTGCGCGGGGGAGACCCGGCCTCCGGGGATCCGGACCCGCGCCAGGTGGCCGTCCGCCGCCTCATGCAGGCGCAGTGCGCCCGGGCAGCGGTCGTCAGCGGAGGGTCGGGACACCCCGGAAGCCTAAGTCAGCAACCTCAGGGCGTGACCGCGAGGGCCGCGAGCAGCCGCCCTCCGAGATCGGCGTCGCCGGTCACGGTCGCCGTGACCGCCTCCGGAGTACGACGGCCGCCCGCGAGCACGACGTACGCCTCCCGCTCGAGGGTGATCGTGACGGTCGGGTCCTCGACGTCGGCGCGCCCGGCCCTGCCGTCCGGCCCGACGGCGACGGTGATGGGCTCGAAGTCGTCGACCACGAGCCGCGCGGAGGCCCCCACCGGCGCGCCGACCTTCTTGCCGAAGACGAAGCCGGTCGACGGTAGCAACACCGTCCCGATGACGTGCTCCGACGCGGGGGACCGCAGCCCGCCGGGGAGCCCGGCCGCACGACGGATGTCCTGCTCGTGCATCCAGATGTCGAGCGGCCGGTTCTTGAGGAGCGTGGCGTTCGACCAGCCGATCAGCCCGAAGACACCGGGCGCAGGTGCCGCGGGGTCAGGCGACACCGCGACCAGCTCGGCGTGACGCGCGGAGGTCGACGTCCGGATCTCCTCCAGAAGGGACTCCCGGCTCCGGCCGCGCCTGCCGACGACGCCCTGTTCGGTGAAGACATCCATCAGGCCCGTGACGTGCGGCGGCGTACCGATCTCGATGCCGGTCACCTCGTCATGCGCCGCACCCGCCAGGATCGCCTCCAGATGGGCGACATGGGAGACCACGGCGGCCACGTCCCAGCCGGGCAGGTCGGTGGGCGCGTGCCACGCCTCGTCGGGCAAGGACTCGACCAGCGCGAGGAAGTCGGCGACCGCGCCCCACCACACGTCGACCAGCTTCGTGACCTCCGCCATCAGCTCACCCCTCCTTGATCCCGAACTTCTCGTGGAAGCGTCGCAGCGGGGCGGGTGCCCACCAGTTCGCCTCGCCGAGCAGCCGCATCAGTGACGGAACGAGCAGCGCGCGGACGACGGTCGCGTCGATGATCACGGCGAGCGCCATGCCGACACCGATCTGCTTCATGAAGAAGACCGGGCTCACCGCGAACGCCGCGAAGACCACCGCGATCATCACGGCTGCTGCCGAGATGATGCGTCCGGTCCGTGCCATGCCCTGGGCGACGGCTTCGGTGTTGGAGAGGCCGCCGTCACGCAGCTCCTTGATCCGTGCCATCACGAGGACCGCGTAGTCGGTGGCCAGGGCGAAGGTCACCACGAAGAGGAAGACCATCGAGATCACCTCGACCGCGTACGGCCCCGGGTAGTCGAGAAGCGAGACCAGGAACTTCTTCTCGAAGACGATGACCAGGATGCCGAGCACAGCACCCAGCGTGAGCGCGTTCATCAGCAGCGTCTTCAGCGGCAGCAGCACTGAACCGGTCAGCAGGAAGAGCAGCGCGAGCGTCAGTGCGACGATCAGCCCGACGACGATCGGTGCGTTCGAGACCAGCGAGTCCTTCAGGTCGACGAACCGCGCGGTGTTGCCGGAGACCAGGAGCTCCTGGCCGTCACCGACGGACAGGCTGCGGATGGTGTCGATCGCGCGCTGGGAGCTGTCCGACAGGGCTGGGCCGTCGAGCGCTGCGGTCGTGTAGGCGATGTCGCCGACGTGGGTGAACGGCGGGATCGGCGAGTCGGGGTCGACGTGCGGCACCGCCGCGATCGAGGCGCGTAGCTTCTCGAGCTCGGCGTCCCCGGGGTTGCCGGTCACGGTCAGGGAGACGCCCTCCATCACGGCCCGGGGGTAGTGCTCGTTGAGGTACTGCGTCACGCCGTACGCCTGGAGGCCCGGCGGCACAGCCTGCGAGCTCGGCCCGGTCAGGTGGGTCTGCGCCAGGGGCGATGCGAGCGCGAGGAGGGCAGTGGTGGTGAGCACCGCGATCGCGACGGGGCGGCGCATCACGAAGCGGGCCAGCCGGAGCCATCCGGTGGAGGCGTCGGAGACCGCCGGGCCGCGGCGGATCGAGAACTTGTTGATGTTCGGGCCGAGCCATGCCAGCAGTGCCGGAACGACGAGCACCGCCATCGTCGCGGAGAGCAGGCCGACCGCGCCGCCGGCGACGCCGATCGAGTAGAGGAAGCGCTGCGGCATCAGGATCAGTGCGGCCATCGCGCCCGCGACCGTCAGGCCCGAGAAGAGCGCGGTGCGACCGGCTGAGGCGACCGTGTTGCGGAGTGCCACCTCGGTGTAGCCGTGACGCGCGACCTCCTCGCGATGCCTGCTGATGATCAGCAGCGCGTAGTCGACCGCAAGGCCCAGCGAGAGGGCGGTGGCGATGTTGAGCGCGAAGATCGAGGTGTCGACGAACGCGGACAGGATCCGCAGCGTGAAGAGTGTGCCGATGATCGACAGGCCGCCCACGAGCAGCGGGATCATCATCGCCACCGCGGAGCGGAAGACGAGGAGCAGAAGGATGCCCAGGATCGGGAAGGCGATCAGCTCGGCCCGCGTGAGGTCCTCCTTGGTCTGGTCGTTGACCTCGTTGAAGCCGGGGGCGTAGCCGCCGAAGCCGATGTCGAACTTGTCGGACTTCACCAGCGTGCGGACCGACTCGTCGGCGATGCCGCCCTTGTCCTCCACGTCGGGATCGCTGAGGTAGGCCGCCAGGACGAGCGACTCAACGCCCTTCTCGTCGCCCTCGACCAGTCCGGTGGCGGCAGGGTCAGGAGCGTCGAGGGGGTTGACGACCTTCGCGACGTAGTCGCCCTTCGCGAGCTGGCGCGCGAGCCGGTCGATCTCCGCCGTCCCCGCAGGGCCGAGGTCGAGGACGCCGCCGTCCCTGGCCCGGATCAGGACGACCAGGCCGGGCTCGGCGGAGTGGCCGAGCTCGTCGGCGAGGATCCGCCCTGCCTTCTCGCTGGGGGAGGCCGGGTCGGCGAAGCCGGCCGCCGCGAGGTGCTTCTCCGCGTCGTGGCCGAAGAAGCCGGCGACCGCGGCGAAGAGCAGGATCGCGGCAAGGACGGCGCGGGGGCGGCGCCAGGTCAGCGACGACGTGCGCTGCAGGAGTGAGTCGAACATGGAGGGAACGTAGCAGTGTGAGTTCCCTTTGGGAACCCATTGCGGCTACAATGTGGCGCATGCCTCTCGGAGACCAGGATCAGCACTGCTCGGTGGCCCGCACCGTCGACATCGTCGGCGATCGGTGGACCCCGCTGATCCTGCGCGATGTCGCGATCGGTGTCAGCCGTTTCGACGCGATCCAGCGCGACCTCGGCATCTCGCGCAAGGTGCTCACGCAGCGCCTGCACACGCTGCTCGAGCACGGGATCATCGAGCGTGTCGCCTACCAGGACAACCCGCCGCGCTTCGACTACCGCCTGACCGAGAAGGGCAACGACCTCGCCATGGTCGTGCTCGCGCTGCAGCAGTTCGGCGACAAGTGGTTCTTCGGCGAGGAAGGCCCGCCGATCCAGTGGCGACACCTGGCCTGTGGCGAGATCAGTGCACCGGTCGCGTGCTGCGACAAGTGCGGGAGCGCCGTGCGGCCCGGTGATGCGGTGCCGGTCAAGGGGCCGAGCTTCTCCCCGGACGAGGCGCCGGAGCTCTCCGCGGCGATCGACGCACTGCAGGCGTTCCTCTCCTGACGAGGCATCTGACGTCGGTCAGCTGCGCGCGAGCGGCAGCTCCACCGTCAGGTCCTGCACCTTCACCGTGAACAGCGACGTGCTCGCGCGGTAGGTCGGAGCGTCGCTCGGCGCGAGCTCCAGCTTGATCTGGTGCCCGGCGTCGAAGCGATAGCCGTTGCCGTTCAGCTGGAAGGTGATCCGGCCGGCCTGGCGGTCGAGCAGCCGGTAGACACCGCGTGAGATCAGGCGCTGGGTCCCGTCGGGCGAGACGTCCCACAGGCGCCCGGCGAGCTGGCCGCCGTTGCCCGTCGTGGTCACGGTTGCCCGGATGGTCGGCCGGCCCAGCAGGACCTGCGGCGACGCGAGGTTCGCGACGTAGTGTGCGCTGCCCGCGGCGCTGGTCTTGCCGATCGACTTGCAGGGGTCGGCGGTGCCGAGCGGGTTCGTGCTCGGGATCGCGTCGTAGTGGAGACCGATCGCGGGGTTGCCCAGCAGCGGGTTGACGGTCTGTGCGGCCGCGCCACCGAACGTGAGGCTCGTCGGGTGGATCTTCGCCCACGACCGTGCGCGGTACGGGCCACCGTCGGCCACGGCACCTGCACCGAGTGCAGGGCAGGTCGTCGTGTAGGCGAGCACCGAGCCGTTGCGGGGTCCGCCGCGCTTGCCCTTGAGGAACTTGTTGAAGAACCGGAACGCCGTGTCGTTGAAGGCCAGGCTTGCGCGGCGGCGGTTGGCGTCCCGGGCGTGGCCGACGTCGCCGAGCATCATCGCCACGTAGGCCTTCGGGTAGGTGGCGCGCACGGAGACGTAGTGCCGGAGCGACTCGGTTGCGGGGAAGAAGTCGTCGCTCCAGCCGCTCTCGAGCAGCAGCGGGGCCGGCGCTCCCGGGATGCCGACCGAGCCGTGATAGGTCCGGAACTCTCTGGCCGTGGCCGCGAGCTTCGCGCCGTAGGGCTCGCCGAGCTCCATCTGGGCGATCGCGCCGGTGAGGTCCCACGGCGCGTTGCCGGGGATGGCCGGGTTGGCGACGTAGCCGGTCGTCGCCGCGAGCGCGTAGAGCGCGCGGGTGTAGCTCTGCGTCATCACGCCCAGCGGCTGCAGGGTGCTGTCGGCCGTGCTCGGGTCGAAGTCCAGGAAGCGTCCGTTGGGCATGACGGCCGACATCAGGTCGGTCCACTGCCACGCGCCGTACGCCGCGGCGATGCGCATCCGCTTGCCCTGCGGCGAACGCCATGGAGCGAAGCTGCCGTCGGGCAGACGGATCTTGTCCTTGAGCTCGCCGAGCTGGACGGCCTGTCCGCCGCCGTAGGAGAAACCGGTCACGCCGATCTTGCGCGGCTTGGTGATGCCCTGGTCGGCGAGCAGGCCGAGCAGGTGCTGGGTGTCGCGCGCCTCATAGCGTTGGTCGGCCAGGCGGATGAAGCCGTTGGCGCAGGCACCGGTCTGGGTCCATGCCTTCGGGGTGCCGCCGCCCCCGCAGGACTCGCCGAAGCCGCGGGCAGAGGCCGCCATGACGGCATAGCCGTGCTGGGCGTACCAGAGGTTGTTGTAGTGCTCGGTGAGCGGCAGGATCCGCGGGGCGAGGGTGCTGGTCTGCGGAGTATTCGGCTGGAGCGCCGACTTGTCGCCGCCGAGGCCGTGCAGGAGCACGATCGTCGGCCAGGGGCCTCGCCCCTTCGGGGGCAGCGTGACGTCGACATCGAGCGGTGTGCCGTCGAAGCTCGGCACCTTGGCGCCGGTGCAGAACCGCACGCCGTCGACCGCCTTGCACGCACGGCCGAACGGCGCGGGAGCGCCTGTCGCGGCGGAGCTGGTCGCCTCGGGGACGACGAGGGTGACGGCAGTGGCCAGGAGAAGGCCAGTGGCCCAGCGGATCGACTTCACGTCTCCGTCAACGACCGTGGTGGTGATCGGGTTAGGCCCGGCACGGGCTGCCCGGTTTATGCTCGTCGGGCGTGCGCCCGGCCGGGTGTGCGACCCAGAACGTTGGGTGACGAGCGAGGAAGCCGGTGCGAATCCGGCACGGTCCCGCCACTGTGAGCGGCCCGCCCCGGCAAACGAGGTGGCCGTGAGTCAGGAACTCCCGTCACCCCACCCTGTTGAACCGGGGCGAGGAAACCCCACGAAGGGATCGAAGTGCTGC
>UEXP01000159.1_pt1 | contig 29173 bp, 25 predicted proteins | sample 4301171 | NCBI WGS metagenome assembly UEXP01 (sample SAMEA4773182, study PRJEB27434) | metagenome | biome: 2259; feature: agricultural soil; material: soil | place: USA | collected 2014-09 | depth 0.25 m
CCTGCCGCTCGACGGCATCAACACCAAGATCGAGGCCATCATCCAGGGCCAGGTGACCAAGGACGGCTCGCCCGTCGGCACGGCGTACGTCCGCCTGCTCGACAAGTCGGGCGAGTTCACGGCCGAGGTGCCGGTCTCCGCGACCGGCCACTTCCGCTTCTTCGCGGGCGACGGCGAGTGGACCCTGCGCACGCTGGCCCCGAAGTCGGAGCCGGTGGACCGCAAGGTCATCGCGGCGGTCGGCTCGATCGCCGAGGTCGAGATCGCCATCTGATCTGGCACACGAAAGGGCCCCGGCTTCCGTGAGGAAGCCGGGGCCCTTTCGCATGTCGCTGCGGGGCTACGACGCCTTCGCGTCCTTGCCGTCCTTGGCCTCCTTGCGGCGGCCACCGACCTTCGCGGGCGCCTGGGGCGCCTCGGCGTAGTAGTAGTAATAGCCCTGCGCCTGCTGCTTCGGCACGAAGTTGGCGACCGTGCCGAGGACCTTGGCGTTGACCGACCGCAGTCGCTGGGCGGCAGCGGTCAGGTGGTCGCGGTGCACCTTGCCGTGGCGCGCCACGATGATCGCGCCGTCACAGACGTTGGCGAGGATGGTCGCGTCCGCGACAGGCAGGACCGGCGGGGCGTCGACGATGACGATGTCGAACATCTCGCGCAGCGCCAGGAGGAGCTCCTTGGCCGTGCGGGACTGCAGCACCTCGGACGGGTTCGGCGGCGTCGGACCCGAGGTGAGCACGTGCACGCCGCTCTCGGCGTGCCGCTGGATGCTCGCCTTGAGCTCGGTGCGCCCGACCAGGACGGTCGTGAGGCCGACCGAGCCGTCGAGGCCCATCAGCTTCGCGAGGCGGGGCAGGCGGAGGTCGGCGTCGACGAGCAGCACCCGTCGGCCGGCCTGGGCCAGCGCGATGGCCAGGTTGGCCGAGGTCGCGGTCTTGCCCTCGCCCGCGGTCGCGGAGGTGACCACGATCGACTTGATCTCCGAGTCCAGGTCGAGGAACTGGAGGTTGGTACGCAGCACGCGGAACGCCTCGCCGCGCATCGAGAAGCCGCTGGTCTGGGTGAGCAGCGGGCGCTTCTCCATGTCGGGGTCGATGCCGACCGACGCCATCAGCGGAGCGTTCACGCTCGCCTCGAGCTCATCCATGGTGTGGACCGTGTTGTCGAGGACCTCGCGGACCAGTGCCAGCGCGCAGCCGAGGATCAGGCCGAGCACGCCTGCCACGAACAGGTTCAGCACGGTGTGCGGCGCGATCGGCACCGCGTTGTAGGACGCCGGGTCGGTCAGCGTCGCCTTGATCTGGGGGTTCTCGTCGCCCTTGGGCGTTTCGAGCTCCTCCAGGTAGTCGACGAGGACGAGCGCGTGCGCCTGCGCGATCTGCTGTGCGCGCTGCGGGCTGGTGTCGTGCGTCGTCGCCTGCAGGATCAGCGAGTCGGGGAGCGCCTCAGCGGTGATCCGGCCCGCCAGAGCGCTGGCCGGGATCGCATCGTCGAGCTTCTCCGCGGTGAGGCGCAGGACCTCCGCGTGGTTGGCGAGCTGGGCATACGACTTCACCTGGGAGACCAGGAAGTAGTTGGCCTGCGTGTCGTTGCCGACTCCGCGCGTGCTGTCCGCCGTGATGTAGATCCGCGTCTTCGACTCGTAGGTCGGCTGCGTGGAGAGCGACAGCAGCAGGCTGGCCGTCACGGCCAGCAGGAAGATGGCAACGATCGACCGCCAGCGCCTCCGAGCCACGCGCATCAGGTTCTTGAGGTCCACCGTGTTCCTAGGGTCGGGGCAGCGCGACGCTGCCGTGTCTGTGGTGGAGTGTAGACAAGCGACCTGCGGAACCACGGCGGATGGTGCGGAAACCGCACCGTGTCCGGACGGATACGTCAAGATGTAGGCCCGATGGACGTGACGTTGTCTGGACCAGCACGTTGTCACTGAAACGGGGCGACGGGGGTTGCACTTGGAAGGACACCCTTGACCTACATCGCAGAACGACCGCGTGAAGCAGTGGCAGGCGAGTCGAGCCGACTCGCCTCGCAACTGCGTCGCGTGCTCCTCGCGGTCGCCCTGATCGACGCGTTCGCCCTCGCCGTGGCGGGCCTCGGCTCCCACGTGGCTGCGGAGGTCCTCACCGACCTCCTGCCTGCGGGGCCGGTCGTCGACGTCTCCGATGCCGCTGCGGCGCCGGTGATCTGCGGGGTCTGGATCCTCACGCTCCTGGTCCGCGGTGCCTACCGGCGCCGGATCCTCGGCGCGGGCCACGAGGAGTTCCAGATCGTGGTGTCGAGCACGCTCGTCGCCGCCGGTCTGATCGGGACGGGTGCCTTCCTGCTCGACCTGCACCTCGAACGGGCGTTCGTCGCCCTCTTCCTGGTCTCCGGCTGCACCGCACTCCTCGCCTCGCGTTATGCCATGCGCAAGGTGGTCCACGTCGCCCGCCGCAACGGCCAGCTCCTCACCCGGGTGATCGCCGTCTGCGAGCCCGGTGCGCTCGACGAGCTCATCTCGCAGTTCCTGCGTACGCCGCAGCTGGGCTACCAGGTCGTCGGCACCTGCGTGCCCGGCCTGGAGCGGGAGGCTGACGTCAGCCTCCCGGTCCCGCTCTTCGGCGGCATCGACTCGATCCTCGAAGCCTGCGAGATCACCGGCGCCCACACGGTGCTGGTCGGCTCCGGTGGTGCCTCGACGTCGCGCGCGCTGCGCCAGATCGGCTGGGCGCTCGAGGGGCGCAACATCGGCCTGGTCGTCGTCCCGTCCGTGCTGGACGTCGCGGGTCCGCGCGTGCACATGCGGCACCTCGCCGGCCTTCCGCTCGTCCACATCGAGGAGCCGGGCGCGCGGCGTGCCGGAGGCCTGGCCAAGCGTGCGTTCGACCTGGTCGGCGCCACGGCGATGCTGCTCGTGCTCTCGCCCCTGATCGCCCTGATCGCGCTGGCGGTGAAGCTCAACGACGGCGGACCGGTCTTCTTCCGCCAGGAGCGTGCCGGCCGCCACGGTCAGAGTTTCCGGATGACGAAGTTCCGCTCGATGGTCGTCAACGCGGACGAGAAGCTCGCCGACCTGAGCGACTTCAACGATGTCGACGACGTGCTCTTCAAGATGCGCAACGACCCGCGCGTCACCCGCGTGGGCCGCCCGCTGCGCAAGTGGTCGCTGGACGAGTTGCCGCAGCTCTTCGACGTGCTCCGCGGCGACATGTCGCTGGTGGGCCCGCGCCCGCCGCTGCAGCGCGAGGTCGACCTCTATCCGCCGGAGATGCACCGCCGCATGCTGGTCCGCCCCGGTCTGACGGGGCTCTGGCAGATCTCGGGGCGCAGCGACCTGCCCTTCGACGAGGCGGTCCGGATGGACCTCTACTACGTCGACAACTGGTCGATCGTCAGCGACGTGATCATCATGCTGAAGACGCTGCGTGCCGTCGTTCTCCGCCACGGGGCCTACTGAAACGACGCCGGTCGCACCCGGCTGAAATCCCGCTCGTCCCAGGGCGCGCGGACTAGACCGGTTGATTAAATTTCTGTGGCCGATGCCAGCAATTACGGGTGATCTGTCTAACCTTCCGGCATCTGTCCGATGCGGCAACCGGCCGCGCACACTCCCGGGGGATCTCCTTATGAAGACCATCGTGTCGCTGTTCGCGGCTCTCGCTCTCTCGCTCGGCCTCATGTCGTTCGCCGGTCCGGCCAACGCTGCCTACCCGAAGTCGGTCGAGGTCGTCGCGACGACCAACGCGCCGAAGACGGTCCCGGCCGGCACCCGCCCGCCGATCACCTTCACCGCCAAGCCGACGGCGGGCAACGCCAAGCCGACCGGCAAGGTCATCTTCGTGTTCAAGAAGAACGGCAAGGTCGTCCGTAAGACCTCCCGCAAGTACACCGGCGGCACCGCTCACTACTCGTTCAAGAAGTTCCGCAAGGGCACCTTCACCGTCAAGGCGAAGCTGAAGACCCCCTCCGGCTCGATCTTCCAGGGCGCCGGTGACGGCGACACGTTCACCGTCGCCTGAGTCCTGTACTCTCGCGGCTCGTGTTGAAGCCTTCGCGACGCCTGTGGCCCCTGGCCGCAGGCGTCGTGGCATTTCTCCTGCTCCTTGCGTACGCCGCCTGGCTGGGCCTGTCGGCACGCTCTGCGCTCACTGCAGCCCGGGCTGACGCAGAAGATCTGACGGCGGCGCTCCGGGAGAAGGACGACACAGCAGCCGACGAGGCGCTGGCGCGCCTGGCCGACCACGCCGCGACGGCACGGAGCCGCACCGACAACCCGGTCTGGTCGGGGCTGGGGGTGCTGCCGGTCGTCGGCGACGACGCGAAGGCCGTGAAGGCTGCGAGCACCTTCGTCGACGCGGCGGCGTCCGCACTCGGGCCGTTGCTTGACGACGAGACCCTCGGCGCCGACCGCTTCGCGCCCCGCGACGGACGCATCGACGTCGACGCGGTTGCGGGTCTCGCTGCGCCGCTGGAGAGGGCCAGCGCACGGGTCGCGGCCGCTCGTGCCGCGGTGGACGCCGTCGATCCGGAATCGCTGCTCGGCTCGTTCGAGGGTGACTGGCGTGACTTCGCCGAGCAGGCGGGCGAGGCTGCCGATGGCCTCGACGCCGCTGCGCGTGCGGGAAAGGTCCTGCCGGTGCTGTTGGGCCGTGGCGGTAGCGCCAAGGACCTGATCGTCTTCCAGACCCCCGCCGAGCCGCGTGCCACCGGCGGCATGCCGGGCAGCATTGCGCTCCTGACCGCGACCGACGGTGCGCTCGAGCTCGAGCAGCAGCAGTCTGCGGCGGGCTTCGGCGTGCTCGACGAGCCAGTGCTGCCCCTCTCCAAGGCCGAGGAAGTCCTCTTCGGCGACAACCTCGGTGCCGATGTGCGCGACGCTGCCTTCACTCCGCACTTCCCGCGTGCGGCCGAGCTGATCGCCGCCCGCTGGCAGCGCGAGCACGGTGACAGGGTCGACGGCGTCATCGCCATCGACCCTGTCGCACTGGGCTACCTGCTCGAGGCGACCGGACCGATCAAGGCGCCGCTCCCGGATGGCTCCACCGTGACGCTGACCGAGCGCAACCTTGCCGACTACCTCATGCACCAGGTCTACGTCGAGATCGACGACCCCGCGATGCAGGACGCGTGGTTCTCCGCCGTCTCCGGGTTGGTCTTCGACCGGATCCGCACGGGGCGTCCGGACGCCAGCACGTTGATCAGCGCGCTGAGTCGCGGGGTGCGCGAGCGCCGGATCTTCGTTCATGCGACCGACGCGGCACTGCAGGAGCGCCTCACGGGCACCCGCGTCGCGGGCGAGCTCTCCAAGACGACGAGTGGCCCCGTCCAGGTAGCGGCCGTCCTCAACGACGCCACCGGCTCCAAGATGGGGTGGTTCCTGGACTACGACGTGACCGTCACCAGCTCCTGCACGGAGAAGGGGCGCGAGATGCTCGGCACCATGACCCTCCGCTCGACGCTCAAGAAGGGTGTGGAGCTGCCGGCGTACATCACGGGCAACGGGGCCCATGGCGTCGAGGCCGGGCAGCACGTCGTGTCCGTGGAGCTCTACGGACCGCAGGGCGGCACGCTCGGCGGGGTCACCTTCGACGAGCAGCGCCAGCCGAACGCGCGCCTGACCGACTATCGCGACCACCCGGCCACGCAGGTCTACGTCCAGCTCGGCCCGGGGGAGACCCACACGGTCACCTGGTCGATGTCGGTGCGTCGCCACGAGGCCGTGGACGTCCGAGTCGGGGCCGGCGTCGAGGCCGAGGACGAGTCCTCGCACCTGCGCGCCTGCTGAGACGTACTGCAAAAATGTTACAGTAATCGCAGCATCCTGGTGACGTGGACCGCGTGCTCGCGCTGCCTCCCTCGGAGGCGATCGAGGCGCTCGTGGGTCTTCCCGAAGGTCAATGGTTCGAGCGCAAGTCTGGTCGTACCTCCGCGCGCGACGTCGCTGTTCCGCTGATCGCGATGGCGAACGCGGAAGGCGGATACGTCGCTGTGGGGATTCACGGGGGTGTGGTCGACGGCGTGCCTCCGGAGCGCGTCAATGCGCTTCGGCAGGCGGCTCAGGACTTCACGGTGCCAGTGGCGAGGAGTTCGGTGAGCGAACTGCTGGCCGAGGACGGGCGACTCGTTCTTGTGTTTCGCGTTCATCCGGGTGAACGCGTGCATGAGAGCACTAGGGGGGACGTGTATCTGCGCGTCGGGGACGAGTCGCGCAAGCTTGGGTATGCCCAGCGCCGGGAACTGGAGTTCGACCGTGGTGGCGCCCCGTTCGACGGGACGGCGGTCGAAGCGGACAGTGCGGATCTCGACGAGGATCAGGTGCGGGCCTACCAGGCGTCGATCGGGTCGCGCAGCCCCGACGCGATGCTGGCCGCACGTGACCTGCTCACGCGCGACGGTCGCCTCACAGCTGCTGGGTGGCTGCTGTTCGCCGAGCGGCCGCAGTCTTATTTCCCAGCGCTGTAGTGCGTGTCCTTCGGTACGCCGATGTCGAGCGCGGCACCGGCTCTGCGATGTCGCTCTACGCTGACGGCGACCTGCGGTGCGAAGGGTCGATCCCGCACCAGATCGCCCAGGCTGCGGGGATCATCGAGGAGTGGGTTCCGAAGGTCCAGCCGCTAGCGCAGAGTGGCCGGTTCGAGGCGCGGCCTGTCATTCCGCGTGACGTCTGGCTCGAAGGGCTGGTCAATGCAGTTTTGCACCGCTCCTACTCGATGTCGGGTGACCACATCCGGGTGGAGATCTTTCCGAATCGCATCGAGATCGAGAACCCCGGCCGCTTTCCGGGGCTTGCCGACCCTTCGGTGCCGTTGTCGATCAGTCGCTATGCGAGGAATCCCAGGATCGTCCGGGTGTGTTCGGATCTCGGCATCGCGCGCGAGCTTGGCGAGGGGATCAAGCGGATCTTCGGCGAGATGCGATCCCTCGGCCTGACTGATCCGATCTACACGCAGACCAGCGGGTCGGTGCGTCTGGTGCTGTCATCGGCAGATGCACTGCCCGATGATGTGCGAGCAAGTCTGTCGAAGGGTGCGCGTCAGGTACTTGACGTGCTGCGGCTCGAGGGTCGTCCGCTGAGCACAGGTCAGGTCGCCGATCTTGTCGGCATCGCCAGGCCTACTGCCGGCCGCCACCTGCAGGCGCTTCGTGCGCACGGCCTCGTGATCTGGGACGGGCAAGGCGCCAGGGACCCCCGGGCCTCGTGGCGACTTCGCTGACCGCGACCTACTGCAACGTTCTACTGCAACATTCGTGACAGCTGGCGTTGCAGTAGGCGTGCATGCCTCTCGTCAATAGACGAGCGCCTGGACGCCCTCGCCGAGGATCTCCTCGACCCAGGTCGCCGCGCCGGCCACCCGGACGCCCGGCAGGACCTCGTCGGCGGTGATGCCGCGCCGATCCGCGCACTGGGTGCAGACCGTCAGCCGTCCCCCTGTGATCACCGCATCGCGGAGGTCGGCCAAGGGTGCGGCCAGCGGGAGATCGAACTCCTCGGCGCGGCCCGGCACGCCGAACCAGGCCGCCTCGCCCGTCAGCCAGAGCCCGACGTCGGCGCCTGCGGCAACCGCAGTGGCAGCGACGGTGAAGGCCTGATTGAGCCGCTCGGGGTCTTCGGGGCCGCAGGTGACCTTGATCCGGAGGGTGCGCATGCCCTCAGCCTAGAGGGCCCGATCCACGCTCGAAACGGCCCGAAATCGGCCCTTTCTGAGTCTCGTCGAGGGGCCTGCGTCAAGCGCGTCACGCACTCGTAACTGATTGGTCTAGACACACACTGTGATCTGCTCCACAAACGACCAATCGGGTGCCAGATGTGTCCCAGGTCGCAGTTAACGTGGTCTGACTCGGGGGTGTTCGGCAGATGAACAGGACTGCCGTAAGGCAGTCGAGCCGCATCCCCATAGACGTGTCATCGGGGGACGACGTGGCGACTTACCAGATCGGCGAGGTGATTGCACCGGCTGTGCCGGACGTGACGGATGCGCGCCCGCTGCCTCCGCTGGTTCGCGCCGCTGACTGGCGCAAACTCTATGTCCGGATCCTCGCCGTCGGCGACCTGGTCGTGCTGCTCGCCGTGCTCACAGCGACGGTGGTCGTGCGCTTCGGTGACGACGACCAGCAGCTCCAGATCGGTGACACCCATCTGCCCTACGTGTCGCTTGCCTTCGTGATGGCAGGCGTGTGGTGGACGACGCTCAGCCTGATGCGCACCCGCAGCGCCCGGATCGTCGGACACGGCACGGATGAGTACCGCCGGGTGATCCGGGCGACCTGGGCGGCCTTCGCTGGTCTCGCGTTCGCCAGCGTGGCGCTCAAGGTCGATGCGTCGCGCTCCTATCTGCTGATTGCCCTGCCTGCCGGCATCGTCGGCCTTCTGGTGTGGCGCAAGGCCGCTCGCTCCTGGCTGCACCGTGCGCGTCGCGCGGGGCGCGGCCTCTCCAACGTCCTGCTCGTTGGTGGTCTCGACACGGCCTACCGCATCCATGCAGCCCTCGAGAGTCAGCCGACCGCCGGCTACCGGGTCTCTGGAGTTTGGGTGCCCGACGTCGACCAGATCGACCTCGACGCCGTGAAGTGCCCCCTTCCGGTCAAGGGCCGCGAGTCGACGCTGGCCGGCATGGTCCGCGCGGCACGGGCCGAGGCGGTCATGGTCACTGATACCGAGCACCTCGGGCACGACGGCCTGCGCGAGCTGACCTGGGCCCTCGAGGGCACGGGGATTGAACTGATGCTCTCGCCCAACGTGATCGACGTGGTTGGTTCGCGGATCCACCTGCACGAGGTCTCCGGCCTCCCGATGCTGCACCTCGACGAGCCGCAGTACGCCGGCGCCGGACGCTCTCTGAAGCTGGCCTTCGACCGGATCGGCGCGGGCCTGATTCTGCTCGCCATGTCGCCGCTGCTGTTCTTCCTGGCGATTACGGTCCGGCTCACCAGCGAGGGGCCTGTGTTCTACCGCCAGGAGCGCATCGGCAAGGACGGCGAGTCCTTCGGGATGATCAAGTTCCGCTCGATGCGCGTGGGGGCTGACGCCGAGCTGGCCGCCCTCGTCGCGGCCCAGGGCAAGAGCCTTGCCGAGCTGCCCAAGCTGGAGAACGACCCCCGCCTGACCCCGGTGGGCGGCATCATGCGCCGCTACTCGCTCGACGAGCTGCCGCAACTCTTCAACGTCCTCAAGGGCGACATGAGCCTGGTTGGACCGCGTCCGCAGCGCGACTTCGAGGTCGAGCAGTACGACCACGTTGCCGGTCGTCGCTTGACCGTCCGTCCTGGCATGACCGGCCTCTGGCAGGTCTCCGGCCGCAGCGATCTCGATTTCGATGAGTCGATCCGCCTCGACGTCCATTACGTCGAGAATTGGTCCATGACGACCGACCTGATCATTCTATGGCGGACCGTACGCGCAGTTCTGGGTTCTGACGGGGCTTACTGAGTGGGTGTGGAACATCCGGGTCCCGAATCCGCTCAGTCGATTGCAGCGCTAATTGTTGCCTTCAACGATGCTTCGACAACTCGGGCCGCGGTTGAGTCCGCTCTGGTGAGCGGAGTTTCGGACGTCCTGGTGTGGGACAACTCAACCGACCCAGCAGCCCGCTCGGAAGTCCAGGAGCTGTCATCGCTTGAGCATGTGACGGTCCTGAGTGACGCAACAAATCACGGTTTCGGCGGCGGGAACAACCGGGCCGCTTTGGCCGCATCGGGCGACCTGTTGTTGCTCCTCAACCCTGACTGTGAGGTAACGCCCGAGGTGGTGGCTTCATTGCGGCAGGTGCTCGCGCGCGGCAACGTAGGAGTCGTGGCGCCCATGATGAGGTATCCGGATGGCAGGTATGGCATCGCTGGTGGAGGAAGACCGTCCCTAGCAAAGGAGCTCCTTGCCGCCACCAACGTCGATGATGTGTTTCCGTCCTGGGTCCGCACCGCCGCGTTGCGCGTTCTGGCGATTCTTGCCCGGGTTCTGCGGCGACCGAGCGTCGGTTCAAGCCTGGCGGCGGGTGGGCCGGTCAACCTAGCGTGGGTTTCGGGGTTCTGCATGATGCTTCCGCGGTCGGTGTTCGAATCAGTAGGCGGATTCGACGAATCCTTCTTCCTCTACTTCGAGGACGTTGACCTGTGCGAGCGCATCGCCGCGACGGGGTTCGACGTAGTCCTCGACCGTCGAGTGTCAGCGCTTCACCACGAGAGCCTCTCCACGTCCGCGGTGGGGAAGTCAGCCCACTATTGGGCCGGCTTGCGTACGTATTACTCGCGGCGGGGGATGCGGATCCGTGCTTGGGTGGTAAGCCTGTTTGTAAAGGGAGGCCGCGCGTGAGGATCCTGTTTGTTTCGCCTTGGGTTCCTGCGCTGGAGCGGCCGCGCAGCCTGGGGCTCATCAAAATGCTGGCTGAGTTGGGCGAGGTAACCGCAGTCGTTGCCGTTTGGAATGCTGACGATGAAGCGGCAGCCGCGGCTTTGCCCGCGTCGGAAGTCATTGCCGTACCCATGACGAGCCGCCGGGGGGCCGTCCGCGCCGGCGCGGCTCTTGCATCACGGCGGAGCCTGCAGCAGGCGTACGTGGACTCACGACGCCTCCGGCGCGCAGTGCGGGACGCGAGCGACCGAGTGCGTCCAGATCTCGCGTACTTCAATGTCATCCGGAGCGCACAGTTCTTCTCGGAGGTATCTGCTCCGGCGACGGCGATCGACCTCGATGAGTTTCGGAGTGCCTACTACGAACAGATGAGATCTCGAGGTGCGCGTCGTCGCGACCGCCTGGTCGGACGCATTGAGGCGCCTCGAATGAAGCGCGCGGAGCGGAAGGCCTTGAACCACTTCGATCGCGTACTGGTGTCGTCTCCGCTCGACCTAGACGAAGGCGAACGAGGACAGGTGCGGCTCGTGCGCAGCCCGCATGCTCTGCCCGGGCGCGCAGACCGTGTTCCCAGTGACGTCATTCCCTGCCGAATCGTGTTTGTTGGTCGGCTGTCCTACGGGGCCAACGTCCAGGCCATTCGCTGGTTCGTCGACAACGTTTTTCCCGCTGTGCGCGCGAGGCATCCGCATTGCGAACTGGACATCGTCGGCGCCGATCCCGACATCGAGGTCATGGCACTGGGCTCCTTGGACGGAGTCAATGTGGTCGGCCGGGTCCCGGACGTGACGCCCTACTATCGACGTGCGGCCGTGTCTGTCGTTCCGGTGAGCATGGCAACCGGCGTCCAGATGAAGTTGATCGAGAGTCTCGCCGTGGGCGTTCCTACCGTCTGCTCCAGCCTGGTCGCCGAGCAGGCTGGCGTTGTTGCGCGGGATCATTGCCTGGTCGCAGACTCGGCCAGCGAATGGGTCGATGCTGTCACCAGCTTGTTTGAGTCTCCCGAATTGGCAGCGAACCTGTCCGCTTCTGGAGCACGTTGGGCTGAGAGCAACTACAGCGAAGGCGCAATTCGGGATGCTTTTATGGGTGCCATGGACCTGAGCGATGTCGACGGTTGAAATCGCCATTGCTGGCGGGTGCCTGGTGCTCCTCGTCCTGCTTGGCGGCATGCTGACTTTCCGGTCTCGGTCACCGTATGCAACCTCGTTGGCAGTCCTGCTGTTTGTATTGGCGGTCGTGCCCTATTGGGTTGGTGTGGGCCTTGCGGGTCGGTTCGTGCCTACTGCACTCTTTGCGCTGGCTGCATGCGCTTTCTTCCTGCGAGCGCGGGTTGTACTTGCCTCCTCGATGGACCGAGTCCTGATTTCGCTGGCGTTGCTCGTTCTGGGCCTCGTGGTGTCGGGTCTCGTCCTTCCGGGACACGCGATCCCCGTGCTGAGTGTCTGGCCGCTTGCATACTTTCTGGGGCATGCGATCGCGCGGGAAGTCTCGGCGGATGTCGCATGCCGAATCTTTGCCTGGTTCGGTCTGATACTGGCGGCCGCGGCGGTCGCGGAGCTGGTTCTCAACTTCCATCCGTTCAGCGGCTTGACCTGGCCGAACTCTCCCAGTGAAATCTGGCGTCCGATCCAGGTCCGCGCCGGAAGGTCTCGGTCGGAGCTTGCCATGGGGCACTCGATTGTCCTCGGATCCGTACTTGCCCTGAGCATTCCGTTCATCTACTCGGTGGCCTGGCCGGCCGCTCTCCGCTGGGGTTCTCTCCTCCTCGTTGGTGCCGGTATTGGTGCGACGTTCAGCCGTGCGGCCCTTCTGACTGCAGTCGCGGCGCTGGTCTTGTCCGTGCTGTTGGACCGTCAGCGCGGGTCGTCGGGCCACGTACGCCTTGGCTTGCTGGTGGCGGGGACACTCCTTGCGCTAGTCGTCGTGCCCACCTATCTCGCCGCTATTTCGTCGGGATCCGAATTGGATCGGAGCACTGCTTACCGAGCGGGCTATATCGAGGTCGTGGGCGACTTGCATCTCCTCGGCCTTGCCAAGGAGATCTACGTCGAAGACGCTGGCGGACGCTTTGGCTGGCTGGCTTCCTCGTACCCCGGTGGGGTCATTGTCACTCTGGACAATGCGTTCCTACTGACGGCGCTTCAGTTCGGCATTGTCGTGGCTGCTCTGCTGGTCGCACTCATGGTCTGTGCCGCGATGACATCCCTGTCCCCGCGCAGCTCGCCTGCAAGCATTGCCCTTCTGGCGCAGGGGCCGGCTTTGGCGACTGCTGCCATGAACACCCAGTACCCCTACTACCTCTGGCTTGTAGCCGGATTGGCGGCGGGCTGGTCCTTGCAGCGCTCCCGGCATGCGGTTCGCGCGCAACCCACTCGTCAATCAGGCGGCGCCCGGCGACCGCTGGTTCGTGTCTCGGAACTTCGGGATCCAGCATGACGCTTGGTACGAAAGCTCCTGAGCGTAAGGGCGCGCTCCGGGCGAACACCCTGGCGCTCCTTGCCATGCAGTTCTTCAACTACGTATTTCCGCTCCTGCTAACCCCCTTCTTGGCGAGAAGTCTCGGGCCTTTGGCTTTCGGTGAGGTTGGGTACTGCCTGGCGCTGCTGAGCGCATTGCTCGTTGTGGTCGACTACGGCTTCAGCATGTCGGCTCCTCTGCGAATCGCGCGGGCTGAGTCCGTGAGGGTCTCCAATTCCGCGGTCACGCGGATGATGGCTATCAAGTTGGCCATCACGGCGATTGCGATCGCTGGTCTGGTTGCTCATGCAGTTCTCGCGGGTGATGCGCTCATCGTTCTGGTAGCGCTGCCTTTGGTCGGCCTGGCGCTGCAGCCAGCCTGGTACTTTCAGGGCCGCGAGCGTATGTGGGCGATCACGCGGCAGACGGTTCTCACCAAGGCCGTCTACCTCGTCGGCGTCTTGGCCTTCGTTCGTGGTTCCGATGACGCCAAGATCGTGCTTGTCGCCTACGGACTCGCGGCGGCGCTTGGCGCTGCGCTTGCGGTCCGCACGATGTATTCAATCGGGTTCACCCCAGCCTGGCGGGGCGGCCCGTCTATCCGAGAGTTGCTGGTCGAGTCGGCCGGCTTCTTTGCCTCGCGGATTGCGCTCGCTGCCTACATGTCGGGAGCGGTGCTATTTCTAGGAACGGTCGCCGCGCCATTTCAGGTGGCATGTTTCGTGGTCTGTCAGCAGCTGTACCTCGCCGGTCAGAGCTTGGTTGGCGCTGTCGTCATGGCGCTCTACCCCCACATGGCGAGGACGCGAGACTTCCGGCTGGTCTGGCGTTGGGTCCGGGTGGCGCTGTTGCTTGGCGTGCTTGCTGTCTCAGCGTCGGGTGTTGCCGGCGGCTGGGTTTTGGGCCTCGTTTTCGGCGAAACGTATGCGGAATCAGGCCACGTGCTGACGGCCTTCGCGCTCGCGTTTGCGTTGGCCTCGGTCAGCGCTCTCATCGGTTTTCCTGTCTTTGCAGCAATGGGGCGTGAGGCCCTTGCGAATCGCGCTGTCTTCCTTGGCGGTGGTGTCCAGGTCGCAGCCTGGTTCATCCTTGCCGGCACGGACCACGTGAGCGCTTTCACCGTGGCGGCATCGGTCGTCGCCTGTGAAGGAGCTGTTCTGGCTGTCCGGCTGTGGATGCTCTGGAGCCTTCGAGAGGAGTTGTCATGAGCGGGCGCTCTTTGACCGTACTGGTGCTGGCTGTTCTCCATGCCCCGTTTCTGGTCGTTCGTCGACTCATCCCGGCGGATCCGGACCTGTGGCTGTTTGGCGCATGGTTCGGTGATCGGTTTGGGGACAACTCGCGGGCATTGTTTGAGTACGCGTCCCGCGAGGAAGGTGGTCCCAAATGCGTATGGCTCTCCTCGAATGCTCAAGTCTGTGACCAAGTTCGGTCGCAAGGGTTCCAGGCGGCTAGCCCGTACTCACTGCGGGGCTATTGGCTGTCTCTGCGGGCCGGAGTCGGCATCGTGTCGAACTCCCACCGAGATCTGAACGCCTACATACAGCCGCGACTGGTCGTCAATCTGTGGCACGGCTTCCCGCTCAAGCGAATCTGGTCCGATAACCGGCACGAGGGCCAAGACCGTTGGACCAAGAGGTTGGCGATGCGGGTCTTGCCGACCCTCGGCTGGACACGCATGTCCGCGGCGATCGCGTTGTCCGACGAGCATGCCGCTCTCATGGCGTCGGCGTTTCAACTCGATCGAACTGATGTCTGGGTCACCGGATACCCGCGGAATGATGCATTGCGTTCGACTGACGCGGCTTCCGAGAAGCCGACGCTTCTCTACCTGCCCACTTTCCGTGACCGCTCTGGATTCTCGGTAGTCGATGCATTGATGTCGGAGGGTGACTCGATTACGGCCGGGCTGTCGCGGCTCGGTGCGCAGATGATGGTTTCAATGCACCCAGCTGACCTTGCTCGTGCGGACTTGACGCTACCAGCGGGGGTACGGCTGGCGCGATCGGTTGGGGCGCGCGAGGATCTCGCCGATCTCCTGAACCAGGCAGACCTGCTCGTGACGGACTACTCGAGCGTCTATGTCGACTTTCTGCTGACGGGTAAGCCGATCATCTTCGCTCCCTTTGACCTGGACTCGTACCTCGCAGAGGACCGGGACCTGTACTACGAGTACGGCGATGTCACGCCGGGCCCGAAGGCCCGTTCATGGCCTGAGGTCCTCGAGGCGGCGGAGCAACTCCTGACCGACCGCACTCGCTTCAAGCCTGAGCGTGACGCGTTGCGGGCTCGTTGGCACGAGCATGCAGATGCGTCGAGCTCCAAGCGAGTATTCGAGCGGGTTCAGGCGTTGTCGCGCGAGAACGGGTAGCCGGGTTCTACCCCAGGGCACTTCAGTAGTCAGCGCACCTTCGAGGATTTCTTCTTGACACGCTTACCGGTGGTCGGCGCGTCGTCGGACGCGGGCGCATACCCATACCCGTAGCCATAGCCATAGGTCGATCCCACCTTGGTGCGTGGCACACGGTTGAAGACCAAACCAAGCGGGTGCGTACCGACCTGCGCGAGGCGGTCTACTGCATTGGCAAGTTGATCGCGGGTTGTCTTGCCATGGCGGGTCACAATCAGTGCGCCATCGGTCTTCGAGGCCAGGATGGCCGCGTCCGCGACCGGAAGCAGCGGGGGAGCGTCGAAGACGACCACGTCGTAGCGATCACGGACGGCGGCAACGAAGTCAGTCATCGCCTGGCTCTGCAGGAGCTCGGCGGGGTTGGGCGGCACGGGTCCAGCCGAGATGACCTCGAGTCCGGAGTCCATCGACTGGACGGCGTCGTCGACCTTCAACTTCTTCGACAGTACCGAGGTGAGGCCCACTGCCTCGTCGACGCCGAGAAGGGCGCCCGCGCGCGGGCGACGAAGGTCTGCGTCCACCAGAAGCACCTTCTGGCCGGCCTGCGCGAGTGCGAGCGCGGTGTTGACGGCCGTGGACGACTTGCCCTCGCCCGGAAGCGCGGAGGTGATGACGAATGCCTTGTCAGCCGCGTCGACGTCGACGAACTGGAGGTTGGTGCGCAGAACGCGGAACGACTCTGCCCGAGGGTGGTGCGGGGTGACATCCGTGATGAGCGGCTGCTTGGGAACGATGGTGTCGTTGTGGATCCATCCGAGCACGGGCGCGTCGGTGGCCCCGGCGAGGTCGTCCGCCGTCTTCACGCTCGTGTCGAGCAGTTCTCGCAGCACGGCGAGACCGAAGCCGAGAAGGGCCCCGAGAACAATCGCAAGGCCAATCGTGCGGACCACGTTCGGCGAGACGGGCGACTCCGTCAGCGTGGCCGTCTTCGTGACTGTCGCCTTCAGAAGTGGCTTGTCGCCGCCCGGCGGGGTCTCCAGGTCGGCAACGACCTGCTGCATCTGCACTGCGTACTCGCGCGCGATGCGCTGGGCCTGCTTGGCGCTGGGGTCGTCCACGGAAATCGTGAGGAGGACCGTCTCGGGCACGGCTTCTGCGCTCACTCGCTCGGCGAGCTGTGCCGGCGTGTCCAGGAGGCCGAGTTCGTCGATCACGGCCTCTGCGACGTCGGGACCGGTCGCAAGATTGGCGTAGGAAGCAACCCGCTGGGTAGCGAACTGGCCATCGGCGAAGGCGTTGCTGCTCGAAGCCTGCTGCGTTGAGATGAAGAGCTGCGTCTGCGACTGGTACTGCGGTGTCGTGTTGGCCAGCCACAGCCCAGCTGCGCCCACGGTGGCAATGAGTGCAACCAGGACCATGATCCAGTGACGGCGCAGCATGTGCAGGTAATCGCGCAGGTCCACGAACGACCCTTCCCCAGTGAACGACAGAACCCCAAGCGTAGGTGAGTGCGCCTTTCTGGACCGTATGAACGGCGCCATTGAGTCGCCGCTGGTCCAGACCAGTGAAGGGCGTCACTGCGAAAGGGTGGACGACCCCAGCCGGGGGTCATTCGTGATCACGATGTCGATACCGAGGAGGCCGAAGCGCACCATGTCCGCCGCAGTGTTGATCGTCCATGCCACCAGCTTCAGGCCGCGTTCGTGTGCAGCACGCACGGTGTCGCTAGTGAGCCGGTTGGCGAAGAGCTGGAGCTGGTCGGCCCAGGAGATCGTTGCCAGGTCGGGAGCGTCGTTGGCGAGGACAGCCGTATCGGCGAAGGGACGCGCATCGTGAAGTGCCTTGAGCGCACCAATGGTGAACGATGCGAATAGGACTGCGTCATCCTTGTCTGGGCCGACAAGGCCCGGTTGAGCCGCAGCTACTGCGTCGTAGAGGCCCGTTGGGCTCCCGGTCTTCGCTTCGAGCATCGCCCGGACATGGGAACGCGCCACCAGGTCCAGCAGTTCGTCAAGCGTGGGCACGCGAGTGCCCTGGAAGGCCGCACCCTTCCAAGCTCCGGCATCCAGTTGCCTGATCTGGCTGAGCGTGAACGCTGACGGCGCGTAACTCGGCAGATTCGCGCCGAAAACTGCGACGACATTCGTCGTGCGCCGCAGGTCGCCGTCGTGCATCAGGATCCAAGCCCCGTCCTTGGTCTGCTGCAGGTCCGCCTCGAGCCACTGGGCTCCGGCATCCACCGCTTCCTCGAAGGCAGGGATCGTGTTCTCTGGCCTGACGTTGGAGGCACCTCGATGGCCGGCGACCTCCACCGCGTGAGGGAAAACCGCGACCGACCCCATCGGGCTGTGCCCTTCGGCGGCACCGCGGAATCCGGACACCGTGATGCGGACAGGGAAGGTGCCGGCGGTAGTAGGCGTCCACGGGACCGTCGCGATGCCGTGGGCGCTCTCGGCCCCTTCGCCGATCCGCTGCCACTGGTCGTCCTGGAGGAATTCCATCCGGACGCTGCGACCTGGACGGGCAGGTGTGAGTCTGACGATGCTGACCCGCTCGCGTCCGATCACCGTGGCGCTTGGCCAGGCCACATCGACCTGCTGGCGTTCGGCGACTCCCGTGGTGACTGAGCGCGAGAAGCGACGCGGCACCGGACGCTTCTTCCGCACCGAGACCGCGGGAGCGACTACCCGCCAGGTCGTCGCCTTGGTCTGCGAGACCGTGAACTGGTAGCTGCCGTCCGCCGGGAGGAAAGAGCTCGACACGCGGCGCCAGCGACCTTCGACGCGCCGCTGAAGGAACGCTCGCCTCGGCAGAGAATGTCCGAGCGTGCCGGACAGCTCGAACTGCTCGCCGCCAAGAGAGGGCTGGACGCTTGGCGTGGGGCTGCCCGCGATTGTGGCGGCGTGGGCTTCGGTCGCGATCAGCGCGGGGCTGACGAGCGCGGCGATGACAAGCGCAAGCCCGGCGACATGGTGGCGTCGTTGGACGCGTCGCGCGCTTGAACTGGTCATCATCGGCGGCCCTGCCTCGGATCGGTTGCAGCGATAACGATCCATGAACCCTGGCGGCTGCGCTGGTCTGGACCGGCGGGTCGGAGTCGTCGACTGACCCAGCCTAGAATCCGGGCATGGCGTTCGAGCTTCCTTCCAACCTGCACCCCGACATGGGCCCCGTGGCCTGGATGCTCGGCACCTGGCGCGGCAACGGCCATGGCGACTACCCGACGATCGAGCCCTATCAGTACGGCCAGGAGCTGATCTTCCAGCAGGACGGTCGTCCGTTCTTCCACTACATGTCCCGCAGCTGGATCATCGACCCCGAGACCGGTGAGAAGGTGCGTGAGGCAGCGCAGGAGACCGGCTTCCTGCGGTGCAAGCAGACCGGCATGGGCGTCGGCAAGGTCGAGTTCGTGCTCACCCACAACACCGGCATCGTCGAGATCTACGTCGGCAACGCCGAGGGCGGCAAGCTCGAGATCGTCACCGACGCGGTCGGCGCCACCGAGACCGCCAAGCCGGTCTCGGGCGGCAAGCGCCTCTACGGCAACGTCGAGGGCGATCTGCTCTACGCCTACGACATGGCCGCGATGGACCAGCCGCTCACGCCGCACCTGTGGGCGCGGCTGCAGCGCGCCAAGGGCTGACCGCTCCCGTGGATGACCTCGGTGACCGGCTGAAGCAGACCGGCAAGCGGCTCACGTCGCAGCGCCGCGTCGTGCTCGCTGCCGTCGAGGTGCTCGGCCACGCGACCCCGGATGAGGTGCTCGCCACCGCACGGGAGTCGCTGCCTGACCTGTCGCTCTCGACGGTCTATCGCAACCTCGAGGTGCTCGAGGAGCTCGGCCTGGTCCGCCATGCCCACCTGAGCGACCGCGCTCCGACGTACCACTCCGTCGGCGACCACGAGCACTTCCACCTCGTCTGCCGGCAGTGCGACACCGTCATCTCGTGCGGGCCGTCGCTGCTCGGATCGCTCGTCGCCGACCTCGAGGAGAAGCACGGCTTCGTCCCGGACATCGGGCACCTGACGGTCTTCGGCACCTGTCGCGTGTGCCGCTGAGCAGCGGACGCTCGGCACCGGTCTAGATAGGGGACGTGTCTCGTATCACTCGGTCTCTTTCTTGCGGGCAGTCCACGCGAACGGTTGGATATCGGAAGTAGCCAAGGGTCTGTTCGGGGGACTCGCACTCTTGACTGAACAGGATTGCCGTGTCGTTTCCGCTCGTACTCCGCTCGCCCCTGCAGTCCGGCGACCACCTTCGTCCCGCGATGTCCACCTTCGGTGACGGCCTCCCGGTGGTGCTCGATGAGGCCGACGGCGCCGTGCGTGATCTGACCGCCTCCGGCATCACGGTCCGCGAGCAGGACAACGGCCACGTCCGGGTGACGCATCGCAGCCGTCGTGCCACCGACGTGCTGGTCACGGACGCGCGCGTGATCCTCGTCGGCGAGCGCCACGCCGACCGCCTCGCCGCTGGTCACGTCCGTCTCGACTGGATCGTCGCGGTCGGCGGCAGCACGGGTCGCGGCTTCTTCCGCTCCGACGAGCTCCGCCTGGTCCTGCAGCACGCCGACGGTGCGTACGCCGTCGTGACGCTCGCCTTCGACAGCGACGTCGACGTCCACGAGGTCGCCCAGGACATCGCGCAGCGCGCTGCCCAGGCCTGGCTCGCCACCGGCACGGGCCCGGACGTGCAGCAGTGGCAGGCGCTCGCGTCTGCGCCGAAGCTCGCTGCCCCCGAGGGTGAGTTCGCGCTGCACTTCGCGCCGTCGTACGTGCGGGTGGCGGGTGCCGCGGTGCCCGCGCAGTACGCCGCCACCGCCTGACGCTTCGGCGCGCTCAGTAGGCTTGCGGGGTGACCACGTCCCCGCTCCTCGACCTCCCTGGCGCCGTCGCCGGCGACGGCATCGATGCCGCAGTCGCGGCGCACTACGGCTCGTTCAACGCCGAGCAGCGCCGCCTTGCAGCGGGGGAGGGCTTCGTCGACCTGTCGCACCGCGACGTCGTACGCATCGAGGGGCCCGAGCGCCTGGCCTGGCTGCACAACCTGACCACGCAGCAGTTCAACGGGCTGCAGCCCGGGGTCTGGGTGACGGCGCTGATCCTGTCGCCGCAGGGCCACGTCGAGCACGCCTTCACCGGCGTCGACGACGGGGTTGCGTTCGTGGCGCACACCGAGCCCGGTGCGGCCGAGGCGCTGGTGGGATTCCTGTCGCGGATGATCTTCATGACGCAGGTGACCGTGTCCGTCGACCCGTCGCTGGCGACGGTCTGGCGCGCAGCCTCGGGGTCCTATGACTTCGTGCCCCGCGCGCGGCTGGATGCTTTTGCGGAGGCTGCCGGGCCTGCTGCTGGCCTGTGGGCGTTCGAAGCGCTGCGCATCGAGCGTGGCGAGCCCCGCCTCGGCATCGACACCGACCACCGGACGATCCCCAACGAGGTCGGCTGGGTGCCTGCGGCGTCCGTACCCGGCGTACTCGGCGATGCGGCGGTGCACCTCGAGAAGGGCTGCTACCGCGGGCAGGAGACGGTTGCCCGCGTGCACACGCTGGGTCGCCCGCCGCGCCGGCTCGTCCTGCTGCACCTCGACGGCTCGGAGAACAGGCTGCCGGCCGCCGGGTCACCGGTGCTGCACGGCGAGCGCGAGATCGGCTTCGTCGGCTCCTCTGCCCGCCACCATGAGCTCGGCCCGATCGCCCTTGCGCTGGTCAAGCGCAACGTGCCGGTGGATGCCGTGCTCTCCGTTGACGGGATGCCGGCCGCGCAGGAGGTCATCGTCGACCCCGAGATCGGGCTGCACGTCCGGCCGAAGCTGGGCTGAACCTGCCGTCGTGTAACGGCGCCGTGAACGTTCGGGGCTCGCGCGACCAACTCGCACACACCGGGCTTAGGGTGGTTCCGCACATCCCGCCGACCGTGAAGGACAGATTTCGATGGCGACCGACTCCGCTGAGCGCCCCTGGGGCTCGTGGCACACGATCGACGAGGCTGCCGGCTACAAGGTCAAGCGGATCCACGTGAAGCCCGGCCAGCGCCTGAGCTACCAGACCCACAAGCACCGCTCCGAGCACTGGGTGGTCATCTTCGGCATCGCGACGTGCGTGGTCGACGGCAAGGAAGTCGTTGCCGGCCCGGGTCAGTCGATCGACGTGGAGAAGGGCGCCGCGCACCGGATCACCAACCAGCACGCCGAGGAGCTGGTGATCATCGAGGTGCAGCACGGCGCGTACACCGGCGAGGACGACATCGAGCGCCTCGAGGACGACTACGGTCGCGCGGACTGCGAGTGCGACGACGACCACGGTGACGGCACCGTCGAGATCGTGACCGAGAAGGTCTCCGTCTGACACTCGGTGGCATGGCGGGCTGGTATGGACCAGTCGTTCCGGATCGGTCGCCCGCGTTGTGTTCCCCCTCACTCCCCATGTGAAGATCCGCGTCGGACTGTCGCTGGTGACGGTCGCTTTCTTCTGGGAGAACCGCCATGTCGCACCGTTCGTCGGCCGCTGCCGTCGTCTCCGCGTTCCTGCTCGTGCTCGGCGCGGGATTCTCGTCTGCCGCCGGGGCGCTCAGCCCGGGCAACGGGGCATTCGCGGGAACCCTGACCGTGGCCGGTGCGCCAGGCGACGGCTGGGTCGGAGCGTTCATGCAGGACGCGACCGACGGCTTCTGGTACCTCTACGACGCAGCCCCGACGGCGGCTGACGGGAGCTACACGCTCGAGGTCCCCGCTGGCACCTACCGGATCTGCTTCGACTCCAACGACGCCCAGTTCGCGGCCACCTGTGAGGGTGCCCGCACCGTCGACGATGCCAGCAGCCTCACCCTGACCGCCGGCGAGACGAAGCGCATCGACCACCTGTTCGCCACTCCGGGCCGGATCTCCGGCACGGTGAGCGCCGGCGGCACGGCGGCCGCGGGCACTTGGGTCGCCGCCTTCGAGAACATCGGCGGCGAGTGGGTGGACGTCGCCTACGGCCAGACCGGCAGCGCCGGCAGCTATGTCATCGCGGTTGACGGCGGCACCTACCGGGTGGGCTTCGACGGCGGCACGTCGTTCGCCACCGAGTACTGGGACGACGCCCCCAAGATCGACTACGCCACGTCGCTCTCCGTCGCCGCCGGCGGCAGCAAGCCCGGGATCAACGCAGCGCTCGCCACGGAGCCGCCCGCGGTGGCCAACACCGTCAAGCCGACGATCAGCGACCCGACGCCGGAGACCGGCCAGGTCCTCTCCGCGACCTCGGGCACCTGGTCTCCGGCGGGTGCGACGTACGCCTACCAGTGGCTGGCGGGCGGCACCGCGATCTCCGGTGCTACCTCGACCACGTACACCGTGGCGGACGCCGACCAGGGGAAGGCGCTCACCGTCCGCGTGACCGCGTCGAAGGCCGACTACACGGATGGCGTTGTCACCTCCGACCCGACCTCCGCTGTCGTGAAGCCGGTGTTCACCAACACCGCGAAGCCCACGATCAGCGACACCACGCCGACCAGCGGCCAGACCCTGACGGCGACGACCGGTTCCTGGACGCCGTCGGGCGCGACATACGCCTTCCAGTGGCTCGCCGACGGCGAGCCGATCACCGGCGCGACCACCGCATCGCACCAGGTGCCGTCGGGCGAGGTGGGCAAGTCCCTCAGCGTCCGGGTGACCGCGACCAAGGCCGGAACCACCACGGGCATCGCCCGGTCCGAGATGACCTCGCCCGTGGCCCAGCCGATCGCGCTCGGCGGGACGATCACCAACTCGACCAAGCCCGCCATCGACGACACCACCCCGCAGGTCGGCCAGACGCTGACCGCGAGCGGGGGCACCTGGTCGCAGACGGGCGTCACGCTCGCCTGGCGCTGGTTCGCCGACGGTGAGCTGATCTCCGGTGCGCTCGCGCAGACCTACACGGTCGCCGCCGCCGACGAGGGCAAGGCGCTCAGCGTCCGCGTCACCGCGTCGAAGAACGGTGCCAACTCCGGCGCGGCGACGTCCGACCCGACCGGTCCGGTCATCTCCCCGGTCACCACGGGCCAGCCGACGATCTCCGGTACGCCGCGGGTCGGCTCGCCGCTCCAGGCGAACGCCGGTGCGACCTCGCCGTCGGACGCCACGACGACCTTCCAGTGGTACGCCAAGGGTGCGGGCGACGCTTCGCCGGTGGCCCTCGCGGGCGCCACCGCTGCGACGTACACCCCGGTCGCGGGCGACTACGGCAAGGCGTTGACGGTCGTCGTGACGGCGACCAAGGCAGGCCGCGGCTCCGCGACCAGCGTCCCGTCCGCCGCGACGGCGCCGGTCGCCGCCGGCAAGGTCACCTCGACCGGGGCGCCCGTGGTCACCGGCACCCCGCTGCCGGGCGGCGTGCTCTCCGTCAGCAACGGCACCTGGAGCGTGGAGCCCAGCCAGGTGACCTGGCAGTGGTTCGCCGACGGGCTGGCGATCGCCGGAGCGACCGGTTCGACCTTCACGGTCCCCTCGGGCTACGCCGGACGCCTCGTCTCGGCGGTCGTCTCCGCCTCCGCCCCGCCGGCGTACGCCGCAGGCCGGGCGAGCTCCAACGCGGTCGCCGTCGGCCACTACTCGTTCACGGTCAGCGGGACCGCGAAGATCATCGGCAAGGCGCGCAAGGGCAAGGTCCTGCTCACGACGACCGGTTCGGTCTCGCCCTCGCCGACCGCGACCACTTACCAGTGGCGCCGCAACGGGGTGGACATTCCCGGTGCCACGGGTTCGTCGTACAAGCTGACGAAGAAGGACAAGCGGAAGCGGATCACGGTCGTGGTGACCCACACGAGGGCCGACTACGCGACCGTCGTCCAGGTCTCCGCGCCGACCAAGAAGGTCAAGTAGCGTGAACGACGACGGCCCGCCACCTGCAGGTGGCGGGCCGTCGCGCGTTTCCCGGCGTCGGGCTTGGCCTGAGAATCTGGTCTGGACCAGTTGGCTGTTGTGAGAGGGCTGGACTGTGCCCCGGGTCACGCGCCGTGTGAAGGTACGCCTCGGACTGTCACGGTGGCGGTCACCTTGTCTCGTGGGGAACCGCCATGTCACATCGCTCGTCGAGCGCGCCCGCGCGCGTCGCGACCCGGTCGCGGCAGCTGCTGCTCGCGGCCTTCACCGCCCTTCTCCTCGTGCTCGGGGCGGGCTTCTCGTCGGCAGCTTCGGCGCTCGAGCCGGGCAACGGCGCCTTCACTGGCACGCTGACCGTGGGTGGTGCACCGCTGCGTGAGGGTGAAGGGTGGATCCTGGCGCTGACCTACGACCCGGCAGACGACTACTGGTACGTCTACGACTACGCGCCGACTGATGCCACCGGCCGGTACTCGCTCGAGCTTCCGGCGGACACCTACCGCCTCTGCTACGAGCCCAACGACGCCGAGTTCGCCTCGACCTGTGAGGGTGCGCGCGACGTCTGGAACGCCACTGACTTCACCCTTGCGTCCGGTCAGGTGCGGACCGTGAACCACAGCTTCACCGCGCCTGCCCGCATCTCAGGCACCGTGACCGCCGCCAGTGCGGGCCCGGTCGCCGACGTCTGGGTGGGGGTCTTCCAGGACACGGGTGGCTCCTGGGATGCCGTCGCCTACCGCCAGACCGACAGCAATGGCACCTACGTCGTCCCGGTCGAGGCTGGCTCCTACCGCGTCAGCTTCGAGGACAGCGGCACGGCGTATGCGACTGAGTACTGGGACAACGCCTCGACGATCGAGGGTGGCACGACCCTCGCTCTTGCGGCCGGGCAGCAGCGCACTGGCGTCGACGCGATCCTCGAGGGGGCCGGAACGATCGCTGGCCATGTGACCGACACCAGTGGGACCTCGCTCGCCGACATCAACGTGGCCGTCTATCAGTGGGATGCCAGCCGGAGTCGCTGGGAGCACGTTGGCGGCACCATCACAGACACCGACGGAAGCTACGTGGTCACCGCTCCCTCAGGTGACATTCGGATCGGCTTCGACGATTACCTCGACAACCAGTACGTCGCCGAGTACTGGGACGACGCGTTGTCGCTCGACGACGCCACCACGATTGCGGTCACGGGTGGCTCCGCGGTCACCGGCACGGACGCAGTGCTGGTGAAGGGTGCCAGCATCGCCGGCACCGTGACCGTCCCGGACGGCATGGATCCCTCGGCTGTGGAAGTCGAGGCCTATGACTCGATCGCCGACTACGGCCGCACGGTCGAGGTCGACGCCGACGGCGCCTACCGGATCGACGGCCTGCCCGCCGGCGACTACGAGGTCCACTTCGCGCCGTACGACGGTTCGGCCCTCGTCGCGGAGTGGTACGACGACCAGCCCACGGCCGAGGCCGCGGACTCGGTTGCCGTCAGCGCCGGGCAGGTACGGACAGGCATCGACGCGACCCTTGCCGTCGATGCGACCCCGACACCGGTGCTCGCCAACACTTCCAAGCCGGCGATCAGCGACACGACCCCGCAGGTGGGGCAGGTCCTCACGGCGGCGCCGGGCACCTGGTCGCAGTCGGATGCGACGTACGCCTACCAGTGGCTCAGGGGCGGTACGCCGATCGCGGGAGCGACGTCCTCGAAGTACACCGTCGCGGCTGCCGACGAGGCCAAGGCGCTGACCGTGCAGGTCACCGCATCGAAGACGGGCTACGACGCGGGCGTCGCGACGTCCGACCCCACCTCGCCGGTCGCGGCGGCTCCGGTCAGTCCCAGTCCGCTCGTGCCGAACGGTCCGACCCTGGTCTATGGCAACGCTGCCCCCGGTGGTGTCTTGATCGTGAGCAACGGGTCGTGGCGCGTGACACCCACGCAGGTGTCGTACCAGTGGTACGCCGACGGCGTGGCGATCCCGGGCGCGACCACCTCGACCTTCACGATCCCTACCGGCTATGCCGGCCGCGGGTTGTCTGCCGTCGTCACGGCGTCGGCGCTTCCGGAGTACACCGCCGGCCAGACGGGTTCCAACACGGTCACCGTCGCCTACGGCAGCTTCTCGGTGAGCGGAGCGCCTGCGATCTACGGCACGGCACGGAAGGGCCACGTGCTCGTTGCGTCCACGGCGTCGGTGTCGCCTGCCCCTGAGGCAGTCAGCTACCAGTGGCGTCGCAACGGGGTGGATATCCCCGGCGCCACGGGTGCGTCGTACAAGCTGACGAAGAAGGACAAGCGGAAGCGGATCACGGTCGTGGTGACCTACGCGCGGCCCGACTACGGCACCGTCGTCCAGGTCTCCGCACCGACCAGGAAGGTCAAGTAGCTGGCGAGTAGCCAGATCGGCACACGCTCGTTGAGTACCTGACTGCCGTATCGGGACGGGGGTCGCGCCCGCATGGGCCATGCACCCTCGGAAGGATTTTCCATGAGCCGTCCCACCCGCGTCCCTCTTCGCGTCCGCCTTGCGACCAGCATCGTCGCCGCCGGTGTCCTCGCAGCCTCTGGGCTGGTGCTGGAGGCTGGCAGCAACGGGGCTGATGATCTGCGGACCGTGGCGGGTAGCTCGTGCGACGAGCGCTCGACGATCACCGGCACGCCGAAGGTCGGCGAGACCGTCGCCGCGACGCTGACGGCTCCGTCGGCGGGTATCACGTACACCTACCAGTGGAGGCTCAACGGGGCCGTGATCGACGGGCAGACGGCCTCGACCTTCTCGATCCCGATGAACTACGCGCGCCAGAACCTCAGCGTCCTGGTGACGGGCAAGGGTTCCGGGCTCTCCGTCCTGGCGTGCGACAACGCGGCCACCTCGTCGGACGCCGTCACCATCGCGGTCGCGGGCAAGGTCACGAAGACCGCCGATCCTGCCATCGAGGGCACGGCCTCGGTCGGCGAGACGCTGACGGCGAACCCGGGGACCTGGGACCCGGCGCCCGATGGCTACGCCTACCAGTGGTTCGTTGGCACCGCGGCTGTCGACGGGGCGACGGCCGCGACCTTCGTCGTGCCCGAGTCGGCCAAGGGCATGCCGGTCTATTTCCTGGTGGCCGCCATGCGGGTTGGTTACGACACTGGGCACGCCTGGTCGCCGCAGACCGCACGCGTGGGCACCGACGGTGAGCCGTATACGCCCGAGGCGCTCACGAACACGACTCCGGCCAGCATCACGGGCACGCTCAAGGTCGGCGAGACGATCGCGGCGGACGAGGGCGCATGGTCGCCGAGTGCCACGAACTACGCCTACCAGTGGTACCTCAACGGTGCTGTCGTGGACGGCGCCACTGCAAAGACCTTCGAGCTGCTGCCTGACTCCGAGGGCAAGCACGTCTCGGTGCTCGTCGTGGCAGCTGCCAGCGGCTACAATGCAGGCTTCTCCCGTGCCGAGGGCGCGGCCCCCGTTGCACCCGCCAGCGGAGCGACCGCGACCGCGACTGCGACGACCACGGCGACGACGACTGCGACTGCGACGACCACGGCGACGACGACTGCGACTGCGACGACCACGGCGACGACGACGGCGACTGCGACGACCACGGCGACGGCCACGACCACCGCCACCGCGACGACCACGGCGACGGCCACGACCACCGCCACCGCGACGACCACGGCGACGGCCACGGCCACCGCCACCGCGACGGCAACAGCGACAATCACCTCCGCGCCCGCGCTGAAGTCCTTCACGTTCAGCTCGCCGCCGACCATCACGGGCAAGCCGCGCGTGCGTCGGTTCCTGACCTACGTGGGGCCGAGCATGTCGCCCTCGCCGGCGGTCGTCGGTTTCCAGTGGCTCCGCAACGGCACCCCGATCCCGAACGCCACGGGCAACCGCTACAAGGTCCGCAAGCGCGACCGTCGGGCCGTTCTGTCGCTCCAGGTCAGCTACGCCCGGGACGGTTACGCCACCGCGACGAAGCAGACGGACGGCAAGCGGATCCGCTGACCTCCGGTCGGCACTGACGGAGTCCGCTCAACCGCCGATACCGTCGAGCCAGACCAGGTCCTCGACGGTGATCAGGCGTGCCGCGAGGGCGTACTCCACCAGGCGGACGCGGCGGTTGCTCGCCGTACGGTCGGTGCTGCCGACGAGTCCGCGGACGCCGAGCTTGTTGAGCTTCTCGCAGACGTTGTCGAGCTTGCGGTTGAACTTGGTGGTCGTCCAGCCGAGCCGCTCGGCGGCGGTGCGGGAGTGGGGGATCGCGCCGGCGCCACGGTTGCCGCGCCGCAGGATGTCCTCGGCCAGCGCGAGGATCAGCAGCTTCTGGTCCGGGGTGAAGGTGACCCGCCCCATCGTCGTCGCACCGTCACCGGGGACCTCCTCGACGGCCGTCGCGAACGGCGCGGACTCCTGGCTGACCTCGAGCTCGTACGTCGTCGGGCCGGCGGTGAACCACACGACACAGTGCGGGAAGACGAGAGGGACGCGTGCGCCGGGGGAGAGCCAGGTCTGCACGAGACCGTGCGCGTCGGCGACGGTCGCGGTCGTGGAGCTGCCCACGTTGGCGACCCAGAGCAGCCCTTCGGCGTAGCTGAACTCCAGGAACCGCCGGTGCAGGTAGGGGTTGTCGTCGATGACCAGGTCGCCCTCGCGCCCGACGACGACCGGACTGTCCTCGCTGACCTCGTGGATCTCGCCGCAGTAGTCGACGCTCGCCGTGCTCACGTGCATGTCTTTCCGGGGTTGGAGGCCTTCGTGCCGCGCTGGGCGATCACGACCAGGCAGGTATGGCCGTCGGGGAGCGCCTTGACGGTGGCGGTCGGCTGGTCGGTCGGCTTCGGCTGCTGCGCCATCGACCCGTTGATCGACTCGACGTAGTAGCGGTAGGTGTCGCCCTCCTGCTCCCGGTCCCAGGTGAAGGTGACGCTGTCAGCCGCGACCGTCGCGACGGTGACGGTCGGGGTCTGCGGGCCGAGCTCGTCGATGCCGAGGTCGGTAGCGCTGGTGGCTCCTGGCGCTCCCGTTGTCGCGCCCGGCTTCGGCTGGTCGGGATCGTTGCCGCCGCGCGACAGCAGTGCACCGATGCCGACGGCCGCGACGAGCAACAGCGCTGCGCCACCGAGCGCGACCCAGCGCCCGCCGCCGGTGCCCTGGTCGTCCCGACGCAGGACGACCAGGGCACCGGCGGCGGGCGCGTTCCGGTCTCG
>UEXP01000083.1_pt1 | contig 28664 bp, 30 predicted proteins | sample 4301171 | NCBI WGS metagenome assembly UEXP01 (sample SAMEA4773182, study PRJEB27434) | metagenome | biome: 2259; feature: agricultural soil; material: soil | place: USA | collected 2014-09 | depth 0.25 m
CGAGCATGCGGGCGTTCTCGATGACGTCGAACATCTGGCGGATGCCGTCGTGGACCTCGCCGAGGAGGTAGCCGACGGCCGGCTCGCCGCCGCCGACCTGCGGGTCGCCGAAGGTGACCTCACAGGTGTTGGAGGCCTTGATGCCCATCTTGTGCTCGAGGTTCGTGACGTAGGCGCCGTTGCGCTCGCCGGTCAGCTCGCCGGTCTCGAGGTCGAAGTGGAACTTCGGGACCAGGAAGAGCGAGAGGCCCTTGGTGCCCGGGCCACCGATGCCGTCGACGCCCTTCGGGCGGGCGAGGACGAGGTGCATGATGTTCTCCTGCAGGTCGCTCTCACCGTTGGTGATGAAGCGCTTCACGCCGGAGACGTTCCAGGTGCCGTCCTCGTTGGGGGTGGCGAAGGTCTTGCCCGCGCCGACGTCGGAGCCCGCGTCGGGCTCGGTGAGGACCATCGTGGCGCCCCACTGACGCTCGACCATGTGCTTGGCGATCTTGACGTCGCGCTCCACGCCGTTGGAGTTGTGGTAGACGACGGACGCGAAGAACGGGCCGGCCGAGAACATGTAGATCGGGGCGTGGGCGCCGAGGATCATCTCGGCCGCGGACCAGACGACGGTCGCGGGAGCCGGCTGGCAGCCGATCTCCTCGGGCAGGCCGATGGCCCAGAAGCCCGACTCCATGTAGGTGTCGTAGGACTTCTTGAAGGCTGCCGGGACCGGTGCGGTGTGGGTCGCGGGGTCGAAGACCGGCGGGGTGCGGTCGGACTCGACGAACGACGCGGCGAGGTCCTCGCGGGCGATGCGCTCGATCTCCTTGAGCGTCTCGACGGCGGTGTCCTGGTCGAAGCCGGAGAACGCCTCGGCGTCGATGTAGTCCTGGACCTTGAAGACCTCGAACAGGTTGAACTCGATGTCGCGGAGGTTGCTCTTGAAGTGGCTCACTTATGCACCTTTTCGGGTGAGGAGATGAGGAAGGGACGAGCGCATTACTCGCCAGTAACAAAATGATGCAACGCGGTGTCCGGCCACGCAAGACGACGCGGTACATGATCTGGGCCACCCCGATCCGGCCCCGGTGTCGCCCAAAGTCGAGCAGATCCTGCGACAATGTCGCCATGCGAGTCTCTGCGAAGTCCGACTACGCGCTGCGCGCCCTCATCGAGATCGCGTCGCGTGATGACGCTCGACCGGTCAGCGCCGAGGAGCTCGGGCGCCTCCAGGAGATCCCGCACGGCTTCCTCCAGGCGATCCTCGCCGACATGCGCCGCGCCGACATCGTGGTCTCGCAGCGGGGCCAGTCGGGCGGGTGGCGCCTGGCGCGCGACGCCTCGACCGTCACGGTCGCCGACGTGATCCGCGCCGTCGACGGCCCCTTGGTCTCCGTCTACGGCCTGCGTCCCGAGGCCGTCACCTACAACGAGAAGGCCGACGTGCTGCAGCACGTCTGGATCGCCGCACGCTCCTCGCTGCGCGACGTCTTCGAGAAGGTCACCATCGCCTCGCTCGCCGGCCGCGACCTGCCGGCCGAGGTGACCAGCCGTACTGCCGACGAAGACGCCTGGCAGCCGCACTGATCCTCAGGCGGAGCGAATCTCCTCGAGCTGGTCCTTCAGCTCGGCTCGCTTCTTCTTGAGCTTCACGATCCGCTTCTCCAGGTCGGCCTCCCGCGTGACGCGGGCGAGCTCGACGATGCGGGGGAGCAGGGAGTCGAGGGTCTCGCCGTCCTCGAGCGTGACGACGTGCAGTCGGCTCGGCTTGACCTGGGTCGCCCACTCGTCGATCAGGTCGTCGAGACCGGCACGCCCGCGCTCGGCGGTGATGATGACGTGCGTGCGGAAGCCGCTCAGCGCGTCGAGCAGGAGATCGCGCTGGCTGGCGTCTGCGGCCGCGAACGCGTCGTACCCGAAGAGGACGGAGGCCTTGCGCTTCTCCGCGCGGCGTACGACGCGGGCCCAGCTGCCCTCGACGTCCTTGCGCTTGAGGCCCTCGTCCTTGTGCGTGCGCAGCACCTCGACGGCTGAACGGTAGAGGTCGGCCATCGTGACGTCGGGCGTCGAGAGCGCGGCGTCCGCGAGGAGCGCGCCCGCATCGAGAAGTGTGTCGTGGAGGGTGTCCGCGCCGGGGATGGTCGGGCCGACGAGGACGAACGCGTGGTTCTTGGCCATGGGGCCAGCGTGACACCGGTCGGCGGCATTCGGGTGAACGGCGCGGAAACGGACACCCGTTCCGCTTGTGATCTGTCGGGCACGGAGGCCCGCGCGAATTGTTTGGTAGTCGCAGGTGAGCCCTAGGGTGCGCCTGTGAAGTCTCGTCTCGGTCCGCTCGGTCCCCTCGCTTGCCTGGTGCTGAGCGCCGCTGCAGTCGTCATCCCCGCTCTACCTGCGAACGCCGCTCTGCCGGCGCCATCGGGCGACATCACGGTGACGGAGCACCACCTCGAGTTCCTGAACGACGGGCACCATCTCGACGGAGACGAGGGCGACAAGGTGCTCGTCATCAGCTTTCACGACGCAACGCCGTCGACCGCCAACCCGGGAATCACCTACACGATCTGGCGTTCGGATGAGCCGGGCTACACGTCGGTTCCGTCCGCCTTCAACGTCGCCATCGACGGCGACGGCAACGGTCGCCTCGTCGTCCTCGACGAGCTCCTGGGCGACTACGAGATCGCCGAGTACGACGCGGAGCACACTGCGATCGCAGACCGCACTCCGTCCTTCCGCGTCGACCATGACTTCACTCAGCCCGACGAGGTCTTCGTCAACATGGATGAGGTCAATGGCGAAGGCGCCTTCGTCGCGGGTCGGCGACTCGAGTTCACGTGGGATGCCCCGGACTTCGCGGACGGTGCCACGTTCAGCCACGTCGTCCTCCAGGAGCAAGCGGATCCCGCTGCCGACCCGGTCGTTCTAGCCGAGGGGAGTGGCTGGCCGGACTATTCGCCGCCTGCGACCCTCGTCGGCAAGGAAATTGCGGTCATCGTCGCCGCCACCCTCGACGACGCCCATTACGACTCCTACTTCGTGTGGTCCGGAAGGGTGGTTCGCGACACGACCGCACCAGATGCACCTGCCTCGGTGTCGATCCGGAACGTGACGAACTCATCGATCACGGTTGAGTGGAGTGCGGTCGATGACGACGTCGCGGTCACGGGTTACGACGTCTATCTCAATGGGCAGAAGGTGCGCACCGTTGGTGCGACGACGCAGTCGGTCGTCCTGGACGGCTTGGTCCCGTCCACTGGTTACTCGGCGGCTGTGCGCGCGTTCGATGCCGCCGGAAACGTCAGTGATGCCACGACCTCGGAGCGGCGTACCACCGAGGCAGCGGACACCACGCGGCCGTCATTGGTGCCGTCAGTTGTCCTGACCAGCAAGACCACGACGAGTTTCGAACTCCGTTGGGAGCCTGCGACTGACGACGTCGGCGTGACGGGCTATGAGGTCATCGTGGACGGGGCGCGTTACGGTTCCGTGCTTCCGGCTACTACCCGAAGCGCCGTACTCCAAGGGCTGGCCCCGGGCTCATCGCACACGTATTCAGTCCGAGCTTTCGATGCGGCAGGGAATCGGAGCTGGGACGTGTGGCGCGGCTTGACCATGTATCTCGAAGGCCCCCTCTGCTTCGGTTGGACTCCAGAGCAGTACCGCCAGCGGGGCTTCCGCGTCTTCGTTGGCACCGAGGGGCGCGACGTTCTGAGGGGCACCCGCAAGAACGATGTCTTCTTCGGCTTGGGCGGCGACGATGTCCTGATCGGTAAGGGCGGCCCAGACCTGCTCTGCGGCGGAGCTGGCGTGGATGTGCTCAACGGCGGCGCCGGACCTGACTACCTGTATGCGGTCGACGGCTCTCGCGACCGGGTGCTCGGTGGCCCGGGACGGGACGCTGCGCACGTTGACCCGGGCGGCGAGACTGCTGTCCGGAGCATCGCAGAGCTGCGTCCCGCGGGGCACATCTTCTGACGATGCGCGCGAGCGGTATGAGTAGGTGCCACGCGGTGTGGCTCAGAGCGCGGTGAGCCAGTCCACGAGCGGGCGTACCTTGCGCCAGTCGTCGCGCACCACGTCGAGGAGCTCGGCGGTGTGGATCACGGGCTCGAAGCCGAGCGGCCGCCCGGCGAAGAGCTGCTTGTGCCGCAGCAGGTCGATCCGTGGGTGTTCCTTGTCGTAGCCGCGGGGCGCGGTTTTGAGGGTCTCGCCGCCGATCTCGAACCCCTCGGCCTCCAGGCCCTTCACGATCGAGACCAGGCGCGCACCCTTCTTCTTGTCGGCGACGGCCTCGCGGAAGGCTGCCATCCGCTCGCTGGACGCCTCGTAGAAGCCGGCACCGGTGCGTACGCCGCGGGCCGAGACCTCGACGTACCAGCCGGTGGCCGGGCCTGCGGCGACGAACGCGCCCTGGTGCGTCTTGTACGGCGTCTTGTCCTTGGCGAAGCGGACGTCGCGATAGGGGCGGAAGACCTTCGCCGCGCCGAACTCCGGCCCGAGGGCCTCGGTCAGCGCCTTCATGGGCGCCTCGACCGACTCCTTGTAGACGGCCTTGTGGGCCTCCCAGAACGACTTGGTGTTGTCGACCTCGAGGTCGTCGTAGAAGTCGAGCGCCGCCGTGGGAAATCCAGAGAAGGACATGCGCGGGAGCCTAGTCGGCGTCACGTGAAGGGGATCGTGAACTTCGAGCCCTGCATGGTGAGCTTCAGGTTGTCCTTCGCACAGGTGTAGGTCACCGGCTTCTTCGACAGGCCGATCATGTCGGTCATGTCGGCGGTCGTGGTCTGCCCGCCGCCGCTCATCGACTGCACGCTCTTCAGCGTGCTGGTCCAGCCGTCGCCGGGCACCAGCTTGCCGTCCTCGTCGGTCCAGCTGCCGGTGACGGTGCCCTTGGTCGTGACCTCCGTGTCGAACGACTGGCCTGCTGGAAGGTCCATGTGTGCCTTGGTGAGGGTGTCTTGGACATACCTCACATGGAGGTCCGCATCGACGGTGAGCGTCGAGGTGCCGCTGTGGGAAAGGTCCTTCAGCATGCCGTTGGAGAGCCGGTCTGCGGTCTCGCGCATCAGCTGGTCGACGTCGGCGTGCCAGGGGCTGCCCTCGACGAGGCACTTCAGCGAGGGACTCATCAGGTCGGCGGCGGGACTCGGCACCTGCTTGGTGCTCGAAGACGGAGTCTGCGCAGGGGTCTGCTTGTCGTCGCCGCACCCGGTGAGAGCGACGGTGCTGGCGAGGAGGAACGCGGCTACACATGCCGACGGCCCAGGCATGTCCTCAGCGTATTCCTGCTGTCATGCTGGCGCCATGGCGCACGTGCTCGAGCCTGGTCACGCCCCGACCCCGTTCACCGCCGAGGAGATCCGGGCGGCCACCGGAGACGGGAAGTCGCGGCGGATCCGGGTCGTCGGGGCGGACGGCACGTCGTATTTCAGGACCAACACCTTCTCCGGCTGCGACGCAGAGGGTGCGCTGCTGACGAGGGAGCGGTACGACGCGACGGGGCAGCGCATGGGCGAGCCGGATGCGGTCCCCGTCAGCTGGCTCGACCTGCAACGTCACGCGTCATTCCCCGCGGAGATGACGACGATCGAGGAGGTCGCGCTGGACGGCCCGCTGGGCGTCAGGTCCTGTCTGCGCTACACCGTGCGCGACGGCCGGGACGAGGACGTGTTCTGGTTCGCGACCGACCTGCCGGGCATGCCGATCCGGACGGAGTCGCGGGTCGACGGCGCGCTCATCGTCTGGACCGAGGTCGTTTCCTGACGCCGTGACACCTCGGTCGCGGTGCCGGCTGCGGTCTAGTCCGATCGGGCCGGTGGTGTGACTTGTCTGGCACAGCCAACCGTATTGTCTGATTCGGCCTTACTCTATTTCGCCATGGGGACTGGCGAGGTTACGCATTCTGAGGCTCTGTCGCGGCGGCGGTTGCTGCACGCGGCTGCCTGGACGACGCCTGTCGTCGGGCTTGCCACGGTCGCGCCGCCCGCGGCCGCAGCGAGCCTTGTGCTGAACGACCCGCTCATTCCCATCGGCAACCCGTTGCCCGTACCCGAGCCGAACCTCCCGCAGGTTCCGGTCCCGGACGCGATCAAGACCGTGCCGCCGCCGATCCCGGGCATCCCTCCGGGGCCCGGTCGGCCACAGGTCGTCCTCCCCGACAAGGTCCCGCCGAAGGTCTTCAAGCCGAAGTAATGCTCACGGCTCTCGTGGCTCGACGAGTCCGGCGCCGGCCAGTGCCCCGAGCGCGGCCTCCACGACAGGCACGTGGTCCGCGCTGACGGCGATCTCGTCCACGGCTACTGCGGTAGTCAGCTGCGCCCAGACCCAGGCGGCAGCGCCCTCGAGCACCCGGGGGCCGTCGTCCACTCGTTGGCTGGTGCGGGCGGCGATCACGCGCGACTCGTCGCCGATCCAGGCGACGTCGTCGCATCGTTGCCAGCGGACCGAGTGCTGCGGGGTCACGACCGCTGCTCCCGGGACCAGTCGACCGCCATCTTGAGGCGTCGCCGCATGTGGCGCATGCGGGCCAGCCCCCGCGGCTGGGGCAGGCCCTTCGCGGTTGCCTCAGGGTCGTAGCTCAACGCCCGCAGGACGATGAAGGGCTTCCGCCACCCAGGCGCACGGCGCAGCGCGTGGGCCCAGACATACCCGGGTCGTGAGTCCCGCCCGACCCGGTCGAGCCAGTCCGCCAGGTCGGCATCACTGAGCTGGCCACGCCCGATCGGCGGGACTCGTGCGGGCTCGAAGATGGGGAGTACGACGTCGGCGGCGCCGCAGCGGGCCGCCAGCACGGCGAGTGCGCGGCGATCTGCGTCAGCCCACGAGGTGACAGCCGCAGTCCACTCCCGCGCCTCGATGCTCCGGCGTGGTCCGTGCGGCATGCGTGCGAGGTTGAGGGCGCCGACCAGGGCCGTGCCCAGGCGTCCGGTTGCGATCGCTTGCTGGTGCGCGACATCCAGGACGGTGCGTTCGGTCCACAGCGCGTCGAAGACCCGCGCGGGGTCGGCGTACGCGCCGGGGAGGAAGGTGTGCAGGTCGATCTCGGTGTGCCACCGCGGGTGCACGAAGGTGACCGCGTGGAGCGGCGCGAGCACGGGGAAGCGGGGGAACTCGTCGTGCGCGGCCCAGCCCGCGGCTTCGAGCGCGTCGCGGAGCACGCGGATGTGTTCGGGTCGGACCAGGATGTCGACGTCGCCCCAGCTGCGAGGGCTGCGCAACCCGAAGTGGGCGAGGGTGGGGCCCTTGATCAGCAGGACGTCCGCCTCGGCGTCGCGCGCGATCCGGTGCACGACCGCGGCGAGCACGTCGCGCGCCTCGCCGACGCCCAGCGCGAGGTCGGTCATGGCTCGAGCTGCACGATCTCGAACTGCGCGAGCTCACGCAGAGCCGCGTCCACGAGGTCGGCGGCTGCTCCGTCCTCGGGCTGGCCGAAGCGGCCGACCAGCCGGGCGGTCAGCGCCTCGCCGTCGTGCCACTCCAGGTCGTCGAGATCGTGCAGCAGTGAGGTCGCGAGCGGCGAGATCCTGACGACGTTGAGGCCCGCCATCACCACGGCTTCGCCGTCGCGCTCGAGGAAGTCGTGGAGCTCTGCCCGGCGCGCCCTCATGGCAGTGCCGCCTCGACCAGGTCGGCGAGATCGGCGGCCTCGGCGTACGACGCGCGGTGCAGTCCGCCGCAGGACTCCAGGAGCGCGGCCGTGCGGTGGAGGGGCTGATCCAGCTCCGCGAAGTACGACGCCTGCGCGGCGAGCAGCGGCAGGGCGTCGAGGAGGTCGACCGGTTCGAGGCGGGCGGGCGACGTGCCGTCGCGGTCGAGGATCCAGAGCCCGGCGAGCCGCTCGTCGCCCCGCGCGCGCAGCATGCCGACCTCGTGGGGCGGGACCTGGTGCTTGAGCGTCCCGCGGGCGCCCAGGGAGAGCGGCTTGGCCACGCCCGCCACCCGGCCGTCGTCAGCGATCAGGACGGCCTCGTCGGAGAGGTAGCGGCGCCCCGGGCCGTGTGCCTGGACCCAGGTCGTCTTGCCGTCGCCGGAAGCTCCGACCGCAACGAGCACGGCACCGGAGGAGTCGCTGGCGAGCGCGGCGGCATGCAGCATCAACCCATCGCCCGCCCGGGCGTCGAGGGCAGCCCTGGTCACCTCCTGCGAGAGCAGGTGCATGCCCGTCGGGGTGTCCGGGCCGCGCCACGTGACCGTGTGCGTTGCCGGTCGGCCAGACGTGGCGCGCGCGTGCGCCCAGGCCCGCTCCACCTCGTCGGCCACGGCGGCGTCGATCCCGTCAGGCAGCCGAATGTCGACACGCACGCCAAGGACCTCGAGGGGCACCTCGACCGACGCAGGCATGGGGTCAAGCGTAGGGGCCGGGCGCGCACCCGGTCGCGCGGAGACGCCGCTGGCTGTGGCCGTTTTCCTAGACTGCTGAGGTGCGCCATGCTCTCCTTGCCCTGCCGGTCGTCAGCTTCGTCGCGACGGTCGCCCTCTGGGGCGAGCACCCGACGGGGTTTGCACTGGTGCTGCTCCTGCCGCTGCTCGGCGCTTCAGTGATGGCCGCGGTACACCACGCCGAGGTGGTGGCCCACCGCGTCGGGGAGCCCTTCGGCTCACTGTTGCTTGCCGTCGCTGTCACCGTCATCGAGGTCGGCCTGATCGTCATGCTCATGGTCTCGGGCAAGGGTGACGTCTCCACGCTCGCGCGTGACACCGTCTTCTCGGCGGTGATGATCTGCCTCAACGGCATCGTCGGCATGGTGTTGCTGGTCGGTGCGCTCCGGCATGGGCTCGCGCACTTCAATCCTGAGGGGACCGGGGCTGCGCTCGCGACCGTGGTCACGCTGGCCAGCATCACGCTCGTGCTCCCACGTTTCACCGAGAGCGAGCCGGGCCCGGAGTTCACCCCGTCGCAGCTCGCCTTCGCCGCGATCGCATCGCTCGCGCTCTACGCCCTCTTCGTCTTCACGCAGACGGTCCGCCACCGCGAGTTCTTCCTGCCGGTGCGGCCCGACGGCGCGGCCATCGAGGAGGACGACCGCGCGGCGCTGCCGACCGGTCGAGAGACGGCCACGAGCCTCGTGCTGCTGGTGGTGTCGCTGGTGGCTGTCGTCGGCCTGGCCAAGCTCGAGTCGCCTGGCGTCGAGAGAGTCGTTGACACGGCGGGCCTGCCCGCGTCGTTCGTCGGTGTCGTGATTGCGCTGCTGGTCCTGGCGCCGGAGACGATCGCGGCCACGCGGGCAGCTCTCCTCGACAGGGTCCAGACCGGCCTCAACCTGGCCTACGGCAGCGCGATGTCGTCGATCGGGCTCACCATCCCGGCGATCGCCGTCGCCAGCATCTGGCTCGACGGCCCGCTGCTCCTGGGCCTGGACCCGATGCAGATCGTGCTGCTCGTGATGTCGGTCTTCGTCGCGACGCTCACCGTCGTGCCGGGGCGCTCGAAGATCCTGCAGGGCGGCGTCCACCTGGTGCTGTTCGCCGCGTTCCTCTTCCTCGCGATAGCGCCCTGACGCGCTCAGGGGTGACGGGTGCCGTGTCCGGCGAGGACGGCGCCGTAGCCCTCGGCGTACGTCGCGAAGGCGGGCGTCCACCCGGTCGCCCGGAGCTTCGCGTTGCTGCACGCGCGATCCGCGCCGCGGGCACTGGGCTTCTCCGCCGTGGCGGGCTCGGGAGCACCCATCTCGCGGGCCAGCCAGCGGACCACCTCGCCGTACGGCGCAGGGTCGTCGTCGACACCCAGGAAGATGCCGCTGTGCCGGCTCGACGTCAGGTCCACGATCGCCTGGGCGGCGTCGTCGCGATGGATCCGGCTGGTCCGGCGGTCGGGGGTCGGGATCGTGGCCGCTCCGCTGCGCACCAGGTCCAGGAGCCGGGTGCGTCCGGGGCCGTAGATGCCGCCCAGGCGCAGCACCGACGCGGCGGTCGGCGTCCCGCCGAGACGAGCACGGAAGAGCTCCTCGGCCTCCAGCATGACGCGGCCGTTGAACGCCGTCGGCGCAGTCTCGCTCTCCTCGTCGACGTCGCCCGACAAGGAGCCGTAGACGGCCGTGGAGCTGACGAAGAGGGCGCGGGTCGGCGTGACGCCGTCGCGGTCGAGGGCGTCGAGGACGTGCGTGGTGCCGTCGAGGTACGCGCGACGGTACGCCTCCTCGCCTGAGGAGTCCGCCGCGATCGCTATCACCAGCACGTCGGTGTCGGACGGCACGCGCGGGAGGTCGGGCGAGGACAAGTCGGCCGCCACGCCGTGGATCGCGCGCGGGAGGTGCTGCGGCGTACGACGCCAGCCGGTCACCGCGCGGCCTGCGGCGAGGAAGCGGAGGGCGGCCTCGGTGCCGAGGTCTCCGCAGCCGGCGATCAGGACGCTGCCGGCGGGAACAGTGCTCATGGAGCGGATGACGAGACTCGAACTCGCGACATCGACCTTGGGAAGGTCGCGCTCTACCAACTGAGCTACATCCGCGTGACCCTCACGGGTCGGGTGGAGCCTACTTGATCGGCTCCAGCGTCGGGCGCTTCGGGTCGATGCCGTCACCGGAGGACTTGCCGGTGAGCCGCCGTCCGACCCACGGAACGGCGTGCTCCCGCACCCAGACCGCGTTGGTCCGCAGCGCCGCCCGCGTCGTCGACATCGGGGCGGCCGTGACCGGATGCGGCGCGAGTCCGTGCTCGATGCCCAACGCGTCGAGCACCGCGATCGCCATCAGCTGGTGGCCGGCGGCGTTGAGGTGCAGCCGGTCGATGTCCATGATCTCGGAGACCTTCCAGCCCCGCATCCGCCACATGTCGACGAGCGTGGCGTCGTGGCGCTCGGCGATCTCCCGCGCGAACTCGTTGAAGATGGCCACCCGCCCGCGAATCAGCTTGAAGACCGGGTTGAGCCCGGGGTCGGCGATCGTGAACAGCACGACGCGCGCGCCGCTGGCGGTCAGCCGGCCGATGGCGTCGTCGTACGTCGCGGCGAGGGCGTCGAGGTCGACCTGCGGGCGGAGCACGTCGTTGCCGCCGCCGTGGATCGTGACCAGGTCGGGCCGCAGGGCGAGGGCCGGCTCCAGCTGCTCCTCGAGGATGGCGGGAAGCTTGCGGCCGCGGATCGCCAGGTTGGCGTACCCGAAGGGCGCAGCCGCAGCGGACGCCTCGGCGGACAGCACCTCTGCCACCCGGTCGGCCCAGCCACGCAGGCCGTTGGGACGGGTCGGGTCGGCGTCGCCGACGCCCTCGGTGAAGGAGTCGCCGATCGCGACGTAGCGCTGGAAGGACATGGCCCCATCATGCCCAGAGGGCAGATGTGGCGCGCCGAGAGGGCGCTTGTGGCTGCCCGCCACGCGGGCGCACCGGCGCACGGCGCAGTGTGCGACTAATCTGCCGTCATGCTGCTGTCTGACCGCGACATCCTGGCCGAGATCGACGACAAGCGGATCGTCATCGAGCCCTACGACCCCGCGATGGTGCAGCCGTCGAGCATCGACTTCCGGCTGGACAAGTTCTTCCGGGTCTTCGACAACCACAAGTACTCCGCGATCGACCCCGCCGTCGACCAGCCGGACCTGACCCGCATGGTCGAGGTGACCGGCGACGAGCCGTTCATCCTGCACCCCGGCGAGTTCGTCCTCGGCTCGACCTACGAGGTCGTCACCCTGCCCGACGACCTCGCCGCGCGCGTCGAGGGCAAGTCCTCGCTCGGTCGCCTCGGCCTGCTGACCCACGCGACCGCCGGCTTCGTCGACCCGGGTTTCTCGGGCCACGTCACCCTCGAGCTCGCCAACGTCGCGACGCTGCCGATCAAGCTCTACCCGGGCATGAAGGTCGGCCAGCTCTGCTTCTTCAAGCTGTCGTCGGAGGCGCTGCACCCCTACGGCTCGGAGAAGTACGGCTCCCGCTACCAGGGCCAGCGCGGCCCGACGGCGTCCCGCTCCTTCCAGAGCTTCCACCGCACCGAGATCAGTTGACGGCAGTACGCCGGAAGGCGGCCGGCGTCTGGCCGGCTCGGAGCCTGAACCAGGCACCGAAGTTCGAGGCGTCGTCGAAGCCGACCTCTTCGCCGACCCGCGCCACGCTGAGCTGGCTGTGCGCGAGCAGGCGGCGCGCCTCCAGCAGCACCCGTTCGTCCACGATCTCCTTGGGCGTGCGGCCGGTCGTGGCCCGGGTGGCACGGGCCAGGGTGCGCGTGGACCAGCCGAGCCGCGCGGCGTACCAGGCGACGTCGTGGTGGCGGGTGTGCTCGGCCTCGAGCAGCTCGCGGAAGGCGAGCCAGGGCTCGGAGCCGGGCAGGGCGTTCGGTCGGGTCTGCGCCTGAGCGGTGAGTCGCAGCAGGAGGGTGGCGAGCAGGTGCGTCAGCGCGGGGGCCCGCAGCGCACGCGCGACGGCCTGGTCGTCGGCCAGCTCGGCGAGCGCTTCGACCAGGCGCGGCGCGTCGGCGGTTGCTGCGTCAGCCGGTGACCACCAGCACGGGCCGCCGGGTGTCTCAGCCTCCGTCAGGTGGGTCGTCATGGGGTCGAGGAGGCCGACGGGGAAGATCAGCACGCGCCCGTCGTACGCCGTGACGTCACCCCAGCGCTGCACCTGTCCGGGACGGACCCAGAGAACGCACCCCGGGGTCAGTGCATGGTCGGCGAAGTCGATCATGTGAGTGCCGGAGCCTGACGTCGGCGCGAGCAGGAAGTGGAAATCCGGCCGCTGGACGTCACGGAACCCGTCGGCGCCGGCGCGCTCGCGCATCGCGGAGATGGTGGTCGCCTCGACCTCTCCTGCCTTGCCCTCTGGCGGGTTGTAACCCACAGCCGTGATCGGCGTTTGTCCCATATTCACCAGTCTAGGTCGCAGGGCGACCGTGAATCCACGGTCAGGACTCGCAAAAATGGTGTCACATCACCGATCTGATCCACCATCGAGAGGACTCCATCATGACCAGCATCGCGATCATCGGCGGCACCGGCTACGCAGGCGGGCACATCGCCCGGGAGGCCGAGGCGCGCGGCCACGAGGTCACCATCGTCTCCCGCTCGGCCGGCGAGGGCACCGTCCAGGGCTCGCTCACTGACCAGGCCTTCGTCGACCAGCTCGCGCAGGACCACGACCACGTCGTCGTCGCGACGCAGCCCGACGGCCTCCGTGCGGCGCTCCCGGGCCTGCTCGACGCTGCCCGTGAGGGCGGTGCGCGCCTGAGCTTCGTGGGCGGCGCGGGGTCGACGCTGGTGGCCGAGGGTGGCCCCCAGCTCGTCGACACCCCGGAGTTCCCGGAGGAGTACAAGGCCGTCGCCCTCGAGCACGGCGCGATCCTCGAGGACCTGCGTGCCGACGCCAAGGGCGCGGACTGGTTCTACGTCTCCCCGGCCGCCGTCTTCGGCGCATGGGCTGAGGGCGAGGCGACGGGCGAGTACCGCACCTCCGACGACCTGCTGCTTGCGGATGCTGCCGGTGAGTCGAAGATCGGCGGCGCCGACTACGCCAAGGCGTTCGTCGACGAGATCGAGGCGGGCAAGCACGTCAACAAGCGTTTCCACGTCGCCTACTGACGCTGGCGCATGGTGCGGCCCGCCGCAGCTGCGCCCAGGCCGCCGCTCCCGAGGGGGCGGCGGCATTCGGCGTCCGTCGTACGTCGGGGTCAGGCGCCTTCGGCCGCAGCCTTGAGCTTGGCCAGGCCCTTGTCGAAGTCCTTGGCGATCGCCTTGTCGAAGAAGAGCTTGCCGAGGACAGCGAACGCGACGTTGCGCTGGCCCGACATCGTCCAGACCACCCGGGTGCAGGCGCCGGCGGGCGTCAGGGCGAAGACGGTCTTGTTGCTGGCCTTGAACGGCTTGAGGAACTCGAGGTCGATGTCGATGCGCTCTGCGGTGGAACCGATGATCTCCATGGAGCCTTCGCCGACCTTGTTGTTGCCCTGCCAGGCGTAGTGGGCGCCCGTGCCCGCGTCAGCTCCGGAGTAGGTGCGCGTGAGGTCCGGGTCCAGCTCCTCCCACGGGGACCACTGGGTCCAGTGGTGGAAGTCGTTGAGCAGCGCGTGCACGGTGGCCGCCGGAGCATCGATGACGATCTCGCGGGAGTTCTCGAAGGAAGGCATGCGTGAAGCCTAGGCGTCAGACGGGCGCCACGCGTGGCTGGCCCGGAGCGGCCATCTGATGCCTTGATCTGCGGCGACACGCTGGTGGGCGCCGCGTGTCGCTTCGCCTGCATGCATCAGGTGCCCCGGGTGGGCGCTGCTCGCGGAGCTCGCGCGCGGGCAGCCCACAGCGTGAAGACTTTTCGTCACCTGGCGACAAAAAGTCTTCACGCAACAAGTCGATCTGGTCCTGCGGTGCTCGGCCGCGATCTCACCGGAAACTCTTGGTCACATGCCGACGATTTGTTTCCACTGAAACCGGGGTAGCTGAAATGCAGGACGGCCGCCCGGTCAGACCGGGCGGCCGTCGTTGCGTGCTGGCTGTCAGATGTCGAACAGCGAGCTGACACCGTTGATGTCGATGTCGGTGCGCGGCGTGTTCGTCGCACCGCTGGACACCGCCGGAGCAGCCGGTGCAGCGGGCGCGGCCGGGGCCACTTCCGCGGCGGGAGCCTCGACGACCGGCTCCTCCGCCGGAGCCTCGACCGACTCGGCCGTGGGGGCGTCGTCAGCGTCGAGGATCGTCTCCGGGTCCGACGCCGGAGCCGCCTCGGCGGCCGGCTCGGCGACCGGCTCAGCGACGGGCGCGGCTTCGACGGGAGCAGCAGCCGGGGCCGCCGCGGCGGCAGGGGCGCCACCCTCCGGCCACGGGATGTCGAAGAGCGAACCAGCGCCGTGGATGTCGACATCCGTGCGCGGCGTGGTCGCAGCACCCGACGACGCGGGGGCCGCGGCGGGGGTAGCAGGAGCGTCCGCGACCGGAGCCTCGGCGGCCGGCTCGGCCACCTCCGCCGGTGCAGCGGCCGGGGCCTCGGCAGCCGCCGGAGCAGCCTCCTCCACCTCGACCTGGGCAGCAGCAGCCTCTTCCGTCGCGGACGGGGCCGCAGCGGCAGGAGCCGCAGGAGCCGTCGGGGCGACGTCGAAGAGCGAGCCGCCAGCGTTGAGGTCCTGCGCCGGAGCAGCCTCTGCCTTGGGGGCCTCGGCAGCCGGAGCCTCGGTCGGCGCGACGTCGAACAGCGAACCGCCAGCGGCCGGGGCTGCCTTCGGCGCCTCGGCCGGAGCCGGAGTGTCGAAGAGCGAACCACCCGCAGCGGGGGCAGCCGGCTCGGCAGCAGGCGCCGCGTCGAACAGCGACGAGCCACCGGCGGCAGGAGCAGCCGGGGCGTCCCCGAAGAGCGAACCGCCAGCGGCCGGCGCAGCCGGCTCGGCAGCGGGCGCGTCACCGAAGAGCGACGAGCCACCAGCAGCCGGGGCAGACGGAGCGGCCGGAGCCTCGTCGAACATCGACGAGCCCGCAGCTGCGGCAGCCGGAGCAGCCTCGGCGGCAGCAGCAGCGGCCGCCGGCTTCTTCTCCTCGACCGGAGCCTCGCCCGGCTTGTACTTCGTGGCGACCTCGCCCTTGACCGACGCGAGCAGCATCTGCGCGACGTCGAGGACCTCGACCTCCGGACGCGCGGCCTCGTCGGCCTGCATCTTGGTCAGGCCGTCCGCCAGCATCACGCGGCAGAAGGGGCAGCCGACGGCGATCTGGTCGGCACCGGTGCCGACGGCCTCCTCCGTGCGGTTGAGGTTGATGCGCGAGCCGATGGTCTCTTCCATCCACATGCGGGCACCACCGGCGCCACAGCAGAAGGACTTCTCGTTGGAGCGCGCCATCTCGAGGTACGTCGCACCCGGGAGCGCCTCCACGAGGTCACGCGGCGGCGTGTAGACCTGGTTGTGGCGGCCGAGGAAGCACGGGTCGTGGTACGTGATGGAGCGCTTGTGGTCGCCCTCGCCACCCTTGACCGGGGTCAGCTTGCCCTCGCGCACGAGGCGGTTGAGCAGCTGGGTGTGGTGCACGACCTCGAGCTCGATGCCGAAGTCCTTGTACTCGTTCTTGAGCGTGTTGAAGCAGTGGGCACAGGTCGAGACGACCTTCTTGACCTTGAACTCCTTGAACGTCTCGATGTTCTGCTGGGCCAGGCCCTGGAACACGAACTCGTTACCGGCGCGGCGGGCGGAGTCACCGGTGCAGGTCTCGCCGTTGCCGAGGACACCGAAGGAGACGTCGGCCATGTGGAGCAGCTCGGCGACGGCGCGGGTGGTCTTCTTGGCGCGGTCCTCGTAGGCACCGGCACAGCCGACCCAGAAGAGCCACTCGACCTCGTCGAGGGACTCGATGTCCTCACCGACGACCTTGACGTCGAAGTCGAGACCCTGGGCCCACTCGAGGCGGGCGTTCGGGTTCATGTTCCACGGGTTGCCCTTGTTCTCAAGGCCCTTGAAGAGACCGTTGAGCTCGGCCGGGAAGTTCGACTCGACCAGGACCTGGTAGCGGCGCATGTCGACGAAGTGGTCGACGTGCTCGATGTCGACCGGGCACTGCTGGACACAGGCACCACAGTTGGTGCAGGACCACAGGGCGTCCTCGGAGATGACGAAGTCGCCACCCTCCGGGTTGTAGAACCAGTCCTGCGCGTCCTCGAGGTGACCGCCGTCGAGGTCGACCGAGCCGACAAGCGACCGCGCCGCGGCGGACTCGTCGCCCGCGCCGACGGCGTACGCCTGCTCGCGCAGCGCCATCATCATCAGCTTCGGGGAGAGCGGCTTCTCGGTGTTCCATGCGGGGCACTGCGACTGGCAGCGGCCACACTCGGTGCACGAGGTGAAGTCGAGGATGCCCTTCCAGGAGAAGTCCTGGATCGAGCCGACGCCGAGGACCGACTCCTCGTCGAGGTCGTCGATGTCCTCGAGGGTGATCGCCTTGCCACCCGAGACCAGCGGCTTGAGGCCACCCAGCGCCGTACCGCCGGAGGACTCACGCTTGAAGAAGATGTTGAACCACGCGGTGAAGCGGTGCCAGGCGACACCCATCGTGAGGTTCGAGGAGATGACGATCAGCCACAGCATGGCCGAGGAGACCTTGAACATGGCGATCGCGTAGATCCACTGCTCCGAGCCGTGCGCCGACTCCGGGAAGAGGTTCGCGAAGTACTGCGAGAGCGGGAAGTGGAAGCCCGTCGCGTGCTCGGCGTGCTCGCCGCCCTCGGCCTTGGCCAGGTTGAACTCCGCACCGCGGATGAAGAGGATCGCGATCGACTCCATGAAGACCATGGCCTCGACGAAGTACGCCTGCCACATCGTGGAGCCGTAGAAGCGGGTCTTGCGCGACGGGGTGTTCGACGGGCGGTGCGTCAGGCGGTACGCGATCAGCGGGAGGATCGCGAGCGCGCCGAGCAGGCCGATGGCCTCGGAGAACCACTCGAAGGCGAAGAAGGTGCCGATGACCGGCCACGCGAACGTCGGCGCGAAGAGCTGCACGACGCCCTGCATGACGGCGGTCGACAGCACCAGGAAGGCCATGTAGGCGAACCAGTGCAGGGCGCCGACCCACCAGATCTGGAACATGCGCGTGTGGAGGAAGGTCTCCTTCAGCATGTTCAGGCCACGGGCGACCGGACGGTCGGTGCGGCCGAGGGCGGGCTGACCCTGACGGATCACCTTCAGCATCTGGCGCACCGCGCGGGTGGTGAGCGCAACCGCGACGACGGTGAGCGTCATGCTCACGACGATCGCGATGATCTGCATCAAAGACATGGAGGAACGGCTCCTTAATGGGGGCTGCCCATGGATCAGGCTGGCCGCATCCTAGCCGCGACGGCCGCATCGCGGCGCGTGCTGTCCGTCGCATCCAGCGGGGCTTAGGGCACCCTTACCTGCAGGTCAGGGGCGGTGTGCCACCGACTGCACCCGGTAGCGGACGAACGACGGAACCACCACGGCCGCGAGGACCGTGAGCAGCACCACGAGTACGCCGCCGCCCGCGGCCGCCAGTGGAGCTCCGGTGACCGAGGCTGCACCTCCATGGAGGACGTCGGCGATCCGGGGCCCTCCGACCACCACGACGATGAAGACGCCTTGCAGTCGCCCACGCATCTCGTCGGTGGCGGCGCCCTGCAGGATCGAGGTCCGGAACGCCGCCGAGGTCATGTCTGCCGCGCCACCGGCCACCAGGCAGGCGACCGCGACGGCCAGCCAGACGCCGACCAGGCCGGACCCGGCCCGTGTCGCGGCAAGTGTGGCCAGGCCGAAGCCGGTGATGGCCACACCCCAGACGACGACCGCGATGACGACGGCGTACCCCTGTCGCGAGACGCGCGAGACCCACCCCGAGAGGACCCCGCCGACGACGGCTCCGGCCGGAATCGCGGCGAAGAGCACGGCGAAGGCGAGTCCGCCCTCGGAGGGGCCGTCGAAGGCCTTCGCGGCGAGCTCGGGGAAGAGGGCGCGAGGCATGCCGCAGATCATGGCGATCAGGTCGACCACGAAGGACATCATCAGCACCGGTTGGGTCGCGAGGTAGGCGAAACCCGCGATCACGGAGCGCAGCCCCGGCGAGCCCGCGGCTGCTTCGACGGGCAGCTTCGGCAGCAGAACGACGGCCCTCAGCGTGGTGAGCAGGCAGGCCGCATCGATCAGGTAGAGCCACGCGAAGCCCAGGGGAGGGATCAGCGCGCCGCCGATCAGCGGACCGGCGATGCCTCCTGCCATCAGCAGCGTCATGTTCAGGGCGTTGGCGGCGGGCAGCAGATCGGTCGGCAAAAGCCGCGGGAGGGCCGCGCTACGAGCCGGCTGGTTGACCGCGAGGAACGCCTGCTGCACCGCGAAGAGGACGAGCAGCAGCCAGACGTTTTCGTTGCCGGTGGCCGCCTGCAGCCAGAACAGGACGCTCGTGGCGATCAGGCCCAGCGTGGTGGCGATCAGGATGGTGCGGCGGTCCAGGTGGTCGGCGAGTGCTCCACCCCACAGTCCGAAGACCACCAGTGGCACCAGGCCGAAGAGCCCGCTCAGGCCGACGTACGCCGACGAGCCGGTGACGGCGTAGATCTGCGCGGGAACCGCGACGACGGTCAGCTGCGCGCCGATGACGGTGACGATGTTGGCCGTCCACAGCCGTCGGAAGTGGGGATTGGCGAGCGGCCTGGTGTCGGCGAGCAGTCGACTCATCGCAGTGGCCTCTCCTGTCCCACGGGCACCAGAGGCAGCGCCGCCAGCGGGAAGAGCGCCGCCAGGGCGAAGGTCGTCGGGAAGCCCCACCAGGTGATGGCGGCCCCGGCGAGTGGGGCGCAGGCCGCGGCGGTGAGGTACTGCGCGGTGTTGTGGACGCCGAGGGCCCGGCCACTCCAGAACGGACCGGCCCGCTCGGCGGTCGCGGTGAAGGCCAGGCCGTTGTCGGCCACCGTGACCATCGTGGCCACCGCGAGGAGCACGAGCGCGACGGCCCAGCCCAGCCAGGCGGTGAGGCCCAGGAGCGCCATCGTCGTCGCCGCCGCCATCGCCACCCAGCGCATCGGCCGCATGCGGCTCGCGACCATGTCGGAGAGCTGGCCGGAGAGGATCCGCCCGAACGCACCGAGGAACTGGGTGGCGGCGACGAGCAGGCCGGCCTGGGCCGGCTGCCAGCCACGGTCGTCGAGCAGCCAGACCAGCGCGTAGGTCCACACCAGGAACTGCGGCACCACGAGCAGGATCGAGGCAGTGTGGATCCGCGCGAGGTAGCGGTCGGCCCGGTAGGGGTTCGCCGTGTGCGCGGCGACCCGCTCCGGACGCGGTGGGTCGAGCACGACCAGGGCGACCGCGATGACGGCCAACACGGCCGCGACCGTCGGCACGGTGAGCGCTGTCGCGATGCCGTGATGCGCGGCGATCGCCGCGATCGACATCGCCGCGATGCCGACGCCGAGCGGCTGGGCCATCTGCCGGATGCCCATCGCGAGGCCGCGGCGCTCGGGCGGGATCCAGCCGACCACGATGCCGCCGGAGGCGCTCGACGAGGAGGCGGCGCAGGCGCCTGCGAGGAACAGTGCGGCACCGAGCTGCCACGTCCCGTTGGCAACGATCGCCAGGAGGCCGGCGATCGCCGTGCCCGTCAGGCCCGCCAGGAGGACGAACTTCTCGCCCACCCGGTCGACCACGAGGCCCCACGGGATCAGGCAGCAGAGCACACCCATGAGGGACATCGCGGACACCGTGCCGGCGGCGGCGAGGCTCAGGCCCCGCTCGCGGACCAGCGAGGGGATCAGGAACGCAGGTCCGTGGATCGTCACCGCCGCAGCCGCCTGCGCGAACGTCGAGACCCCGAGCATCGCCCAGCGGTGCCGCCCGCTCACCACTCGCGGTGAAGCGAGGGCGGGAGCGGTCATGCCTCCATTGTCGTGTGCGTGTCCACGCGGTTTTCAGGCAGGGGGGCGACCGTGGGTGGTGAGCCGGGCCGTGCCGTCCCACCCACCGTCGAACTCCACCACCGCGACAGCGGAGGTCGGCATCTCGACGCTGGCGCCGGTCAGGTCGCTGACCAGCTCCTCGAGGCCCGGGTTGTGGCCGACGAGCGCCACCGTCGTGGCGGCTGGCGGGAGGGCGCGCACCAGTCCGACCAGCGCACGGCCGTACGCCGCGTAGACCCGCTCGTCGGTCGTGGTCGCCGGTGCGCTCGAGCCGAGCGCCTCCGCGACGTACTCCCAGGTCTGCTGCGCGCGCGTCGCGGGCGAGACGACGGCGAGGTCGACCACGGGGTGGTGGGCAGCGACCCAGGCAGCCGACTCGGGCATCTGGCGATGCCCACGACGGGCGAGTGGTCGCTCGAGGTCGGGTTCGTCGCCGGCCCAGTCCGACTTGCCGTGCCGTACGACGATCAGCGTGCGCATGGCATCAGGGTGTCATGTGGTCGGGGTCCCGCCGACACCACTGCACCCGTGTCACGCGCCGACCCTCGAAGCGTGCGCGGGCGCGCGCGTGGGTACCCGGTGGTCATGGTGCAACGACGCGATGCCGACATGCCCTCCCGGGAGTCCGACGAGCTCGGCTTCTTCGACCGCTTCGCCTCGGCGACGGCGGGCCTGGTCAGCCGGGCGCCGTTCTTCGCGCTCGCGGTCGGGCTCGTGGTCGCGTGGTTGATCGAGGGCATCGTGATGGCGGTGGTGACCGGAGACCTCGCGACGTTCGTCTCCGACACCTACCAGCTGCAGATCAACACGCTGACCACGATCATCACGTTCCTGCTGGTCGCGCTCCTCCAGAACACCCAGACCCGCTCGGACCGAGCGACCCAGGAGAAGCTCAACGCGATCGCGGATGCACTCGCCGATCTGATGCACCAGTTCGCCGAGGACGAAGGGCGTGAAGATCTTCGGCACGATGCCGAGGAGCTCGCGGATGCGGTCGGGCTCGAGGAGGTCGTCAGCGCGGACGAGGACGACCTGGGGAAATGAGTTCCGCCCCTGCCTGCATCTCTGCAGGACAGGGGCGGATTTCAGATGGTCGGGCTGACAGGATTTGAACCTGCGGCCTCTTCGTCCCGAACGAAGCGCGCTACCAAACTGCGCCACAGCCCGATCCGCCACGAGCCTTGGCCCGTGAGCAGAGTGGAGCATACCGGTCCGGAGCCGTTGCCCTGAAATCGGGTCCGCCGATGGTCCGGATCAGCGCGCGACGAGCGTCATCAGCGTCGCCTCGGGGCGGCACGCCACGCGGAACCGGACATAGGGGTTGGTGCCCAGGCCGGCGCTGACGTGCAGCCACGACGAACCCGGTTCACCGGGCTGCGAGTCCGCGGGGTGCCGGTGCAGGCCCTTGACCCGCGCGGGCTCGAGATCGCAATTGGTGGTCAGGGCGCCGTAGAAGGGCACGCACACCTGGCCGCCGTGCGTGTGGCCGGCGACGATCGCGTCGTACCCGAGCGTGCTGAAGCGGTCGAGCGCCCGGAGGTACGGCGCATGGACGACGCCGAGCCGCACGTCTGCGTCCACGGGCGCCGGGCCGACGGTGGTCAGGTCGTCGAAGGCGATGTGCGGGTCGTCCAGGCCGGCAAAGGCGAACGACGTGTCGCGGACCGCCAGCTCCCCGCCGCGGTTGGAGAGGTCGAGCCAGCCGGCGTCGGTGAAGCCGCGCACCAGGTCACCCCACGGCAGCTGAGGGCGGTGGGTGTTGCGCTTGCCGTCGTCGGGCATGAGGTACTTGAACGGGTTGCGCATCCCGGGGTCGAAGTAGTCGTTGGACCCGAGCACGAAGACGCCGGGCACGTCGAGGAGCGGCCCGAAGGCGTCGAGTGCGAAGGGGACGGCGTCGCGGTGGGAGAGGTTGTCGCCGGTGTTGATCACCAGGTCCGGGCCCAGCTCGGCCAACGTGCGCACGAACTCCTGCTTCTTCCGCTGCCCCGGCGTCAGGTGGAGGTCGCTGACCTGCAACACCCGGAGCGGGGCGTGCCCGGGTGGCAGCAGCGGCACGGTCACCTCGCGCAGGGTGTAGGCCCGCGCCTCGCATGCGGCGTACGCCGCCAGGGCCGCGCCGGCCACCGTGCCGGCGCCGAGCGCACCGAGGGCGAGCCGCAAACCGCTGGGAGCCATGCCTTCAAGGCTAACCACACAGGGCACAATGGCTGATATGAGTGCCCTGAAGGACCAGCTCCGTTCCGACCTGACCGCCGCGATGAAGGCGCGTGAGTCGGACAAGTCCGCCACGCTCCGGATGATCCTGACCGCGATCGGCAACGCCGAGGTCGCCGGCAAGGAGAAGGTCGAGCTCTCCGACGAGCAGGTCCTCGCCGTCCTCACGACCGAGGCGAAGAAGCGCCGCGAGGCCGCCGCTGCCTTCGACGAAGGCGGTCGCGCCGAGATGGCCGAGAAGGAGCGCACCGAGCTCGCCGTGATCGTGACCTACCTGCCCGAGCAGCTCACGCCTGCGCAGATCGCCGACATCGTCGCGAAGGCGATCGAGCAGACCGGCGCGGCGGCTGAGGGCCCGCGTGCGATGGGCAAGGTCATGGGCGTCATCCAGTCGCAGGTCAAGGGTCGCGCCGATGGTGGTGCCGTGGCGGCCGAGGTGAAGAAGCAGCTCGCGGGCTGACACGCCGACGTACGACGAGGGGCGCGGACCGTCTGGTCCGCGCCCCTCGTGGCGTCTGGCGGCTGTCAGCCGTGCTTCGGCTTGCGGTCGCCGCCCTGCCCGGGCGGCAACGCCGGATCGGTCGGGGGAGGCGGTGGCTGCTCCTCCTGCCGCTTCTTGCGCTTCGGCTCGGGCGGGATGCCGTTGCTGAGGTAGAGCGTCACGATGTCGCCGCTGCCGGTGGACTCGCCACGACCGGGACTGGTGTAGGCCACCGTGCCGGCGGGGTAGGTGGAGTTGACCTGGCCGCTCGCCTCGGCGACGGCGAACCCTGCCGACTCGAGCGTCGCGCGCGCCTGCTCGGGGCTCATGCCGTTGACATCGGGGACGTCCTGGAGCAGGCCCTTGATGTCGGCGCCCGTCGGGCGGACGAAGGACTCGTCCGGGAGCCACTTGGCGATCTCGGACATCGCCTGGTCCCAGATCGGGCCGGTCGTGCCGGCACCCGATCCGTTGCCGATGTAGCGACCACCGATGCGCTGGCCGTTGAGGCTGAGGGTGCCGCCGTCGTCCGCCACGCCACCGATGAACGCCGAGGCCGCCAGCGTCGGGGTGTAGCCGCTGAGCCAGGTCGCCCAGGCGTTGGTCTCGGTGCCGGTCTTGCCGGCGATCGGCTGGCCGATGCTGATGCCGTTGGCGGTGCCGCCGGGCCTGAAGGCCCCCTGCAGGACGTCGTTGACCGCATCCGCGACCGCTGTCGGCAGCACCTGGGTGCAGTCCTTGGGGTAGGACTTCACGACGTTCTGGTTGCTGTCGAGCAGCTCGGTCACGGGGCGTGCGACGCAGTGGATGCCGCGCGCCGCGAAGGACGCGTAGGCCTCGGCGACCTCCAGTGGCGAGGTGACACCCACGCCCAGCACCATCGGAGGCTGCCGGTCGCGCTCGGAGACGTGGACGCCGAGCTTGTTGGCCAGCTCCCACGGCTCGCACACGCCGGTCTTTGTCTCGAGCTGGGCGTAGAACGTGTTGATCGAGCCCGCGGTGCCGGTGTAGAGGTTGCGGCGACCGCCGTTGGCGTTGCCCGCGTTGCGCACAGGCCACGGCGTGACGAAGTTGCCCGCCCCCGGGCAGTTGGCGAAGGCGCTGCCGGGCAGGGTCAGCTTCGGCGGCGAGTTGAACGTCGTGGTCAGCGGGATGCCCTGACGGATCGCGGCCGCCAGGACGAACGGCTTGAACGTCGAGCCGGGGAGGAAGCCGCCGGAGCCGCCGTACGTCTTGGGGACGACGTAGTTGATGAACGTCTCGCCCTTCTTGGCGCGCGAGCCCATGGGCCGGGACTGCGCGATCGCGCGGACCTCGCCGGTGCCGGGCTCGACCATCGCCAGGCCGCCGACCGCGTTGTCGGTCGGGTAGACGTAGTGGCGGACCGCCTCGTCGGCGGCGTCCTGGAAGCGGACGTCGATGGTGGTCTTGATCGTGAGGCCGCCGGACTCGATGAGTGCCTTGCGGTCCTCCTTGGTGGCGCCGAGCGCAGGGTCCTCGAGGAGGTAGCTCATCACGTAGTCGCAGAAGAACGGCGCGCGCGAGAACATGCAGCCGTTGCGGCTGGGAGTGATGTTGAGCCCCAGCGGCTGCGCCGCCTCCTGCTGGGCCTGCTCTCCGGTGATCGCGTGCAGCTCGGCCATCCGCTCGAGCACGATGTTGCGACGCTCCAGCGCCTTGGCCGGGTTGCGGGTCGGGTCGTAGCCGACGGGGTTCTTGACCAGGCCCGCGAGCATGGCGGCCTGCGGGAGGGTCAGCTTGGCCGCATCGGTGGAGAAGTAGTGCCGCGCCGCGGCCTGCACGCCGTACACGCCGTCGCCGAAGTAGGCGATGTTGAGGTACCGCTCGAGGATCCAGTCCTTGGAGTACCGCTCCTCGAAGGCGATCGCGTAGCGGAGCTCCTTGATCTTGCGCTCGATCGACTCCTCCTGCGCGGCGGCCGCCTCCTCCTTCGTCTTGGCCTGCGTGACGAGGGTCAACTTGACCATCTGCTGGGTGATCGAGGAGCCACCCTGGACGACGCCGCCCGCGGCCGAGTTGGTGGCGAGGGCACGCAGCGTGCCCTTCAGGTCGATCGCGCCGTGCTGGTAGAAGCGGTAGTCCTCGATCGAGATGATCGCCTGGCGCATCACCTCCGCGACCTGGGTGAGCGGGACGCTGACGCGGTTCTCGTTGTAGATGGTCGCGATCGGGGTGCCGTCGGTGGCCAGGATCCGCGAGCTCTGCGCCAGCGGCTTGGCCTCGAGGTCCTCCGGGAGGTTGCGCATCGCATCGGCGGTGTCTCGCGCAGCGAAGCCGAGGACGCCCGCGAACGGGATCGCGAGACCGGCCACCACGATGCCCAGGACCACCGAAACCAGGGCCATCACGCCCAGATGCGCGAGCACCTGGTTGGGCGGAACTCGGTCGTCGTCCAGGGGGCGATCCTCAGGGCCGGGCATGAGGTCAGGGTACGGGAGGCCCCCCTGACGGCCTCGTCGACTAGTCCGAAATGACTATGCCGGACTGGTCGGCTCGTGTCTGGTTAGGCCAACTGTCCAGATTTACGTTGCTTGTGGGGAAAGACACGTGGAAGCCGTCTGGCGGCATCCGCCATCTCGGAAACGGGGAACACCATGTGGGTTGAGGACTGGGCGCCGAAGGCCGGCTGCCGCGAGACCAAGCCGGACCAGCTCTTCGTCAAGGGCGCTGAGCAGAACAAGGCGAAGCTCGTCTGTGCCGGCTGCTCCGTGCGGAGCGAGTGCCTCGCCGAGGCCCTCGACAACCGCATCGAGTGGGGTGTCTGGGGCGGCATGACCGAGCGCGAGCGTCGGGCCCTGATCCGTCGCAACCCCGGCGCGTCGTGGCGCCAGGTGCTGCAGGCTGCCAAGGCCTCGGCCACCGCCGTCACCGTCTGACCCCGCGGCCCCGGCCGTCACTGGTCGGCGAGCAGCGCCCCGATCCGGCGCAGGCCGTCGAGGTCGTGCACGTCCCCGGCGAGCGCCGGGACGACGGCAGTCGCCACCCCGGGGTGCGCCGAGGCGAAGCGGGTGCGCAGGACGCGCTCACGCTCGACCATCCGCACCCGGTCTGCGTGCAGTCGCAGCAGGCCGGCCGCGAGCGGCCGCTCATCGCGCGCCTTCTCGTGCGCGGCCATCGCGGCATCGGCCGAGAGACCGCCAGCCGGGATCGGGCTCGCCCGGTTGATGACCAGACCCGCGAGCGGCATCCGGTCGCCGGTGAGCCGCTCCACGAAGTACGCCGCCTCGCGCAGCGCGTCCGGCTCCGGCGCCGCGACGACGAGGAACGCCGTACCGCGGTCCTGCAGGAGGGCGTAGGTCTGCTGCGCGCGCTGGCGGAAGCCGCCGAAGAGCGTGTCGAAGGCCGTCACGAACATCTTGAGATCGGTGAGGACCTGGGCGCCGATCAGCTTCGTGATCGCACCCATGACCAGGCCGAAGCCAGCACCCATGACCTTGGCGGGGCCCTTGGCCGGCGCGAGCAGCAGGCGGATGAAGCGGCCGTCGAGGAAGGACGAGAGCCGCTCGGGAGCGTCGAGGAAGTCCAGCGCCGAGCGCGACGGCGGGGTGTCAACCACGATCAGGTCGTAGGTGCCGGCCTCCCGGGCGTCACGGTGGATCTGGCCCAGCTTCTCCATCGCCATGTACTCCTGCGTGCCGGCGAAGGAGCTGGAGAGCGCGATGTAGAAGGGGTTCTCCAGGATGGCGCGCGCCTTCTCGGGCGTCGTCTGGTTGAGCACCACCTCGTCGAAGGTGCGCTTCATGTCGAGCATCATCGCGTCCAGGCTGCCCGTGCCACTGACGCCCGGGACCGGACGCGGCGTGTTGTCGAGCTTCTCGATGCCCATCGACTGCGCCAGCCGACGTGCCGGGTCGATGGTGAGGACGACGACCTTGCGCCCGAGCTCGGCACCGCGCAGCGCGAGCGACGCCGAGGTCGTCGTCTTGCCGACGCCACCCGAGCCGCAGCAGACGATGATCTGGGTCTTCGGATCGGTCAGCAGGGCATCGATGTCGAGGGCAGGCGCGGCTGCAGCGACGCCGGGCGGCGTGGCGAGGGGGCCCAGGCGGCCCTTGTCGTTGGTCATCAGGCGAGTCCCTGCTCACGGAGGATTCCGGCCAGCTCGTAGAGCCCGCCGAGGTCGACGCCTCCCGCGATACGAGGAAGCTCGTAGACCGGCGTGCCGAGGTCGTTGACAAGGGCGCGCTGGCTGTCCTCGAGGGCGCGGCGCTCGGCGTGGTCGCGGGCCTCGCCGAGGAGGCTGTCGACGAGCTGCGGGCTCGTGTCCACGCCCACGGCTTCGAGGTCTGCAGTCAGCGCTGCCGTGTCGACCTGGCCGGCGGTGATCGCGGCGAGGTCGCCGGCATCGAGGTCGCCCGGACGGACGAGGTTGACGATGACGCCGCCGACCGGAAGGCGGTTCTCGTGCAGCTCGGCGATGCCGTCGGCGGTCTCCTGCACCGGCATCTCCTCCAGCACGGTGACCAGATGGACCGCGGTCTGGGGCGAGCGGAAGAGCGTCATGACGGTGTCGGCCTGGCCCTTGATCGGACCGACCTTGGCCAGGCCCGCGAGCTCACGGTTGACGTTGAGGAACTGGGTGATCCGGCCGGTCGGCGGGGCGTCGAGCACGATCGCGTCGTAGCCCTGCCTGTCGCGGGAGGAGGTCCCCTTGCGGCGCTGCGTCTTGGCGGCCTCGAAGACCTTGCCGGTCAGCAGGACGTCGCGTACGCCGGGAGCGATCGTGGTCGCGAACTCGATCACGCCGAAGCGGTCCAGCGCCTTTCCGGCGCGGCCCATCTTGTAGTACATCGAGAGGTACTCGAGGAAGGCCGACTCGGCATCGATGTGGAGCGCGTGCACCTCACCGGCGGGCTCGCCGTTCGGACCGATCAAGCCGGTCGCGATGCGGCGCTCCTCGTACGGCAGCGGCGGCACGTCGAAGAGCTGGGCGATGCCCTGGCGCCCCTCGACCTCGCACAGCAGCACGCGCTTGCCCGTGCTCGCGAGTGCCAGCGCCAGCGCGGCCGCCACCGTGGACTTGCCGGTGCCGCCCTTGCCGGTCACCACATGCAGGCGCACCTTGGGCCAGTCGGTCTTGCTCACGTCGTTGAGGTTAGCGGTCATGATGTGGCCATGGACGCGCTCTACCTCGACAAGGCCCACCCTGAGCTGTACGCCTCGTTGAAGGCGACGGCCGCCGCCGCGACCCAGGCCGCGCGGGATGCCGGCCTGTCCGCGCGACTCGTCGAGCTGGTCAGCCTGCGTGTCTCCGAGATCAACGGGTGCGCCTTCTGCCTCGACGTCCACCACGCCAAGGCGGTCCGTGCGGGCGAGACCGAGCAGCGCCTGGCGTTGCTGTCGGCCTGGCGCGAGACGGACCTGTTCGACGAGCTCGAGCACGCGGCGCTGGAGCTGGCCGAGGCGGTGACGACGCTGCCGCACGCCGAGGAGCGGCTCGCGATCGAGTACCGCGTCCGGGAGATCCTGAGCGACGCCGAGTTCGCCGCGGTGGCGTGGATCGCCATCTCGATGAACTCGATGAACCGGCTCTCGATCATCAGCCGCCACCCGGTGCGACCGAAGGCCTGAACGGGTCGTCTAGATTCGTCCCATGACCAAGTGGGAATACCAGGTGGCGCCCGTCCTCAACCACGTCGCGGGCCAGATCCTCAACAACTTCGGCCAGGAC
>UEXP01000186.1_pt1 | contig 28541 bp, 31 predicted proteins | sample 4301171 | NCBI WGS metagenome assembly UEXP01 (sample SAMEA4773182, study PRJEB27434) | metagenome | biome: 2259; feature: agricultural soil; material: soil | place: USA | collected 2014-09 | depth 0.25 m
ACTCGATCTCGGAGGAGGCGTTGGACTTGTTGCCGAGCTTCTCCTTGAGCCGGACGAAGCGCATCGCGTTGCGCTCACCACCGGGCAGCACCCGCGGCACCAGGAAGCAGGTGACACCGGCCGGCGTCTGCGCGAGCGTGAGGAAGAGGTCGCTCATCGGTGCCGAGGTGAACCACTTGTGCCCGCGCAGCACGTAGGTGCCGTCGGCCTGCCGGGTCGCGGTGGTGGTGTTGGCCCGGACGTCGGAGCCGCCCTGCTTCTCCGTCATCGACATGCCGGCGATCAGGCCACGCTTGGTCGCGGGGTCACGCAGGCCGAAGTCGTACGCGCGGTTGGTGAGCAGGGGCTCGAACGTCGCGGCGAGCTCGGGGTTGGCACGCAGCGCCGGCACGACGGCGTACGTCATGGAGATCGGGCAGCCGTGGCCGGCGTCGACCTGCCAGGAGTAGAACTTCGCCGCACGGGCGACGTGGGCGCCGGGCCGGTCGTCGGCCCACGGGGCGCCATGGAGGCCGTGCTCGACGGCGGTCGTCATCAGCTGGTGGTACGCCGGGACGTACTCCACCTCGTCGATGCGGTGGCCGTAGCGGTCGTAGTTGTGCAGCCGCGGCGGCACCCGCTCGGCGAGCCGGCCCCACTCCTGCGCCTCGGCGCTGCCGGCGAGGCGGCCGAGCGCGCTGACCTCCTCGAGCGCCCAGCCGGCGCCCTCGCGCTCGAGCCCCTCACGAAGCGCCGGGTCGGCGCTGGCATCGTGGCCGACGAGCGGCGGGACCTGGTTGCTGACCTCGTGGGTCGAGTAGCTGGTGGTCTCCATGCTTCGACGTTACACATTGATAAACGAGCGTGTCCAGATCTGTTGCATGACAGGATGTCGCCGTGCCCCTGACCGCCACCCCCCTCTCTGCACGCTCGGTGGTGCTCAGCCTGCTCCTCGGGGCGCACCCCGCACGGCTGACCACGGCGGAGATCACCCGCGCGGGCGACCACTTCGGCGTGGCGCCCGCCACCCTGCGCGTGGCGCTGAGCCGGGCAGTGGCCGCCGGCGACCTGGTCCGTCTCGAGACCGGCTACCAGCTCGGTGGCCGTCTGGTCAGCCGGCAGGAGCGGCAGGACGAAGCGGTCGAGGACGCGGCGGCGGAGTGGGACGGCAGCTGGGAGATGGCGGTCGTCGTCGTCACCGGCCGCTCCGGAGCTGAGCGGGCAGCGTTGCGCGAGGGCCTCTCCCGCGCCCGCCTGGCCGAGCTTCGCGAGGGTGTGTGGACCCGTCCGGCCAACCTCGGCCGCCCCGCGTCGTACGCCGACGACCCGGTGCTCAGTACGTTCCGCGCGACGCCGGACGAGGATCCCGCCGAGCTGGCGGCTCGGCTGTGGGACCTCGACGCCTGGGCAGCAACGGGTCACGCGAGCCTGCAGCATCTCGCCGCGACCGCCGCGCCGGCAGACCGGCTCGCTGCAGCAGCGCACCTCGTGCGCCACCTCAGCACCGACCCGCTGTTGCCCGCCACCCTGCTGCCCGCGGACTGGCCGGGTGCCACGATGCGCGCCACCTACGCGGCGTACCAGGAGGAGCTGCTCGCGCTGGCCCTCCAGAGGGCATGATGCGGCCATGGCGAACTTCTCCGACTTCAACACCGGCGTCTACTTCAACGGACTCTTCGGCACGATGCCGACATTCCCCATGGAGTACGCCGGGTGGGAGGCCGCCGCACGCGAGAAGCTCGACGACGTCCTCTACGACTACGTGGCCGGCGGCGCCGGTGACGAGTTCACGCAGGTAGCGAACACCCGCGCCTTCGAGCGCTGGGGCATCAAGCCGCGCATGCTCTCCGGCGCGGCCGAGCGCGACCTGTCGGTCGAGCTCTTCGGCCGCCGCTACCCCACCCCGATCTTCATGGCGCCCATCGGCGTGGTCGGCGTCATGGACGCGGCCGCGGAGGAGCCGGGCCACGGAGACCTGGAGGTCGCGCGCACCGCCGCTGCCACCGGGGTACCGGCCGTGATCTCGACGCTGATGCAGGACCCGATGGAGGCGGTCGCCGCCGAGCTCGGCGAGACCCCGGGCTTCTACCAGCTCTACACGCCCAACGACCGCGAGCTCGCGGAGTCGTTCGTACGCCGTGCGGAGGCGGCCGGCTACGCCGGCATCGTCGTCACCCTCGACACCTGGACCCTCGGCTGGCGCCCGCGCGACCTGCGGCACGCCTCCATGCCGCAGCTCGCCGGCAAGTGCCTGGCCAACTACTTCAGCGACCCGGTCTTCCAGGCGAAGCTCGCCAAGACACCCGAGGAGGACCCGGGTGCCGCGGCGATCCAATGGGCGCTGACCTTCGGCAACCCGGGCCTGTCGTGGGACGACCTCGACTGGCTGCGCGGCCTCACGGACCTGCCGCTGCTGCTCAAGGGCATCTGCCACCCCGACGACGTACGCCGCGCGAAGGACGGCGGCGTCGACGGCATCTACTGCTCCAACCACGGCGGTCGCCAGGCGGCGTCCGCGCCCGCGCTGGACTTCCTGCCCGACGTGGTGGCGGCAGCCGATGGCATGCCGGTGCTCTTCGACTCCGGCGTCAGGACCGGCGTCGACGTGGTGAAGGCGCTCGCGCTCGGCGCCACCGCGGTCGGCATCGGTCGCCCCTACGGCTGGGGCATCACGATGGGCGGTGCGGCCGGCGCCCAGCACGTGCTGCAGTGCCTGCTCGCCGAGGCCGACCTGACGATGGGCCTCAATGGCTATGCCTCGGTCGCCGAGCTCACCCGGGACGTGCTCGTCCGCATCCCCTGACGACCGCTGGCTTCATCCGGCCCGAAACGCGAGGTTCTGGGGCAGAATCCCGGACATGCTGTCCATGAAGACCAAGTGCGAGCTCTGCGCCGCACCGCTGGACTACGCCGCTGACGCGTTCATCTGCTCCTACGAGTGCACCTACTGCCCCTCGTGCGAGGCGACGCTCGACGCCTGCCCGAACTGCGCCGGCGAGCTCGTCGCGCGGCCCCGCCGCGTGACCGGCCTGCGCGAGATCGCGCGCAGGGCGCCCGCCCGCGTCGTACGCCGGGTCAAGCGCGCGCGGAGCTGAAGGCTGTCAGCTGGGGTCGACGAGCAGCTCGGCGCTGAGCTGGCTCTGCTGCGCGGCGAGCTGGCCGAGGATCTGACGGCCGGCCCGCAGCAGGTCCCGCACCTCCGGGACGGCGATCGAGTAGATCACCGCGCCGCCGGCGCGCGTGGAGGTCACCAGCTGGGTACGACGGAGCACGCCGAGCTGCTGCGAAAGGTTCGAAGGCTCGATCGAGATCTGCTCGAGGAGCTCGTGGACCGCATGATCCCGCTCACTCAGGAGTTCCAGAATCCGGATACGTGCGGGGTGCCCGAGGGTCTTGAAGAGCTCGGCCTTAGCCTGATAGAGCGGTACTCCCATCACACTTCCTCGCTCGAGACCTGATCCTGTCCGTCAACAGCGACGTCCGCCACCATTGGACATGAAGGCTACATGAGTTGCGAAACTCTTCATCTCAGGTAGCCTCCTTCAACGTGCGATCCGAGGGCGTGTCGTGTGGAATGGCTGTCAGAGTCGAGAGGACAGGACCCAAATGACTGACGTCAACACCGTGCTTGACCAGGCTGGTCTGACCAACGAGGACGTGCGCGCGTACGTCAACGAGTGGTTTGCCATTACCGGCGCCGAGCGCGTCGAGGTGGTCAGCGCCGCCGACGACGCCCGCCTGATCCAGGTGGCGCTCGAGGCTGGGGAGCTGCTCCCCGCTGGCGAGGGTTCCTACTTCTCGCGCTCCTACTTCAAGGACACCGCGCGTGCCGAGGAGCGCACCATCGTCGCGACCTCCGACGAGGCCGACAAGGGCGTCTACAACAACTGGAAGCCCTCCTCGGAGATGAAGCCGAAGCTCATCGAGCTGATGACCGGCGCCTCCAAGGGCAAGACCATGTACGTGATCCCGTACCTGATGGCGCCGGCGGGCTCCCCGCTCGACAAGTTCGCCGCGGGTGTGGAGCTGACCGACAACGTCGGCGTCGTCCTCCAGATGATCCGCATGGCCCGCGTGGGTGTGCAGTACATCAACCACCTCGGCAACGACTTCGTCCGCGCTGTGCACGTCACCGGCGACCTGCCGAACCTCGGCCAGGGCACCCCGGACGACAAGCGCTACTTCGTGACCGTCGCCGACGAGCGCACGATCCTGCACTTCGGCTCCTCGTACGGCGGCAACGCGCTCCTGGGCAAGATCGCCCACGGCCTGCGCCAGGGCTCGTACGACGGCTGGAAGAACGGCTTCCTCGTCGAGCAGTTCATGCTCCTGGGCATCACCGACAAGGAGACCGGCAAGAAGTACAACATCTGCGGTGGTTTCCCGTCGGCCTCCGGCAAGACGAACCTCGCGATGACGCTGGCTCCCGACGCGCTCGGTGACCGCTACTACGTCGAGTTCTACGGCGACGACATCGCCTGGATCTGGGTCGACGAGAACGGCGTCCTCCGCGGCTTCAACCCGGAGAACGGCGTCTTCGGCGTCGCCAAGGACACCAACGAGCTGACCAACCCGACCGCGATCGACTCGATCAAGCCCGGCCTCGGTGTCATCTACACCAACGTCGCGTACAACGAGAAGACGCAGGAGGTCTGGTGGGAGGGTCGCGGCGAGAAGCCGACCGACCTCGACGGCTGGCTGGACTGGAAGGGCGAGCGCATCGCCGACCGTACGCCGGAGCAGGCGGACGAGAACTGGGCGCACCCGAACTCCCGCTTCACCACCACCATCGCCAACGTCCCGAACGCTGCTGAGCAGTGGGACGACCCGGCCGGTGTCGAGATCCACGGCATCATCTTCGGTGGCCGTACCCGCGACCGCGAGCCGCTGATCCGCGCGATCGACGACCTCGCCGAGGGCGTCTACGACGGCCTCACGCTCGGTGCCGAGGCGACGTTCGCCGCTGACGGCCTCGAGGGCGTGCTCCGCTACGACCCGATGTCGATGCGTCCGTTCATGTCCTACGGCGAGGGCGACTACGCCCAGCACTGGCTCAACGTGGTCGGCAAGGCGACGAACAACCCGATCTTCGCCCACGTCAACTGGTTCCAGCGTGGCGAGGACGGCCGCTTCCTGTGGCCCGGTTACCGCGAGAACCTCCGCCCGCTGCTGTGGCTCATGCAGTACCGCAACGGCGAGGTCTCCGGCACGAAGACCCCGGTCGGCGTCATCCCGACCCGCGAGGAGCTCAACCTCGAGGGCCTCGACGAGCAGACGCTCGCCGACCTCGACACGATCCTCACGATCGACACCGCGCGCTGGCAGCAGGAGATCGGCTACCGCAAGGAGCACCTCGAGGGCTTCACCAACGTGCCGGACGAGATCTGGGAGGCGCACAACCGCGTCGCCAAGGACCTGGGTCTCTGAGCGTCCTGATCTGACGTACGACGGCGAGGGCCGCACCTTCCTCCGGGAAGGCGCGGCCCTCGCTGCATTTCCAGACATGGAGGCAGCCCGGAGAAATTGGTCCCTCGAAACCGCGTCACCGATGGCCGGCTCGACCGTTTTCTTGACGAGTGGCCGGACTCCGGCGACCCCTGGACCCTCCGGAAGGCAGCCAATGAGCACGATCGCGGCACCCGTCATGGACGTCACCGTCACGTCGCTGGTCCGACGCCCGGTGGCCGAGGTCGCCCGGCACGCTGCCGACCCGTTGACCGCGGACGCCTGGCTCCCCCAGGTGCTGGGCCGCAAGCTCCCGCTCGGCTTCGACCTCGCCTCGTTCGACCCGTCGCACGGCATGGTGCTGCGCAGCACGCAGGGACCGGTCGCCCTCGAGGCGTCCTACACCTGGGAGCCGGCCGGCACCTGGACCCGGGTCACGCTCCGCCAGATCGGCGACGCCCCGGTGGTCGGCCTCGCCTCCCCGCTCATCGAGAAGGCCGCCGGCAGGGCGATGTCGCGCACGCTCGCCCGCCTGGTCGACACGCTCGAGTCGAGCGCTCAGGACGCCCCGGCCTGAGACCGCCCGGCGGCGAGTGCCGCCAGCAGGGTCTGGGTGTCGAGCGGGTCGCCGACGTCGAGACCGGTGAGCTCGCGCACCCGGTTCAGCCGGTAGTTGACCGTGTTGACGTGCACGCTGAGCAGCTTGGCCGCGCGTCGACGGTTGAGGCGCCCGGCGGCGAACGCCTCGAGGGTGGCCCGCAGGTCCGGGTGGGACTCCAGCGGCGCGAGCAGGTCGGCCAGCCGCCGCGTGGCTGCCGTGGGGCGCGTCAGCTGGTAGGCCACCGCGACGTCCTGCAGCCTGACGACTCCGCTGGTCCACCCGAGCCCGCCGGCCACCTCGAGCACCTCCGTGGCCAGCGAGAGCGCCTCGCGCACTCCTGCCACGGGCGCCGGTTCATAGGCTGCGAGGATCGGCGCACCGGCGGCACGGGCCATCTCCTGCACGATCCGCTCGGGGTCGGGGTGCTGCACGGTCTCGCTCGAGGGGATCAGCACGGTGGCGGCCGTCGCGGTCATCGAGGCCAGCGCCTCCGGCTGCGCGAGCTCGAGGGCGTGACGCAGCCGGCGGAGCTTCCGGCGCCCCGCCACCGTCGGCTCGACACCCGTGGCCACCTCGTCCGGGTGCGTCCCGATCTGCAGCGCCAGCACGCCGTACGCCGGTGGCAGGCGGAGCCCGACGCGGTCCGCAGTCGCGCGGGCCTCGTCGCCGTCGAGCACCGCATCGAGGAGCGCCTGCCGCGCTCCGTGCGCCTCGCGCAGGCTCTCGCTGCTCGCGGCCAGCCAGCCACGGCTGGCCGCCTCCATCACGCGGGCGAGGAAGCCGAGCAGCAGCTTGTAGACCTGGTTCAGCGTCGCCTGGTCGTCGGCGCCAGCGCGTGGGATGACATCGTCGAAGACCAGGCTGATCCCGACGTGATAGGCCGTCAGGATGTCGCTGAGCGGCATCCCCTCCTCGGCGCGCAGCCCGGCGGCGTTCGCCATCGGCTCCAGCGCGTCGGCGGTCGGCATCTCGCCGGTCCGGACCACCTCGATGAAGGCGCGCGTGGTCGTGGCGACGATGGCGGCGAACTCGTGCAGCACCTGCTCGCGCGGCAGCCAGGCGTAGGTCGGCGCCAGGTCCGCCACGCTGCCGACCACCGAGGCGACGATCCGGTCGAGGTCGCGGGAGAGCTGCTCGTGGAGGGGCTCGCCGCCGAGGGTCAGCGTCATGCCTTGTATTGGAACACAAGAATCTCCTGAGAAATCTGGCTTGATCCACCGGTTCAACCCCTGAGTTTGTGCCGCAACATGAGATGGCACGTTGCGCTGTGACGACGTGCACACTCATGGGGAGTTCTTGATGCGTCGTTTCACCACCCGGGCCGGCCTGGCCGGAGCCCTCGCCTGCGCGTTCGTCGTCCCGGGGTCGCTCACCCCTTCGCCGGCCGTGACCCCGCAGCTGCGGGACGTCATGTTCGTCGGCAACAACTGGGCGGGCACCGCCTCGATCGTCGACGCACGGTCGCTCACAGTGCTCAGGAGCGGGGTCAACCTGGTCCCCGACAAGGCCCAGGAGCTCCTCGACATCCAGCTCAGCCCGGCACGGCTCGCCTACTACCTGCTGATCCAGCAGGGGCCCGGCGAGGGCCACGACCAGTACGTCGACGACATGTTCACGACGCGCGACGGTCGCTACCTCGCCGTCTCCCGCCCGAGCTTCGGCGACGTGGTCTGGGTCGACATCGCCAAGGCGACCGCCGGCCGCACGGACAGCATCGTGCGCGAGCAGCAGATGGACGGCTACCGCACCGACCACATGGGGGTCTCCCCCGACGGCCGCCGCCTGCTGGTCTCCGACTCCACCTCGCGCCAGGTCATCGAGTACTCCATGGTCAACGAGACCGTCGACGGCCGGACGATCAAGATGGGCGACCGCCTGCGGACCTTCGCCTCCGGCGAGACCCCGCACGAGAGCAACTACACCGCCGACGGGTCGCGGATCTTCCACGCGAGCATCGGCAAGGTCTACACCCCCGGCGACGCGACGACCCTCGGTCCGGTCGAGATCGGCCCGCTGCACGACGCGCTCAAGGGCGACCGCTGGTTCGAGATCGTCGACAACGCGACGTTCGGCATCGACAAGCGCTGGGAGATGGGCAAGGAGCTCGCGGAGGCGGGCTACCCCGACATGAGCGCTGCGGTCCGCCCGATGGCGGTCGCCCCGGACGAGCGCTTCGTCTACTTCCAGGTCTCCTACTTCCACGGCATCGTCGAGTTCGACACGCAGGCGCCGGACGGCGACGGCGTCGTCACCTACACCGCCGGCGGCGTCCCCGAGCCGCGCACCGGCGCGGTGACCCGCCTGATCCCGCTGCCCAACCGCGTCCCCGACATGCTGCTCGAGCAGTACGTCAACGACTCCGCACACCACGGCCTGGCCATCGACGACCGCGGTACGACGCTCTGCGCCGCCGGCACGATGGACGACTACGTCGCGCTGGTCGACCGCGCGAGCGGGAAGGCGCGCTTCTTCGACGCCACGACGACCGGCCACGGCTACCTCAAGCCGTACTGGACGACCGAGGGCCTCGATGACACCTGCTGGGCCTCGCTCAGCGAGTCCGACGCCGTCGCCGTCATCGACTTCCGCACGGGCGAGGAGCTCGCCTTCCTGCCCGTGGGCGACCACCCGCAGCGGATCCGCCACGGGTTCGTGCCCGAGACCACGATCGGAGCCTGGAAGTGAACCGTCCCGCCCTGCGCCTCGGCCTCACCACCGCCCTCGCCGGCGCCCTCCTCGTCGGTGCCGGCACGATCCACGCGCTCGAGGAGGACCCGCTCCCCGCGGGCACCAGCGAGCTCGCCACCGGCAACCCCGTCGAGTCCACCCACCAGACGACCTCGACGCTCGTCGCCGCCGCGGAGGCGGCCAGCCACGACCACAACGCTGCGGCCAGCAAGAACGCGATCAGCCGGTCGGAGGAGGCGGCAGCCGCGCCGGACACCACCTCGCCCGAGCGCGCCAGGCTCAACGCGCGCACCGTGGCCGAGGACCGCAACGCGACGCCGGAGCCCGCGCTCACCACTGCGCCGCTGCGCGCACCGCGGCAGCAGGTCCCGGCAGACCGCTACGCGATGGCGGGCGGTTGCTACACCCTGGCCGGCGCGCCGTACTTCTTCCAGGCGACGGACCTCGGCAGCTACCTCCTCTACAGCCCTGACCGGAAGTTCCTCTCCGCCTCCGGCCTCGGCCTGCTGCCGGCCGCCACCACGCTCGCGGACGCGCCGTCGAAGTCGACCGACTGGATCGTGGAGCGCCGGGCCGACGGCACCTTCACCTTCCGTCTCGCCGACGGCCGCACGCTCGGCACGAACGCAGCCGGCGCACTCGCCACCGGGGTCGGCACCGCGGGCTTCCCGCTCGCGCTCGCCACCGGCTGCACGGCGTACCCCGAGGTCGAGGTCAACGTCGAGGGCGACCCGTTCGCCGGCACCACCTCCTTCCAGGAGGTGCGCGGCTACGTCGACCCGCACACCCACGGCATGAGCCACGAGTTCCTCGGCGGCGGCGTGATCTGCAGCCCGCCCTGGCACCGGTACGGCGCCTCGGCCGCGCTCGTCGACTGCCCCGACCACGCAGCGGCCGGCGGCAAGGGCGCCGTGCTCGAGGACTTCCTCTCGGGCCACAACCCCGGCACGGGCCACGACGCGGTCGGCTGGCCGACCTTCAGCTACTGGCCGAACCCACACTCGCTGACCCACCAGGGCGTCTACTACAAGTGGCTCGAGCGCTCGTGGCGCGGCGGCCTGCGGCTCTACACGAACCTGCTGGTCGAGAACAACGTGCTGTGTGAGCTCTACCCGATCAAGAAGAACTCGTGCGACGACATGGACTCGATCCGCCTCCAGGCACGGGACATGTACGCGATGCAGGACTACATCGACGCGCAGTACGGCGGCCCGGGCAAGGGCTGGTACCGCATCGTGAAGGACCCCTTCGAGGCGCGGCGCGTGATCAACCAGGGCAAGCTCGCGGTGATCATGGGCATCGAGACCAGCGTGCCGTTCGGGTGCAACGTGAAGCTCGGCATCTCCACCTGCAGCAACGCCAAGCTGGACGCCGCGATCCAGGAGGTCCACGACCTCGGCGTGCGCCAGATGGAGATCACCAACAAGTTCGACAACGCGCTCACCGGCGTGACCGGCGACGGCGGGACCACCGGCACGATCACCAACGCCGCGAACTTCTACAACACCGGCTCGTTCCTGGCCATGGAGAAGTGCCCCACCACGTTCGACCCGGAGCAGCACGACCAGCTCCAGGGTCCGCTGACGGCTCCGGCCGAGATGCCCGCGCAGGACGCGATCTTCGGCGCCATCGGCCAGGTCACCGGCCTGCTCGGCGCCCTGCAGCCGGTGCCGGTCTACCCCGCGGGACCGCACTGCAACCGGCGCGGCCTGACCGCCCAGGGTGCGCGCCTGCTCAACACGATGATCGACAAGAAGATGCTCTTCGACCCGGACCACATGAGCGTCTACGCCCGCAACGCCGCACTGGACCTCTACGAGGCCGCAGCGGCTGCCGGGCGGAGCCCCGGGATCATCTCCAGCCACTCGTGGTCGACGCCTGACGCCTACCCCCGGATCTACAAGCTGGGCGGCTTCATCACGCCGTACGCCGGCGACTCGGCGGGCTTCGTCTCGAAGTGGCGCCAGCACCTGAAGTGGGCCGACCCGCGCTACTACTTCGGCTTCGGCTACGGCGCCGACATGAACGGATTCGGGTCGCAGGGCTCGGCCCGCGGGGCCGGTGCTCCGAACGCCGTCAGCTACCCGTTCACCGGCCTCGGCGGCGTACGCATCGACCGTGAGGTCTCCGGTGAGCGTGTCTTCGACATCAACAAGGACGGCGTGGCGCACTACGGCCTCTACCCGGACTGGATCAAGGACGCGACCAACCTCGCCGGAGCCGACGGTGACGCCTTCGCCACCGACATGGCACGCGGTGCCGAGGCCTACCTGCAGACCTGGGAGCGCACCTACGGCATCGCACCCGACGCCTGCCGCAACGCTGACAAGCGGCTCGACGTGGCGGCCTTCAGGGCGGCGGTCACCGACGGCATGAGCACCCGCCAGGTGCTCGACGCCGTGGGCCAGCCGTGGGGCCGCAGCGGTTCGACGTACGTCACCTGCGCGAAGACCGCGACCGACCCCGAGGTGAAGATGGCGGTCGAGTTCTCCGGCGCCGGTGTGGTGACGGGAGTCCGCCGGCTGCCCTGATCGTCAGTTGGCGATGTGGATGACCGCGTCGCCGGCGTTGACGATCGGGGCGCGGGTCAGGCCGATCACCACGCCGGTCCGGTCGGCGTGCACGAGCCGGACGCGTCGGCCCAGCGTGTCGGAGAGGCCTCCGAGACGCTGCCCGGCGCGAACCTCGGCACCGAGGTCGACCTCGAGGTGCAGGATGCCGGTGCCGCGGGCGCGCACCCAGCCCGACGAGCGGCACTCCTCGACGTACGGCGGCTCGATCAGCTCCGGCGGGCAGTCGATCATCCCGAGCTGCACGAGCACACGGCGTACGCCTTCGACGCCGACCCGGATCGGCGCTTCGTCGAAACGCATCGGCATGCCGGCCTCGTAGAGGAGAACCCGGGCGCCGACGTCGAGGCCGGCCTGGCGCAGCGAGCCGTCACGGAGCTTGGCGTGCAGCATCACGGGGGCACCGAACGCCTGGGCGAGCTTGCGGGTGGTCGGGTCGTCGAGGTCCGCCCGGATCTGCGGGAGGTTGTCGCGCTTGTCGGCGGCCGTGTGCAGGTCGATGCCGAGCTCGCACTTGGAGACGACCTCGGTCATGAAGAGGTTGGCGATGCGCGACGCGAGCGAGCCGCGGGGCGATCCGGGGAACATCCGGTTCAGGTCGCGGCGGTCGGGCAGGTAACGGTCGCCGTTCATGAAGCCGAGGACGTTGACCACCGGCACGAAGACGACGGTGCCGCGGAGCACCTTGGGGTCGAGGGCGGTCATCACGCGACGGATCACCTCGACGCCGAGCACCTCGTCGCCGTGGATCGCCGCGTTGACCCAGATCGCCGGACCGGGCTCGCGGCCGTGGATCACATTGACCGGCAGGCTCGCGTCGCCACCGGTGACCAGGCGGGTGATCGGCAGCTCCACCGACTTGGCCGAGCCGGCGCGCACCCGGACGTTGCCGATCGCGAAGGACTCCCGGGCCATCAGGGAGCCTCTCCTTCGGCGGCGGCGCGGTTGCGACGGCGTACGACGCGGCGGGGCTTGCCGCCCAGGTAGGAGTCGCCGGAGTCCACCAGGAAGCCCTGGCGCAGGGCCTCGCGACCGATCAGCAGGCGGAAGCCCATCTCGTCGCGGCGGCTGAGCGTGACCTCGGCAGTGACCGTCCGGTCGTGGAGCCGGATCGGCATCAGCACGACGTAGCGCTCCTCGGAGTGACCCGACGAGCTGCGCACCGCACGCCGGTCGTGGACCGGCATCTCGACGGTGACCGCGTCGGCGGCGGATCGCTGCCACGGGTGGATCTCGAAGCGCACCCAGTCGGCGCCGTCGCGCGTGAACGCCTCGATGCCGAAGGCATGCAACGCCGACGACCGGGCACCGGTGTCCAGCTTGGCCTTGATCCACGGGACATCCTGGTCAGGAAGGCTCACCCATTCGCGCCACCCCGCGATGCGGACCGGCCTGCTGCTTAGATGAGTCCTGGACATTCCCCTATCCAATCAGGTGAGGACACTGAAGCTCGCGATTCTCTCCCGTGCTCCGCGTTCCTACAGCACCCAGCGCCTCCGCGCAGCCGCGCTCGGCCGCGGCCACGAGGTCAAGGTGCTCAACACGCTCCGCTTCGGGATCGACCTCTCCGACGAGGTTCCTGACCTGACCTTCCGCGGCAGGACACTGTCGGCGTACGACGCGGTGCTGCCACGCATCGGCAACTCGATCACCTACTTCGGCACCGCCGTGGTGCGCCAGTTCGAGCAGATGGACGTCTACACGCCCAACACCGCCAACGGCATCTCCAACTCGCGCGACAAGCTCCGCGCGACCCAGATCCTGAGCCGCCACAACATCTCGATGCCGCCGACCACCTTCGTCCGCAACCGCGACGACGTCGCCGACGCCATCCAGCGCGTGGGTGGGGCGCCTGTGGTGATCAAGCTGCTCGAGGGCACGCAGGGCATCGGCGTCATCCTCGCCCCCGACGCCAAGGTCGCCGAGGCGATCATCGAGACGCTGCACTCCACCCAGCAGAACGTCCTGATCCAGGGGTTCGTGAAGGAGTCGAAGGGTCGCGACATCCGCGCGCTCGTCGTCGGCGACCGGGTGGTCGCCGCCATGCGGCGTACGGCGCAGGGTGACGAGTTCCGCTCCAACGTGCACCGCGGTGGCTCTGTCGCCCGCGTCGAGCTGGACCCGGAGTACGAGCGCACGGCCGTCCGGGCCGCGCAGATCATGGGGCTCAAGGTCGCGGGTGTCGACATGCTCGAGGGCAACGACGGGCCGCTGGTCATGGAGGTCAACTCTTCGCCGGGCCTGGAGGGCATCGAGGCCGCGACCAAGCTCGACGTGGCCGGCGCGATCATCGACTACATCGACAACCAGGTGGCCTTCCCGCACATCGACGTGCGCGAGCGACTCGCGGTGTCGACCGGCTACGGAGTCGCCGAGATCGTGGTCCACGGTGACGGCAAGTTCATCGGCAAGACGCTCGCCGAGTCGGGCCTCCGGGAGCGCGACATCACGGTGCTCACGCTGCACCGCGGGACGTCGGTGATCCCCAACCCCAACGCGCGCAACGTGCTCGAGGCCGAGGACCGCCTGCTCTGCTTCGGCAAGCTCGAGGAGATGCGCGGCATGATCCCCGACCGCAAGACCCGCAAGGCCAAGGTCAAGAAGCTCCCGCGACACCCGCTGGCCGAGTAGCGAGAACCCGCACCAGGGCGGGTGGGTCAGGTGCTCCGCGTGCGCCAGTAGATGTTGATCGCGACGGTGCCGATGACGCCGAAGAACAGTGCGCGGAGCCAGTCCTGGTGCAGCGAGAGGTGCACGATGAGGGAGAACGCGACCAGGGGCACCGCGACCATGACCGCCGAGAGGGTCCCGTAGAGCACGCGCCTTTCCGGTCCCACGACCCACTCGCGGGAGACGGTCCGCGACGTCCCCCGGAACCATGACCGTTGCATGCCGGGATCGTAGCCGCGCTCAGTGCAGGTGGTCGGCGAGGGAGCCGTGCTCGCCGAAGAGCTCGCGCCGCCACTGCTCGACCAGCGCATCATTGGGATGGTCGTCGGGGTGGAAGCCCTCGCGGCGGTAGTCCATCAGCCTGCGGCGCACGTCTGCCTGGAGGAACGGGTTGTGCCGCAGCCGGAGCAGCGAGCGGACCAGGCGCACCGGGTTGTACGCCGCGCGGTCGGTGAGGAACATCGAGAGCGTGGTCCCGACGACCGTGACCGTGAGCAGCCCGAAGGTCGCCATCCGGAAGCCCTGCCGACGACGGCGTTCGGTCCCGCCCACCAGGCGGAAGACGTCGAAGGCGACGGCCCGGTGCTCGGACTCCTCCAGCGCGTGCCAGAGCAGGATGTTGCGCACCTCGTTGTCGCCGAGCAGCGCCTGCGCCTGCGGCTTGGTCAGCAGCGTCTCGGCGAGCACGGCCGTGTAGTGCTCGAGCGCCGCGGTGTGCGCGAGCCGCAGGATCGGCGGGAACCAGCGCTCGTAACGCAGCAACATGCCCTTGCTGAACCGCGCGATGCGGTGCGTCGGGAAACCCATCGCATCGAGCCGCTGGTTGAGCTCGCGATGCTCCCGTCCGTGCGTGACCTCCTGCCCGACGAACCCCTTGACCTGCTCGCGGAGCACCGGGTCGGTGATCCGGTCGGAGAAGTTCCGGACCGACCGGATGAAGTAGTCCTCACCCGACGGGAAGAGCGCCGAGAGGACCGCGACGGCGTGGCTCATCACCAGGTCGCCCTCCACGTAGTGCCGACGCAGCGAACCCTCCGGATAGGCGAACCGGATCCGTCGTGCGTGCAGGTCGTTGCCCATGCTCCGAACCTACGCGCCGGTCCCGGGCGGGGTCGAGGACGGCGGGTGGCCTAGGCGATGGCCTAGGGTGCAGGGGTCAGTACGACTTCACAGAATGGGACTCGGACCATGAACCTGATCAAGCCGTGGCTTGCCACCATCGTCGGCGGCGTCGTCGCCGTCCTCCTCCTCGTGCTCTTCGCCGCAGCCGGCTCCGGTGACGAGCAGGCCGTCAAGGGATGGCTGTGGATCCTCCCGATCCTGGCCATCGGCGCGGGCGTGGCGATCGACCTGCTGGTGCGGCAGAAGAAGACGACCGTCTGACCTCGCCCACGTCGTACGACGGCCCCGGACTGCGGTCCGGGGCCGTCGTTGTTTCACGTGAACCAACGATCAGGTCACGGTGGGCACAACTCGCTGGCGGGCGCACGCGGAAGCCCCCAGAATCGTGCCCATGCTGGGCATCACCGACCTGTCGACGTACCTCGTCGGGCTGGTACTGATCATCCTGCTGCCCGGGCCGAACTCGATGTACGTGCTCTCCGTCGCCGCCCGCCGGGGCGTGCGCACGGGCTACGCGGCCGCGGCCGGTGTGTGGGCCGGTGACACGGTGCTGATGGTGCTGACTGCCTGCGGTGTGGCGTCGGTGCTGCGGAGCAACGAGGTGCTGTTCTCCGCGGTGAAGTACCTCGGCGCCGGCTACCTGGCCTGGCTCGCGGTCGGCATGCTGCGCGGCGCCTGGGCGGTCTGGCGCAGCCGGCGCGCAGCTGTCGTGGTCGGCGTCGAAGGGCCGGCCGAGACCCCCGAGATCGAGGCGCCCGGAGAACGTCCCTTCCATCGCGCGCTCGTGGTCAGCCTCTTCAACCCGAAGGCGATCCTCTTCTTCGTCGCCTTCTTCGTGCAGTTCGTCGACCCGGACTACGCCTGGCCCGCGCTCACCTTCCTCGCGCTCGGCGTGCTGTGCCAGATCGCCTCCGTGCTCTACCTGAGCGCACTGATCTTCTTCGGCACGCGCCTGGCCGACGCCTTCAGGCGGCGTCGGGGGCTCTCCGCCGCGGGCACCTCGACGATCGGGATCGTCTTCCTCGGCTTCGCGGCGAAGCTGGCCCTCGCCCACGCCTGACCTCGGGTCAGCGGATGAAGCGGACCGTCAGGGGCGGGTTCGAGAACTCGCCCCGCGAGGCCGCCATCGCTCCCAGCACGTGGAGCACCACCATCACGACCGGCACCGCAGCGAGCACCAGGAAGCCGACGAGCACGAGGATCAGCACACAGCCGACGACGGCCCAGAGCAGGCCGTTGAGCTGGATGTTGAGCGCGTTGGCCACGTGGTGGCGGACGAAGGGACCGCGGTCCTTGTAGAGGACGAAGACGACCAGCGCGGCGATGAAGCCGAGGGTGCCTGCGCTCAGGGCGGTCGCCACGCCGGTCACGATGTGCGTGCCGACTGCCCAGCTCCGCTCCTGCTCGGGTGTGAGGTCGGCGGCGGGCGCGGGCTGCGGGGCGTAGGGGTTCTGCGTCATGGGTCTGCTCCTTGTGGGGTTGTCCCCATTCAACGCGCACCGGTCCGGATCCGCCTCCGGTGCCGTCCCGGAGATCGACCCTGAAATGACCCGGAGCACGTCTCGGGGTCGCCGTGCTCCAGACTGGGAGCCATGAAGTTCACCGAACGCGAGATGACCGTCGCCGTCGAAGGCGTCGCGAAGGAGCTCTTCACCGCAACTCTCGGCCGGCGCGCCCGCAAGGACCCCGAGGCGGCGTGGCGCGCCCTGCCGAAGTTCGAGCAGTACCAGCGCAAGGCGGCCGTCGGCGAGGCGATCCTGCCCGCGCTGATCGCCCTGCCCGAGCGGCCGACGGTCGGCGAGACGCCCGCCTTCACCGACGAGGAGTACGCCGCAGCCGCGACCCGCAGCGCGGAGGCGCTGCTCGAGCAGCGGATGCCCGGCGCCTGGGAGTCGCTCGCCCAGCGGGAGCGCGACCGGCTGGTGCGCGGCACCGAGGAGCTGACGCGCAGCGCCGTCGCCGCGATGCCGATCCGCCGTGACCCCGACGCGCTGATGAGCACCGACGACTTCGTCGTACCGGACAGCCTCGACGGCCTGATCTGACCACCCGCACTCACTGGAAGAATGACGCCATGAGCACTGAGACCCGCACTGGTGGCCCCGTCGACAACTACGCGAAGCACCTGGGCGTCGAGATCACCCAGCTCGAGGGTGGCCACGCTGAGTCGCGGGTGACGGTCACGGCCGACCACCTCAACCCGCACGGCACCACGCACGGCGCGTTCCTCTTCTCGGTCGCCGGCATCGCGCTGGCCGCCGCGGCCAACAACTCGACCCACTCCGGCGTCGTCAGCAACGTCGCGATCGACTACCTCGCGCCGGTGCGCGAGGGCGACCAGCTGGTGGCGAAGGCCGACGTCGACGTCCGCACCGCCAAGGAGGACATCTTCGTGGTCAAGGTATTCCGCGGCGACGACGTCGTCGCGCGTGCCACCGGGCGGGCCAACCGCCGCGAGCGCACCGCCTGAGTCAGGCCCACCGCGCGTGCCCGGCCCCGCCTCTGGGTACGTCGTACCTGGAGGTGGGTGCCATGGTCTACATGAGCCTGATGCTGGTGCTGGTCGCGGTCGCGATCGTCGTCCTGCTGGGGATGGCTGCGGCCGGGCTGGTGCACAAGGAGCGCGCCCTCGACGCGCACATGCATGAGCCGGACACGCCGACAGTGCTGTATCTCGTCCCCCCGGGGGTCGATCCGGCCCTGGTCGCCACGGCGTTGGCCGCCGCAGGATTCCCGGCCGTCCTCGAGGAGCACGAAGGCGCGTCCGCGCTGCTGATCGAGTGCGCCTCGCACGAGCAGCCGCAGGTGCGGAACGTGATCGAGCAGGTCTACATCGACGAGTACGCTCCGGCGCTCCTCCTGCCACCTGTCACGTTCACCGCCGCCACCTGAGCGGGAAACGCTCAGTCCTGCGGCGGTGCGATCCGGTAGATCGCCGCACGCTGCTGGATCACGCGGGCGCGCGCGAGGCGCGGCTTGTAGGAGCCGTCCGTGATGACGCCGCCGGCCTCATCGAAGGCCTGCAGGAACGAGTAGGCCCACGCCACGTCGGCCGACGACGGGCTCAGCTCCTCGTTGATCAGCGCCGGCTGCTCCCCGTCGAGGCAGAGCTTGCCGGTCATGCCCATGGCGACGGCGTCGGCGCACTGCTCGCGGACGACAGCGTGCTGGGAGGAGATCGTCGGCTGGTCGACCGGGCCGGTGAATCCTCCGATGCGCGACGCGACCACGAGCCGCGAGCGCGGGTAGGCCATCGCGAGCGGGGTGTTCTCCGCACCGGTGTCCTTGCGGTAGTCACCGCCCCCGAAGGCGAGCCGGACCACGCCCGGCGCCCGCGCGATGGAGACCGCCTCCTCGATGCCGACCGCCGTCTCGATCAGGGCGAGGACCGGGGCACCCACGCGGTCGTGCGTCGCCGCGACCTGGTCGACGCTCTCCGTCATGGCGAGCATCACTCCGGTCAGCCCGGGAAGCGCCGCGAGCGCCGCGACGTCCTGCTCCCAGAACGGCGTGGTGGCGGCATTGATCCGCACCCACGCCCGGCCGCCCGTGTCGAGGAAGTCGACGACGTGCCCGAGGGCGAGGTCCTTCTGCGCATCGTCGACCGCATCCTCGATGTCGAGGATGACCGCGTCGGCATGTCCCAGCTGCGCACCGTCGAAGGCCTCGCGGTGCAGCGCGTTGACCAGCTGCCAGCTGCGCGCATGCGCGAACTCGACCCGGCGGGCCTCACGGGCATCCCTGCGCTCGGTGAGGTCGACCGGCCCGCTGGATGAAGATGACATGATCCTCACGTTATCCGAGGTCGTGTCCGTCAGGAAGTTGTGGTCATAACGGTTTGATTCCGCCGACCAGAGGTCGTCAGCGTGTGCAGCAGGAGGCTGAGGGCGACCACCTGCAACGCGCCCACCACGACCGCGAGGACGGGCAGGTGGTCGATGACCAGGGCGCCGGCCAGCACGCCGCCGGCCAGCGCCCCGAGACCCTGCACCGCGGCGAACACACCGAACGCCGTCGCCCGACGCGAGGAGGGCACCAGGTCGGCGACGTATGCCTTGACGGTGGAGTCCTGGATCGCGGTGGCTACGCCCCAGATCACGACGCCACCGAGGACGACCCAGACAGTGTCGGCGAAGACGAGGAGCGGGACGACCGCGACGAGCGGCGGCACGGCGAGCAGCACGCGACCGCCCCAGCGGTCGAAGAGCCCGCCGACGACGAGCGCCGCGAGCGCCTCGACTGCCATGGCTGCGGCATAGACGACAGGGACCAGCGCGGCCCCGACGATGCCCTGGTCCACCAGACGGAAGGAGATCACGCCGAAGGTCATCAGGCCGGCGGTGGTGAGGGCCGTCGAGAGCGAGAAGAGATGGAACGCGCGAGGCAGCTCCGTGCCGAACGCCGCGTGGCGGACGGCAGCGAGGACGCTGGCCGGCCGGGGTGCGTCCTCGCCCGGCTCCTCCTCCACGATCGGTGCCCGACGGCGCAGCTGGGCCAGCAGGAGCAGGGAGAGCGCTCCGGGGATCGCCAGCACCAGGAAGCCCGGCCACAGGACGCCCGTGAGCGCGGCCATGCCGGCGAGCAGCAGCGGTCCGCTGAAGGCGCCGATCTGGTCCATCGCCTTGTGGATGCCGAAGCCCTTGCCGCGTCCGGTGATGCTCGCCATCCGGGCCAGGAGCGCGGACTTGGAGGGACTCCGCACGGCCTTGCCGGTGCGTTCGAGCAGGATCAGCCCCACGGCCACCGCGAGTCCTGCGCTGCCGAGGAACGGCGTGAGGGCGAGCATCGGCACGCAGACCGCGGTCATCGCGTAGCCGACCACGGTGAGCCGCCAGTGGTTGCTCGCCTGGTCGGCCCAGGCGCCCGTGACCAGGCGCAGCACCAGGGCGATCGCCTCGCCGGCGCCGGTGACGATGCCGACGGTCAGCGCGCTCGCGCCGAGCTCGCCCAGCAGGGGGCCGGCCATCGCCCGCATGCCTTCGTAGACCATGTCCGCCGCAAGGCTGACCAGACCGAAGGCGAAGATGGTCCGCCACGGCGTCCAGGCCTTCGGCGTCACAGGGCTCATGGGACAACGATCGCATCACGACGTCTGCGCACGCGTTGTCCCACCGCACGCGGCCGCGCAGGGTGGGCGCATGAGCTCCTTCGTCTCGCACGTGACCATCGACTGCCTCGACGCCTACGCGCTGTCGGAGTGGTGGAAGCCCGTGCTCGACTACGTCGACCTCGACGGCGACCCGAACCTGCCCGGCCACACCGAGTGCATGATCCAGGACCGCGACGGCGGTCACCGGCTGCTCTTCATCGAGGTGCCAGAAGCGAAGACCGTCAAGAACAGGGTGCACCTCGACGTACGTCCCCGGACCGGCACGCGCGATGAGGAGATCGAGCGCCTGCGCGCGTACGGCGCGACCGAGGTCGCGGACCACCGTGGCATCCACGGCCCCGGGTCCGGCTGGGTGGTCTTCGCTGATCCGGAGGGCAACGAGTTCTGCGTGCTGCGCTCCGAGGTCGAGCTCGGCGCCGGGTCGTGACGGCCAGGCACCAGAGGTCAGGCGTTACGGCAAGGGGCCGTAGACCATCCGGATGACCACGTCGGTCAGGTCGGCGAGCGCCTGTTCACGCGCAGCCCCGGGCAGCCCCGCGATGTCGCGGAAGCGCGCGTCGCGGAGCGCCACCACCATCTCGGCCAGTGCAGGCGGCTCGACGCCGCGCAGCGCCACTCCGGCCGCCTGGTCCCGGGCGATCTTCTCCGCCAGACCGTCGAGGAGCCGGCCGCGTGCCCGATGCACCCAGTCGATGACCGGCTCGTAGTCGACGGTCCCCGAGTAGGTGCAGGTGAGGATCGCACCGTGCTCGCGCCACACCTGGGCGACCTGGCGATGGTGCTCGAGCAGCGCATCCCGGTCGAGGCCGTCCGACGCGAGCCACCCGTGGGTGGCGCCGAACTGGTCCCACAGCCCGTCGAGCATCGCCGCGAGGACGGCCTGCTTCGTCGGGAAGTAGAAGTAGAACGCCGTGCGGGAGACACCGGCCGCCTTGGCGATCGCGTCGATCGTCAGGTCGCTGATCGACCGGTCCGCGAGCAGGTCGCGGGTGGCCTCGAGGATCGCCGCCTCGCGCTGGTCGCCCTTGGTCGGGCCACCCCGGCGGCGGACCGGCGTCGTCGCAGGCTCGCTCGTCATGCTCCGAGTGTACGGCGAACCGACACGCGGTCGACCGTGATTGACAGCACGTCGTGCATTCTCGACAGACTGTCAATTCCTGTGTCACGCTCGATGGCATGACCACCACCCTCGACACCAACGACGCCGTCGAGGCGCCCTCGGCCCCCGTCCACGGCGGCCCCGCGACGTACTCCCGGCTGATCCTCCCCGCGATGGCGGCGAACGTCTTCCTGCTCGCCGTCATCCAGACCATCGTCGTTCCGGCACTGCCGCTGATCGGGCAGCAGCTCCAGGTCAGCGCGACCACGGTTGGCTGGATCGCCACCGCGACGATGCTGACGGCCTCGGCCACGACGCCCCTGTTCGGGCGGCTCGGCGACGTCTTCGGCAACCGCCGCGTGATCCTCACGGCACTCACCATCACGCTGCTGGGCTCCCTGCTTGCCGCGACCACCGACTCGATCGGCGTGCTGATCACCGCACGCGTCCTCGAGGGCGCGTCGTTCGGCCTCTTCCCCCTCGCGATCTCGGTGCTCCGCCAGGAGCTGCCGCTCGCCCGCCTCCACCACGGCATGTCGGTCGCGGCCACGGCACTCGGCGTCGGCTCCGGCTTCGCGCTGGTCGCCACCGGCGTTCTCACCAACCACGCTGCCGACTACCACCGGATCTTCTGGCTGGCGAGCGCCCTCTCAGCCGCGGCGCTGGTCCTGTCGTGGAAGGTCCTTCCCCGACACGCGGGTCGTGGCGGGACGGTCGACTACCTCGGTGCGGCCGTCCTCGGCGCCGGCCTGGTGTCGCTGCTGCTGCCGATCTCGCAGGGCCACGAGTGGGGCTGGACCTCGGGTCGCACGCTCGGGCTCTTCGCCGCTGCGGCCGTGATCCTGCCGGCGTTCGGCTTCCTGCAGGAACGAGTCCGCCAGCCCCTGGTCTCCGTCGCCATGCTCGCCCACCGCGACATCCTGGCCACCAACCTCGCCTCACTCTTCGTGGGCTACGCGATGTTCTCGGTCTTCCTCGGCGCCACCTACTTCGTGCAGGCACCGTCGGCCCTGGTCGGCTACGGCTTCGACGCCTCGATCCTGAAGACCAGCGTGCTGTTCATGCTGCCCGGCACGCTGCTCGCGGTCCCGCTCGGCCCCGCATCCGGCAAGCTCGTCGGCCGCTTCGGACCGCGCGTCGTGCTTCTCGGCGCCACGCTCCTGGGCATCGTCTCGATGGCTTCGCTCGCCGGTTTCCACGGCAGCCCGGCGTCCTTCATCATCGCGCTGATCGGTGGAAACGCCGCGATCTCGGTCGCGTACGCCGCGATGCCCGCGCTGCTCATGCAGTTCGTCGCACCGCAGGACACCGGCGTGGCCAACTCGGTGAACGCCGTCATGCGCACCGTCGGCGGTGCCATCGGCTCGGCGATCGTCATCACGATCCTCGCGTCGTCCGCCAAGGTCCACGAGACCCCGGCCGGCACGTTCTCCATCCCCACCGAGGGTGCCTACCAGACGGCGTTCGTGCTGGGCGGTGTGGCGTTCGTGCTCGCGGCCCTGCTCGCGGCCTTCGGGGTCCGCAAGGGCGCGCACGCGACCCACTGACCGGCATCCACCAGAAGGCCCCGCAAGCGCCCGCGCTGCGGGGCCTTCGCATGCCACACTCGGGCCATGCGCGACCGGCTGATCCGCTACCTCTACGACCGATGCGGCACGGGTTCGGCGTACTGGATCGTGATGGCGATCGCCCAGAGCGGATCCTCGGTCATCGTGGCGTGTGCGACGGTCGTCCTCTCGGCAACCTTCTTCGACCCTCCCCTGCACGTGCTGCTGGTGACCCTCCTCGTCGAGGCGGTCTTCACGACGTTCGCCGTGACCCTCGCCAGCGCGCAGGTGCGACCCCGGCTCGCTCGCTTCCGGGCCTGGCGGGCGGACCCGGATCCTGCGCCGGCGGAGACCTGCGAGGTCTGGGGTCTGGTCGTCAACGGCACCGCCGACATCTACCGGCGCTGGGCCAAGTGGACGCTCCTGATCTCCGTCGTCCCGATCCTGCTGCTCACCGGATGGTGGTGGGGCATCGGCTGGCAGGGCGTCGCCGCCGAGCTCGTCGCAGTGATCGTGCCGGCGTACTACGCCACCGCGCTCTCCTACTCGCTCTCCGAGCTGCTCTCCCGCCCGATGGCCGAGGAGATCGCCGCGCGCGCTCCTGACGTCGCCGTCTACCAGCCCGGAACGTCACTTGCGAGCCGGCTGCGGATCTCCGTCCCGGCGTACACGACGGCGGCAGCCGCGCTCACCGTCGGCGTCCTCGGCTTCGCCGACGGCGCAGAGGCCCTCGCCTTCACCGCCCTGGTCGCGCTCGTGGTCGGCGTCGCGCTCTCGTGGGAGCTCACCGTGCTGCTCTCGGACTCCGTCACGACCCCGATGCGTCGGCTGCAACGCCAGCTGGCCCAGGTGCGCGAAGGCGACTACGCCGCCCGCACGGCCGTCGTCAGCAGCGACGAGTTCGGCGAGCTGGCCGACGACTTCAACCGGATGGCGGCCGGGCTCGAGGAACGCGAGCAGATCCGCAGCGCCTTCGGCACGTACGCCGACGCGTCCGTCGCCGCACTGATCCTGTCGGGCCACCTGCCGCCCGAAGGCTTCGAGACCACGGCGACGATCCTGTTCTGCGACATCCGCGGCTTCACGCCCTGGGCCGAGAAGCTCAGCGCCCCCGAGGTCATCGCCGCGCTCAACGAGGTCTTCACCTCGATCGTGCCGGTGATCAACCAGCACGGCGGGCACGTCGACAAGTTCATGGGTGACGGGCTGCTGGCCGTGTTCGGGACCCCGCGCCCGCTCGACGACCACGCCGACTGTGCCCTCGAGGCGGCGCGCGACATCGTCCGCACCGTCGCCGCCGGCGGCACCGGACTGCAGGTGGCGTGCGGGCTCAACACGGGGTCGATCGTGGCCGGGCCGATCGGCGGTGCCGGGCGCCTCAACTTCAGTGTCATCGGCGACGCCGTCAACGTCGCGGCCCGGGTCGAGGCAGCGACGCGACAGACCGGCGACGACGTGCTGCTCACTGACGCCACCCGACTGTCGCTGCAGCGCGCACACGACCTGCTCCCCCGTGGCCCGGTCGAGCTGAAGGGCAAGGCCCAGGCACTCGAGCTGTACGCCGCTCCGGTCCCTCGCGCGACACCGACACACGATGTGGGCGGTTCACTCCTCAGCTGAGGGCGCGCCACATCCGCACGTGTGGCCCGATGGCGGGGTCGTCCCACGGCTCACCGGCGGTGACGAAACCCTCGCGCCGATAGAGCCCGGCAGCCGGGGTCCGCGCGTTGCACCACACCAGGCCCGCGCCCCGGAGCTGGAGCTCGTCGAGCATCCGGCTCAGGACGGCAGCCCCGTGGCCCTGGCCCCGGTGCGCCGGGTCGGTCGCCATCCCGCGCAGCCGCCAGGGGTCCGACGCCTGCGGATCCCCGGGGAAGGGCTCGGGGTGCGCGACGACGCACGCGACCAGCGCGCGCTCGACCAGTACGCCGATCGCGAAGAGCTCGGGGACATCGGTCTCGGCGAGCACCTCGTCGTACGTCTGGTGCGGCCGCAGCACACGTTGCCGCAGCCACACGGTCGCGTACGGATCGACCTGCTCGACCGACACACTCGCCATGGCGCGATCGTCTCGGCGCTCAGCGCTGCATGTCGACGAAACGTGAGTAGTGGCCCTGGAAGGCGACGGTGATGTCGCGGGTCGGGCCGTTGCGGTGCTTCGCCACGATGATGTCCGCCTCGCCGGGGCGGGTCGACTCGCGCTCGTAGACATCCTCACGGTGCAGCAGGATGACCATGTCGGCGTCCTGCTCGAGCGAGCCGGACTCACGCAGGTCGGAGACTGCCGGCCGCTTGTCGGCGCGCTGCTCGGGACCACGGTTGAGCTGCGAGAGCGCGATGATCGGGACCTCGAGCTCCTTCGCCAGGAGCTTGATGTTGCGGGAGAACTCCGAGACCTCGAGCTGACGCGACTCGACCTTCTTGCCCGAGCTCATCAGCTGCATGTAGTCGATGACGATGAGCTTGAGGTCGTGGTTCTGCTTGAGGCGGCGGGCCTTGGCGCGGATCTCCATCATCGTCATGTTGGGCGAGTCGTCGATGAAGAACGGTGCCGAGGAGACCTCTCCCATCTTGCGTGCGATCTTCGCCCAGTCGTCGTCGGTCATCTGACCGGTGCGGATGTGGTTGAGCGGCACCTTCGCCTCGGCGCTCAGGAGACGCATGGTGATCTCCGAGCGGTTCATCTCGAGGCTGAAGAAGCAGCTGGTCAGGTTGTTGTGGATCGACGCTGCCCGGCAGAAGTCGAGGGCGAGCGTCGACTTGCCCATGGCAGGACGCGCCGCGACGATGATCATCTGGCCGGCGTGCAGGCCGTTGGTCAGGTCGTCGAGCTCGGCGAAGCCGGTCGGCACGCCGTAGACACCGGCCTCGCGGTTGCCGATCGCCTCGATCTCGTCGAGGACACCCTCCATCACGTCCTTGAGCGGGACGTAGTCCTCCTTGCGGGTGCCGTCGGCGAGGCCGTAGACCTCCGCCTGCGCCTGGTCGACCAGGCCCGCGATCTCGCCCTCGCCGGCGTAGCCCATCTGGACGATCTTGGTGCCGGCGGTGACCATCCGCCGCAGCACCGCCTTCTCCTTGACGATGTCCGCGTAGTACGTCGCGTTGGCCGCGATCGGCACGTTGGCACTCAGGGTGTGGAGGTACGGCGCACCGCCGATGCGGTCGAGCTCGCCACGGCGCTGGAGCTCGGCCGCGACGGTGATCGGGTCTGCAGGCTCGCCGCGGCTCAGCGACAGGTCGATGATGCAGTCGTAGATGACCTCGTGGACCGGGCGGTAGAAGTCGACGCCACGCAGGATCTCACCGACCTCGGCTACCGCGTCCTTGGAGATCAGCATCGCGCCGAGGACGGACTGCTCGGCCGCGTTGTCCTGCGGTGGGGTCCGGTCGCCCGGACGACGCTGCTGCTCACCGGGCTCGTACGACGAGGGGCCGTCGCCCCAGCTGTCGCCCGCGTCGAACGGCTCCGGAGCGGGCGGGATCGCGTCGTACTCGGTCACGCTCATGATGCCTCCGTAGGCCCTCGACTCACCCGTGCCAACCTGCGGGAAGCCCCCGACACAATGTCGTGCACGCCGCGCCGCCACGCCTGCTGGATCACGCGACGGTAGGCGCTCTGCGAGCCGCGCGCCAACTCCTCAGCCGCAATTGACCACCCGGTTATCCACAGGGCCTGTGGAGAAGCAGTCAAAGTAGTGGAGGACACGCTGAACTGATGTGCACTGGCTGCGGACACCACTGTGGAGAACCGTTCACCGAGTTCCGCCTTAAGACTGCTGACCTGCGGAAACAGAAATCCACACCTGTGGATGAAAAGTTCTTTCGGGCGTGTCCGAACGTCAACGGCAGGCGGCTGACGCCTTGTTGTTTTGTCGACACGGCCGATGTGACCGGCGAGTATTCACAACTTGTCCACTGCGCGCCGCACCGCAAATGACGTGACACCTGCCCAGTTCGCCGCACTACGCTGACGCGGTGACCAGCACCTCCCCCGCGACCGATACCCGCACGAGCCGCCCGATGCTGCTGATCGGGCTGGGCCTGGTCATCTACCTGCTCAGTCCGGGGGTCACCACGACGACCACGGGCGGCGAGACCACCCTCCACGGGTGGGACTTCCTCCCGGACTGGCTGGGCTGGGCACTGATCCTGGTCGGCACCTGGGTGCTGGGTCGCGGCCTGCCGAGCCTCCGGCTGATGCTCGGCGCGGGCGCACTCGCCCTCGCCGTCTCGGTGGCGCTCTGGGTCCCGCAATGGCGTGCAGAGATCCGGGGAGAGGATGCAGACCCGGCGCTTCTCTGGGCGGTCTCCCTGCCGTCACTGGCCTGGATGACGCTCTACTGCCTCGCAGTCGCGGGCATCTCCCGCAAGGACGCGGGCGCCTCGTTCTGGTGGAAGTACCTCGCCGCGATGAACGTCGGCGCCGCCGCCCTCCCCGTGATCGTCTACGGCGGCAAGGTCGACCAGCTCGAGGGACTGCTGGCCGTCCTCACGCTGATGGGTGCGATCGGCACGACGATGTTCAGCTTCTTCCACTCGGGTCGCGACTGGGCGGTCCGCCCGCGCGCCTGAGCGACGTACGCCGTAACGGCAGCAGCCCCGGTCCGCCGAAGCGGACCGGGGCTGCTGTCTGTCAGCTGTGTCAGCCAGCGACGACGTTGACCTGGGCCGTGGCCGAGACCTCGTCGTGCAGCTTGACGGTGACGGTGTGCGCACCGAGCGACTTGATGGCGGTCTTGACCGCGATCACGCGCTTGTCGATCGCCTCGCCCGCGACGGCCTCGAGGGCGGTCGCAACCTCAGCGATGGTGACGGCACCGAACAGACGGCCCTCAGCGCCGGCCTTGACCTTGACGGTCGCAGCGGCACCCTCGAGCTTGCCCTTGATCTCCTCGGCGTGGCCGAGGTCGCGGGCGGCACGCGCGTTGCGGGCAGCCTTGATCGACTCGACGGTCTTCTCGGCACCGCGGGTCCACGCGATCGCAAAGCCCTGCGGGAGCAGGAAGTTGCGGGCGTAGCCGCCACGAACCTCGACGACGTCGCCAGCGGAACCGAGACCGGTGACTTCCTGGGTCAGGATGATCTTCGCCATTTCAAAGTCCCCTTTCTCAGCGACCGGTGGACGTGTAGGGCAGGAGCGCCATCTCGCGGGCGTTCTTGATCGCGGTCGCGATGTCGCGCTGCTCCTGGACGGAGACGCCGGTGACACGGCGAGCGCGGATCTTGCCGCGGTCGGAGATGAACTTGCGGAGAAGAGCGGTGTCCTTGTAGTCGACCTTGGTGACACCCGCAGCCTTGAGCGGGTTCGCCTTCTTCTTCGGCTTGCGAATAACAGGCTTCGCCATTGTGGTGCTTCCTTTCAGAAAGCCCGGCTCACGCCGGAATGGTGATGATGAGTGAAGTCAGGCGCTCAGGCGCCCGACGGGGAATCAGAACGGCGGCTCGTCGCCACCGACGCCGGGGGCACCCCACGGGTCGTTCTGCTGGACGGGGGCTGCCGGAGCACCCCAACCGCCCTGGCCACCCTGGGCCGGCGCCGCGGGCGTCGCCCACGGGTCGTCGGCCGGAGCGCCAGCAGGACCACCCTGCGGTGCACCGCCACCGAAGCCACCCTGGCCACCGCCGGAGCGGGTGGTGCGGGAGACCTTGGCGGTCGCGTACTTCAGGGACGGACCGACCTCTTCGACCTCGATCTCGAAGACGGTCC
>UEXP01000065.1_pt1 | contig 27966 bp, 24 predicted proteins | sample 4301171 | NCBI WGS metagenome assembly UEXP01 (sample SAMEA4773182, study PRJEB27434) | metagenome | biome: 2259; feature: agricultural soil; material: soil | place: USA | collected 2014-09 | depth 0.25 m
TGTGGATGCGGGTCCGTGGGGCAGCGCTGCCCCCGGACCCGTAGCGGGCCGATCCTAACGAGCGCACAGGCTCACCGCGGCCCGAACCGCTGTGTGGGACGCCACGTCCGTCAATTGGGCCGGGGCACGCACGCGGGGCCGAAGACTCCGTCCGTACGCCGGGCAAGCGGCTGGAAGTAGCGCAGGAACTGGTCGTGCGCGGCGCGGCCCTTCAGCCCGAGGACCGCCTGGCCACTTGTCGTCCCGCGGGAGGACCAGTTGTCCGAACCGATCCAGGTCCAGTGCCGGGTCGTGCCGGACCGGACGTAGCGCAGGCCCATGTCCTTGCCGTGGATGAACGTGCCGTCGGGGTAGCAGCCGGACACGACGTACGCCCCGGCTGCGCGCAGCGAGCTCCGGATGTCGGGGTCCACGGTCGGACCCGCGACCAGGATCACCTTGCCACCACCGCGCGCGATGCGGGCCAGCTCGTTGCGGATCCACCAGGCCCGGGTGCCCCACATCGAGTACATCAGGATCCGCACCTGGCTGCTCCGACGTGCCGGAACCTTGCGGAGGATCGCCACGACCGGGTCGGAAGCCGGATCGACGACCTCGGCGGCATGGTGTGCGAGTGGCAGGAAGTACGCCGCCCAGCGGGAGCCGGCGTACCACCGGGCCGGAGCGGGGCCGGTCATCCGGGACTCACGCTCGGCGAGGGCCGCCGCGAAGGCGTCGTAGAGACCCCGGCGCCCGGCCACCCGCCACATCGCGGCATGCGTGTTGGCGTCGGAGTTGTCACTGGCGTTCCACGAGCCGGCCACCACGACCCAGCGTTCGGCACGGGTGGCAGACAGGAGGAAGACCTTCTCGTGGACGATGCCCTCGTCGGTGTCGGTCGACCGGTCGTCGTAGGTCAGGGAGGAACCGTCACCAGGCGTGCGGGCCAGCTCCTGCTCGATCCGCGCCGCTTCCGGGGTGTAGGCGCGCGGGCTCGAGTCGAGCAGGATCCGGAGCCGGACGCCGCGCTGGTGCGCCTCCACCAGGGCGTCCGCGATCCGCGCCGATCCGATCCAGTACGTCGCGACATCGACCGTGCCGCCCGCAGGGACACCCCCGAGGTCGCGCACGAGCGCGTCCGAGATCGCGTGCGGCCTCGTGGCCGGGTCGTTCCAGAGCAGCCTCTGGGTCGGGGCCGTGACGGCCGCAGCCACCGGCGCGGACTGGAGGGCAACCGCCACCAGCAGGGCAATGACGGTCCCGAGCCTCACACGCACGCGTACACCCTCCGTGGAGGAGTCGCATCCGGTCAAGGCCCGGGACGCGCAGGCAGCAGCGACGGCGAGTGTCAGTCAGACGTCGATGCCATGCGGGCGTCGGCCCACCGGACCAGGTCGCGTGCGGGCCCCGCCGGCGGTGTGCTCCCGCCGGTCCAGACGGCGTGCAGCTGACGGGACAGGTCGAGGCCGGTCACGTTGACGGCGACCAGCCGGCCCGTGGCCAGGTCGTCGCGCACCGCGTGCGAGCTCAACGCGGCAGGGCCGGCGCCCGCCATCACGGCGGCCCGCACCGCGGCGGCGCTGGAGAGCTCGAGCGCCGGATCGGCCGCAGGCAGGCCCGACAGTGCACGTTCGAGGACCTCGCGGGTGCCGGACCCGACCTCGCGCACGACGAGCGGCGTGGCGGCCAGCGTCGCCGCGTGGATCCGGCGCGACTTCTGCGCCCACAGGTGGTCCGGGGCCACCACCACCACGAGCTCGTCCACCCCGACCAGCTCGTGCTGGAGGCCGGGAGGTGGCTGCGGTCCCTCGACGAAGCCGAGGTCGACACTGCCAGCCGCGACGAGCGCCGCGACCCGCTCGGAGTTGGTCGCCGTCATGGTGAACTCGGTCGGCACGCTCCCCCGCCGCTGCTGCTGCGCCCGAACTGCGACCAGCCAGCCCGGCAGCAGGTGCTCGGCGATGGTGAGGCTCGCCGCCACACTCAGGTGGCCCTGGCGGTCGGAACGGAGGGCCTGCAGGCCGGCGTCGAGCTCCGCGGCGGCCTCGAGGACCCGGCTCGCCCACTGCACGACCAGCTCGCCGGTCGGGGTCAGCACGGAGCCCTTGCGGCTGCGCGACAGCAGCGGGGCACCCACGAGCGCTTCCGTCGTACGCATGCGGGCGGAGGCGGCCTGCTGTGTGATTCCGGTCTCAGCGGCCGCCGCGCTCAGGCTTCCCGTGCGCCCCACGAGGGCGAGCAATTCCAGCGCGCGAAGCTCCGGAACGTGGTTTCCCAACACGATCCACAACGTAACCTTGTGACACCACAACCACAACCTCGTTTTGTCTCACGCGGATTTCCGTCGACAATGGGCACATGAGTCTTCGCGTTGCAGTGGTGGGTGGCGGCCCGGCGGGCATCTACGCCGCCGACATCCTCACCAAGTCGGATGTCGACGTCACCGTCGACATCATCGAGCGCCTCCCCGCGCCGTTCGGTCTGGTCCGCTACGGCGTCGCGCCGGACCACCCGCGCATCAAGGAGATCATCAAGGCCCTCGACCGCGTCCTCGACAAGCCGGAGATCCGCTTCTTCGGCAACGTCAACTTCGGCACCGACGTGAAGCTCGAGGAGCTCCAGGAGTTCTACGACGCCGTCATCTTCTCGACCGGCGCCAAGTCCGACCGCGACCTCGGCATCCCCGGCGAGGAACACTCGATCGGCGCTGCCGACTTCGTCTCCTGGTACGACGCCCACCCGGACGACGCTCCGACGTGGGACTTCGAGGGCGCGACCCGTGTCGCCGTGCTCGGTGTCGGCAACGTCGCGCTCGACGTCGCCCGCGTCCTGGCCAAGACCGCTGACGAGATGCTCGTGACCGACATCCCGGCACAGGTCTACGAAGGCCTCAAGACCAAGCAGATCACCGACGTGCACGTCTTCTCCCGCCGCGGTCCGGCCTACGCGAAGTTCTCGCCGCTGGAGCTGCGCGAGCTGAACCACTCGCCCAACGTCGAGGTCGTCGTGCACCCCGAGGGCTTCGACGTCGACGCCGACGGCATGGAGCACATCGGCAAGCACAAGTCGCAGAAGATGGTCCTCGACACCCTCGCCAACTGGGTGGGCCGTGACGAGGTCGGCAAGCCGCACCGCATCCACCTGCACTTCATGGAGCAGCCGCACGAGGTCGTCACCGACGCCGACGGCAAGGTCGTCGCGTTCAAGACCGAGCGCACGCACTCCCCCAACGCCGACGGCACCGTCGAGGGCACCGGCGAGATCACCGAGTGGCCGGTCGGACAGGTCTACCGCGCCATCGGCTACAAGTCGGACCCGCTCCCGGGCCTGCCGTGGGACGAGCGCAAGGCGGTCATCCCCAACGACGGTGGCAAGGTCCTCGACCTCGAGGGCAACCACATCCCCGGCGTCTTCACCACCGGCTGGATCAAGCGCGGCCCGGTCGGCCTCATCGGTCACACCAAGTCGGACGCCGCCGAGACCGTCGGCCACCTGCTCGAGCTCACGACCGAGACGGCTCCCCAGCGCTCCGACGAGGCCGTCGACGCGTTCTTCGCCGAGCGTGGCGCCAACGTCTTCACCCACGAGCACTGGCTCAAGCTCAACGAGCACGAGATCGCGCTCGGCGCGGCCCAGGACCGCCTGCGTGTGAAGGTCCCGACCCGCGAGGGCATGCTCGACGCCGGTCAGAACTGACCTCGTCTGACTCAGCCGCGACGGCGGTCCGGAGCGATCCGGGCCGCCGTTCGGCATTCCGCCTCGGCGCGATCGGGGTCAGACTGCAGGCATGCCGAGCCCGGACCTCAAGGACCATCTCCTCCGCTACCTCCAGGTCAGCCGCGAAGCGCTGCTCTGGAAGCTCGAGGGCCTCAGCGAGCGCGACCTGCGCCTCCCCCGCACGGCGACCGGCACCAGCCTGCTCGGCATCGTGAAGCACATGGCCAACGTCGAGGTCGGCTACTTCGGTGACACGTTCGGCCGGGACTGGCCGACGCCAGCAGAGCGCGTGCCGCTCGAGGCGTACGACGACGACCCGCAGGCGGACTGGTACGCCTCCGCGGACGAGACCGCCGCCGGCATCGTCGGCTTCTACACACGGGTCGCGGGCTTCGCCGACGAGACGATCAGGTCGCTCCCGCTCGACGCGGAGGGCCGCGTGCCGTGGTGGCCGACCGAGCGGGCCACGGTGACGCTCGGTCAGATCGTCGTGCACGTCCTGACCGACCTCACGCGCCACACGGGCCAGGCCGACATCCTCCGCGAGCAGATTGACGGAGCGCGTGGGCTCCGCGCCGAGGCCACCAACATCCCGGACGTCGACTGGCCGTCGTACGTCGCGAAGCTGACCGCCCTCGCAGACGGCGCCTGACCGGGCGCCCCGCCCGGCGACCTCAGAAGCTGAGCGTGTGTGCCGTGTGGTCGCGCTTGGCGGCCAGGTAGCGCTCGTTGGCCTCCGAGAGGTGCACACCCGTGCGGACCTGCTCGGTGACCGTGATGCCGAAGGAATCGAGCTGGGTCGCCTTGTCGGGGTTGTTGCTCAGCAGACGGATACGGTCAGCGTCGACCGCGCGCAGCATCTGCGCGGCGGCGGAGTAGTCGCGCTCGTCCTCACCGCGACCCAGCGCCACGTTCGCGGCATACGTGTCGAGGCCGGAGTCCTGCAAGGCGTAGGCGTCGAGCTTGGCGTAGAGACCGATGCCGCGACCCTCCTGGCGCAGGTAGAGCAGGAAGCCACCGGCGTCGGCGATCCGCTCGACCGCCTCGCGCAGCTGCGGACCGCAGTCGCAGCGCTGGGAGCCGAAGACGTCACCCGTCAGGCACTCGGAGTGTGGCCGCACGAGAGGCGCCGGGCCGCCGGTGCGGCTACGGGCGACGGCGCCCTCCCAGTCCCCCAGGCCCAGGAGCAGGTGCTCCTTCTCGTCGACCAGGCCCTTGAAGGTGAAGACATCTGCGACGGTCTCGTAGCCGTCGGGGAAGCGCAGCGGGACCCGGACCTGGGTGCGGACCACGGCCGCCGAGAGGTCGGCGACAATGTGCTGCTGGACGTCTGCGGTCATGGCGGATCCCCACGTTGGCGAATGAAAACGATGACGCGTCAACGGACCGCGTGGCACTCGTTATTCCGCAATGGCAGATGAATTCGCGGCACTCACTTCGCCTCGCGGCGCAGGGGCCACGGGTTCGGGGCACATCCGTCGAGGCCGAGCGTCTGCTGCAGCATCACGGGCGCCTGCTCGCCGACACCGCCGCAGCCGACGTGGCCGTGACCCAGCGCGTGCCCGACCTCGTGGTTCACGACGTAGTTGCGATACGACGCAAGGTCGCCGGCGTAGCTGTCGGAACCGGTCGCCCAGCGCCACACGTTGATCACCACGTCGTCGTGGTTGCGACACGAGACCCGGTCCTTGCGCGTGGTCAGCGGCGCACAGAGGTCGGCCGTCGTGGCCTCGGAGGCCAGCACGATCCGGAAGTCGGCATCGCCGTCGACACGCGCCAGCGGAGTCCCGGCGAGCGCGCCCCAGCTGCGGGGGTCGTGCAGCGTGCGGTCGACGGCACGCGCGAAGGCCGGTGCGGCGTACGGCAGGCCACGCTCGACTTCGACCCGGTACGTCGTCGCGCCCGAGGGCACCCGTGCACTCGCCGGAGCCGTCGCGAACGTGCCGGTGCCACGAAGCGGCAGCTCGGGGGCCTGGGGCACGTCCGGGCTGATCATCGGCGCCTCGGCGACGGGCAGCTGGGCAGCCCGGACGTCGAGCGGGGCAGATCCGGCTTCAGGCGAGACTCCTGCCGTCGGAGCGGGCGTGGCGTCGGCGACCTCGCCGTCGCGGGGGGCGAGCAGCATCGGTGCGGCGCCGAACGCGACGACGTGCAGCGTGACGAGGCCGCCAAGGGCTGCAGCCCGCCGGCGAAGGCGGCGGGCGCGCCGCACGGGGACAGCCTTGCGGTGCCCTCCGGTGACCGTGCCCCGATGCATTCCGCGAGTCTAGGACGCCGGCGGTCGGGTCCGGCGGGAACGACGACGGACGGTGCGAGCGGCCTTCCGGCTGCCCTTGGCCAGCTTCAGGCCGAACCACACGAGCAGCGCGACCAGCACGACCGTCGCGACAGTAGGCAGCAGCCGCCTGATCCAGTCGTCGGTGAGCCACTTCCCCGAGGCGACGGCATACGCCACGAAGACGCTGAGGAAGTTGACGGCGTACTTGGAGATGTTCTTGACCGCGATCGACCGCACCACGCTGGTCGAGAGCTTGCGGGAGACGCCTCGCGCCTTGCCCGCAAGATCGGCGAGCGCAGCTTCCTCCTCCTCGCGCTCCTTCTTCTGCATGACGTTCCGGTAGGCGATCACACCACGCTCGAGCTGGCGCGCCTGCCACGCGACCTGGGCGTCATGACGGTTGTCGTAGTGGAACGCATCGCCACCGAGGTCGCACGCATCGCCGTCCTCGCACTGGTTGGGACGACCGGTCGCGGGATTGATGTGGAAACGCTCCACGACCTGCTCGGGCTGCTCCATGGCTGGAGAGCCTAGTCAGGCGACCGCCCGCAGATACGCATCGCCGAGGCCGCCGGCGCCGAGGATCGCGAGCGCTGCTCCCACCAGCATGAACGGACCGAACGGCACCGCCGTCTTGCGGCCCGCTCCCCCGGCGACCAGGAGCAGCGTGCCGACCAGGCCACCGAGCAGGAAGGCGCCGAAGCCGCCGGCCAGCAGCGTGCCCCAGGACAGGTAGGCCATCACGGCACCGACAGGAGCCGCGAGCTTCACGTCTCCCCACCCCATCGCCCCACGGGCCACGGTCGCGATCAGCAGGTAGACGCCGCCGAGCACCGCGCCGCCCAGCAGCGCCCGGGCGAGCGCCTGCGGGTCACCGTCGAGGACGAAGAGGAGCGGCAGGACGACGTACGCCGGCAGCACGATGACGTCGGGCAGCCGGCGTACGTCGAGGTCGATCAGGGCGAGCGCGACCGCTCCGGCCGCGAAGGCGAGGTACGCCGGCATGAGCGTCGGCTGGTCGGCGAACCGGACGGCGACGACGGCGAAGAGCACGCCCGAGCTGATCTCCACGAGGGGGTAGCGCACGCTGATCGGGGCGCGGCAGTCGCGGCACCGTCCCCGCAGGAGCAGCCATCCCAGGACCGGCACGTTGTCGCGGGGGCGGATCGCGTGGCCGCACGCGGGGCAGGCCGACGGCGGGGAGACCACCGACTCACCGCGCGGCACACGCCAGACCACCACGTTGAGGAACGACCCGATCAGCAGCCCCAGGCAGCCGCTCAGACAGGCCCAGGCTGCGGTGGTCACTTCTGCTCCGCCCAGCTCAGGACCTTGACCTGCCGTTGCCCCGGCACGGGCGCCCCGGAGCCACCGTAGGGCGGGTCGGTGATCATCACCCGACTGGTCAGCGCATGAGCGCCGCCCGAGGAGCACGTCGCCTGCTCGACACAGACGAAGACCTTCAGATCCACGACGCTGACCCGACTGCCCAGTCCCTTGCCCGGCTCCGGGATGGAGACCAGCGGATAGCCGAACTGCTGAGGCGGCTGCGCCTTGAAGGCGACGCCGAGAGCGACGATGCCCCAGCGGAACGCCACCAGCGCCTGGTCGTCCGAACCGGGGTCAAGATCGATGTATCCCTTCGGCGTCCACGCCGAGCCCTGGACGACGAACTCGCCCGCGAAGTTGCTGCCCGAGTCGAGACCGATGATCACCACGTCGGAGGCGGCCCGCAGCGCTGGCGGCGTGGAGGTGACGGAAATCTGGATCGCGTCGATGGAGAGGGTGTCGTTCTTCGCGGCATTCATCAGCCGCAGTTCGATCACGGGAGTGGACGACGTGAACGGGCCGTCCTGCAACGCGGAGCGCAACTGCGAGGCGAGGTCGACACTGCCCCAGCCGGAGCCGTCAGGGGCGCTCAGCGCGACACTCGCCGGCGTCTGACCGTTGACCGTGGCGGTCAGGCTCCGGGTGCTGGTCTTGGCATACTTCACCCGGAGCTGGGCACTGCTGATGTCGGAACCGGCCGCGATGCCGGAGAGGCCAGCGAAGTCCTGCAGGTCCAGACCGATGTCGTCGTTGTTGGCGGCGATCGTCCAGGTAAGGCTTGAGGAGTCCGCCGCTGCGACAGCAGCGTTGAGCGCGGTGCCCAGCGGGGTCCTGACACTCGTGGTCCACTTGTCGCCGCCGCTGTTGCCGGTCTTCTCGTTGACCGTGCCGGGAGCGCGGTCACTGAGCGAGGCGGCCGCCGGAGTGGAGCCAGTCGGCTGCTGATAGACGGTCAGCGGGGCTGCGCCACCGTTCTCCGGGCCACACAGCTCGACGTGGGCGCCGTCGCGCACCGTGATCCTGCTGTCGCCGCCGAAGACGAAGCGGACACCGCTGATCCCGTCGTACTGGATCGGGCTCTTGCAGGCGCCGGGGATCGACGTGCCGACGTAGACACCACCGACGACGGTGGTGTTGATCATCCACTCGTCCTCCGCGCCGTGCTCGGCGTCGACGAAGTCGAAGTAGTAGTCGCCGGAGGCGAATTTCGCCGGGTTGCAGCTGTTGACCGCGCTGGTGAGCCGGGCGGCGTTGTTGTAGAAGCCGGCCGGGAAGGTGCAGCTGCCAGTGTAGTCCATCGGGTCACGCCAGGTCGGCACCGAGGAGAGCGGCGAGGTGGGGGTGTTCGGCACCGGCACGGTGCCCGCAGCGTTGCAGCGAGCCGCGGGCGTGCTGATGATCGTCCCCGTGCAGGCGCCCTCGGCCTTGGCGTAGCCGTTGGTGACCAGAGCGCCGTTGTTGACGTCGATGTACGACTTCGAGGCGACGCCGCCACGCATCGGCATCGGGGCTTCGTTGCCGGTGCCGAGCGGCTTGAGGGTCATCCCTTGCCATGCGCCGGACGTCCCGATCGTGGTGAGCGCTCGCGCGAAGGCGTCGGTCTCGTCGGGCTCGTCGCCCACGTCCACGCCCTCGCCGGGCGCGAAGATACCGGTGCCGGGGACGGCCGTGCACTCGACCCGTGCTGACGTGGCTGCCGTCTGTCGTCCGGCAGCCGGCTGGATCGCACCGAGCTCGAGGGTGTTGTCGGGGGCCGTCCCCACCGCCCCGAAGCACCCGGTGCCGTCGGCGTTGTTGGTGTAGACCCAGTCGTCCCAGACGCCGGGGAAGCTGGGGGCGGTCCAGCCAGGCGCGTCCGCCCCCAGGCGCAGGTCGTTGATCGCCACCTTCGCGGCAGCGTCCGCGGCGTACGACGTGCCCGCGACGCCGCGAAGCGTGACGGTCGCACGGAAGTTGGCTCCGCCGTGCGCGAGGATCGCGCCACTCACGAGGGCAACGGTCGTGATGATGATCAGTGCGAAGACGAGCGCCGCGCCGGTGTCGTCCGAGGTCATGCGCGACCTGGTCGAGGTCTTCATCCCTGCCTCCGGTCTGCCGTCACGGTGGTCGTGTAGCCGGTGTCATACCTGCGGACCTCGTGGAGGTCCTGCACGGTGAAGGTCATCGAGACCCGCGTCGGCAACGCCGTGCCGGCGGCGCAGGCGGGCTCGCAGGTGACCTGCGGAGCGCCGACGATGTTGTGCGCCACCCGCAGCGGCGCGTCTTCCACGCCGCCCCGGCACCGCACTCGCTTCATCTGCGCGACCCGACCGTCCGCCACGAGGACGTACGCCGCGGACTGAGTCGACTGCACCCAGGCGGCGTCCGGGTCCTCACCGACCGCGAACGCCGACCAGTCGAAACGCACGATCACCGTGCCCGTCGACGCCCCGCACCCGCCCGCCGGCCCGACAGCCACCGACGCCACGGACGGCGCCGGGTCGCCCGCGTCGCCCGAGAAGGAGGGGCGGTTGCCGAGGCTGCTGACGTCGGCCTGCCAGTACGTCGAGATGAACTGCTGGTCGGTCGACTCGGTCATCCGGGTCCGCGTGGCCGTGCTGATCTTGAGGTACTCGATCACCACACCGACCAGCGGCACGATGATCAGGCCGAGGATCGACACGGCCATGACCAGCTCGATCAGCGTGAAGCCCTCGTCGCGCCCGCGTTCGAGGCGGGCGATCAGCCGACGCACGGGTCCGCTCCAACCGAGGCGGCCGGGCCGTTGCACGGCTTGCGGAGCACGACGACGAGCTCTTCGGTCGCCCGGTGGGTCGCGTCGCCGGTGGTGACCACGCGGACCGTGATCCGCTGGATGCCGTTGCCGTCGCAGGCGCTCCAGGCGGAGCCGGTCCACGAGCGCACCTCGACGACCGACTTCGTGTAGCCGGCGGGCAGGTCGGGCACGCTGATCGCGCCGTACGTCGCTGCGGCACTGCCACACGCGGCGTACCCGCCGTTGCTGTCGACGGACTGCTGGATCGCTTCCGCGAAGCTGCGGGCGTAGGCACCGCCGGTCGCCTGCTTGCGACCGACGTCGGAGGAGGTCACGCCCAGCAGCATCCCGCCCACCACCGTGACCCCGGCCAGGCCGAGGATGGCAACGGTGACGAGGAGCTCGACGAGGGTCTCCCCTCGCTCGCGCTCACGCGACGCTGCCGGCGCGGACATCAGATCTCGACCTGGCTGAAGATGCCGTACATCGCCGAGACCAGCGCGACGGCGACGAAGCCGACGATCAGACCCATCAGGATGATGATCGCGGGCTCGAAGAGGGCGGTGAGCTTCGCGATCTTGTAGTCGAGCTCGGACTCGTAGTACTCCGCCGTGACCTCCAGCTGGCTGTCGAGCGACCCGGTCTCCTCGCCGACCTTCAGCATCGACGTGGCGGTCCCGGGGAAGAGCCGGGTCCGCGCGAGCGGACCGGCGATCCCCTGGCCTTCGAGCATCTGCTCGCGGACCTCGGTGAGGCGCCGGACGAAGACCCGGTTGCGCAGTGCGGCCGTCGTGACGGTCAGCGACTCGGTCAGGTTCACGCCGGCGGAGACCATCGACGCGAGCACACGGCAGAAGCGCTCGACCAGCGCGTACTGGATCGTCTCCCCCAGCACCGGGACCTTGAGCAGGAAGGCGTCGCGGAGGTACTTCCCCTGCTCGAAACGGGTGCCGATGAAGATCAGGAGCGCCACAGTGCCCACACCGGCGAGCAGCGCCCACCACCACTCGGTGAGGAAGTCGGTGGTCGCGAGCAGCATCCGGGTCGGCAGCGGCAGTGTCGCGTCGAGGCTCTCGAAGAACACCTTGAACTTGGGGAGCACGTAGGCGGCCAGCACGATGACGGTGACCACCGACATCCCGGCGATGACGAGCGGATAGGTCAGGGCCGACTTGATCTTGCGGCGCGCTTCCAGGTCGCGCTCGATGTAGCGCGACAGTCGCACCAGGACCGTGTCGAGCTCGCCCGTCAGCTCCGCCGAGCGCACGATCCCGCGGAAGAACGGCGGGAAGACCTTGGGGAAGCGATCCAGGCAGTCGGAGAAGCGGTCACCGGACCGGAGCCCGTCCTCGATGTCGTTCATCAGCCGGCGCATCGAGGAGTTCTCACTCTCGGCGCCGATCGTGTGGACGGCCTCGAGGATCGGCAGGCCGGCGCGGAGGAAGGCCGCGATCTGCCGCGACAGGTGCATCACATGGTCACGCTTGATCCTCGGACCGGAGATCTCGTACTGGAGGAAGCTCTTCTTCTCGGTGACGTGCAGGTCTCGGACCTGTTGCTGGTAGAGCTCCACCTCGGCATCGCCGCGGCTGGCGGCCTTCTGGGTCCCCTTGACCGGCGCGCCGGCCATGTCGACTCCGACGTAGGCGAACTTGGGCATCTCAGGCTCCTGCGACGTAGATGGAACGCATGACTTCGGCGGGTGTGGTGATGCCTTCGGCCACCAGACGCGCACCTTGCTCCTGCAAGGTCCGCATGCCCTGACTGCGGGCGAGCTTGCGCATCTCGTCCTGCGGCACGTGGTCGACGATCCGCTCCCGTACTTCGTCGGTGACGGTGAGCAGCTCGTAGACACCGATCCGGTCGAGGAAACCGGTATGGGCACAGAAGTGACAGCCGACGCCGCGGACGAAGCCGTTGACGGGGTCCTCGCCCCCGACGCTGGCCAGGAAGCCGCGTTCGTCTGCGCTCGGCTCGTAGGGCTCCAGGCAGCTGGTGCAGTTGCGACGCACCAGCCGCTGGGCCATGACCGCGCTGACCGACGAGGCGACGAGGAACGCCTCGATCCCCATGTCGAGCAGCCGGTAGAGCGCCGAAACCGCCTCGGTGGCGTGGACCGAGGAGAGCACCATGTGACCGGTGAGCGCCGACTGGACCGCGATCCGCGCGGTGTCGACGTCCCGGATCTCGCCGACCAGGATCACGTCGGGGTCCTGGCGCAGGATCGACTTGAGGCCGCCTGCGAAAGTGATGCCCGCCTGCTCGTTGATCTGGATCTGGTTGATCGAGTCGAAGGTGTACTCGACCGGATCCTCGATCGTCATGATGTTCCGCTCAACGGTGTCCAGCTCCCCGAGAGAGGCGTAGAGCGTGGTGGTCTTGCCACCGCCGGTGGGTCCCGCGCAGACGATCATCCCGTAGGGCTGATGCACCAGCCGGCGGAAACGGTCCGCGGTGTCGTCCGGCATGCCGAGCTGAGCGAGCTTGAAGAGCGGTCGGCTCTTGTCGAGGAGCCGCATCACGACCTTCTCGCCGCCGACCACCGCGGTCGTCGCGACACGGATGTCGACCTCACGACCGTCGACGCTCATCGAGATCTGGCCGTCCTGGGGCCGACGTCGCTCCACGATGTTCATCCCGCCGAGGATCTTCAGTCGGGAGACCAGCGCCGGGCCGATCGAGCCCGGCAGGTCGAGGATGTCGATCAGCGCACCGTCGATCCTGAACCGGACACGGACCCTCTCACCGAACGGTTCGATGTGGATGTCGGAGGCGCGGTCCCTCAGACCCTGGGTGATCACCTTGTGCACGACCTGGACGACGGGCGCGTCCTCATTGGCCTGGGTGACGTCCGCCAACGCTTCACGGCGGACCAGGTCCCGTGCCTCGAAGGCCTGGACGTGGGTGCCGACCTCGTGGGTCGCCTTGTACTCGCTGTCGAGGGCCTGCGCGAGCGTGCGCTGGGTCGCCATGTACGGGATCACGGGGTGCCCCAGTGCCTCTGCGACGATCGCGAGATGCTCGGGTGACGGATCCAGGACGGCAACCGTGACGACCTCCCCGGCGAACGCCAGGGGGATCACGTGGAGGTCGTGTGCCCGTTCCCGAGTCAGGAGCGCGACCACCTCAGGCACCGGGTCGGCGTTGCGAAAATCGACGACTCCGCAACCGAAGTGGTCCGCGATCAACGCGGTGAGCTCGTCGTCAGTGACGATCCCGGCCCGGATCACCTCGACGGCGAGCGGGCTCTCCGGCGCGCCCGTCCGCAGTGCGTCGAGCTGGTACGGCTCGATCCTCGCGGCGGCCACCAGCACCGTCGCCACGACCTCGTCGTACGCCTCGCGCCGCGGGGCGGGAGCCACCGCCTCGTCCTGGTGCCTCCCCCTGATCCGCATGGCGTCACATCCCGACGGTGGCGAAGGACCGCGGCCGCGGGATGATCTCCTTCGGGAAGAGGCTGCGTGCGATCGCGTCGTCCTCGCTGATGACACCGTCCTGGACGAGCGCGGAGAGCGACTGCTCGAGGGTCGACATGCCGTCTCGCATGCCGGTGACCAAGGAGTTGCGGAGCTGATGCGTCTTGCCCTCCTTGATCAGGTTGCGCACGGCCGGCGTAGCCATGAGGACCTCGTAGGCCGCGACCATGCCGCCGCCGATCCGCGGCACGAGCCGCTGGTAGACGACGCAGCTGAGGGCCGCCGCGAGCTGCACCCGGATCTGTTCCTGCTGCCCCGCGGGGAAGACGTCGATCATCCGACCGAGCGACTGCGCGGTGTCGTTGGTGTGCAACGTGGCGAAGACGAGGTGGCCGGTCTCTGCCACGGTGAGGGCGAACTGGATCGACTCCAGGTCGCGCATCTCGCCCACCAGGAGGACATCGGGGTCCTCGCGCAGGACGCTGCGCAAGGCATCGTGGAAGCCGGCCGTGTCGGTGCCGACCTCGCGCTGGTTGACGGCCGAGAGCTTGTGCTCGTGCACGTACTCGATCGGGTCCTCGACCGTGATGATGTGCGCGCCCCGGTGGTCGTTGATCAGGTCGATCAGGCTGGCCAGCGTCGTCGACTTGCCGGAGCCGGTCGGGCCGGTCATCAGGATCAGTCCCTGGTGCTTCAACGCCGCGTCGCGAAGCGACTGCGGCAGGCCCAGCTCGTCAGGTGTGGGGATCTGTCGCGGGATCATCCGGAGCGCCACCGCAGTGCAGCCGCGCTGGGTGAACGCGTTGCCGCGGATCCGGGCCTCGTCGCGCCACGAGAACGCGAAGTCGTACTCATAACGGGTCTTCCAGCCTTCGAGCTGGGCAGTCGGGAGAAGCTCGGCCAGCAGCACCTCGGTGTCGGCGGCGCTCAAGCGCTCCGCGCCGGGAACCGGGGTCAGGACGCCGTCGATGCGCAACATCGGGGGCAGCCCGACGGTCAGGAGGAGGTCGCTGCCGCGGGCCTGCCAGAGCCGGTCGAGCAGGTGGTCGACAGTCGCGCCAAGGGTGAATGTTTCGGTGTGCATGAGGCCCTCGCAGGTGGGTGGGATGGGAGCGGGTGTCGGGGTGCGGAGGGCCGCCGTCGAGACAACGGCCCTCCACTCCCCCCTGCGAGGGTCAGCAGGGGCCGTTCTCCGTCACGGAGTCGGCGGTCACGGCGGTGACGTACTTCGGGGTCGAGCGCAGGAAGCCGTCGTCGATCAGGTCCTGCAGGGTCGGGGCGCCGCCGTTCTGGGCGACGTAGGACTCGTAGGCAGTCTCGACGGTGCTGACCTCAGTGGCGCACGCGGACTTCTCTCCCTTGTCGTTGATGCCGCGGACGGAGAAGACGACGATCGCGGCGAGGATGCCGAGGATGATGATGACCATCAGGAGCTCGATGAGGGTGAAGCCTTCGTCGCCGCGCCGGGGGCGGCGAGCCTGGGAAATGCTCATGGCGGGATTCCTTTGCAGGGGGGTTGGGAGTCGGCCCCGAGATCTCTCCCACCTGACACCCGGGCACCCCTCCGGCACGAGGTCCATCCACACCAACCCCCGGGCCAAATCCGTGCTGGGGCGCACTACTGGGGTCGGGCACTGGGGTGGTGTCCCGTCTGGTCCGACAACCGGTCAGATGTGACGAATGCCGCAGTCCGTCGTTGCCCCTGACATGCGTTTCTCCCGCCGTGCCTCCGCCCAGCTGGGCGCCCTCGTCCTCGGCCTCGCCGCCTCGCTCACCGCCCTCGGCCCCGCAGCGCCCGCGACTGCTGCGGACCCGGTGCCGACGCCCGAGGCCGACCCCTTCTACACGTACGACGGCACGGCGCCGCTCGCCTCCCTCGCGCCGGGCACGGTGCTCAAGACCCGCACGTCCGCAGCCACGCTGCCCGACCTTCCGGTGCCCGTCTCGAGCACGCAGCTGCTCTACCGGACCCAGGACGTGAAGGGCAACGCGACCACGACGGTGACGACGGTCCTCAAGCCGCCGACCTCCGGGGTGACCCCGCTGAGGGTGCTGGCATACCAGAGCTTCTACGACAGCCTGACGACCCGTTGCCAGCCGTCGTACATGCTCAACGGCGGCCCCTCCAACAGCCTGTGGGGCTCCGAGGTGAAGCTGATCGAGGCCTGGCTGGCGCAGGGCTTCACCCTCGTCATCAGCGACTTCGAGGGCCAGGACCCGGCGTTCGCCACCGGCCCGCTCTACGGGTACCAGACGCTCGACGGCATCCGGGCGGCGTACAACTCCGCTGCCGTCGGGATCCCGGCCGGCACGAAGCTCGGCATGGTCGGCTACTCGGGCGGTGCCATCGCCACCGAATGGGCCACCGAGATGGCGCCCCGCTACGCGCCTGACGTCAACAGCAAGCTCGCAGGCTCGGCGTTCGGTGGTGTCTTCGTGCACCCGATCCACAACCTGCACTACGTCGACGGCTCCCAGTCCTGGGCGGCAGTGATGCCGCTCGCGCTGATCGGCATCGCGAAGGCCTATGGCATCGACTTCCAGCCCTACCTGAGCGACTACGGCAAGCAGGTCCTCTCGCTCGTCGAACGCGACTGCATCGGCGAGCACCCGATCCCCGGGCTGACCTTCGCGCAGCTCGTCAAGCCGGAGTACGCCCAGCCTGAGTCGATCGCGGACCTGGTCGAGACGGCGAACGTCCTGATCATGGGCCAGCAGCGCCCGACGGTCCCGATGTTCATCCGCCAGGGCAGCGACGCCCTGCAGGAGGAGGGCACTGCGCCGAGCCCGACGTACGGCGACGGTGACGGCGTGATGCTGGTGCGCGACGTCCGGTCGCTCGCCCACAAGTACTGCGACCAGGGTCGCCCGATCGACTACGCCGAGACCCCGCTGGGCCACGGCAAGGAGGGCGCGGAGTTCATGGTCGAGGCGGCCCCGTGGCTGACTGCACGCCTCCTCGGTCTGCCCGCCACGAACACCTGTGCGGCGATCGGGCCCGGCAACTCGCTGGCACCGACCGCCGTCCCCGAGCGGCCGGCGCCGCCGGTCAACCCGCCGCCGGTCAACCCGCCGCCGGGCACGACTCCCCCGCCGGCTGCGGACCCGGGCCAGCAGAGCCCGGGCGTGACCGTGGTCCCAGCGGGCACCAGCGGGTTCACCTGCGCAGGGCGTCCGGCGACGATCGTCGGAACCCGCGGGACCGACCGGATCGTCGGCAGCCCGGGTGACGACGTCATCGTGGCCCTGGGCGGCCGCGACACCGTCGACGGCCGAGGGGGCAACGACATCGTCTGCGGTGGTGCGGGTGCGGACACGCTCACGGGCGGTGCCGGTCAGGATGTGCTGCTCGGCAACCGCGGCGCGGACCGCCTGATGGCCCGTGATGGTGAGCGCGACCTGGTGCTCGGCGGCGGCGCCGGTCGGGACCTCGCCTTCGTCGACCGGAACGACCCGAAGGCGACGAGCGCCCGGCGCCGCTACTGAGCCCAGCTCGCAGCCGTCAGGTGTCGTGGGTGCGTGCCTGCGTCACCTGAAGTCGGCTGGCTGCGGCATCCTCGACCCCGCTCCTCGTGCATGCGGCACCGCGATCCCCGGGTCGGGCTGGAGGGCCCGGGCACGGGCGGTGAAGTCCCGTGAGGGATCCACGCCGAGCTCGCGACGGGCGAGCGTCCGGAACACGTCATAGGTGCGGAGTGCCTCGCCGCAGTTGCCCTCTGCCAGGTGGACCTCGAACAGGACCCGCTGTGCGCTCTCCCTGAGAGGCTCAGCGTTGACCACTGCCATGGCGACGTCGACTGCCTCCGCGCACCGGCCCGCGCCGACGAGCAGGTTGCTGAGTGCCTCCAGCGCGTGCAGCATCCGCTGACGGATGCGCTCGCGCTCGAGGACCGCCCAGTCGTCGTACCAACCCGGAAGCAGGTCGAGACCGTCGATGCGGTTGCGAAACATCACGAGGTCGCCCGGAAGTGCCGTGTTGCCGATCAGTCGATCGGCCCACTCCATCATGTGATGAAGGTCCACACTCACACCATGACGGAGCTCGATCGACCACTTGTCGGCGTCGAGAAGGTCGATGCCGGCTCGCCGCAGCCGCCAGAGCGCGGAGCGAAGGTTCCCCGCTGCGCGATCGTCGTCATTGCTCGGCCACAGCACGCCGGCAGCCACCCTGCGTTCGACACGGCCATGGCGCAACGCCACGAACGCAAGCAGGCGCTTGCTCCCCTCCGGCACAGCCAGGCGCCGCGTGCCCGTGGTCACGAACGGGCCCTCGAAGAGGTGGACGGTCGAACTGGCGTCAGGGTGAGGGCCCACGAGGACAACCATCTCAATTCCCCCCGAATCGGGACTGATGGGGCGAGAACATAGTGGCGCGTTCGTCACCGCTCCGTCACCGGTTCCGCCGGATCAGGCCCGGAATCCAGTCAGGAACAGACGGACTGCCTGCAGCGCCTCGTCCACGTCGACGAAGTGGCGGGGGATCTCAGCCGGCGGGAGGTCACCTTCGCTGGCTCCGGTGGTCGTGACCGAGATCAGGACATGCCCACCTTGTACCTCGGCCCGGACGACGCACACTCCGGCGCTGGGTGCTTGGTTGTCCATGTGCTCCTCCTGGCCCGCCGCATGCCACGGGCCCCATTCGCACCCGGTGCGGTTCGACAGTAGTCGACGAATGGCTAGGAGTCCTTCCCAAATCCGCAGGCACTGCCGGGCAGCTGCCCGCTGCCGTCGGTCCTCACGTCTGGGGCGTGAAGTAGTAGGACAGGCTGGAGCTTCCGTAGTCGGTGAAGAGCTTGGCGTAGCGGTTCGTGACGCCGGTCGCGTACGCCGGCTTCACGCTGGCGACGATCCGCGCGGCCAGCGCATCGAGCCACATCCGCTCGGTGAGCGTTCCCGCCGCCATGGCCGTGCCCATCGCCGCCTCGCCTCCGAACCCGGCGATCACCTCCTTGAAGCGCTTGGGCAGGCCGTTGCTGCCGTCGCTCAAGCCGCGCCCCGACTGGTGCAGCGCATGGACCAGTACGTGCGCGGCGATCTCACTGATCGCCCCCATGCCCCCGTCGATGAAGGGATACCAGGGAATCGCCGGGTTGGTCCCGGAGGATCCGAGCCAGTCGAGGTCGACCTTCAGGTCATTGGCGAGGTGCAGATCCTGCCCGGGGTGGAGGGACTGGACCCGTGCCATCACCTTGAGCTGCGACTCCTGCGCAGCCGTGAGCGGTTCAGCGACTCCCGTCCGACACGCAGCCTTGACGGCGTCGAACCCGGCCTGGTCGCCGAACGGGGCGGTCAGCTCTGCCGTCAGACCGTTGTCCGACGCGTACCGCTCGATCGTGTCCAGGACGTCCGCGATCCTGCCGAGCGTCCAGGAGCCGATGCCGAAGTTGAGCCGGTTGGAGTCGTGGTGCACCTTGGTGTGGTCACCACTTGCCTCGGCAAGGCCCACGGAGATGGCCAGGTTGAGCCTGACCTGGGCCGACTGTTCGGTCTGCGTCGAGTTGGAGTCGACAGTGAGGGCCCGGCCTGTGCCTGCCAGGCTCTGTCCGAAGCCGACCCCGCTTCCAGCCTTGGAGACGATCCAGTCGTTCTTGTCGGGTGTCAGCAGCACAGCACGGTTGAGTCGCTTGGTGCGGTCCGCGTTCGTGTGGACGCCGATGACCATCTTCCCGTGGAACACCGGTGATCCGCTGTGGCCGCCGACGGTCATCATCGGATACCAGACCTTGTCGGTGTCCACCTCCGAGATCGTGGCACCGTCCATGCGCTGGCCCTGCTTGCGGTCGTCCAGACCGTCGACCTTGCCGTACCCGCAGACGACGATCGACGAGCTCGCGGAGAGCGACTGGTTGGCGAGGTTGAAGTTGCCCGCGGTCGACGGTAGGCCCGGGACCGGCAGCACCGAGAGGTCCCAGTTGGTGTCTCCCCGGGCCAGCCAGTTCGGGTGCACGAGGTTGCGCCCGTTCACCGCGAACGTCTTGCTCGGGAAGGTCGAGACATTCGGACTCCAGCCCGGCATCACCTCGACGGACGTCGCAGCCCACCCGGTGTCCGGGTCGTAGAAGTTGTGCCCACAGCTGAGCAGCACCTCGTCCGCGATGTAGAAGCCGGTGCCCCAGAACGAGTCGGTCCCGTCCGACATCAGCAGCTGGCAGATGGAAGCGTGCGGGAACGACCGCAGCACCGAGTCGGGCACGCTGAACTCCCACGCCACCCTGTCGACGAAGAAGCGGGCCCAGGCGGCGGCCGCGTCGATGAGGTTCGAGATGGTGTAGCCGGGCGCCGTGGTCGGCGTGAACACCTCCGCGGCGCGCCCGTACCCCTGGGCCCCCACCCACTGTGGGGTCGCCATGGGGACCGCACCGGCGCCTGTCGACTCCCGGATCGCGATGGCCAGGGACTCGGCGAGCTTCTCCCGGTAGGCCGGGTCAGCCAGGAGCCTGGCGCGCGACGGCGCCGCGAGTGAAGCCATCTCGACAAGGCACGCGGCGGTAGCCGGGTCGTGCCGGTCGGCCGCGATCTGACCCAGGTCCGCCTGCAGGACCCGTCCGGTCGACCCGGTGATCGCGCCGACCCGGTGGAGGATCGACTCAGCGAGGGCACGACTGGCCGCTGAGGCGGTCTTGCCCACGACGACATCCGTCCGGTCCGATGCAGGGTCGGTCCCGCTGAAGTGCAGCGACACGAAAGCCGCGGCATGAAGCTTCCGCGCAGCAGCCGCCCGTTCTGCCAGCGACAGGTTGCTGTCGCTGTCGCGCGTCAGCACCACCACGTGGTCGGCCGTGAGCCGATCCCGCGTGCGGCGCGCGACGTCGAGTGCGACGTCCTTCTCGAGGATTCCTCCCTCGCCGGCCCCGCGATTGGGACTGGAAGCTCCGGCCGCCTGGTTTCCACCGTGTCCGGGGTCGAGTACCAGCAGTGGTGCGCTCACAACGATCTCCTTGATGCCGGGAACAACCGTGCGCCTCCATCGTGGGCGGCGACGGTCACAGGGGCGTCCCGGGACCGTCTGGCTTCCGTCACCGCGGCGTCGCGGTCCTCAGGCGCCTTGGCTCACGCTGCGTCCCCCGCTCGAGGGTTGGCGGCGCCGGCCCCGGCCGGCGGGTTCGCCTGAGGATTGGCGGTGTTCCCCTGGAGCAGGCCGACCATTCCCGGCTCCGCGAAGCGCTCCAGGGGGAACGTCTCGCTCTTGAACTTCAGGTCGACCTCACCCATGAGGTCCACCGACGCATTGACCTCGTCCTCCGCCGACTTGCTCTTGGTGCTCACGTAGGAGACGGAGTTCACCGAGGCGACGCCGAAGCCGAGGAACCCGCCCGCGACGGCCGAGGTGTTGTGTTCGTCGAACTTGGTTGCGCTCGCTGCCTTGGCCGCATCTCGCGCGTCGATGTGGAAGTCGAGCTTGGCCCGGATCCGGCCACTGGTCACCACGATCCTGTTGATCCCCATGAGGACCATCGTGGACAGCAGCTGGTGGCGCTGCTGCGCGAGCGCGCGTCGGGCAGCAGGCACGAGGGTCTCGTTGATGGTGTCGTCGTCGAGGCTCACGTCCTCGTCCAGGCCGAGATCCGCCTTCAGCGAGGGAGGCTCCCTGTCGGCCGCCTCCTCACGGAGGACGACCCGCGGCTCGCCGCCGGAGGCGTCGACCTTGAGGTGGTACGGGTACTTGCTCACCAGCCAGTCCTTGGCCTGGTTGTCCGTGATGTTGTCTGCCATGAACTGGTCCACGGTCTTCGCGACGTTGGAGAGCAGGTTCGCGAATGCCTCCATCTGCTTGATCGAGGCGTTGACGATCGCATTGAACGTGCCGTTGATCAGGTCGGCCACGAAGCTCGGGAACGCCACGGCATTCAGGGTGTCCTTGGTGACTCCGGCCATCAGGCCGACGGCCCGGGCATCGAACTCGTCGGCTCCCGGGGCCGGAGGCACCGGCACGTCGGCCGCAGCCCGTGCGATGGGGCGTTCCAGGGACTGTGCGTGTACCCGGTCTTCGACCGGCGCGGGTGGCGGGAGTGGCCGGTCCGGGACAGCGTCGTACACCGGTACCTGCCCGAGCTCCGCACTCTGTGCGAACTGTTCCTGGACGAGGGCTGCGCCATAGCCGGCGATCTTGTTCAGGTCGTGCTCGAGCGTCGTGCGGAGCCCCTCGTCGAGCTGGTAGTACGCCGGGCTGGCATGGAGCAGTGCACGGATCTGCGTCCCCACGAGCTCCTGGACAGCAGGCGTCGGCGCGATCACACCACGGGGAAGCTGGGCGTAGGGACCCGTCAGCGTCACCGATCGGGTCTTCTGTGTGGTCCGCATGGTGCTCACCTCGGTGTCGGGGACGTGGTCGGGACGGGAGCCGGTGCAGCCGGTGCCGCGGGTGGAGTCGATGCCGCGGGTGGCGCGGGTGGCGCGGGTGCCGTGGGTGGCGCGGGTGCCGCGGGTGCTGCGGCTGGGGCGCTCCCGGGCGGCCTCGCCGCACCGCCCGGTGTCGTTGCTGGCACCGGCGGAGGCGTCATCAGCGTCGGCGGCGGCCGCATCGGCGCGTCGATCCGGCCGCTCTGGCGACGGGGCGTCGGCGCGACCCGGGTCTCGGGAGAGGTCCCCCAGGGGATCGCCTCCGCGTTGGCGGCAGGCACCGGCGTGTTGGCCACGATCTGCCCGATCGCACCGTCCCCGACGAGGCGATTGAGCTGGACGGCCTCGCTCCTGAAGTGCAGCTCGACCTCGCCAGTGAGGTCGGCCGCGACGTTGATCTCCGACTCGCTCTCGGTCCGGGAGGTGCTGACGTAGCCCACGGAGGTGCTCACCGACGCGGACCACGGACCGAAGCCGACACTGCCGGCAGCAGAGACGCGCATGTCGAACTCGGAGGCGTTGGCCTCGCGCGCGGCGTCGGAGGCATCGATGTGGAAGGCCATGGTGGCGCGGATCTTCCCTCCCGTGACGACGATCCGCTCGGTGCCCATCAGGACCAGGAGCGACAGGGTCTCGAGACGCCCCTGGCTCAGCTTCCGTCGCGCGGCAGGCACCAGAACCTCTTCGATGGCGTCTTCGTCCGAGATGTCGACAGCGCGCGGCAACCCGAGCTGCTGCTGCCATGGCGGCGGCGCCTCAGGAGCGTCCTCACGTGCCGTCAGGTGGCCCCGCTCGAGCTTGAGGTGGGTGCCGAACTGCTGTGCCAGCCACTCACGCGCCTGGCTGTCGGTGATGTTCGACTCCTCGAACTCGTCCACCGTGCTCGAGACGTTGCCCAGCAGCGCGCGGATCGCGTCGAGCTGCTGGATGCTGGCATCGACGATCGCACGGAATGTCGACCTGATCAGATCGGCCACGAACTCGGGAAAGGCGATGGCTCGCAGGGTCTGCCGTGTCACCTCACCCACGCGCGAGGTCGCGCCCGCGCCGAGATTGTCACCGGCTGCCTGGGCTCGTGCGGCAGGCGGTCGAACCGGGCGCAGGGTGGTGGTCTGCCGCAGCACCGGGCGCTGGTCGAGGCGCGCAGACTGGTACCAGTCGTCGCGCACCAGCTCCGCGGCGTACGACGCAATGTGCTGCATGTGGGCCGCGAGCTCCCTCTGATCGCTCGGGGAGAGCTCGTGGAAGGACGGTGCCGCCGCGAGCACGGCCTCGACCTGGCTCGCGACAAGCGCCCGGGTCGCGGGCGTGGGGACGACACCCGCGGGATCGGGTGTCTGCGCAAAAGGGGTCGGCAGTGCCTCTGTGGCCGGCCGTTCGAGCACTGCCGTGTTCATCGTGCACCCTCCGGGCGCGACCCGACATCGAACCCGGTTGCGACGAGCCAGCCCTCGGCTGCCTGGCGCACAGAGCCGTCGGGGACCAGCGGAGCGCGCGTCGCTCCGACTGAGCTGACCAGGATCCGGCCCGCCTGGCCGCGATCCACGTGCCGTCCGATGTCGGGTGCTCCCTCCGGCTGCATCGCTCGCACCACCCCCCAGGCACCACGCACGTGGAAGAGCATTCCGATCCCCTCCTGCGCGAGCAGCTCGAGTGACGCGCTCACCTGGGCGACCATCGCCTTGGCGATGATCAGTGTGTTGCCGTACTGGCGCGGGGCGAGGTTGGCCCGGAGGCGGTCACCCGCCGTGCGCAGCACGACCCGGTCGCGCATCGCCCCACCTGCCTCGAGGGCGAGAACCGCGTCGCAGTAGCCCGCGAGCAGCTCCTCGAACACCTGGTTCGAGGTGTCGGTCCCCGTCGCGCCACCTGCGCCGAACAGACGGTCGTGCAGCTGGCGGCGTGCACCATCCGCGGGCCATTGCCGGGCGTCGCGCGCATACTGGTCGAGCGCGCGCACGGCGGCCTCGTCACGCACGTCGAGGTTCCACCGCTGGTCGGCGAGAAGCGCGGCACACTCGACGACACCGCACTGCTCGAGCTCGCTGAGCAGGTAGAGCGAGCCGAGCACGGCTGCAGCCGCAGGCTCGAGTACGTCGTCGCCCGTGGAGGCCGGCGGGAGCTCGAGCCGGAGGGGGTCACTGTCCCCGCTCAGGCTCAGGGCGCGCGTGTCGGCGAACGCGGACCCGATCGCCGACTCCAGGCCGACCGCGAAGGACGCAGCCATGCGTTCACCTGCCTGGCGACGACGCCGGCAGCGGAGGCAGCGGCGGCAGCGGCGGAGCCGCCGGACCCGCAGCAACGGGTACCGGGGCCGCAGGGGCTGGCCTGGGCGGTGGCTCGGGCTTCGCGACACCGAGGATGTCGGTCATCTTCTCGAGGGGGAAGGTCTCACTCCTGAACCGGACGTTGACGTCACCGGTGAGCTTGGTCTTGAGGTCGACCTTGGACTCACTGTCGTCCGTCCTGACCGTGCTCACGTTCAGCGTGGTATCGGTGTCCGAGGTGTAAGTGCTCGTCGGCGAGAAGATCCATCCCCAGCGCGAGCGCGAGTACTTCTCGTTCTGGGTCTGGTTGTAGTCCGTGGTGCGCTTGCGCTTCTGTGTCACCCGGTCGCTGGTCTTCAGCTCGAAGACGACAGTGGCCTTGATCGAGCCGTCCGTGACGATCAGACGGTTGATCCCCATCAGCACCATCGAGAGAAGGACCTGCTGGCGGTCCATGGCCATCTTCTTCCGGGCCGCAGGGACCAGCTGCTGTTCGATGGTGTCCTCGTCCAGCGAGTCCACGGGAGCTGCCAGCCCCAGGTCCGAGAAGAAGTCGGGCATCGCGTCCGTCTCGGAATCCTGGCGCGGCGCGATCACCGCCTTCTCCCCCGATGTGTCCACCTCGAGGTGCTCGGGATAGCGCTCGACCAGGTAGTCCCGGGCCTGGTCCTCGGACACGTTGTCCTTCATGAACGCATCGACACTCTTCGACACGTTCTTGACCAGCTCGGCGAACGCCTCCATCTGCTTGATCGACGAGGTGACGATCGCGTTGAACACGCCGTCGATGAGACCCGCCACGAACCCGGGGAAGTCGACGTTGTCGATCGCGTTGCCGAGGGCGTCGACGCCCGCGTCGGCGGCCTGGGCTCCTCCCTGGTCCTTGAACTTCTGACCGGCGGTGTCGACAGGCGGCTGGTCCGCGAGGCTACGCGCGTCGGTGGCCGACAGTTCCATCGGGACGTCCCGGGTGAGGCCCCCGGCATCGGCCAGGAACTGACCGACGTTGACCATCCCGTGGGCCAGCTCGCGCCGGTCAGCTTCGGAGAGCGACGCGAACGCAGGGGTCTTCATCAGCAGGTCGCGCACCTGACCGCGCACCAACGGCACCGTCTCGTCGTTCCCCAGTGGGGTCGGCATGGCCGGCGGTGCGGCGTACCCGGTCATCGCCAGCCTGCCGCACCGACATAGCCCTGTGTCGCGCCGGCGCCGACCGGTGCCGGATCAGCGATGGCAGGCGGGCCGGCCTCACTGACGACTCGGGGACGGATGTGGAGGGAGAGCCGAGCCGCCAGGTCGGGACGGACCGTGATCGAGAAGACCGAGAGGCTCCCTGGACTCTCCTCGTCCTCAGGGCTGAACGCGGCCACCCAACGCTCCAGCGCATGCAGGGAGCGCGGTCGTTCACTCAGCTCCAGCGCCAGCAGGTCGGCGATGTTCTCCGGGAGGTCAGGTACCAGCTCGAGGTCGACGTCGAGCCGCAGCTCGATGCCATGACGCATCGGCCGGAACGTGAGGAGACAACACCCCGCAGGCAGGTTGTAGCGGGCGCCCAGCGCAAACGCGACAGCGGTCATCAGGGACTGGTGCTGATGACCCAGCCCGAGCTGGTCCATCATCGGCTTCAGCGCTGCGAGCGGCAGCTCCGCGACAAGTCGGAACGACATCGCCTGACTGCCGCTCTGCCGTGCCGCGCGCACGGTGGTGAAGGCGGGCTGCGCCCCCGGGACAGTGGTCATGACGACCTCGCCGACCCGGCGTGCCACCTCCGGCAGACCCTCGGTGAACCACGGCCCCCACAGGTAGGTCACCTGCGCCTCACGGAAGCCGTCGCGGTCGAAGGCGCTCACCACCGTCGCCGAGTCGCCGTCAGCGGCCGTCGCCTGGGACCTGTCGGTGTGCCTGTCGAACCAGAGCAGCGCCTGCCGGCCGAAGTTGCTGCCCAGCAGGTGACGGACCTCGTGGCTCGCGGCGGCGACTCCACCGGAACCACCAGGACCGTTCTCCGGCACCTGGACCGAGAACGCGAGCGAGCCGCCCGAGGTCTCGGAGAACCGCGGCTCGAACGCGCGCCGGGTCCGGTACGCCGGATCACCCGGCGGCATGGGCAGGGCGCCGTCCAGCAGCCCGGTCACGGGTCCCGAGGGGTCCACCGTGCCGAGCACCCTGGAGGCCGTACGGAGCAGCTTCCGGGCCTGGCGCGCCGCCTTCTCGGATGAGTAGGGATACATCATGCTCACCCGAACGTGCCCGTCCCCGAACCCAGGAGCTGCTGCAGCTGGGCGAACTGCCCCTGCTGCGCCAGCTGACGGATCTGGTCGAGGTTCGCGGTGCCGGATCCACCATCGCTCCCCACCGTCGGGATCGACCCACGCGCGACACTGGGCACCGGTGCGGAGAACCGTGCGATCTCGTCGTCCGTGACCCCACCCACCGCGAGGAGGTTGTTCGCGGCACTGATCATGCGCTCGTAGTCGTCGAGGGTCACCGTGGAGGACCCCGTGGAGGACGTGGCGGCAGAGCCCATCACGACCCGCATGTCCGTGATGCCGGGAAGGAACCGCTTGACCGCTCCCGACCGCGAGAGCTCCGGCGCGTACACGGCCAGCATGTCCAGCAGGTCCTTGATCGCCTGCGCCCGCGTGCGGTGCTGCACGATCGCAGGCGTCGAGCCGAGCTCGACGGCGGAGACCCGCTCGACGAGCTGCCACGGCCCCGTGACGCCGTAGGCCCGCTGCAGGGTCTCCTGCCCGAGCACGTCGAAGACGCAGTCGATCTGCTGGCTCAGCTTGCGCGCGGCGAAGACCGTGAAGCCCCAGCCGAACAGGCTGGCGTTGGCGGCGAAGTCCTGGGCCGCCTTGCGCACCTGCTCGCTCGACGCGAGCCGGTCCCGGCCGTCGGCCGTCACGACGTTCGATACCTGGAGCGCACTGTCGTAACGCACCAGCGCGGAGACGTAGCGCATGAGGAGCTGCTCGAACTGGACGTTCGGCTGCGCGTCGGTGCTGCCCGAGTCACCACGACCGAGCGCCCGGGCGTAGAGGCCCGCGCGTGCGCCGGCGTCGAGACGCGACTCCGTCTGCCAGTAGTAGCGGTTCAGCGCGCGCCCGCCACTGTCGTCGCGGACCGGCAGCATGCCCTGCGTGAAGAGCTCGACCATCTTGTCGACGACGTCGAACGCACCGGTCTGCTCGATCTCGTACGCCGCGGCGATCATCGCCACGCACTGCACGTTGGGCGGCTCGATCTCCTGGTTGGAGGCGTCCTCGCTGACGATTGCGGGAAGGTCGAGCGAGGCGAAACCGGTGTCCACGGTGCCGTCGGCGTACTTGAGCATGCCGACCTCGACCTGCGCGCGCCGTCCGGCCGAGTCACCCGCGATGTCCCAGTGCGAGTCGGCCGAAGCGATGACATGGTCGGCGACGGCCGCGAGCTCCTGGTACTTGATCTTCTGTCCCTCGCGGAGCGCCCTGAAGTCGTCGACGATGCGCTCGTAGAGCTTCCGGTTGGGGACCTCCTGGGTCTCGGCGACGCCCGTGTCGTAGGCCCGCTTCACGGCCCAGCGGAAGTCGCTCCGGGCCGGATCGACGTTCCCGTCGAGGAGCAAGCGACCGACGACCACCGCGAGGAACGGCGCGGAGACCGCGCCTCCCAGGGTCTCCAGACGCTTCTTGACCTCAGCGACGAAGGGTTCGGGGTCGAAGCCAGTCGGCAGGCCCCGCTTCTCTGCGACGTAATCGTCCATGTGTGCCACGGCGGTGCTTCCTTTCAGTTGGACCCATGTCTCCAGGGTCTGGATGTCGTGCGGGGTGCCGTTCTGGGGGTCGACTGCCAGCCGGATGGCTGCAGTCAGGACTGCAGGGGGTGGTCGGAGGGGTTCGCGGC
>UEXP01000063.1_pt1 | contig 27674 bp, 32 predicted proteins | sample 4301171 | NCBI WGS metagenome assembly UEXP01 (sample SAMEA4773182, study PRJEB27434) | metagenome | biome: 2259; feature: agricultural soil; material: soil | place: USA | collected 2014-09 | depth 0.25 m
GCGGCGTCACCGGCGGCCAGGCCAACGCCATGCTGGTCAAGGTCAACCAGATCGGCTCGCTCACGGAGACCCTCGACGCGGTCGAGTACGCCCACCGTGCCGGCTACCGCAACATGATGTCGCACCGCTCCGGCGAGACCGAGGACGTCACCATCGCCGACCTCGCCGTCGCCACGAACTGCGGCCAGATCAAGACCGGTGCCCCGGCCCGCTCCGAGCGCGTCGCGAAGTACAACCAGCTCCTGCGCATCGAGGACATCCTCGGCGACGCCGCGCGCTACGCCGGCGCCTCGGCGTTCCCGCGCTACCAGGGCTGACCTGAGCAGTGGCTGCGCAGCGTCGTACCTCTGCCGGTGGGCAGGCCGGACCGGGCCGCGGCTCGGCCGGTCGTACGACGCTGCGCGCCGCCGCCAACGCGGCTGCCGCGGCGGCCGCGGCGGGGCGTGAAGCGCCCCGCATCACCAGCCGGGCTGTCGTGCTACTGCTGGTCCTGGCCGTGCTCGCGGTCTCGTGGGCCTCGAGTTTCCGTGCGTGGTTCCAGCAGCGGGCGGAGATGGACGCGCTGCGGGCCGACATCGTGCAGACGCAGGCCGACATCGACAAGCTCAAGGGCGAGACCCGGCGCTGGCGCGACGACGAGTTCGTCAAGCAGCAGGCGCGCTCCCGCTTCGGCTACGTGATGCCGGGCGAGGAGAGCTTCGTCGCCCTCGATCAGAACGGCGATCCGATCGGCAATGTCGAGGAGCTGACCGACCCTGCCGAGGCGGCGACCACCGATCCCGTCGCCTGGTACGAGACCGCATGGGAGTCCGTGGAGGCCGCGGGCAATCCCGAGGAGAGCAAGTGACCGACTCCCAGGAGCACCTGGACCCGCGTGACGTCCTCGCCGTCGAGGCCCAGCTCGGCCGCCTGCCGCGGTCGATCCACGAGATCGGCCACCGCTGCCCCTGCGGCAACCCTGACGTCGTCACGACGCCGCCGCGCCTCGGTGACGGCACGCCGTTCCCCACGACGTACTACCTGACCTGTCCGCGTGCCGCCTCCCGCATCGGCACCCTCGAGGCTGACGGCCTGATGAAGGAGATGCAGGACCGTCTGGCCACGGACGAGGACCTGGCTGCGCGCTACCGCGCGGCGCACGAGGACTACATCTCGGCGCGCACCGAGATCGGCGAGATCGCGGGCTGCGACGTCCCCGAGATCGCCGGGATCTCCGCCGGCGGCATGCCTGACCGCGTGAAGTGCCTCCATGTGCTGGCGGGCCACTCGCTGGCCCGGGGCCGCGGCGTCAACCCGCTCGGTGACGAGGTGCTCGACATCCTCGGCGCGTGGTGGCAGGCGGGCCCGTGTGTGGGCCCGGGCACCGAGAAGCCCTTCTCCTCGTGACGCAGGGCCGGGTGATCGCAGCGGTCGACTGCGGCACCAACACGATCAAGTTGATGATCGCGACGCTCTCCCCGGCGGGCGCGGAGGTGCACGTGCGCACGTCGCGCATGGTGCGACTCGGCCAGGGCGTCGACAGCACCGGCCGGCTGGCCGACGAGGCGATGGACCGGACCTTCGCCGCCATCGACGAGTACGCCGCGCTGATCCGTGAGTCCGCCGACGAGGGCCGTCCGGTCGAGCGGATCCGGTTCTGCGCCACCTCGGCCACCCGTGACGCGTCCAACGGTGACGTCTTCGCGGCAGGCGTGCGCGCGCGGCTCGGCATCGACCCTCAGGTCGTCGCGGGCCACGAGGAGGCCCGGCTCTCCTTCGACGGCGCCGTGCGCAACCTGCGGGTCGCGCCGACCGCTCCGGTGCTGGTGCTCGACATCGGCGGTGGCTCGACCGAGATGATCCTCGGTGCCTCCGCGCCCGAGAGCGAGCACTCCATGGACATCGGTTCGGTGCGGATGCACGAGCGCCACCTGCACTCCGACCCGCCGACGGCTGGCGAGATCGCAGCCGCGGTCGCCGACATCGACGCGCACCTCGACGCCTGCCCGGTCGACCCGTCGCTCGCGCACACCGTCGTGGGTGTCGCCGGCACGATCATCACGGTCGCGGCCGGGGTCCTCGGCCTGACGTCGTACGACCGCGAGGCGATCGACCAGGCGGTGCTGGAGCGTGCTGACATCCATGAGTTTGCCCAGCGCCTGCTGGCGATGACGGTGGAGGAGCGCCTCGCGCTGCCATTCATGCACCCTGGCCGTGCCGACGTGATCGGCGCCGGCGCGCTGATCCTCGACCGGATCCTGCGGCGCACGTCCGCGGCGAGCATCGTGGTCTCCGAGGCCGACATCCTCGACGGCATCGCCTGGTCGATGGCCTGACGCTCCGGCCACGCGTCCTGATCACGGCGCCCGGGTGCGCCCTGATCGCGCGCGGTGCGTTTGCCCGTCGTCCCGCGGGGTACGGGAGCGGCAGCGCAACGAAGGGAGAGGTCATGCGTCTGCACAGGATGAGCATGATCGCGGCAGGAGGCGTGGGCTACGTGCTCGGCGCCAAGGCAGGCCGCGGTCGCTATGAACAGATCAGGCACGCTGTCAAGGAAGCACCTCATGCGACAGCGGAGGCCAGGGAGAAGGTCGAACACGCCCGCGAGAAGGTGATGGCGGCCGCGGACAAGGTGCGTCACCACGGTGACGACACGGCGCCCGACATGGAGCTCGACGGTGACGCCGCCGAGGAGCTTCCCGGTGTCGAGTTCGTGGAGGAGCGCCCGGGCGACTTCGACCCGCGCTTCTGAGCTGTCCCTCTGGCTTGGCAGGATGTGCGGGTGTCGATCCGTCACCCGCATCCCGTCACCGGTGAGCTGTTCGCGTCTCCGGTGACTCCCGGGACGGGGTGGCCGGACGACCCCTTTCTGCGCAAGACATGTCCGGCTGCCTCCGCTGCCGATGTCCGCGTACAGGCGGGCATCGGCAGCCTCACGCTGCTCGACTCGGCCGTCTCCGTCTGCGCCGCCTGCCCGCGACTGGTGGCCTGGCGCGAAGGCGTGGCGGTCGAGAAGCGGGCATCGTTCGCCGCCGAGCCCTACTGGGGCCGGCCGATCGCAGGCTGGGGCTCACAGACGCCGCGTGTCCTGATCGTCGGCCTCGCCCCGGCCGCCCACGGTGGCAACCGGACGGGCCGGATCTTCACCGGCGACCGGTCGGGGGACTGGCTCTTCGCCTCGCTGCATCGTGTGGGCCTCGCCGCGCAGGCGAGCAGTGTGCATGCGGGCGACGGGCAACAGCTGATCGACACCCGCATGGTCGCGGCGGTGCGCTGCGCTCCGCCCGACAACAAGCCGACGACCGAGGAACGCGACACCTGTGCCCCGTGGCTCGAGAAGGAGGTGGCGCTCGTCGCGCCGCATGTGCGGGCGGTCGTGGCCCTCGGCAGCTTCGCCTGGGACGCGGCCCTCCGGTCGTTCAAGGCCGCTGGTTTCGTGGCACCGCGCCCGAAGCCGAAGTTCGGCCACCACGCACGCGCGAGCCTCCTGGCCCCGGACGGGCGTGAGGTGCTGTTGCTCGGCAGCTACCACCCGAGCCAGCAGAACACCTTCACCGGCAAGCTGACCGAGCCGATGCTCGACGCCGTCCTCGCGGAGGCTGCCGCGCGCTAGACGCCGGCGTGGGCGATGACAGCCCGGGCCGCTCGCTCGCGCTGCTCCCAGAAGAACAGGTGCCCGACGCCGTCCCACAGGTCGAACGTCGCGCCGGGGATGCCGGCAGCGAGGCGCTCGCCCGCTTCGTGCTTGATGACGTCGTCCGCGCTGCCGTGGATCACGAGCACCGGCATCGCCAGCTCGGCAAGCCGGGCAGTGCTGTCGTGCACGATCGCGGCGTTCATCTGCAGGCCGACCACGGGGGAGGGCACGCGGACCGATCCCGCGACGGTGAGGAACTCCTCGAGGCGTCCCGGCTCGGCGGCGAACGCCGGTGAGACGTTGGCCTCGAACATCAGCCGGCCCGCGGTGACCGGGTCGGGAGCCATGCCCGCCTCGACGAGCTTGCCGATGCCGGGTGCCCAGGCATCCGACCCCTCGGCCCAGGTGCAGCCGAGCGTGAGGGTGCGGATCCGCCCGGGGTGCGCGAGGGCGAGCACCTGTGCGATGGCGCCGCCCATCGAGATGCCCACGACGTGGGCGCTGTCCCAGCCGAGGTGGTCGAGCACGGCCGCCGCGTCGCCGGCCATGTCGTCGAGGGTCATGCCGATCTCGGCACGGAAGCTCTGCCCGATGCCCCGGTGGTCGAAGGCGACGACGTCGAAGTGCGAGGCGAGCGCGTCGAGGAAGGCCTCGCTCCAGATGCCGTGGTGGCCGGCCACGCCCATGATGAGGAGGAGCGGGGCGCCGGCTCCGCGGCGTACGTAGGCGAGGTCGCCGGCGGGCGTCGGGGCGAAGAGGACGTCGGAGGCTGCGGTCATGTCGGCACGGTAGCGCCAGGGCCGCGGACGCCGAAGGCCGGTCACTAGGCTGGGCGGGCCCTCGTAGCCCAATCGGCAGAGGCAGCCGCCTTAAAAGCGGTCCAGTGTGGGTTCGAGCCCCACCGGGGGCACGACCAGCCGTGGGCTCGGATCAGTCAGGCCAGGTCGAAGCGCGCGCGCTGGTCCTCGGGCACCAGGTCGACGTAGTCGCGGTTCTTCTGGATGAAGCCGCGGACGTAGGGGCAGAACGGGAGGACCGCCAGACCGCGCGCGCGGACATCGTCGAGGGTCTGGGTGACCAGGATCTTCGCGAGGCCCTGGCCGGCGTACGCGTCGTCGATCTCCGTGTGGACGAAGGCGAGCAGGCCCTCGGCGGGCTCGTAGACGGTGAACCCCGCGAGGGCGCCGTCGACGTGGATCTCGTAACGGTGCTCGGCCGGGTTGTCGCGGACGTCGATGGTGGGAGAGGTCATGGCCTCATCGTGCCGAATGATTGATGACGTGTCAACCATCCGGTACCATGGTCGCATGACGACCCCGTGGCTCGACGACGAGCAGCAGCGCATCTGGCGCAACTGGCTCCGCCTCAACAACGAGCTCACCGCCACACTCGCGCGCGAGATGGCGGCGACCTCGGACCTCTCGATGGCCGACTTCGGGGTCCTGGTCCAGCTGACCGACGTGCCGGATGGCCGTGTGCGCATCTCCGAGCTCGCCGACAACCTGATGTGGGAGCGGAGCCGCGTCTCCCACCAGCTCAAGCGCATGCAGGCCCGCGGCCTGGTCGAGCGCTCGGAGTGCGTCGAGGACGGCCGGGGTTCGTTCGTCGGCATCACCCGTGCCGGGCGCGACGCCATCGAGGGAGCCGCTCCGGGCCACGTCGCCGCCGTGCGGCGCCTGGTCATCGACCATCTCACCGCGGACGAGTTCGCCGATCTCGGCCGGCTCGTCGACCGCCTGCTCGAGTCCTTCGCCACCGACTGAGACCGGGAACTTCTGCGGCGCCTGACCCGTTGTGCCGGATGTGGACCCGCCTAGACTGGTGGGGCACGGCGGACCCGTCAGGTGGGCGGCCGCCACGAGATCTCCAGGAGGGACCTCGATGAGGAGCAACAACCCGGTCTTCAACAACAACCCGGCGTTCAACGGCCAGGCTGCCTACGGCCAGGGCTACCCGCCGCCGCCCCCGGGTTACGGCGCCCCGCAGTACGCCGCGCCCCAGGACGTGCAGTACGGCATGCCGACCCAGGCCGGCGTCGGCCGCGCGATGACGATCGACGACGTCGTCCAGAAGACCGGCCTCTCGCTGGTCGTCCTGATCTTCGCGGCTGCGGCCACGTGGATCCTCACCGGTGACATCAACGTCGAGGCCAACCAGTCCAAGCTGGTCATGCTCACGGGTGTCGGCTCGATCGCGGGCCTCGTGATCGGTCTGATCTGTTCCTTCAAGCGCTCGATGCTGAGCCCCGCGCTGGTCCTCGCGTACGCCGCGTGCCAGGGCGTCTTCATGGGTGGCGTCTCGAAGATCTTCAACGCCCAGTACGACGGCATCGTGCTCCAGGCGGTCGTCGGCACGATCGCTGCCTCGGCCGGCATGCTCGCGGCGTACAAGTTCCTCGGGATCAAGGTCAACGACTCGTTCCGCAAGGGCTTCTTCGCCGCCGCGATGGGCTTCCTCGGCCTCGGTCTCCTCGAGGTCGTGCTGAGCGCCTTCGGGCACCCGATGGGCCTCTTCGGCAACGGTGGCGCCGGCTTCCTCTTCGCTGCGGCCGGTCTGGCGTTCGGTGTGGTCGGCCTGATCCTCGACTTCGACATGGTCGAGCAGGGCATCCGCGCCGGGGTCCCGGAGAAGTTCTCCTGGACCGCCGCGTTCGGCCTGACCGCCAGCATCGTGATGGTCTACTTCTACCTTCTCCGCCTCCTCGCGATCCTGCGAGGCGACGACTGACGTCCAGGTCCCGCTGCGAGCTCGACCACGGACGAGCAGCCCGCACGGGATCCGCGAGGCCCTTCCCCTTCGGGGAGGGGCCTCGTGCCCATTTCGGCGAGAGGGCAGGAGTGGCGCGCTGAGAGGGCAGGAAGTGCGCCACACGCGCCCTCTCGGCGCACCAGTTGCGCCCGCGGTGTCAGTTGCTGGGTTCGAGCTCGGCGGCGGGCTTCTCGGCCGCGACCTGCGGCTGGCGTCGACGGTGGCGCAGCTCGACCAGCAAGCCGCGGACGCCGCGCCCCGTCGTACCGTCGAGCTCGGTGCCCGGCGTGCGCGCGGCCTGCGACGCGGCGGCGCGGGTCGGCTTGAGGCCTTCGCCGCGGGCCGCCAGAGGCGCCTCGTCGGGGACCAGGCCGAGCGCCGCGAGCGTCGTCGGCAGCAGCACGCCGGCGAAGGCGGCGTAGCCCTCGGCGGACGGATGGAACTGGTCGGGGCCGAAGAGGTCGCTCGGTCGTGCGGCGAACTCCGCGCCGAGCGTGTTGGCGAGGGAGACGGAGCGGGCGCCGGAGTTGACCACGGTGACGGCCTGCTCGGTGGCCATCCGGCGCGACATGTGGCGTGCGACCTGCCGCAGGGGAGGGGCGATCGGGCGGATCGTGCCCAGGTCGGGGCAGGTGCCCAGGACGACCGCTGCGCCCGCGTCGTGGAGGCGGTCCAGGCAGAGCTGCAGGTCCTTCATCGCAGCGCCGGGCAGGACGCCGTGCGTCACGTCGTTCGCGCCGATCGAGATGACGACGACCTCGGGCTCGATCGGGAGCGCGCGGTCGATCTGATCCATCAGGTCGGAGGTCTGCGCGCCCACGACGGCGAAGCAGCCGAGGTAGACGCGGCGGTCGGCTGCCGCGGCGATGCCCGACGCGAGGTGTGCGCCGGGTGTCTCCTCGACGTGGTCCACGCCGTAGCCCGCGGCCGCCGAGTCGCCCAGCAGGGCGACGCGGATGGCAGGCCCGGGACGCTTCCGGCCATACCACCCCGAGGCGTTGGGCGGCGGGTCGTCGAGCGGGTCGCCGATCGCCTTGCGCGCCAGGAAGGCCTCGGTGCGCAGCACGCCGTACAGCCCGAGCCCGAGGACCGAGACGCTGCCGCCGCCGACGGCGGCGAGGGACGCGACCCTGCGCGCGGCTTCGATCCTGGACACGCGCCCATGCTAGGTGACGGCCGGTTTCTGTCGTCGCGCTTCCCTGCGGGGCTACGTTGACGACGTGGACTACGCGAACTCACTCCTGGAGCTGATCGGCAACACCCCGCTGGTCAAGCTCAACGCCTCGCTCGACGACCTCGCAGCGACCGGCCCCCTCGTCCTGGCGAAGGTCGAGTACCTCAACCCCGGCGGCTCCGTGAAGGACCGGATCGCCTCGCGGATGATCGACGCCGCCGAGGCCTCCGGGGCCCTCCAGCCCGGTGGCACGATCGTCGAGCCGACCTCCGGCAACACCGGCGTCGGACTGGCGATGGTCGCCCAGCAGCGCGGCTACCGCTGCATCTTCGTCTGCCCCGACAAGGTCAGCGAGGACAAGCGCAACGTCCTCAAGGCGTACGGCGCCGAGGTGGTGGTCTGCCCCACCGCAGTCGCTCCCGAGCACCCCGACTCCTACTACAACGTCTCCGACCGGCTGGCGTCGCAGCCCGGGGCCTGGAAGCCCGACCAGTACTCCAACCCGCACAACCCCCGCTCCCACTACGAGACCACCGGTCCCGAGATCTGGGCGCAGACGGACGGCAGGATCACGCACTTCGTCGCCGGCGTCGGCACCGGCGGCACGATCAGCGGCATCGGCCGCTACCTCAAGGAGCAGAACCCTGACGTGCAGGTGATCGGCGCCGACCCGGCCGGCTCGGTCTACTCCGGCGGCACCGGCCGGCCCTACCTCGTCGAGGGCGTCGGGGAGGACTTCTGGCCCTCGACCTATGACAAGGAGATCGCCGACCGGATCATCGAGGTCTCGGACGCCGACTCGTTCGCCTTCACGCGCCGGCTCGCCCGTGAGGACGCCTTGCTCGTCGGTGGCTCCTCCGGCATGGCGGCGTACGCCGCGAAGCAGCTGGCGGCCGAGCTCCACGCCGAGGGCCGGGACGACGCGGTGATCGTCGTGCTGCTGCCCGACTCAGGGCGCGGCTACCTGACCAAGGTCTTCAACGACGAGTGGCTCGCGTCGTACGGCTTCCCGACGGGCAACGAGGCTGCGGCGGAGAAGACCGTCGGTGAGGTGCTGCGCGGCAAGTCCGGCCAGCTGCCGGACCTGGTCCACACGCACCCGACGGAGACGATCGCCGACGCCGTGCACATCCTGCGGGAGTACGGCGTCTCGCAGATGCCGGTGGTCCGCGCGGAGCCGCCGGTGGTCGCCGCCGAGGTGGCCGGGTCCGTCTCCGAGCGGACGCTGCTCGACGCGCTGTACGACGGGTCGGCGAAGCTCACGGACTCCGTGGAGAAGCACATGTCGCCTCCGCTGCCGACGATCGGCTCGACCGCTCCTGCGTCCGAGGCCGTCGCGGCACTGGCGCACGCCGACGCGTTGCTGGTGCAGGAGGACGGCAAGCCGGTCGGCGTCGTGACGCGTCAGGACCTGCTGACGTACCTGACCCGCGGCTGACCCGGTTCTGACACGGTGGAGCTCGAGCCAATCGTCGTACTGCTGCTGGTCCTCGCCGGGCTGGCCTCGGGATTCGTCGATGCCGTGGTCGGGGGAGGCGGGCTGATCCAGCTGCCGGCCCTCGTGGTCGGCCTGCCCCAGGCCACGCCGGTACAGCTGCTGGCGACCAACAAGCTCTCCTCGATCTGCGGCACGACCGTCGCTTCGGCGACGTACTACCGGAGGGTCCGGCCCCACCCGGGCACCTTCATCCCGTTGATGGCGTGCGCTTTCCTGGGGTCGCTCGGCGGTGCGGTGCTGGCCAGCCGGATCCCGCGGGAGGCGTTCGAGCCGATCGTGCTGGTGGCACTGGTCCTGGTGGGCGCGTGGGTGCTCTTCAAGCCGTCGGCGGGAGCGGCGACGGAGCTGCGGTTCGACGGCCGCCGGCACCTCGCCGGTGCGATGGGGATCGGCCTCCTCATCGGCCTGTACGACGGAGCACTGGGCCCCGGCACGGGTTCGTTCTTCGTGGTGTCGCTGGTGGGCCTGCTCGGCTACTCGTTCCTCGAGGCGTCGGCCAAGGCGCGGATGGCGAACTGGGCGACCAACTTCGCTGCACTGGTGATCTTCGTGCCCCAGGGCGCGGTGCTGTGGTGCATCGGCCTGGCGATGGGTGCTGCGAACCTGGCCGGGGGCTACCTCGGTGCGCGGGTGGCGGTGGAGAAGGGCGCGGGGTTCGTGCGGGCGTTCTTCGTGCTGGTCGTCGGGGCGTTCATCGTCCGCATCGGTGGGGATGTGCTCGGGTTCTGGGGCTGAGCCGTGCCGTGCCGGCCTGCGGCCGGCCGGGCTGCCGCCTCGGTCAGAACCGAAGCTCCGACTTCGGACTCCCTCGGTCGGCAGCCCGTCCGGCCGCCCACCGACTCCCTCGCTCAGTCGACCTGCCCGAACTTCGAGCGGCCTCCCTCGCTCGCGCGCTGTCGAGCAAGCTCGCCACGCGCTCGCTCAGTCGACCTCGACCAGCTTGGAGCGCGAGGTGTGGCCACGCAGGATCGTGATGCGGGACTTCGGGACTCCGAAGTGGGCGCTCAGCAGCTTGATCACCCCGTCGTTGGCGGCGCCGTCGACGGCGCGTTCGCGGACGAAGAGGGTCAGGTTCCCGTCGGAGTCGACCTCGACGAGCGGGCCCTTCTTCGAGCCGGGCTTCACCGTGACGCCGTAGCGCGCCATCAGGTCTGGGGTGCCGGGAAGGAGAGTGTCTGGGGAGCGTCGGAGGCCGGGACGTCGGGCAGGCTGCCGTCGACGTACATCCAGCGCCCCGCACGGCGGGAGAACCGGCTGCGCTCCCGCATCTCGTCGAGGCCCTCGGGGGTGCGCATGCGCGCGGTGAACTCGACGACGCCGAGGTCGTCGTCGGGGCCGCCGGCGACGATGTCGTGGATCGTGAGGCCGATGAACTCCACGCCCGGCGCGGGGCTGACGTCGTCGGGCCGGGTCTTGGGGTGCCAGGTGCGCCAGACGTGCTCGAGCGCACCGATGGCGTACGCCGAGTAGCGCGACCGCATCAGCTCCTCGGCGGTGCGCGCCTGGGCTGCGCCGCTGATCAACCGACCACAGCAGACGCCGAAGTTGGATCCCGTGCCACACGGGCAGAGGCGGGGATAACCGGTGAACTCCATCACCGCCCACCCTAGGGCAGCAGCGGCATCGGTCACATCACCGGCGGACGTGCGCGGCGGGCGGCTAGCGTGGCGGAGTGCCGAGCCTCTCCCACCGCGTGATCGCCTTTGCCGTTCCCCGTCTGCGCCCCCGCGCGGTCATCACCGACGTCGACCGGTTCCGCGAGGCGCTGGTCCGCAAGAACGCCGGACGGGCGACCGCGCCGCCGGCCTGGCTCTCTGACGGGTTCGACGTGACGGTGGAGGACATCGGTTTTCCCGTCTACGTCGCCACTCCGCGCGACGTCGTCATCGAGCGGACGCTGGTGCACCTCCACGGCGGGTCTTTCACGGCGATCGCCCACGACCGGCAGTGGAAGTGGGCAGCCCGGCTGGCGCGTCGCTCGAACGCGCGGCTGGTCTTCCCCGCCTACCCGCTCGCGCCCGTGCACACGTGGCGCGACTCCGTGCCAGCCCTGACGGCGTACGTCGGTGGGCTCTGCGAGGCGGCCGAGGTGGTGCTGGCCGGTGACTCCGCCGGAGGCGGTCTCGCGCTTGCCGTGGCTCTCGGTCTGCGCGACCGAGCGCGTGCCGGGCAGGGTGCGCAGCCCGCGAAGCTGGTCCTCATCGCCCCATGGGCCGACCTGACGCGTTCGGCGCCCGGCACCGAGGAGGCCGCTGCCCGCGACCCGTGGCTCTCGCTCGACAACCACGACACCTACGCCCTCTTCTGGGCGGGCACGCAGGCCGACCTCGTGCTGCCCGAGGTCTCACCCGCGCTGGGAGACCTGCGGGATCTTCCGCCGGCGCTCCTGATCTGCGGCACGCACGACATGCTGTTCGCGGGCGCCGAAGCGCTCGCCGCCCGGGCGGCCCGCGTCGGGTGGCCGGTCCGCTTCGAGATCGGTCACGGGCTGCTGCACGTCTACCCGATCCTGCCGATCGCCGAGGCACGTGGCGCCCTCAAGCGCGTGGCGGCCTTCATCACGGGCTGAGCCGTGCCGGGCCGCAGACAGCGCGAAGCCTTTTCGTCATCGGGTGACGAAAAGGCTTCACGCTGTTCGAGGTGTGGCTGTCACCAGTAGTGCGGGCGGCCGCCAACGGCGTGGCCGAGGCTTCCTGCCAGCCAGAGGATCGCTCCGACGAGCACGAGGATGATGCCGAGTGTCCAGAGGACCGATATGTCGAGGACTGCTCCGATGACCAGAAGCACGATGCCGAGGATGATCATCACTACTCCCTTCGCCAGCCGCCGTGTGGGCGGGAGTCGCACGGTGCGACGTCCCACTGGTACCCACTACGGACACTGTTCACGCCGAGGTGTCGCTCGGCGCTGACGCAGGGCCCCCGGGGGGCGCAGCGATGATCAGGCAGGCGACAGGCCGACGAGGACCATCCGGGAGCCCACGCAGGTCTGCAGGACGAGGCTGCCCAGACCGTCGAGGGACGACGCCGAAGCGCCCTTGCCGACGTACCGTCGGTTCCCGTTGACGACGTACGTGCCGGCGATCGAGCCGCCCTCCACGGTGATCAGCTGCCCGGCGGAGACCTTGTCGAACCAGGCGCCGCCGCAGTAGTTGTGCTGGGCGATCTCGGTCGTGTGGGCCGCCCAGTTGACCTGGATCGGGCCGTTGCAGGCGTCGAGCTTCTGCTGCATGTCGGCCGAGGTCGCGGTGCCGGCGATCCGGATCACCCGGGCCGGCCGCGGCTTCGGGGCCGCGGTCTTCGGGGCCGCAGCCTTCTGGGTGCGCACCGGCGTGCGCGCGGGCTTGCGGGCCGCCGTCCTGTCGGCGGCCCGCGAGACCGTGGCGGGTCGCTCAGTGGGCGCTGCCGTGGGGGTCGCGAGGGCCAGCGAGACGATCGGTGCGGCGGCGACGACGGGCGGGGCGGTGGCTGCCGAAGCCGGCGACTCGCCGGCGGCACTCGTCACCGAGACGAGGGCGGCGACAGCGAGTGCGAGACCCGAGAGAGTGGTGACAGCGGTGCGGACGTCCTTGCGGGGCGACATGTTCGAAACTCCTCTGGCAGCAGACGCCGGGGTTGGCGGCAGAGGCCTGCTGAACCTTCGGAAAGTAGAACGATCCAATCGCTGCTAACTTATGCAAGCACGTGTGTGGCGGCGGTCACACGGGACTGGGCATCTGTCAAGTTTCGCCAATCCACGCTGGGGATTCGCGATTCCTGGTCATGCACGTGACGGGGGTCACCAACCGGAGGGGCGTAACCCGCGACCGGCGAGCGTGCGGAGTGCCGGCCGAGGAGAACCCGCGCCTGTCAGGCGGTCGGGACCTTGATGCCGGTGGCCGAGTGGCAGCGATAGCCGTTGGGGTTCTTGTAGAGGTACTGCTGGTGGTAGTCCTCGGCGTAGTAGTACGTCGGCTCGGGCTTGATCTCGGTGGTGATCGCGCCGTAGCCGGCGCGTGACAGCACCGGACCGTAGGCCTCGGTGATCTCCCGCGCGACCAGCTCCTGCTCGGGTGAGGCGAAGTAGATCGCGGAGCGGTACTGCGTGCCGATGTCGTTGCCCTGGCGGTAGCCCTGCGTCGGGTCGTGGACCTCGTAGAAGGCACGCACCAGGTCGGCGTAGGAGACGACGTCGGGGTCGAAGACGACGCGGACGGCCTCGGTGTGGCCGGTCATGCCCGAGCAGACCTCCTCGTACGTCGGGTGGGGTGTGGTGCCGCCGGCGTAGCCGACCGAGGTCGACCAGACGCCGGGGATCCGCCAGAAGACCTCCTCGGCACCCCAGAAGCAGCCAAGACCGAAGGTCGCGACCTCGAGCCCCGCGGGCACGTCGTCGGTGACCAGCGGGGAGCCGAGGACGACGTGCTTCGCCGCGAGGGTGAACGGCTGGGTGGGGCGGCCCGGCAGGGCACGGTCGGGTGCAACCATCTCGGTCTTCTTGAAGAACATCGGGGGCCTCCTTCAGGCCTCTCCATTCTGCCGGTCGGGGCAAGCCCCTCAGCGGCCGAGGCGGTAGAAGCGGAAGAAGCTGAACCCGTCGATCGGCAGCACCTCGAACGACGAGAAGCCTGCCGCCTCGGCGTACGACCGGAGGGTGGTGGCCCGCATGACGGTGCCGGTGGCGGCGGACTCGGGGCTCGACATCGAGTCGGGCAGGCAGACCAGCAGGCTGAAGCCGTACATCACCCGCTCGACCTCGTCGCCGTTCGGGGCGAAGGCGTCGGCGACAGCCTCGTCCATGACGATCAGGGAGCCGCCGGGCAGCAGTGCCTTCCTCGCGGCGGCCAGCACCTCAACCGGGCGTGGCATGTCGTGGACGCACTCGAAGGCGAAGGCCATGTCGAAGCTGCCGAGCGGGTCGAGCGAGTCAGCATCCGCGCACACGATCCGGACGCGGTCGGCGAGGCCCGCCTCCGCAACGTGCTGCTGCGCGAGTGCCACCGTCGGCCGGTCGATGTCGACGCCCACGAAGGTCGCGCCCGGATAGGCACGCGCGAGCCCGATCGTGGACCACCCGACCCCGCATCCGACGTCGAGGACACGCGCCCGGACCTGGCTCAGCACGCCGTGCACCGCGGGTACGCCGGCGAGGGCCTCGCCGAGCGGGCCCGAGAACCAGGGCCGGTTCTGGTCTCCCTGCGCCTCGCGGGCGTCTGCTCCGAGCTGGGCCCAGCTGACACCACCGCCGCTGCGATAGGCCGCGAGCAGGTCGGGCAGCACCGGGCCGACGGCGCTGAAGAGCCGCGCCACGGGAGCGATGTAGGCCAGCGAGCTCTCGTCGGTCATCGCCTCGGCCACGCCGGCCGGGATCGCGAAGGCGCGCTCGTCGGCACTGCCGTCGCGGGCGACGGTGAGGATGCCGGAGACCGCCTGGTGCTCGAGCCACTCGCGGGCGTAGCGTGCCGCGGTCCCCGTGCGGGCGGCGAGCTCCGGGGCTGTCGCGGGACCGTCCGCAGCCAGACTGCGGTACCAGCCGAGCCGGTCACCGAGGTACGCGGCGTACACCTCCGCCATTCCCAGGATCGATCCGAAGAGGCGCTCGGCGAACTCGTCGGCCGACTGTCGTGAAGCGTCCATGCCTCACTGTCCCGCGGCAACGCGCCGGCCGCCAGAGGCTCCTGGTGAACGCCCGGGATTGTGTCGGCCCACGGCTACGCTCGACCTGTGACCCATGACCACACCCAGAAGGCAGGGTTCGAGACGCGTGCGATCCACGGCGGCTACGAGCCCGACCCCACCACCGGCGCGGTGATCCCGCCCATCTATGCCACCAGTACCTACAAGCAGGACGGCGTCGGCGGGCTCCGGGGCGGCTATGAGTACAGCCGTTCGGCCAACCCCACCCGTGCGGCCCTCGAGGGTGCCCTCGCAGCCGTCGAGCAGGGGGAGCGGGGCTTCGCGTTCGCCTCCGGCCTGGCCGCCGAAGACTCCATCCTCCGTGCGTTGACCGGGCCCGGCGGCCACGCCGTCATCCCCGACGACGCGTACGGCGGCACCTTCCGCCTCTTCGACAAGGTCGCCCGCCCATGGGGTCTCGAGCACACCCCGGCGCACCTTGCCGACGTCGACGCGGTCCGCGCGGCAATCCGTCCGGGGGAGACGAAGCTGGTCTGGGTCGAGACGCCCACCAACCCGCTGCTCTCCATCGGCGACATCGAGGCGCTCGCTGCGGTGGCCCACGACGCGGGAGCCCTGCTCGTCGTCGACAACACCTTCGCCTCGCCGTACCTCCAGCAGCCGCTGACCCTCGGCGCCGACGTCGTCGTCCACTCCACCACCAAGTACGTCGGTGGGCACAGCGACGTCGTCGGCGGGGCGGTCGTGGTCCGCGATCACGAGGTCGCCGAGCGGATCGGCTTCCACCAGAACGCGATGGGTGCGGTGGCCGGGCCGTTCGACAGCTTCCTGACCCACCGCGGCCTCAAGACCCTCGGCGTCCGGATGGACCGGCACTGCGACAACGCCGAGAAGGTCGTCGACTTCCTGTGCAGCCACCCGGCGGTGGGCACCGTCATCTACCCGGGGCTCGAGACGCATCCGGGCCATGAGGTCGCGGCGAAGCAGATGAAGCGCTTCGGCGGCATGGTCAGCTTCCGGGTCAACGGCGGTGTGGAGGCGGCGCTCCGCGTCTGCGAGTCGACGCAGGTCTTCACCCTCGGCGAGTCCCTCGGCGGCGTCGAGTCGCTGATCGAGCACCCGGGCCGGATGACGCACGCGAGCGTCGCGGGTACCGCCCTCGAGGTGCCCGCCGACCTGGTTCGCCTCAGTGTCGGCATCGAGACCGTCGATGACCTGCTCGCAGATCTGGACCGGGCGCTTGGCTGAGGACCTGTCCCCGGAAGCCCGCGCCGAGGCCGGTCCTCGCAGCGCCGCGGCGCAGTTCGCGCTCGCCAACGAGCGGACCTTCCTCTCCTGGCAGCGCACCGCCCTCGGCATGCTCGCTGCGGGTGTCGGTGTGCTGCATCTCTTCGACCGCGGAGCTGGCGTCTGGTTCCTCGGCGTCGTCCTCATCGGGGGTGGTGGTGTGGTCGCCGCACTCGGCCTGCAGCGCTACCGCCATGCGGAGCGAGCGTTCGCCGCAGGCGACGAGATGCCGCCTCTGTTCGCGGCGACGGTGCTGGTGGTGCTCGTGCTTCTGGCGGTTGTCGCCGGCCTCCTTTCCACGGTCCTCTAGCCTGACGAACGTGAACGACGCACAGCACGGCAGCGGGCGCGGCGACGACTCCGTCAACGACCGGATCGAGCAGGAGATCGAGCGCGCCGAGGCGGTGGAGGACGCGACCATCGACACCGCGGCAGAAGCCGAGGCCGCGGGCGATCACGACGACCAGGAGGACTCCGAGGAGGGTCGTGGCGACAAGCTGACCCACCTCCTGGCCCAGCAGTGGGCACAGCTCCGCGCCGAGCGTCGACCCGACATCGAGCCGCTCCGCACCGGGCCGTCCAACCTGGCCCGGGCACAGGTGCCGTGGGGTCTCGACCTAGCTGCGGCCTGGTCGTGGCGCCTGCTCATCATCGCCGCGGCGGTGATCGGCGGGAGCATGGCGATCTGGCACTTCCGGGTGATCACCATCCCGCTCGTCATCGCGCTGCTGATCAGCGCCCTGGCGGCCCCGTTCGTGCGCGCGCTGGCCCGTCTGGGGGTGCCGCGCAGCCTCTCGGCCGGCGTGACCGTACTGCTCGGCATCGCCATCCTGGTCGGCCTGCTCACCTTCGTCGGCAACCAGGTCGCGGCGGGTGCGCACGATCTCGCCGACGAGGTGGTCAAGGGCCTAGACGAGGTCCGTCGCTGGTTGCGCGACGGACCGATCGACGCGAGTGACTCGCAGATCAACGACTGGATCAAGAACGCCCAGGACGCGATCACCGAGCGGTCCAAGGAGATCGAGGTCGGTCAGGTCACCGAGGTCGGCACCGCGCTCGGCCACTTCTTCGCGGGCCTGTTCATCGTGCTGTTCTCGACCTACTTCTTCCTCGCCGACGGGCACCGGATCTGGGCCTGGCTGGTCCGGATCTTCCCCCGTGCGGCGCGTGAGGCGGCGGACTCGAGCGGCCGCGTCGCCTGGGTCTCGCTCACGCAGTTCGTGCGTGCGACCGTCATCGTCGCGCTCGTCGATGCCTCCGGCATCATGATCGGCGCCCTCGCCCTCGGGGTGCCGCTCGTCGCGCCGATCGGCGTCCTGGTCTTCCTCGGCGCGTTCGTGCCGATGGTGGGCGCGACCTTCGCGGGTCTCGTCGCCACGCTGGTCGCGTTGGTGACGGTCGGGCCGCTCAAGGCGCTGATCATGCTCGGCGTGGTCATCGGCGTGCAGCAGCTGGAGGGCCACGTCCTGCAGCCACTGGTGATGGGGCGCTTCGTCTCCGTGCACCCGCTCGGGGTGATCGTCGCGATCGGTTGCGGTGTACTCCTCGCGGGCATCGCGGGCGCCCTGATCGCCGTGCCGCTCGCGGCTGTCGGCAACGCCGTGGTCACCCATCTGGGCAGGCTCACGGATCCGGAGTACGCCGCGCGCATGCATGCCGTGGAGCAACCCGACGGAGGTGCGTCGTGATCGAGGTCGCCGACGTCGAAGCAGCGCGCGAGGTGCTGCGGGGCGTCTCCGTCTGCACGCCTGTCGTCGAGTCGCGGTGGCTCTCCGACCTGACCGGCAGCCCGGTCAGCCTCAAGTGCGAGAACCTGCAGCGCACGGGCTCCTTCAAGGCCCGGGGCGCCTACGTCCGGATCGCACGACTCTCTCCCGCGGAGCGCGCAGCCGGCGTCGTCGCGGCAAGCGCCGGCAACCACGCGCAGGGCGTCGCGCTCGCTGCTCAGCAGCTCGGCATCAAGGCGACCGTCTTCATGCCCGAGGGTGCGCCGATCCCGAAGGAGCGCGCCACCCGTGCGTACGGCGCGGAGGTGGTCTTCGCGGGCCGTTACTTCGACGACGCGCTCCGCGAGGCCCTGGCGTATGCCGACCGCACGGGCGCGACGTTCATCCACCCGTTCGACCACCCCGATGTCGTGGCCGGACAGGGCACCGTGGCGCTCGAGATCCTCGAGCAGGTGCCCGAGGTGGCCACCATCCTGGTGCCCGCTGGCGGCGGCGGACTCGTCGCAGGCATCGGACTGGCCGTCAAGGCGCACCGCCCCGACGTCCGCATCGTCGCGGTCCAGGCCGAGGGCGCCTCGGCGATCGCTCCGTCGCTCGACGCTGGTGCGCCCGTCTCACTGGCGAGCATGTCGACCATGGCCGACGGCATCGCGGTCGGCCGTCCCGGCGACGTGCCGCTCGAGCTGATCCGGCACCACGTCGATGACGTCGTCAGCGTCTCGGAGGAGTCGCTGTCGCAGTCCCTCCTCAGCCTCGTCGAGCGCGCGAAGCTGGTCGTCGAGCCCGCGGGCGCGGCGGCAGTGGCAGCACTGCTCGAGCGCCCGACGGCGTACGACGGCCCCCTCGTGGCGCTCCTGTCGGGTGGCAACATCGACCCGCTGCTGCTGGGCAAGGTGATCCGTCACGGGCTCGCGTCGGCGGGCCGGTTCCTCAACCTCGCCGTGTCGCTGCCGGATCTCCCGGGCGCCCTCAACGGGCTGCTGACCGAGATCGCGGCGTCGCAGGCCAACATCCGCTCGATCGGCCACGACCGCACGTCGTCGACCCTTCGGCTCGACGAGGTGGAGGTCCGGATCGAGTGCGAGACCCGCGGCACCGCGCATGCCGAGGCCCTGATCGCCCGCCTGAGAGAGCGCGGCTACCGCGTGCTCTGAGGCGCCGCCCTGCGTCAGCCGACGTAGGGCTCGGCGTCGAGGACGACGACCTCGAGGGTCTTGCCGTTGGGTGCGACGTAGCTGACCGTGTCGCCCTTGCGTGCACCGATCACCGCGCCACCGAGCGGTGCCTGGGGAGAGATCACCGCGAGGCCGTCGGGGTCGATCTCGCGCGCGCCGAGGAGGAACTTCTCTGCCTCGTCGTCATCGTCACCGACGAACTTGTAGGTCACGACCATGCCCGGGCCGATGGTGCCGTCGCCGACCTCGGCGACACCGACCTCGGCCTTCTCCAGCATCGCGGTGAGCTGACGCACCTTGCCCTCGAGCTTGCCGAGCTCCTCACGCGCTGCGTGGTAGCCGGAGTTCTCCTTGAGGTCGCCCTCGTCGCGGGCGGCGGAGATGCGGTCGACGATCGTCTGACGGGCGGGGCCCTTGAGGTCCTCGAGCTCGGCGGCGAGCTTGTCGTAGGCCTCCTGGGTGAGCCAGATGGTGTCCTGCTCCGTCATGTGATCACTCCTGCGATAGTGCGGGGAGTACGTCGCGGCACGGGGCCGCGTCGTACCCGTGGGGTTGACGCAAAGAAGCAAGCCTAGCAATCGAGGTGGCGGCCGGGGCAGTCAGCGAGGGTTGGACTGACCCTTGGCGGTGCAGCCGATCAGTTCGACTGCCGTCGCCAGCCGCTCGGTGCGGATCTCGACGTGGTTGACGCCGTCGACGGGGACGAAGGGCAGGTCGCCGACCGGCTGCTTGTCAGCGGCGAGCGCGCGGACCCGGCAGGTCGGGTCGACTGCGTCGTCGGCGAGGGTGACCTGGATGTCGGCCGTGGCGAGGTGCTCGTCGACGATCTCGAACGCCCGGTCCGAGGACTGCACCGCAGGGTTCGAGTAGATGGCGACGACCCAGGCGAGCCAGAGGATGAACGGCGTGCCCACGACCGCGGCGACCAGGATCCACGTCCGACGACCTCGCGGACGACGGCCGTAGCGGTCGGCGAGCGTCGCGGCGGGAGCCTTGCTGGAGTCTGAGGTCGTCACGCCGCCATCGTCCCACGCGCGCCTCCTCCTAGAATCGCCGCATGCCTCCCGCCGAGCCGCTGCGCCTGATGCATGTGCACGCCCACCCCGACGACGAGTCGAGCAAGGGCGCCGCGACCACGGTGAAGTACGTCGCCGAGGGGGTCGACGTGCACGTGGTCACCTGCACGGGTGGTGAGCGCGGCGACGTCCTCAACCCGAACATCGATCCCGCCACGATCGACGACATCCAGGCCGTCCGCAGTGCCGAGATGGACGCCGCGCGCGAGGTCCTCGGCGTCACCCAGGACTGGCTCGGCTTCGTCGACTCGGGCTGGCCGGACGGCGACCCGAAGCCCCCGCTTCCCGAGGGCTGCTTCGCCCTGGTCCCGGTCGAGGAGGCGGCCGAGCCGCTCGTGCGGCTGATCCGTTCCTTCCGGCCGCACGTGCTCACGACGTACGACGAGCGCGGGGGGTACCCCCACCCCGACCACATCGCCTGCCACAACGTCTCGATGGAGGCGTGGCGGGCGGCCGCAGACCCGGCGCGGTACCCCGACGCGGGGGAGCCGTGGCAGGTCGCGAAGCTCTACTTCCACCACACGTTCAACCGGCCCCGCGCGGTGGCGATCAGCGAGGCGATGGAAGCAGCCGGTCTGGAGTCGCCCTACGCCGAGCGGTTGCAGCAGTGGCCCTCCGACCCTGCGTGGGACGCCCGGATCACGACGCGGGTGCCGTGCGGGGAGTTCTTCGCCGACCGCGACCGCGCACTGCTGGCACACGCGACCCAGATCGACCCCAACGGGTTCTGGTTCGCGGTGCCGATGGAGATCCAGCAGGCCACCTGGCCCCACGAGGACTTCGAGCTGGTCGACAGCCGGGTGCCGACCGAGCTGCCGGAGACCGACCTCTTCGCGGGCCTGCGCGACACCGTCTGGGAGGGGTGAGCCACAATGGGCTCCATGTTCTCCCTCGTCATCGCCGCCGCTGAGTCCACGCCTGACGCTGAGGACGTCGTCGCCGGCTGGCTCGGCTTCGCCGTGCTGATGGCGCTGATCGTCGCGACGGCGCTGCTGTGCTGGAGCTTCACGCGCCAGATCAAGAAGACGCGGGCGGCGCACGAGGCCGGCGTGTTCGGTCCGGACGACGCGGACGACACCCAGGGCTGAGACCGGCTCGGTGCGGGGCTGGGCGTCAGCCCTTCTGCTGCGCCTGCTCGGCCGCGATCTGCCGGCGAACGTCCTCCATGTCGAGGCCGCGGACAGCCTCGATCAGCTGCTCGAGTGAGGGCGCGGGCAACGCACCCGGCTGCGCGAAGACGAGCACCTGCTCGCGGAAGACCATCAGTGTCGGGATGCTCGTGACCCGGAAGGCGCCGGCGAGCTCCTGCTGCTCCTCGGTGTTGACCGACCCGAAGACGATGTCTCCGTGCTTCTCGGAGGCGGCTTCGTAGACCGGTGCGAACTGGCGGCACGGGCCGCACCAGCTCGCCCAGAAGTCGACGAAGAGGATGTCGTCGCCATCCACGTGCTCGTTGAAGTTCGCGGCGGTCAGCTCGATCGTGGCCATGCCGCAACGGTACGCGGCTCGCGGATGGTCGCCGCGCGGCGTTCACAGGAAACTGCCAGCCTGCTCCGAGGGACATGGCAGGGGCCTGGGGTGTGCTGGTGGCACACCCCCTGAGAGGAACGCCGATGAGCCCCAAGAAGTCCGACCAGCCGATCGACCCCGTCGACCCTGACGCGACCGACACCGTGGTCCAGCCGGCCGCGGCAGCCCCGGCCGCGGCAGCCCCGGCCGAGTCTGCCGCCGAGCCCGCCGCCGAGCCGAAGCCGACGAAGAACCGTTTCGGCTGGCTGACCAGCCCGAAGGTCGCGGCCGCCACGATCATCACCGTGCTCGCGGTCGGTAGCCTCGGCGGCGCGTTCGCACTGGGCCGGGCGACGGCTGGGGACGACCACCGTGGCGGGCCGGGTTTCGTGGTCCGGTACGACGACGGCCAGCGCGGCTTCGGTGGCCCCGGTTTTGGTGGCCCCGGTTTTGGTGGCCCCGGTTTCGGTGGCCCCGGTTTCAATGGTCAGCGGATGGCTCCGCCGGTGCCGGGGCAGGTCCCCGACGGGACCCAGGAGCAGGCGCCGAGCGCGCCGGAGAGCGGCTCGACGGACAGCCAGGCTGGTTGAGCTCCTGTGTACGTGAGTCCACATGGACTCACGTACACAGGAGCCGCCTGGCTCGACGCCGGAGTGCATCCGCGCGGGGCTCAGGCCCGTGAGTTATGTGTCAGCGGTGCGCGACGACCGCGTGTGACGGCGCCTCGGCCGTTGCCGTGTTGGCGGTCGTGACGGTGAATGTCGCAGCGGCCACCAGAGCGACCGTGCCGAGCACGATGTTCGTCATGTTTCTCCCCCGAGATGTCAGCGGGCAGGCTCGCGCCTGCGGTACGCCGATGGAACGGCTTGCTGGCCGGTCCATGACGCGATTCGACCGATCGGCGTGCGGCGACTTTCAGCGGCGGCTCAGAGCTCGAGGTTCCGCGGCACGATCGCTGCCAGAGCCGTGCGGCATGCCACGATCTGCGGTGCGGTCGCGAGCCCGGCTCGCGTCGAGGTGAAGACCTCCCGCCGCGGCTCGCCCGGCAGGGCTACCCAGCGGACGTCGGGTCGGCGGCGTACAGACATCAGGTCGGGCAGGATCACGACCGCGTTGCCGGTCTCGACCAGGGCGATCTGCGCTTCAAGGTCGTCGGTCTCGAAGCGCACGTCCGGCTCGAACCCCGCCTGGCGGCACAGCGCCTCGGTCCAGGAGCGGGAGAGTGCACCACGGGGCTCCATCACCCAGGGCAGGCCCGCGGTGTCGCCAAGGGCTGCCACTCCCGACCAGCGTGGACCCGACGGTGGGACCGCCAGCCGTAGACGGTCGGTGGTGAGCGGCACCCGGTCGAGGTCGGCGTGCAGCGGTGCCGGGAGGTGGGGGTACTGCTCGGCGATCACCAGGTCGACCTCGTTCGAGCGGACCTCGAGCAGACCCTCCTCGGGAGCGCGCTGCGACAGCGTGACCTTGAGGCGCGGGTGGTCGGTCGCAAGCCGGGTGAGCAGCTCCGGCATGAAGGCGAGGACGGCAGACTGGAACGCCGCGATCTGCACGGTGCCCGCGACGTCGTCACCGAGCGCCGTGACCTCCGCCTGGGCCCGCTCGAGCAGGGCGAGGACCTGGCTGGTGTGGTCGACGAGCAGCACGGCGGCAGGGGTGAGCTCCACACCCCGACCCGCCTTGCGCAGCAGCGGGACGCCGACCTCCCGCTCGAGCTGGCTGAGCTGCTGCGAGACAGAGGACGGGCTCTGGTGGAGAGCCGTCGCGACCCGAGCCAGCGTGCCGTGGATCGAGAGCTCCCGGAGGAGTCGCAGGCGGCGGACGTCGAGCACTCCCACAGGTTAGCAATACTGACGAATCGCTAACGACAAACATCACTGGACCTGATCTGACCTCCGTCGCGATGCTGGTGGCATGGAGCATCTCGAGGAGGTCGAGCAGCAGGTCCGCGCCTGGCTCGACGCCGCCGCCACGCAGCCGGTCCACCCGTCGGCGCAGCGCCTTGCCGCTGTCCTCAAGGACCCGCAGGGCCTCGCCTTCACCGTCGGCTTCGTGGATCGCGTCGTGCGCCCCGAGGACGTCCGCGTCGCCGCCCGCGCGCTCCGTGAGCTGGTCACGCTCACGCCCCGATTCCTTCCGTGGCACCAGCGTGCAGCCCTCCGCATCGGTGCGGTCCTGTCGGTCATGGCGCCGTGGCTGGTCATCCCGGTCGCTCGTCGCGTGTTGCGCCGGATGGTCGGGCACCTGCTGATCGACGCCACCGACGCCCGCCTGGGGGCCTCCATCGCGCGGCTGCGCGAGCGGGGCGTACGCCTCAACGTCAACCTGCTCGGCGAGGCGGTCCTGGGCGAGGCCGAGGCGGACCGTCGACTCCGTGGCACCGAGCGCCTCCTGCGCCGGCCGGACGTCGACTACGTCTCGATCAAGGTCTCCTCGCCCGTCGCGCCGCACTCGCCGTGGGCCTGGGACCAGGCTGTCGACCACGTCATCGAGAGGCTCCTTCCGCTCTACCGGTACGCCGCCGCGGAGTCGGCTGCGGGCCGGCAGAAGTTCATCAACCTCGACATGGAGGAGTACCACGACCTCGACATCACCCTCGAGGTCTTCCAGCGGATCCTGGACCGCGACGAGATGCTCGGCCTGCAGGCCGGCATCGTGCTGCAGGCCTACCTGCCCGACGCGATGGCCGCGATGATCCGGTTGCAGGAGTGGTCCGCCCGGCGCCGGGCCCGTGGGGGAGCCCCGGTCAAGGTCCGGCTGGTCAAGGGCGCCAACCTGCCGATGGAGCAGGTGCAGGCCTCGCTCACCGGCTGGCCGCTGGCCACCTGGGGCTCCAAGGAGGAGACCGACACGTCGTACAAGCGGGTGCTCGACTACGCCTTCACCCCCGAGCACATCGCCAACGTGCGGATCGGCGTCGCGGGCCACAACCTCTTCGACATCGCGCACGCGTGGCTGCTCGCGGGTCGGCGCGGTGTCCGTGACGGCATCGAGTTCGAGATGCTGCTCGGCATGGCCGAAGGGCAGGCCGAGGCGGTGCGCGCGACGGTCGGTGGCCTGCTCCTCTACGTCCCGGTCGTCCATCCGAAGGACTTCGACGTGGCGATCGCCTACCTCGTGCGTCGCCTCGAGGAGGGTGCGAGCCAGGACAACTTCATGAGCGCGGTCTTCGAGATCGACGGCAACAGCGAGCTCTACGCACGCGAGCGGGACCGGTTCGCCCGCTCGCTCGCCGCGGTCGACGCGACGGTGCCGACGCCGCGCCGGACCCAGGACCGCCGGCGCGCGGTGGTGCCGGTTGCGGCGGCTCCGGGTGCCACGCCTGGCTTCGCGAACACGCCTGACACCGACCCTTCCCTGGCCGGCAACCGGGCATGGGCGGCCGACGTCATCGCCCGGATCCCGGGCTCGACGCTGGGCTTCGACCTCGTCGACAAGTACGCCGTCACCACCGTCCCCGAGGTCGAGGCCGTGCTCGACGGCGCCGTCGCCGGCTCGCGGGCGTGGGGAGCGCTGAGCGGGGCGGAGCGCGCCGCCGTGCTGCGCGCTGCGGCCGTCGAGGTCGAACGCCGCCGTGCCGACCTCCTCGAGGTCGCCGGGTCCGAATGCGGCAAGACGCTCGACCAGGGTGACCCGGAGGTCTCCGAGGCGGTCGACTTCCTGAACTACTACGCCGAGCTCGCCGAGCGGCTCGACACGGTCGACGGTGCGCGCCCGGTCCCGGTGCGGGTGAGTCTCGTCGTCCCTCCGTGGAACTTCCCGGTCGCGATTCCCGCCGGCGGCATCGCGGCCGCGCTCGCGGCGGGTTCCGCGGTGGTGGTCAAGCCTGCCCCGCAGGCCGCACGCTGCGGTTCGGTGCTCGTCGACGCGCTCTGGGCCGCAGGGGTGCCGCAGGACGTGCTCCATCTCGTGCACGTACCCGAGAACGAGGTCGGGCGTGCGCTGGTCGCCGCGCCGACGGTCGACCGCCTGATCCTCACGGGCGCGTTCGAGACCGCTGCGCTGTTCCGCGAGTTCCGGCCGGACCTGCCGCTGCTCGCGGAGACCTCGGGCAAGAACTCGATCATCATCACGCCGGACGCGGACCTGGACCTCGCGGTCAAGGACCTCGTCGCCTCGGCCTTCGGGCACGCCGGCCAGAAGTGCTCCGCCGCGTCGCTGGGCATCCTGGTCGGCTCCGTCGCTTCCTCGCGGCGCTTCCGCGACCAGCTCGTCGATGCCGTCACTTCGCTCAAGGTCGGGCTGCCCGGGGACCCCGAGTCCCAGGTCGGGCCGGTCATCGAACCTGCGACCGGCAAGCTGCTCGACGCGTTGACGCGGCTGGCGCCCGGGGAGTCGTGGCTGGTGGAGCCCCGCCGGCTCGACGACGAGGGCCGCCTCTGGTCGCCGGGCGTGAAGACCGGTGTACGCCGCGGCTCGGCGTTCCACCTGACGGAGTACTTCGGACCCGTGCTGGGCCTGATCGCGGCGGACTCGCTGGAGGAGGCGCTGGCGATCCAGAACGGCACCGAGTTCGGCCTCACGGCGGGCCTGCACTCGCTGAACCGCGAGGAAGTCGAGCTGTGGATCGACGGTGTCGAGGCCGGGAACGCCTACGTCAACCGGTCGACGACAGGCGCGATCGTCCAGCGCCAGCCCTTCGGCGGCTGGAAGAAGTCCGCGGTCGGTGCCGGCACCAAGGCGGGCGGCCCCAGCTACCTGATCGGGCTCACGGACTGGGTCTCGACCTCGGCCGTGCGCACGGCCGAGGTGTCCGGGCCTGCTGCCCGCCTCCTCGACGGCGCTGCGGCACTCGGCCTCGATCCCGGTGGCTTCCTGGCGCGGTCGTTCGGGTCCGACGCCGTCGCCTGGCGCGACGAGCTCGGGGTGCCGCGCGACGTCAGCGGGCTGCACGCGGAGAAGAACGTCCTGCGACACCTCCCGGTGCCGGTCACCGTGCGGCTCGAGTCCGACGCAGTCACCTCGCTGCTGCGGATCGTCGGGGCCGGCCTCTGTGCTGGATCCGCTGTGACCGTCTCCAGCGCTCTGCCCCTGCCCGCCGGCGTACGACGCCTGCTCGCGGAGGTCGGCGTCCGGGTCGCCGACGAGGATGCGGCTGCCTGGGCTGCGAGGCTGCGTGGCGACGCGGCCCCGCACCGGGTCCGGCTGATCGGGGGCTCGCGGGCGTCGTTCGCCGAGGCCAGTGGTGGTCGCGTCGATGTGGCGCTCTACGCCCAGCCCGTCCTCGAGGCCGGCCGGATCGAGCTGCTGACCTTCCTGCGCGAGCAGGCGGTCTCGGTCACCGCCCACCGGTTCGGGTCACCGACGCCACTGGCTGAAGGGCTCCTTGCCTAGGCTGGCGGCATGACGAACCGCCTCGCGTCCGCCACGTCGCCGTACCTCCTGCAGCATGCGGACAACCCGGTCGACTGGTGGGAGTGGGGCCCGGAGGCGTTCGAGGAGGCACGTCGGCGCGGGGTGCCGGTCCTGCTCAGCGTGGGCTACGCGGCCTGCCACTGGTGCCACGTGATGGCACATGAGTCCTTCGAGGACGAGGCCACCGCGGCGCTGATGAACGACTTCTTCGTCAACATCAAGGTCGACCGTGAAGAGCGGCCCGACGTCGACGCGGTCTACATGGCGGCGACGCAGGCGATGACGGGTCACGGCGGATGGCCGATGACCGTCGTGCTCGACCACGAGGGGCGTCCGTTCTTCGCCGGCACCTACTTCCCCGACCAGCCGCGGCACGGCCAGCCCTCGTTCCGGCAGGTGCTGACGTCGCTGGCGGACGTGTGGATCAAGAAGCCCGACGATGTGGCGAAGGCCGCCGGCGCGATCACTGACCACCTCCGCGCCGAGGCGTCGGCCGCGTCGATCACCCTGGGTGGCGAGGACCTCGACAACGCCGTGCGCGGGCTCGCCTCGGAGTTCGACCCCATGGCCGGCGGTTTCGGCGGTGCGCCCAAGTTCCCGCCGTCGATGGTGCTGGAGTTCCTCCGGCGGTACGTCGATGGCCGCGCCGCCTCGTCCGCATCCCTGGCGAAGCCGGCGGGGAGCGCAGCGACCGACGCCACCTCGGACAAGGCCCACGCCGACGACGAGCTGGTCCGCCAGGCCCGCCACATGCTCGTCCGCACGCTCCACGCGATGGCCGGCTCGGGCATGTACGACCAGATCGGCGGCGGCTTCGCGCGCTACGCCGTCGACCGCGGCTGGGTGGTGCCGCACTTCGAGAAGATGCTCTACGACAACGCGCAGCTGCTCGGG
>UEXP01000108.1_pt1 | contig 26734 bp, 29 predicted proteins | sample 4301171 | NCBI WGS metagenome assembly UEXP01 (sample SAMEA4773182, study PRJEB27434) | metagenome | biome: 2259; feature: agricultural soil; material: soil | place: USA | collected 2014-09 | depth 0.25 m
GGTAGTTCGCCGCGAGCACGTTGTTCTTGGTCAGCGCGTTGAAGAGCGTCGACTTGCCCGCGTTGGGGAGACCGACGATTCCGATAGTGAGAGCCACGGGCGGGAATTCTATTCGACCCCGGGCACCCCGGCGGACGACGGGACCTCCGGACCCACGCCGTTGGCCTGTGAGGACTGTTGGCGCGTGAGCAAAGAGTTACCTCCGACGCGCCCCGCCGACGAAATCGCGGAACAGGAGCGACGGAGAGTTCGGGCGACGAGGTGGCCCCGACGGAGAGGCCGCCGCCCAGCCTGACCGAGAGGAGTCCACGATGACCCGCAACAACTGGTTCGCCCGCACCCGAGGGCTCGCGTGGACGCCGATCACCTGGCAGGGCTGGATGCTCGCCGCCGCACTGGTCGCGGTCCCGCTGCTCTTCGCGGGCCTGCTCGGCTCCACGCCGTCCGTCCCGGCCGCTGCGGCGTACGGCGCGGTCTCGGCGGTCATGCTCCTGCCGCTGCTCTGGGTGGCGATCCTCAAGGGCCCGGCGCCGCAGTGGCGCTACGTCGGCCAGGACGACTGAATCCGTCCGGAAACGCCTTCAACCTGTCGCCAGATGGGTGACTGGTGTGCCACGGTGGCCCCGAAGGCCCCACGGAAAGGTCGCAACACATGGCGCGCACGCCCCGGTACTGGTTCAACCGTCGCAACCTCGGACAGCTGCTCGTCCCTGTCACGTGGCAGGCGTTCGTGCTGATTGCGATCCAGGCGGTCCTGGTGGCGGCGGCCGCGCTGGTGATCTTCAGCGACCTGGGCAACTGGGCGACCATCGGCTGGATCTCGCTGATCGGCCTGGGGCTCAACCTGACCTTCGTCGTCGCGATCGCCAAGAGCCCGATGCCGCGCTGGCTGCGCCACAGCCTCGGCGACTGACGCACCTCACACCCGAACCCGACTTTCGTCGCTCCCCCGGGGCCGATGCCCGCACTACCGTCGCAGGCATGGAATCGAAGCTCTGGTTCGCCCGCAAGCGCTGGGGTTGGGGCTGGACCCCCGTCACCTGGCAGGGCTGGGCCGTCGTCGCGGCGTACGTCGCGCTGGTCGGCAGCGGCGCCTTCCTCTTCCTCCGTGAAGAGTACGCCGACGGCGGTGTGCTCGCGTTCCTCGTCTGGACCGCCGGGTACACCGTCTGGCTCGTCATGCTGTCCCTGAAGCACGGTCCGCGCCCGCGCTGGCAGTGGGGCGACCGCGACGCCTGAAACTGAGCAACACAATGTGTAACTCATTGTTACAACATCTGCCTATCATGGCGGCATGACCACCATCGATCCCACCGCCCCCGTCCTCGTCACGGGCGCCAGCGGATACGTCGCCAGCTGGATCGTCCGCTACCTGCTCGAAGATGGCCGGACCGTGCGCGCGACCGTGCGCAACCCCGACAAGGCCACAGGCCTCGAGCACCTGCACGCGCTCAGTGCGGCTCACCCCGGCCGCCTGACCCTGCACCGGGCCGACCTCCTCGACGAGGGCAGCTACACCGAGGCGATGGCCGGCTGCGAGCTCGTGATCCACACGGCCTCGCCCTTCCTCGTCGGCAAGGTCAAGGACGCGTACGCCGACCTCGTCGAGCCGGCACTCGAGGGCACGAAGAACGTCCTCACGAGCGTGGACGCGACCCCGTCGGTCAAGCGCGTCGTGCTCACCACCAGCGTCGTGGCGATCTACGGCGACGCGATCGAGATGGTCGGCAAGGAGACCTTCACCGAAGCCGACTGGAACACCACCAGCAGCCTGGAACACCAGCCGTACTCGTTCTCCAAGACCGTCGCCGAGCGCGAGGCATGGGAGCGCCAGGCCGCGCAGGGCCGCTGGGACCTGGTGACCATCCACCCCGGCCTGGTCCTCGGCCCGTCGCTCACCAAGGTCAGCGCCTCGGGCTCGATGACGACGATGGAGATGTTCACCGACTACAGCCAGACCTTCGGCACGGCACGCCTGTGGCTGGGCGTCGTCGACGTCCGCGACGTCGCCCGCGCGCACATCGCGGCGGGCTTCACCCCGTCGGCCTCGGGGCGCTACCTCACCAACTCCGAGTCGATCCGGATGCTCACCATCAGCCGGATCCTGCGCGCGAAGTTCGGCTACCGGCCGTCGTTCCCGCTCTTCGAGGCCCCCAAGGTGGGCGCCTGGCTGGTCGCGCCCTTCATCGGCCAGACCCGCGACTTCATCGCGAAGAACGTCGGCTTCCGGCTCGCCTTCGACAGCAGCCGTACGACGCGCGAGCTCGGCGTGGAGTTCCGCCCGGCCGCCGAGTCGGTGGAGGCCCACTTCCAGCAGATGATCGACGACGGGGTCACCCGCGGCTGAGCGGCTGCTCCCCTGCAACGCACCACGCCCCCGGAGAGTTCTCCGGGGGCGTCGTGCGTCTGCGGTGGACCGACCTCAGGCGCCGAGGACCTCGGGGTGGTTCACGTCCATCGAGCCGATGTGGGCCTGCGACTCCTCGAGGCCGGCGTCGGAGGGCTTGAGACCCTTCTTGAAGACGCGGTCCTTCTGCTTGGCGCGGATGTCGTGGTGCGCGAGCGCGGGCGGCTGGAAGCCGAAGTGGGCCTGGGCCTCGCGGACCTCCCAGATCCGGTCGCTCTTGGGCGGGATGCCGAGGATCGCCGGAGCGGCGACCTCGACGGCGGCCGGAGCAAGCATGCCGAAGAGCATCAGCCGGGCGTTCAGCGACTTGTTCAGCAGGATGTGAAGGCCCTTGTTGGCAACGCGGGCGTATGCGTCGAGCAGTGGGCCCTGCTGGAGGTTCGCCATGTCGCGCATGTACTTCGGGTACGTCGCGATGACACCCTTGCTCATCGTCCAGACGGCCGGGGCGAGCAGGGCCTTCTTCCAGCGGGCGAGGGTCGGCGGCAGGGCGACATCCAGCGGCATGATGAAGTGGATCATGTCCTGGGCGCCCTCGGAGGCGGCCAACCGCGGACGCCAGTCCTCGAAGTACTGGTGCACCTCGGCGCGCGTCGTCGGCACCGCGTCCGGGTCGATCGTCTGGAGCTTCGCGATCTCCTTCATCTCGGCCCAGAACTGGAGCTCCTCGGCCTCGGTCAGCCTGCCCGGACCGAACATCTCGTAGGCCTTCAGAATCGAGTGCCACGCCGTGACGTGGATCCAGAGCTGGGAGTCGCCCGAGTTGGCGTCGTACGTCCCACCGGTGACAGGGTCGTGTCCGACCGCCTTGGAGTGCACCTTGACCAGCACGTCTGCCGCCTTGCAGGTGACCTCTGCGCCGGCGAAGAGCTGCATCGCGAAGTAGCGCAGCGTGCGGCCGTAACGGGTCGAGGGGCGGTACTTCACGCCACCGGACTGGATGACGGCGGCCGCGAGGTTGGGGTCGAAATGCTCGATGGTCACCGCGCGCGCGAAGCCGATGACGTAGGAGGTCGGGTGAGTCCAGACCTTCCAGGAGATCGAGTCCGGACCGAGAAAGCCGTAGTCGTCCATCGGTTCGTAGTTCGTCATGGCGGTCTTGCGGGTCATGAGGCCGAACATCCGGCGCCCCCTTTCGATCGGCCACTTGTTACAGCGGCGTAGGAATTTTCTACAGACCCGTAGGTTCGCATGGCATTCCGGCCACTGCCTAGGCTGAACAGTGTGAAACGTGACACGGTGTCCCAGACAAAGCGCTATGCGCCGCGGATGTCCGTGGACGACCGACGCGAGCAGCTGATGGACGCCGCGCTCCACGTGATCGTGCGCGACGGCTACGACCAGGTGACCATCGAGGCGATCTCCCAGGAGGCCGGCGTCACGCGGCCGGTCGTGTACGGCGCGTACGACGGGCTCGAGCCTCTCCTGCACGCGCTGCTCGACCGCACGCAGCAGCGCGCCCTCGGCCAGGCGATGCAACTCCTCAACGAAAGCGGCGACGCCACCGACATCGACGCCTGGCTGGTCGGCGCAACCTCCGGGATCATCGACGTGGTGCAGGACGACCCCGACACCTGGCGCGCGGTGCTCCACCTCAACGCAGGAGCGCCTGCCGTCGTACGCGAACGCGTCGCCGAGACGCGGGAGCTGATCCGCCAGTACCTCGCCACCGGGCTCGAGGTGGGCATGAAGCTACGCGGCGGCCCCGACCTGGACCCGCAGATCCTCTCGCACCTCGTCCTGGTGACCGCCGAGGAGTTCGGGCGACTGGTGCTCGAGGACCCACCGCGCTACGACAAGCAGCGGCTGGTCGACGCCATGGCCAACATCCTGCGAGTGCTGCCGAAGGCGTGACCCGGCGCGAGATCGCACCGGGTCACGCGTCGAATCAGAACCAGGCGTCCTGCATCTCCAGCGAGGTCATGTCACCGGAGGCCAGCAGGTCGAGCATCGGGCCGATCTTCGGCAGCTCGGTGTGGAAGAAGTACGCCGCTGCCTGGCGCTTGCCGGCGTAGAAGTCGCCCTCCTGGTCGCCCGCCACGAGCAGCTGCTCGAGCCAGAGCCAGGCGACGACGAGGTGGCCTGCGGCCTCGAGGTACGTGGTCGCGTTGGCCATGATCCTCTCGGGCGCACCGAGGCTGACCAGGCCGAAGGTGACCTCGCCGAGGCGGTCGAGACGGGCCTTGAGCTGCTCGGCGTAGCCGGCAGCCGCGCCGCCCGCCTCCGTCGCCCGCTTGATCGTCGTCTCGATACGTCCGGCGAGCGTCATCAGGCCTGCTCCGCCGTCCATCAGCACCTTGCGCCCGAGCAGGTCCATCGCCTGGATGCCGGTCGTGCCCTCGTGGATCGGGTTGAGCCGCTGGTCGCGCCAGTGCTGCTCGACGTCATAGTCACGCGTGTAGCCGGCACCACCAAGCACCTGCACGGCGAGCGAGGTGGAGACCTGTCCCCACTCCGACGGCCAGGTCTTGACGATCGGCGTCAGCACGCCGAGGACCTTCGACGCCTCAGCCCGCTCCTCCTCGGTGGGCGCGGTCTTCTCGTCGTCGAGCAGGCGGGCGCAGTAGAGGGTGAGGGCCATCGCGCCCTCGACGTAGGCCTTCTGGGCGAGCAGCATCCGGCGTACGTCGGTGTGCTCGATGATGTTGACCTGCGGCGAGGCCTGGTCGGACTCGGAGAGGCCGCGGCCCTGCGGACGGTTGCGCGCGTAGTCCAGCGACTTGAGGTACGCCGCCGACGCCGTGCCGGTGGCGGCCGTGCCGACCGCGAGGCGGGCGGCGTTCATCATGTGGAACATGTACTTCAGGCCCTTGTGGGGCTCGCCGACGAGGTAGCCGATGGCACCGGGCGCGCCGCCGGGCGTGAAGGCGCCGTCGCCGAAGACCGGAGCAGTGTTGACCGTGCCCCGCGAGCCGAGCTTGTGGTTGATGCTCGAGAGCACCACGTCGTTGCGCTCGCCGAGCGAGCCATCAGGGTTGACCAGGAACTTCGGGACCACGAAGAGGGAGATGCCCTTGGTGCCGGCCGGAGCGTCGGGGAGCTTGGCGAGAACCAGGTGGACGATGTTCTCGGCGATGTCGTGGTCGCCACCGGAGATCCACATCTTCGAGCCGAAGATCCGGAAGGCGTCACCGTCCGGCAAGGCGCGAGTGGTGACGTCGCCGAGCGAGGTGCCGGCGTGCGGCTCGGACATCGCCATCGTGCCGAAGTAGCGGCCCTCGAACATCGGCTTGGCGTAGCGCTGCTTGATCTCGTCGGAGGCGTGAGCGACGAGGAGCGACGCGTTGGCCTGGGTGAGGAACGAGTAACAGGCCGTGCCGATGTTCGCGGCGGTGAACCACGTGGCGGCGGCGGTGCCGACCGTCGCCGGCACCTGCAGGCCGCCGAACTCCGCGTCGGCCTGGATCGCGAAGCCGTCGATCTCGGCGAACTTCCTCAGCGCCTCGCCGATCTCGGGGATCAGGTGGACGCTGGTGCCGTCGAAGGTCGGCTCCTGCTCGTCACTCTTGCGGAAGTGCGTCGCGAAGTGGTCGGTGGCGAGCTGCTCGGAGATCTCCAGCAGGCCGTCGTACGTCTCGCGGTCGTGCTCGGCGAACCGCTCGCGCACGGAGAGGCTGACGACATCGAGCCACTCGTGGAGGAGGAACTCGATGTTGCGGGCGGAGAGGAGGTTCGAGGCCACGATGGGTCCTTCCGGTTGAAGTCGGCGCAGATCCTACGCGTTTGAAGGAACCTCAGGCGAGACGGCCAAGGACGGCCTGGGACTCGATCAGCCCCTCGTCACTCGGCGCGAGGCCCTCGCCGAAGACCCGCTGGGCCTGTCGCGCGCGCAGCTCGAGGTGCGCCTCACTCGGCCGGACGTAGCCCCACTGGTGGCGTGCGTCCTCCGGAGTGAGGACGACCGGATTGAGGGGAGCCATGCCGCGCCAGTGCGGCTCGACGACCGACAGCGTCTTCGGCGACAGGGTCCGCAGCACGTAGCGTTGGGCTGCCTGCGAACGCGCCATCGCGCGCATGATCGTGCGCAACCACAGCGTGACGACGAGGTCCGTCAGAGCGGACTGGCGCAGCCCCGCCATGGCACGCATGTGGCGCGGCATGGTGGCCATCGTGGCGTGCCGCAGCGTCCAGTTCGCGACCGGACGGAGCAGGCCGAGGACGCCCCTGCGCGGGACGACGGCGTTCACCCCGTCGAGAAGGTGGTTCATCATCTGCTGGGCAGCCTCACTGGCGGCGAGCTTCGGGCGCCACTCCTCGAAGTAGGCACGCACCGCCTCGCGCGAGCGAGGCACATCCGCCGGATCGCAGGTCTGGAACTCGGCGGCGATCGCGCACTCCGCCCAGTACTGCAGCTCCTCGGCCTCGGACAGCTTGCCGGGGCCGAACTGCTCGTAGGCCTTGAGGACGGAGTGCCAGCCGGTGACCAGGATCCAGAGCTGCGAGTCGGGGTCGTTGGCGTCGTACCTGCCGCCGCCGACGGGTTCGTGGCCGATCGCCTTGGAGTGGATCTTGACCAGGACGTCCGCGAGCTTCAGGACGGTCTGGGCATCCGCGAACGCCACCGAGGCGAAGTACTGGACCGTGCGCGCATAGCGGGTGTCGAGGCGCGCGTAGTTGTCGCCGGTGTCATGGACTGCCGCGATCAGGTTCGGGTCGAGCTCCTCGATGACGGTCGCCCGCTGGATGCCGATCAGCGGCGTCGTGGGATAGCCCCAGACCTTCCGGGTCACGGAGTCGGGAGCGAAGAAGCCGTAGTCACGGTGCGGGGTGATCGGGCGCGTTGCCATGGCAGGACCTTTCATGCGCCTCCGGACGGAGGAGTTACCTGAGACATTAAGTCACACATGTAGGAATTTCCTACATGTGTGAATGAAATCTCGTGTGTCAGGATTCCGCCCATGTCGACGCCCAAGCCACGCGCCCGCGCTGCCCACCTCGGGCCGGAGCGCCGGCGCCCGGCTGTCCTGGACGCCGCCCTGGAGATCGCGGTGGAGGACGGGATGGCTGCGGTCACCATCGGCACGGTCGCGAGCCGTCTCGGCGTGACCCGCCCCGTCGTCTACGCGTGCTACCCGGACCGGGTCGAGCTCGTCAGCGCCCTGCTGGACCGCGAGGCGAGCGTCCTCCAGAAGTCGCTGCTCGAGGCGCTGCACGCTTCCGGAGGCCAGAAGGACCCCGAGGCTGCCTTCGTCATCGGGTTCCGTGCCCTCCTGGGCGCGGCCTCCACACACCCACACACCTGGCGCCTGCTGACGAACGGCGAGCCGGACCCTGCCATCTCGACACGGTTCCGCGAGGCGCGCGCCGAGATCCTCGACCACGCGACCGCGTGGATCAGGTCCGCCGTCGAGCGCTGGTGGTCCATCACCGACCTCGACCACAAGATGCCGGTCCTGATGGAGCTCTTCATGGCATCGTGCGAGGCCGCCATCCGGTCGCTCCTCGACGACTCGAACCCCTGGACGGTCGAGGACCTCGGTGCCCTCGTCGGCAGTGCGACCTGTCGGATGTTCAGCGGCGCCTGAGGCCCCGCGCTCGGGAGGGGCGCCCTAGGCTGCCCGCATGACGACGATGCGTGCAGCGGTGTGCCACCAGGGCGAGTTCGCGATCAGCGACCTGCCGATCCCGACCCCCGGTCCGGGGCAGCTCCTGCTCCGCGTCGTGCGTGCGGGCATCTGCGGCTCGGACCTGCACGCCCGTCAGCACACAGCCGAGCTCGCAGCACTCGGTGCGGACCTCGGCTACGAGGCGATCATGAAGCCGTCCGAGCGGGTCGTGATGGGCCACGAGTTCGTCGGCGAGTTCGTGGCCGCGGGACCGAAGGTCCGGCGCCGCTGGAAGAAGGGCGAGCGGGTCGTCGCCCTGCCGATGGTGAGCACCGACGGCGCGATCCACATGACCGGCTTCGACCAGGACGCTCCTGGCGCCTACGCCGAGTACGTGCTCGTCCAGGAGGCGTTCGCCTTCGCGGTCCCGAACGGTGTCACCGACGAGGACGCCGCCTTCGTCGAGCCGCTGGCCGTCGCGTGGCACGCCGTACGCCGCGGCGAGGTCGGCAAGCGTCCCGCGATCGTGATCGGCTGTGGTCCGATCGGCCTGGCCGTGATCATGATGCTCAAGGCCTCGGGCGTGAAGACCATCGTCGCCTCCGACCTCTCCCCCACGCGTCGCGAGCTGGCCGCCCGGTGCGGCGCCACGGTGGTCGTCGACCCCCGCGAGCAGTCGCCGTGGACGGCGTACGACCAGCCGGGACCGGTGGGCACGATCCTCGAGTACGCCGAGTTCGGACTGAAGGCGATCGGCACGATGCGCGCGGTGCCGCTGCTGCCCTGGGGCACGCTGCTCCGGGTCGGCGACAAGGTCGGCGCCTCGCCCGTCGGCCCGGTCGTCTTCGAGTGCGTCGGCGTGCCCGGCATCCTCGACCAGATCATGGCTGCCGCGCCGATCCGCTCGCGGATCGTCGGCGTCGGTGTCTGCATGGAGCCGGACACGATGCGGACCGTGCTCGCGCTCAACAAGGAGCACGAGATCAGGTTCGTCTTCGCCTACGACCCGCAGGAGTTCGAGCACGCGCTGCACCTCATCGCCTCGGGCAAGGTCGACCCGTCACCGCTGCACACCGGCACCGTGGGGCTCGAGGGGCTTGCGCAGGCGTTCACGGACCTGGGCGACCCCGAGACGCACGCGAAGATCCTGGTGGACCCGTCGGCCTGACCGTCTGGCTGGCCTTCTAGGCTTCACGGATGCGCATCGCGACCTGGAACGTGAACTCCCTCCGCACCCGGATTGACCGGGTCGAGGCCTTCCTGCAGCGGCACGACATCGACGTGCTGGCCATCCAGGAGACGAAGGCGAAGATCGAGCAGATCCCGGAGATGGGACTCCAGATGCTCGGCTACGAGGTGGCGGCGGTCGGCTACGACCAGTGGAACGGCGTCGCGATCATCTCGCGCGTCGGCATCGAGGACGTCACCGTGGGCTTCCCGGGGATGCCGTCGTTCGGTGGCAAGGAGGAAGCGCGCGCACTCGGCGCGACCTGCGGCGGCATACGCATCTGGTCGCTCTACGTGCCGAACGGCCGCAAGCCCGACGACCCGCACTACGCCTACAAGCTCGAGTGGCTGGCCGCGCTGCGCTCCGCCGCGGGCGAGTGGTCCGCCACGCCGACGGCGCTGGTCGGCGACTGGAACATCTGCCCCACCGACGAGGACTGCTTCGACCCGTCCCAGTTCCGCAACTCGACCCACCTGACGCCGGCCGAGCGTGCCGCCTTCTTCGCCTTCGCCGAGGACGGGTGGCTCGAGGTCACGCGGACGCATGCCCCGGAGTACACCTACTTCGACTACTACCGGCAGCGATTCGAGCGCGACCGCGGGCTGAAGATCGACTTCGCCATCTGCTCTCCGTCGCTGGCCTCCCGCGTCACCGGTGCCTTCATCGACCGCGAGGAGCGCGACCCCACGGTCTTCGCCGGCGCGCCCTCCGACCACGCACCCGTCGTCATCGACCTGGCCGACTGACCGCGCGATCGGCGGGGCGGATCGGAGAGTGTCGGTCGCGGGGCTTACCGTGACCTCGTGGCCGCGGCTCCGACGATCTGGGACGAGGGCACCGATCCGGCGCGCCGGGTGGTGCTCCTCGGCGTCGCGCTCATCCTCACAGCGGCCGCGCTCGACCTGGTGATCGGCGAGGATCTCGCATGGATCTTCGACATCGGCTTCGTCCTGCTCGCCCCGGCGCTCGCGCTCCGGGTGCATCCGCGTGACTTCTTCGCGATCAGCATGACCCCGCCACTGCTGATGCTGGGACTGTTCGCCGTCATCGCGTTGCTCGAGCCGGAGGTCATCGCACGCCCCGACGACGGCGTCGTGCAGGGCACCCTCACCGGCCTCGCCCACCACTCATGGGCGCTCTTCATCGGCTACGGCCTCTGCCTCGCCTTCCTGCAGGTGCGCCGCAACCGCATCGAGACCGGGCGGGCCCGGCCACGACGCGCGTCACCGTCGGGGACGGCTCACTCCTCGAAGCGGTCCGGGTCGCCGGCACCGCGGCGTACGACCTCGGGCGTGCCGTCGGAGTAGTCGACGACCGTCGTCGGCACGGCCGGGCACTCGCCCGCCTCGACAACTGCCTCGACGAGGTGGTCGAGCTCCTCCTTGATGTCCCAGCCCATCGCGCGCGGCTCGACCTCGCCGGGCAGGATCAGCGTAGAGGCCATCAGCGGCTCCCCCATCGCCTCGACGAGAGCATGCACGATCGCGTGGTCGGGGATGCGCACGCCGACCGACTTCTTCTTCGGGTGCATGAGGCGCCGCGGGACTTCCTTGGTCGCCTCGAGGATGAAGGTGTAGGGCCCCGGGGTCACGCCCTTGATCGCACGGAAGACGTGGTTGTCGACATGGACGAAGGTGCCGAGCTGGCTGAAGTCCTTGCAGAGCAACGTGAAGTGGTGCTTGTCGTCGAGGTCGCGGATCGCCACGATGCGGTCGCGGCCCGCGTGGTTGTCCAGGCGTGAGACGAGGGCATAGCCCGAGTCCGTGGGGACCGCCAGCAGGCCGTCGGCCTTGAGGATCTCGGCGAGCTGCTCGATCACGCGGGGCTGCGGGTTGTCCGGGTGGACGTCGAGGTAGCGGGCCATCAGCGGACGCTCTGCTCAGCGGCACGCAGGTCGCGGCGCAGCTCGGGCGGCAGCGCGAAGATCAGCGACTCCTCGGCGGTGTGGACCTGGGTGGCGTCAGGGAAGCCACGCTCCTTGAGGTAGCCGATGACGCCCTGGACCAGCTCCTCCGGCACGCTCGCGCCGCTGGTCACGGAGACCGTGGAGACGCCGTCGAGCCAGGCCGCGTCGACCTCGGTCACGTCGTCGACGCGGTGCGCGACCTTGGCACCGGCCTCCAGCGCCACGTCGACCAGGCGGACGGTGTTGGAGGAGTTCGCCGAGCCGACGACGATGACCAGGTCGGTGCCCGGCGAGATCTCCTTGACCGCGAGCTGGCGGTTCTGGGTGGCGTAGCAGATGTCGTCGGACGGCGGGTCGAGCAGCTGCGGGAAACGCTCACGCAGAGCCTTGACGGTGGCCATCGTCTCGTCGACGCTCAGCGTCGTCTGGGAGAGCCAGACGACGCGGGCCGGGTCGCGGACGACGACCTTGTCGACGTCCCACGGACCCTCGACGAGCTGCGTGTGGTCGGGCGCCTCGCCCATCGTGCCCTCGACCTCCTCGTGACCAGCGTGGCCGATCAGCAGGATGTCGAAGTCCTCCTTGGCGAAGCGGACCGCCTCGTGGTGCACCTTGGTGACCAGCGGGCAGGTCGCATCGATCGTCTTCAGGCCGCGGTCGGCAGCAGCGGCGTGCACCGCCGGAGAGACGCCGTGTGCGGAGAAGACGACCGTCGCGCCCGAGGGCACCTCGTCGAGCTCGTTGACGAACACCGCGCCACGCGCCGCGAGGTCACCCACGACGTGCTTGTTGTGCACGATCTCCTTGCGCACGTAGACCGGAGCACCATAGAGGTCGAGCGCCTTCTCCACGGTGATCACCGCACGGTCCACGCCCGCGCAGTAGCCGCGCGGGGCCGCCAGACGGACGGCCTTGTCGGCCTCGTCGGGGGTGAGGACGGGAGGCAGTCCCAGATCAGCGCTCATGGGCCTGAGTCTAGTGGCCGCGCGGTCGTCCGCCTGAGGCTCACCTGTTGCTGAGGCTCAGGCGGACGACCAGCAGGTCACGGCTTGTCGAAGTCAGCACCACGCGGGCCGGTGCGACCCAGCGCGGCGAGCGCCGCCAGGATCACGGCGGCAGCGATCGCGGCTGCGGCGTACGGCGTACGGTCGCTGCCCTGGCCCAGGTAGTAGCCACCGGTGACGGCCAGGCCGAGGGCGAGGACGAGCAGCACGACCGTGAAGGCGAGCAGGCGGCTGCGGAACCAGCCGTGGGTCTGCTGCACGTGGGCGAGGTACGCCGCACGGGTCTCCTCGAGCTCGGTGGCGAGCTGCGAGGCACGCACCTCGGCGTCACGCCGCGCAACGAGCGCGTCCTGGGCGACCTCGGTGTGGTGGAGGACGGTGGCCTCGATCTTGCCGCGCTCGACCGTGCGGTCCTCGAGCGCTGCCTCGGCTGCGGCGCGGGCCTCGGCCGACGCCGCGGCTGCAGCCTCGGCCTCGAGGCGGGCTGCGTGCGCAGCGTCGGTGGCAGTGGACTGCTCCGTCAGCGCACCCTGGACGCGCTCGATCTCGGCCGTGGCGGCCTCGCCCGCAACACGCTGGGCCTCGGCCGCGGCGGCCGCCGCCTCGGCAGCGACCTGGGCCGCCTGCTCGGCGGCCTGACGCGCCTCGAGCGCCTCCTGGGCAGCCTTCTCGGCGGCGGCACGGGCGTCGGCCTGCTGCGCAGCGGCGGACTCGGCAGCCGTGCGGGCCTGGGTCGCGGCCTCGAGGTCACCAGCCAGCGCGGCGACCTTGTCGTGGGCCTCCTGCTGGCTGGCGAGCGCGGCAGCGGCGGCCTCGGCCTTCTCTGCGGCGGCCTTCTCGGCAGCCTCGCGCAGCGACTGGGCGTGCTCGGCCAGCGCAGCCTGGTCGACGGCGGCCTTCTCGGCAGCCTCGCGGTCGGCCACTGCCTTCGTGGCCGTGGCCTGGGCCTCGGCGACCGAGCGGGCGGCGGCGTCGCGAGCCTCCTCGACGGCGCGTGCAGCGTTGGCGGCTGCCTCGGAGGCGGCACGCTCAGCGGCCGTGCGGGCCTTGTGGGACTGCTCGGCGACCGCCTCAGCCGCGCGACGCGCATCGTGCGCGGCGGCTGCGGCCGCCGCCTGCTCGGCGGCACTCGTGTCGGCAGCGGTGCGTGCATCGGCAGCAGTGCGGGTCGCGTCGGCGAGCTCGGTGACGGAGGCACGGGCGGCGGCCTCGGCCTCGGCGGCCGCAGCAGCACGGGCAGCGGCCTCCTTGCCGGCGGCCTCGGCCTCGAGACGGAGGGTCGCCTCGGCCCGCACCTGCTCGGTGACCTCGAGGAGCGCCTGCTCGGCGACGGTCCGTGCCTGGTGCGCCTCGGCGACGAGCCGGGCCTGCTCACGGGCGGCCCCGTCGGCCTCGGCACGGGCCTGCTGGGCCTCGGTGACCGCAGCCTCCGCGGCAAGGCGCGCCTCCGCGAGCTCGGCGGCTGCCGTCTCCGCTGCCGCGCGGGCCTGCTCGGCAGCGGTCACCTGCGCCTGGAGCTCGACGAGGTGGACCTGCATCTCCTCCTCGCTGCGCTGGCGCTCGTGGTGCAGGTCGATCAGGGCACGCTCGGCGGTCGCGCGAGCGGCGTACGCCTCCTCGGCCTTGTGTGCGAGGTCGGTCGCACGGACCTCGGCCTCCTGCCGCGCGAGGATCGCAGCGGCAGCCGACTGCTCCGACGCGATGCGCTCCGCCGACTGCTCCTGCGCGGCACGCTCAGCAGCGAGGCGCAGCTGCTGGGCCCGCTCGGCGGCGGCCGTGGCGGCGAACGCACGGTCGTTTGCTTCCTCGATGGTCAGCTCGATGCCCTTGCGACGGCGCCAGAACGAGCTGCTCGAGTCGTGGGCGTCGACGGGAGGAATGTCGGAAGAGGCCATGTGGAAAGGCTATCGGTCCCCGACCCGGCGTGTCGGCCCAAACACCTAGGGTGACGGCATGGCCCTCGACACGTCTGCGGAGTCCCCCGCGCCCGTCCGGCAGATCGCCCAGGCGATCGCCGGCTGGGTCGACCGGCTGGGCGCCGTGTGGGTCGAGGGCCAGATCGCCCAGGTGAGCCGGCGTCCGGGCCTTGCCACTGTCTTCATGGTGCTGCGCGACCCGATCGCCGACATGTCCGTCCCCGTCACCTGCCCCCGCGTGCTCTTCGACAGCCTCAACCCGCCGCTCGTCGACGGGGCGTCGGTGGTGATCCATGCACGCCCGTCGTACTACGCGCCCCGCGGCACGCTGTCGCTCCAGGCACGCGACATCCGCATGGTCGGGCTCGGCGAGCTGCTCGCCCGGCTCGAGCGCCGCCGGCAGCTGCTCGCCGCCGAAGGCCTGTTCAACCCTGCGCTCAAGCGGGACCTTCCGTTCCTGCCGCGCTGCGTCGGCCTGGTCACCGCCGCCAACTCCGCCGCCGAGCGCGACGTCCTCGACAACGCCCGGCGGCGTTGGCCCGGTGTGCGGTTCGAGGTGGTGCACGCCTCGATGCAGGGCACGCGCTGCGTGCCCGAGGTGGTCGAGGCACTCGCCCGCCTGGAGGCTGAGCCGGAGGTCGACGTCGTCGTGGTGGCGCGCGGAGGCGGCTCGGTCGAGGACCTCCTCCCGTTCAGTGACGAGACCCTGATCCGTGCCGTGCACGCGATGCGCACCCCCGTCGTCTCGGCGATCGGCCACGAGCCCGACCAGCCGCTCCTCGACCTCGTCGCAGACGTGCGCGCCTCGACTCCGACCGACGCAGCGAAGAAGGTCGTCCCCGACATGGCGGAGGAGCTGCATCGCCTCGCGGTGGCCCGCGACCGGCTGCACCGCGCCGTCGACGGACGACTGCGGAGCGAGCAGGGCCGGCTCGACCTGCTCCGCTCCCGACCGGTCCTCGCTGACCCCCACTGCCTGTTCGATGCCCGCCGCACCGAGGTCGAGCAGGTGATCGGACGCGCCCGCCGCGCACTCGGCCACCGGCTGGACCGGGCGGCCGACGAGGTCAGCCACCAGCAGGCGCGGGCCCGGGCCCTCTCGCCCCTGGCCACGCTCGAGCGCGGTTACGCGGTCCTGCAGGACGCGTCAGGCCACGTCGTCACGACCACGACCGGCGTGGCCGCGGGCTCGGAGATCAGCATCCGCGTCAGCGACGGTCGCATCGCCGCCACCGTCGCACCCACCCATGCACCCGACCAGGAAGGGGCCACTCATGCCTGACACGCCCGTCGCCGACCTCACCTACGAGCAGGCCCGCGAAGAGCTCGTCGAGACCGTCCAGCGGCTCGAGACCGGCGGCACCACGCTGGAGGAGTCACTCGCGCTCTGGGAACGCGGCGAGGCACTCGCCGCGCGGTGCCAGGAGTGGCTCGAGGGCGCCCGCAGCCGCCTCGACGAGGTGCTCGCCTCCCGCAAGGACGAGGCCTGAGGCTCAGCGCTGGAGCGGGTCCTGCACCAGCAGAGCCGCGAACCGCCTGATGTCGGCGGCGGGAGCGCCACCGAAGACCAGCAGCGTCTCCCCCGTCCCGAAGGTGCTGTCCGGGGTGGGGTCGTCGCCGCGCTGCAGCCCGAGCGGGGTCGTGTACGCCGTGTCCTCGCCGCGGTCCTTGAAGGTCCACGTCTGCCACTCGGTCGCCACCGCGCTGTCGATCCCGACGGTCTCGCCCGGCCTCACGTCCTCGTAGCCGTAGTCCTCGAGCAGGTCGCGGTCACGGACCGCGGCCTGGCGGAGGCCGACGTACTTGCCCTCGTCGGTGAGCAGGTCGAGCTCCCAGGCGAGGTTGTCGGCGTTGAAGAGCGCACGCGTGGCGATCCAGCCCTTGGGCAGGGCCTCCGGGTAGGCGGGGTGCAGGTCGCCGCCGCTCTGCAGGCCCTGCACGATCTCGGTGTAGTCGACGGCATGCGGCTCGACGACGAGATCGTCGCGGTTCAGCGCACGGAACGCGACGAACGCGAGGATGAGCAGCAGCGTCACGACCATCGCGCCGACCATGCCGGCGGCACTGCGCTCGTAGCGCGCACTTCCCTGAGCCATGGGGACATCCTCGCAAGGAACCGCCCACCGGCGCGCCTCAGGGGTCACCGCACGGTGGCGGCCCCATACAATCGGGCCCATGAACGCCCCCCTGGACCTGAGCGTCAACCCCGAAGCGCCCGATCGCAATCTCGCCCTCGAGCTGGTGCGCGTGACGGAGGCGGCGGCCATGGCCGCGGGCCGCTGGGTGGGCAAGGGCGACAAGAACGGTGCGGACGGTGTCGCGGTCAACGCGATGCGCGTGATGATCTCCGGCGTCTCCATGAACGGCGTGGTCGTGATCGGCGAGGGCGAGAAGGACGACGCCCCGATGCTCTTCAACGGCGAGAAGGTCGGCGACGGCACCGGTCCCGAGGTCGACGTCGCCGTCGACCCGATCGACGGCACCACCCTGTGCGCCAAGGGCATGAACAACTCGATCGCCGTCATGGCGGTCGCACCGCGCGGGGCGATGTACGACCCGTCCGCGGTCTTCTACATGAACAAGCTCGTCACGGGTGCCGAGGCCGCCGACGTCGTCGACATCCGCCTCCCCGTCGCCGAGAACATCCGGCTGATCGCCAAGGCGAAGGGCACCGCCAAGGAGGACGTCACCGTCGTCCTGCTCGACCGCCCGCGCCACGAGCAGATCGCCAAGGAGGTCCGCGAGGCGGGCGCCCGGATCAAGTTCATCTCGGACGGCGACGTCGCCGGCGCGATCATGGCGGCGAAGGCAGACACGGGCATCGACCTGCTGCTCGGCATCGGCGGCACCCCCGAGGGCATCATCACCGCCTGCGCGATGAAGTGCCTCGGCGGCACGATCCAGGGCCAGCTCTGGCCGACCGACGACGCCGAGCGCCAGCGGGCCCTGGACGCCGGCCACAACCTCGACCCCGACTTCGTCCTCCACACCGAGGACCTGGTTGCCGGCGACGACTGCTTCTTCGTGGCGACCGGCATCACCGACGGCGAGCTCATGAAGGGCGTCCGCTACCGCGCCGGTGGCGCGACGACCGACTCGCTGGTCATGCGCGGCCGCTCGGGCACCGTCCGCCGGATCACCTCCGAGCACCGCCTCGGCAAGCTGCGCGCCTACTCGGGCATCGACTTCGGCCACTGAGCCGAGACGAGCGACACGACCCCCATCCCGGCGGATGGGGGTCGTCCGCATTTCCGGTGGTGTTCACTGGGCGGGTGACTGTTGCTGTCTCCGACGAGCTCTTCGCCCCCGCTGGCCCGGACCAGGAGCTCTGCTTCCAGACGTTCGGTAGTCCCGACGACGATCCGCTGCTGCTGGTGATGGGCCTCTCGGGCCCGATGACCTGGTGGCCCGACGAGTTCTGCGCCGAGCTCGCCAAGGCCGGTTTCTTCGTGATCCGCTACGACAACCGCGACGTCGGCCGTTCCTTCCGTGGCACCGGCCGCGTGCAGCGGGGCGACCTGGTCCGTGCGTTCCTCGGCCGGCCGGTGACAGCGCCGTACTCGATCTCGGAGATGGCCGACGACGGCATCGCCGTGCTCGACCACCTGGGGATCGGGTCCGCGAACATCTGCGGCATGTCGATGGGCGGCATGATCGTGCAGACGATGGCCATCGCGCATCCCGACCGGGTGCGCTCGGTGACGTCGGTGATGTCCACGACCGGCAGCCGCCGCGTCGGCTGGCAGTCGCCCAGCCTGCTTCCCCGGCTCCTCAAGTCACCCGGCCGCGGCCGGGAGGCGTACGCCGCCGCCACCGCGACCTTCTGGAGCTTCATCGGCTCACCGGGCTACCCCACCCCGCGCGAGGAGGTGCACGCGCGCGCCCTGGCGACGTACGACCGCGGCATCAGCGCCTCGGGCGTGCTGCGGCAGATGATGGCGATCCTGACGCAGCCGGACCGGACCGCAGCGCTCGCGGACCTGCCGATGCCCGTGACCGTGATCCACGGCCGCGCGGACAAGATGGTGCACGTGTCGGGCGGCCGCGCGACGGCGAAGGCGAGCGGTGCCGAGCTGTTGCTGATCGACGGCATGGGGCACGACCTGCCCCGTGACCTGTGGCCGATGTACGTCAAGACGCTGCGCGCCACCGCCGACCGCGCCACGTAGCCGCGACACGGCGCGTCCTTGCGCGCACACGACGCCGAGAGGGCGCAGATGGCGCCATCTGCGCCCTCTCGCCGCACCACCTGCGCCCTCTCGCGGGTCAGGCGGTGGGCTCCACGTAGACGGACTTGCCGAGCTCGACGAACTCCTGGCTCTTCGCCCTCATGCCCGCAGCGCCCTCAGCGGTCACGCCGCCCGCGGCGAGTCCGGCATCGTCCAGGACACCCGCCTCCAGCAGTGCCTGGTCTGCCGGCGAGAGGTCGGCGCCGAAGCGGTCGCGGACGTCCTGAGAGATCCGCATCGAGCAGAACTTCGGGCCGCACATCGAGCAGAAGTGCGCCGTCTTGGCGTTGTCGGCCGGCAGCGTCTCGTCGTGGAACGCCTCCGCGGTGTGCGGGTCGAGCGAGAGCGCGAACTGGTCCTTCCAGCGGAACTCGAAGCGCGCCTTCGACAGCGCGTCGTCCCAGTCGCGGGCGTTGCGGTGGCCCTTGGCCACGTCGGCGGAGTGCGCAGCCAGCTTGTAGGTGATGACTCCGGTCTTCACGTCGTCGCGGTTCGGCAGCCCGAGGTGCTCCTTCGGCGTGACGTAGCAGAGCATCGCCGTGCCGTGCCAGGCGATGTGCGCCGCGCCGATCGCCGAGGTGATGTGGTCGTAGCCGGGCGCGATGTCGGTCGCCAGCGGGCCGAGCGTGTAGAACGGCGCCTCGTGGCACCAGTCCTGCTGGAGGTCGACGTTCTCCTTGACCAGGTTGAGCGGGACGTGGCCGGGGCCCTCGACCATCACCTGTACGTCGTACTCCCAGGCGCGCCTGGTCAGCTCACCGAGGGTCTTGAGCTCGCCGAGCTGGGCGGCGTCGTTGGCGTCGGCGGTCGCACCGGGGCGGAGGCCGTCGCCGAGCGAGAACGCCACGTCGTACTGCTGGAAGATCTCGCAGAGCTCGTCGAAGTGGGTGTAGAGGAAGTTCTCCTGGTGGTGCGCGAGGCACCAGCCGGCCATGATCGAGCCGCCGCGCGAGACGATGCCGGTGACCCGGTTGGCGGTCAGCGGCACGTAGCGCAGCAGGACGCCGGCGTGGATCGTCATGTAGTCGACGCCCTGCTCGCACTGCTCGATCACCGTGTCGCGGAAGATCTCCCAATTCAGCCTGTCGGCCTCGCCGTTGACCTTCTCGAGCGCCTGGTAGATCGGGACGGTGCCGATCGGGACGGGCGAGTTGCGGATGATCCACTCGCGGGTGGTGTGGATGTCGTCGCCGGTCGAGAGGTCCATCAGGGTGTCGGTGCCCCAGGTGATCGCCCAGGTCAGCTTGTCGACCTCCTCGGCGATCGACGAGGTGACCGCGGAGTTGCCGATGTTGGCGTTGATCTTCACCAGGAAGTTCTTGCCGATGATCATCGGCTCCGACTCCGGGTGGTTGATGTTGTTGGGGATGATCGCGCGACCGCTGGCGACCTCCTCGCGGACGAACTCGGGCGTGCAGCCCTCGCGGAGCGCGACGTACTCCATCTCGGGGGTGACCAGGCCCTGGCGGGCGTAGTGCATCTGGGAGACGTTCCTGCCCGCGAGGGCACGGCGCGGCTTGTAGGCACGGCCCTGCCACTGGTCACGGTGTACGCCGGAGCGCAGCGCGGTGCGTCCGTTGTCGAGCAGCTGGACCTCGCGGCCGTCGTACTCCTCGGTGTCCTGGCGGCCCTCGATCCATGCCTGGCGCAGCAGTGGCAGCCCGACCTCGGGCTGCGAGCCCGGACCCTCGGTCGCGTAGCGGTCGAAGGTGTCACCGTTGGTCAGCGTGACGCGGGTGAAGGGGACCTTCAGGTCCCCCTTCAGGACGCGGCTGTGCTGCGGGTGCACCGGCCGGTGGAACGGGCTGGTCTCGACGGTCTCGGCGAGCTGGTGCTCGAGCATCTCGGTCATGCGGACATCTCCTTGGTGGTGCGGGGCTGGATGTGGGCGACAGGACCGCGGCCGCGGCCGAGCGTCCAGGTGCTGCTGGTGGTCAGCTGGTCGGTGACGAACCGACGGGCGCGTGAGGCGGCCTCGACGAGGTCGACACCGAGGGCGAGGTGGGCGGCGAGCGCCGACGCGTACGTGCACCCGGTGCCGTGGTCGTTGTCGGTGTCGATGACGGGGCCGTCGAGGGTGAAACCCTCCCCGTCGTGCTCGTACGCCGTGTCCACGCCGCCCGAACCCGTCACGATCGTGGTGTGGTGGCGAGGACGGCCGAGGGCTTCGTCCTCGGCTGCGTTGGGCGTCACGACGGTGGCGACGGGCAGGAGGTGATCGCGGTACGCGGCGATGACCGCCTCGTCCGCGAGGGTCGCGCCGGTGCTGGCGCGCAGCACGGGGTCGACGACGAGGATCCGGTCGGCACACCGTTCCGCGACCAGCTGCACGACCTCGGGTGATCCGAGCATGCCGGTCTTGACCACGACCGGGTCGAGGTCGTCGAGGACGGCGCGGAGCTGGGCGTCGACGACCTCGAGCGGCACCTGGTGGACCGCATGCACGCCGAGCGTGTCCTGCGCCGTCACGGCGGCGACGACCATCGCACCGTGGACGCCGAGCGCGCTGAACGTCGCGAGGTCCGCCGCCAGCCCGGCGCCACCCGAGGGGTCGGTGCCCGCGATCGCGAGGACGACGGGAGGCGTCACCACGGCGCCTCCTCCACGATCTCGAGCAGCTCGCGGACCACCGCGCCGGGGTTGGGCGCCCGCATCACGCAGCCCATGACCGCGAGGCCGTCGGCACCGGCAGCGATGGCGTCGACCGCGTTGGCAGGCGTGATGCCTCCGAGTGCGAGGACGGGGATGCCCGCCCCAGCGGCGCGGGCGAGCTCCCCGGACGCGAGCGCCGGGCCGTAGCCCGGCTTCGACTCCGTGGGCGCGAACGGCGAAAGCGTCGCCCACGAGGCGCCGGCAGCGGCCGCGACGTGCACAGCCTCGGCGTCGTGGCAGGACCGCCCCCAGGCCACGGGGACGTCGGTCGGCACGGCCTGGTCGGACGCGAGGTGGACACCCGACGCACCGAAGAGGGGTTCGTGTGCCGAGATGACGGTCGCGCCGAGCTCGCCGAGTGCCGCGACGAGGGCAGACCGGCCGAGCTCCGACTCATCCAGCTCCCGCACGATCACGTGGGTCAGTCCCGCATCGAGGCACTCGGCGACGGTGCCCACGAGGGCGCGACCCGTGGGCAGCTGCGTGCGGTCGGTGAGCAGCACCAGCCGGGGGAACGGCGTCACGAGACCATCCCCGTGACGGGCGAGGAGGCCCGGGCGACCGCCCGCCGCGGGATCCGTCCCGCGGTCCTGGCCGCGTGACCGGCAGCCACGCCGAGCGCCAGCGCCCGTGCCATCGCGACCGGGGCGTCGGCGCGGGTGATCGCGGTCGCCGCCAGCACCGCGGAGCATCCGAGCTCCATGGCGAGGGCAGCGTCGGACGCGGTGCCGACCCCGGCGTCGAGCACCACCGGCACGGAGGCACCCGCCACGATCGCTTCGATCGCATGCGGGTTGAGGATCCCGAGGCCAGACCCGATCGGCGACCCGAGAGGCATGACCGCGACGCACCCCGCGTCCTCGAGCCGCCGCGCCAGCACCGGGTCATCGGTGGTGTACGGAAGTACCTTGAAGCCCCGACGCACCAGCAGCTCCGCGGCATCGAGGAGCTCGATCGCATCCGGCATCAACGACACCTCGTCGCCGATCACCTCGAGCTTGACCCAGTCGGTCTCCAGCGCCTCACGCGCCAGCTCGGCGGTGAGCACCGCTTCGCGTGCGGTGCGGCACCCGGCGGTGTTGGGCAGCAGCTTCGCGCCGTGGCGCAGCAGCGTGCCGATCGTGCCGCCGTCCGAGGTGGCACCGGCGCGGCGCATCGAGACGGTGACCAGGCCCGGTCGCGCAGCGTCGAGGACCGGCTCGAGCAGGGCGGGTCGCGGCAGGCCGCCGGTCCCGAGGAAGAGTCGCGAGGCGAGCGCCTCGCCCGCGATCACCAGGTCGCTCATCCGCCCTGCACCGCCGTCACGATCTCGATCCGGTCACCGGTCGCCAGGGCGACGGATGCATGCTCTGCACGCGGTACGACGACGCCGTTGCGCGCCACGGCGCTGCCACGGGTCTCTCCGGCGAGCACGTCGGCAACCAGGTCCGCGACGGTCAGCGGGCCGTCGTACGTGCGGACTTCGCCGTTGACGGTCAGCTCCATGCCGGGCTCCTTTCCAGGACGAAACGACGGGGGTCGAGCGCGGGGTCGACCACACCGGACTCGAGGTGGTCGGCCACCAGTCGGGCAGTCAGGGGTGCGAGCAGAACGCCGTGGCGGTAGTGCCCGGCGGCCAGTACGACGCCGTCGATCCCCGACGGGCCGACCAGGGGGAGGTTGTCGCTGGTGCCCGGCCGGTCGCGTGCGATCGCCTCGACGAACTCGGCACGGTCGATCCCGGGCAGCAGCTGCCGCGCGGCCTCGAGCAGGCGGAACACGCCCTCGACGGTCACCGTCGCCGCACTGTCGAGCTCCTCGGAGGTGGCGCCGATGACGACCTCGTCCGAGCCTGCCCGCGGCACGACATACACGGGCTCGCCACGCACGAGTCCCCGCACGACATGGACGGGCGGCTCGGACATCCGGACCCGGATGATCTCGCCACGCACGGGGCGCACCAGGCCCGCGAACGGAGCGGGCAGCCGTGCGCCCGTCGCCACCACCGTCACGTCGTACGCCGGGTCGGCGAGCGCCTCGACCGGCACGGCGGAGGCGACGACCTGGACCCGCGCCAGCAACGCCTCGACGACGGCCCGGGGGTCGACGCTGTGCTGGTCGGGGAGGAACGCTCCGCCCGCCACACGGCCCAGCCCGGGCTCGAGCGCTGCGAGCTCACGGCGCGTGAGCGACTCGCCCGTGATGCCGACGCGGGTCAGCAGTTCCAGCTGGCGGTCGATTTCCTGGAGGTCGCCAGCGTCGACGCCTGCCAGCAGCGTCCCGGTCGTGTGCAGCTGGACGCCGAGCGAGGCCGCGAATGCCGGCCACCGTGCGGCCGATGCGCGGCCGAGCCGGAAGAGCTCCTGCTCGCCGTGCCACAGCTCGCCGGCCGGGCAGAGCATCCCTGCGGCGGCGTACGAAGCGCCACGGCCGGGGGTCGGGTCGAGGACCGTCACGTGGTGGCCGCGACGGAGCAGCTCGTCGGCGACGGCGAGCCCGATGATGCCGGCTCCGAGCACCCGCACGCGCATCAGCCGGACACCCCTGACCGCACTGCGGCGACGAGCTCGCGCGCCGCGTCGACCGGCGAGGGCGCACGCCAGATGCCGCCGATCACCGCCACCCCGTGCACTCCCTGCGCCACCACCTCAGCCACGTTGTCGGGGCCGATGCCCCCGATCGCGAGCACCGGCGCTCCCCCGGCCCCCACCACGGCTCCCAGCGCCTCCACACCGAGTGGGTCGGGCAACCCGTCCTTCGAGGTCGTGGCGAAGACCGGCCCCACCCCGACGTACGACGCACCCGCGGCCGTCGCCGCAGCGACGTCTGCCGCCGTACGGCAGGTGGCCCCGACGACGAAGCGCTCGGGGAGGAAGCCACGCACTCGGGCCCGCTCTGCCATCGCGCAGACCTCGGCGACCGGCATGTCCGAGGCCCCCACGTGGACGCCGTCGGCACCGGTGATCACGGCGACATCGATCCGGTCGTTGACGATCACCTTCGCCGCCGGGACGAGGTTCATCACATGGTTGGTGAAGGCGATCAGGCGGTCACGGTCCAGGGACTTGTCGCGCACCTGGAACGAGTCGACGCCCGCCATCGCGAGGGCAGGCAGCAGCGCGAGGTTGTCGTCGGACGACACCAGACACATCAGTCGTGGCACCACGAGTGGCGCTCCTTCACGTCCCTATCGCCGGTATGACCCGGATCAGGTTCAACGGTCGGAGCGGCGACAGCTCCCTCTCAGCCTCCTGCCGGAGACTCCCGTGTGTTCGGAGACGACGTTAGCGCATGGCTGTCGGTGGCGTGTGACACGGTTGCGTCATGAGCGGCACACCCGGCGGCACCCCTGAGCGGCCCGCGCTGTTCTTCAGTGGCCCGTCGGAGTTCCGCGACTGGCTCGCCGCGCACCACGACAGCGCGCCCGACCTCTGGATGGGGCTGCGCAAGAAGCACGTCACCGACCGCGGCCTGATCTGGGAGGACGCGGTCGTGGAGGCGCTGTGCTGGGGCTGGATCGACTCGAAGGTCGAGCGCATCGACGAGGACGCGGTCCGTCAGCGCTGGACGCCGCGCCGGCCGGGCAGCTCCTGGTCCCGGATCAACATCGAGACCGTCGAGCGACTGACCGCCGAGGGCCGCATGCAGCCCTCGGGCCTGGCGGTCTTCCACGCCCGCAAGCTCGAGGCGTCCGGCTACACGCACGAGGCGCCGGCCGACGTCACCCTCCCCGAGGCATACGCCGCGCTGATGGCGACCGACCCGAAGGCGACCGCCTTCTGGGAGGTCGCGACGCCGTCCTACCGCAAGATCTGCATCGTCTGGGTGACCGGCGCCAAGCAGCAGGCCACCAACGACCGTCGCATGGCCCAGCTCCTCGAGGACCACGCGGCGGGCCGGATGATCCCGAGCCAGCGTTACGGCGAGACGCCGAAATGGGTCACGCGCGCCGCCGAGGCGGCACGGCAGGCCTAGGCGGTCCGGTCCGAGGCTGTCTGCAGCTGCCGGCGTACGGCGTTCGCAGCGGCGCGTCCCGCTCGGGTCGCGCCGATCGTGCTCGCGGAGGGGCCGTACCCGACCAGCTGCACGCGCGGGTCGCGCGCCGCCGTGACCGCGGTCTGCACGTCCTGGCCGACGGAGAGCAGCTGGATGCCACCCTGCGGGCTCCGCAGCTGCAGCGGGGCCAGGTGGTCGACGGCAGGCCGGAAGCCGGTCGCCCAGAGGATCACGTCGACGGGCTCGAACGAGCCGTCAGCCCAGCGCACGCCGTCCGGTTCGATCCGGCTGAACATGGGCCGGCGGGCGGCGTAGGCACCGAGGGCCTCGGCCTCGCGCTCCTGTGCGCGCAGCGCCAGACCGGTCACGCTGACAACCGATGCCGGCGGCAGGCCACGCGCGACCCGCTGCTGCACCATGGTCACCGCGTCGCGGCCCACCGACTCGTCGAAGCCGTCGCGCCAGACCGGTTGCCTGCGGGTCACCCAGAGGGTGTCGGTGATCGGCGCCAGCTCACCCAGGAACTGCACGGCGGACGCGCCTCCGCCGACGATCAGGACCCGCTTGCCGCGGAAGTGCTCGCGGCCCGGGTAGTCCACGGTGTGGAGCTGCTCGCCCGTGAACGACTCGCGCCCGGGGTAGTACGGCAGGAAGGGCCGGGTCCAGGTGCCCGTCGCGTTGATCAGCGTGCGGGCGTGCCAGGTGCGGGCGCCGGCATGGACGACGAGCAGGTCACCCGCGGTGGTGACGCTGTCCACGGTGACGGGCCGGACCACAGGCAGGTGGTGCAGCTCCTCGTACCGGGCGAACCACGCCGGCACCACGACGTTGGCGCGGTCAGCGGAACCGCCGGGCGCCGGCGCGTCCGGGAGGTCGGCGACGCGGTGGACGTCGTTCATGCTGAGCGAGTCCCACCGGTGCTGCCAGGCACCGCCCGCCCGGTCGTCGGCGTCGAGGACGACGTGGTCGATGCCGAGCCGCGTGAGGTGGTACGACGCCGACAGCCCGGCCTGGCCGGCGCCGATGACGACTGCCCCGTAGATGTGCATGACGCGTCAACAACCCGTGCGAGCGGGAGATTCCGCCACGAAGGGCAACGGACTCACGCACGCACAGTCCGGGAGGCGGCGTACATTTCTCGATCGTGGCTACTGGACCTGAATTCCGCTATTCCGACCTCCTCCCGCTCGGCAAGGACGAGACGCCGTACCGGCTGATCACGACCGAGGGCGTGGAGTCCTTCGAGGTGGAGGGACAGAAGTTCCTCAAGGTCGCGCCCGAGGCGATCCAGCAGCTGACCGAGGCGGCGATGCACGACATCAGCCACTACCTCCGGCCCGCGCACCTGGCGCAGCTGCGGAAGATCATCGACGACCCCGAGGCGTCGGGCAACGACCGCTTCGTGGCGCTCGACCTGCTCAAGAACGTCAACATCTCCGCCGGCGGCGTGCTGCCGATGTGCCAGGACACCGGTACCGCGATCGTCATGGGCAAGAAGTCCGAGGGCGTCCTCACCGGCGTCGAGGACGGCGAGTGGGTCTCCAAGGGTGTCTACGACGCCTACACGAAGCTCAACCTGCGCTACTCGCAGCTCGCGCCGCTGACGACGTACGAGGAGAAGAACACCGGCACCAACCTGCCGGCCCAGATCGAGATCTACTCGACGCAGCAGGGACCGAAGGGCCCGGAGTACAAGTTCCTCTTCATGGCCAAGGGCGGCGGCTCGGCCAACAAGTCCTTCCTCTACCAGGAGACGAAGGCGGTGCTGAACCCCAAGCGCCTGCTGGAGTTCCTCGACGAGAAGATCAAGTCGCTCGGCACGGCCGCCTGCCCGCCGTACCACCTGGCCGTCGTCATCGGCGGTACGTCGG
>UEXP01000099.1_pt1 | contig 26605 bp, 26 predicted proteins | sample 4301171 | NCBI WGS metagenome assembly UEXP01 (sample SAMEA4773182, study PRJEB27434) | metagenome | biome: 2259; feature: agricultural soil; material: soil | place: USA | collected 2014-09 | depth 0.25 m
TTGGGCCCATGCGGTCCGCCCACACCGTCGCGCAGATCCGTGCCGCGGAGGCTGCCAGCCCTGAGCTGGCCAGCGGTGCCCTGATGCAGCGTGCGGCGCACGGGCTGGCTCACGCCGTCCTCCACCTGCTCGGAGGTGGTTACGGACGGCGGGCGCTGCTGCTCGTCGGGTCCGGTGACAACGGTGCCGACGCGCTCTACGCCGGTCGCCAGCTCGCCCGTCGGGGCGCCCTCGTGGACGCGGTCCTGCTCGGGGACCGCGTGCACGATGCGGCGCTGGCGGCGTTCCGGCAGGCAGGCGGGCGAGTGCTTCCAGGACCGCCTGTGTACGTGAGTCCATCTGGCCTCAGGCGTACTGCACGTCCGGACGTGGTGGTCGACGGCGTCGTGGGCATCGGTGGACGTCCGGGACTGCGCGACCACGCAGCTGCGGTGGTGGCCGCGCTTCCAGTAGGCGTCCCCGTGGTGGCGGTGGACCTGCCGAGCGGCCTCGAGGCGGACACGGGCCGGGTCGAGGCGCGCCACGTGACCGCTGACCTGACGGTGACCTTCGGGTCGCTCAAGCCGGTCCATCTGGTCGATCCCGCCGCGTCGGCGTGCGGCGTGGTCCGGCTGGTCGACATCGGGCTCGACCTCCCTCCTGCGGCCATGGAGGCGCTCGAGTCCGCCGATGTCGCGGCCCTGCTGCCTGTCCCCGGCGGCGCAGCGCACAAGTACACCCGCGGGGTCGTCGGGGTCCGTGCCGGGTCGACGACCTATCCGGGTGCCGCGCACCTCAGCGTCGGGGGAGCGGTCTCCGGCCTCGCGGGCATGGTCCGGTTCCGCCCGGTGGACGACGACGAAGACGTGGTGCGTGCCGTCGTCGCCGAGTTCCCCGAAGTCGTCGCAACCACCGGCGAGGGCGGGCGGGTCCAGGCATGGGTCGTCGGTTCGGGTGGCGGAGAGGGTGCAGATGCCGCGCTCGCGCAGGCGCTCGCGAGCGGCGTACCACTGGTGGTGGATGCCGATGCGCTGTCCGCGGTGCGCGACCCGCTCGGAGTCCCGGCCGTGCTCACCCCGCACGCCGGTGAGCTGGCCGCCATGCTCGGTCGGTCGCGCGAGGAGGTCGAGGCGGACTCGCTCGCGCACGCCCGCGAAGCGGCTGCGCGCTTCGATGCGGTCGTGGTCCTGAAGGGGCGCCGCACGCTGGTCGCGGAGCCCGGTGGGCAGGTGCGGGTCAACACCACGGGTACGCCGTGGCTCGCGACGGCCGGTGCCGGGGACGTCCTGGCCGGCCTGACCGGCGCCCTGCTGGCCGCCGGGCTGCCGGCTTTCGATGCCGCCTCCGTGGCGTGCTGGCTCCACGGGGAGGCGTCCTTGCTCGCCTCGGCGGGCGGGCCGGTCCGCGCGTCCGACGTGGCGCGCCGGATCCCGGACGCCGTGCGCAGCGTGCTGGACGAGCGCTGAGACCGTGCTCCTGACAGAATCTCTCCTGTGAACACGCCCAACGCCGAGCTCGTCATCGACGTCGCGGCGATCCGGCACAACGTCCGTCGCCTGCGGGAGCTGGTCGGGCCCGACGTGGCGATGATGACGGTGGTCAAGGGCGACGGATACGGCCATGGCATGTCCGCGGCAGCCCGGGCGGCACGCGAGGCGGGAGCCGACTGGCTCGGCGTGGCGACGCTGCAGGAGGCGCTGACGCTGCGCGCCCACGGTGATGACGGGCCGCTGCTGTGCTGGCTCGGCGTGCCCGGCCAGGACTACGTCCCGGTGCTGCAGGCGGGCGTGGACGTCACGGCCTACTCGGTCGCCGAGCTCGACGAGATCCGCGCGGCGGCCCGCGAGGCCGGCGTGGTGGCCTCCGTGCACCTCAAGGTCGACACCGGGCTGTCGCGTGGCGGTGCCACCGCAGCCGACTGGCCCGGCCTGGTCGCTGCAGCGCGGGAGGCGGAGCAGGCAGGCGAGGTCCTCGTCGTCGGTGTCTGGTCGCACCTGGTGGCCTCCGACCAGCCCTCGCACCCGGCCAACGACGCGCAGGAAGCGGCGTTCCGCGACGCGGTCGCGGTCGCTGAAGCAGCGGGTCTCCGCCCCCGGCTGCGGCACCTGGCGAACAGCGCCGCCGCGGTGCTGCGGCCGTCGATGCGGTTCGACATGGTGCGCTGCGGGATCGCGTCGTACGGCCTGGACCCGGCGCCGGGCCAGACCCCTCCGGACCTCGGGCTGGTGCCCGCGATGACTGCTCGTGCCCGGCTCGCGATGGTCAAGCCGATCGATGCCGGTGCCGGCGTCTCCTACGGCCACCTCTGGAAGGCGGCCGCACCGACCATGGTCGGGCTCGTCCCTGCCGGGTACGCCGACGGTGTGCCGCGGCATGGCTCCGACGTGCTCGAGGTCTCCGTGGACGGGGTGCGGTGCCCGCTCCGGGGTCGGGTCTGCATGGACCAGGTCGTGATCGACCTCGGACCGGACACGGATGCGGTCGCAGGTGACGAGGTGATCCTCTTCGGCACCGGGAACCACGGGGAACCGACCGCGACCGAGTGGGCAGAGGCCTGCGGGACGATCAACTACGAGATCGTGACCCGGATCGGGGGACGGTTCGACCGGGTGACCATCGACAGCGAGGCTGACGAACGATGAGCTGGAAGACACGGGCCTGGGCCGCTGCCGGGGCGGCCGGCGTCGCCGCGGCAGGTACTGGTGTCGCCGTGGCGCGCCACCGCCACATCGTGGCGAACCGCAGCGCGGCCGAGGGCCAGCGGCTGGGTTCGCTGCGCTCCGAGCCCCATCCCGTCGTGGCGTCGGACGGCGTCGTGCTCCACGTCGAGATCGACGAGCTGGCCGCCTCCCAGGCAGCTCCGCGCCACCGCCGCCGGGGGCGCAAGGGCGGCGCGGGTGACGACCTCACCGTCATCTTCGTGCACGGCTTCACGCTGAACCTCGACTCGTGGCACTTCCAGCGGGCGGGCTACCGGGGTCAGGTGCGCGCGGTCTACTACGACCAGCGCTCGCACGGGCGGTCGGGGCGCGCCGCCCGTGAGAACTCCACCATCGAGCACTGTGCCGAGGACCTGCTCACGGTGATGGACGAGGTCGCCCCCACGGGGCGCGTGGTCCTGGTGGGCCATTCGATGGGTGGCATGACGATCGTGGCCCTCGCGGAGTCGCACCCCGAGCTCTTCGGCACACGGATCGCAGGCGTCGGCCTGGTCGCCACCACGGCGGGCGGCCTCAGCCCCCTGCACATGATCGTGCCGGTGATCCCGGAAGGCTTCGGCGGAGAGGTCGCCACGCGCGTCATGGCGGGCCTGGCGCGCGGCTCCCGCGTCATCGAGCACATGCGCAAGCTCTCCTCCTCGATCGCGCTCGTGGTGACTGACATGTTCGCCTTCGGCGACGAGGTCCCGGCCGAGTACGTCGAGTTCGTCGACTCCATGATCTCTGCGACGCCGTTCGACGTGCTGTCGGAGTTCTTCCCGAACTTCGAGGCGCTCGACAAGTTCGCTGCACTCGAGGCCTTCAGCCGCGTGCCGACCGCGATCATCTGCGGCACCGCCGACAAGCTGACTGCCGTCGGTCACAGCCGCAAGATGCACCAGCTGATCCCCGGTTCGATCCTCACCGAGTGCGTGGGTGCGGGGCACTTCGTGATCATCGAGCGGCACGAGCGGGTCAACGCCGCCTTGGACACCCTGATCGCGGGTGCGATCGACCCCGCTCGGTGGCCCGCTGCCGCCGAGGTGACCGAGCCGGCCGCGGCCGACGAGCCCGGCGGCACCGTGTCGGCGGAGGCGGAGTGAGCGTCACCGTCAGGCCGATCGGCCCTGAGGGCGCCGACGCCCTGTACGCCGTCGTGCGCGCCGCCTTCGAAGGCCGCCCACCGCTCGATCCGCCTGCCGACGCGCTGGCCGAGACGCCGACGTCGCTCGCGGCCGCGCTCGCCGGACCGGCCGGGGGCCTGCTGGCGGAGGTCGACGGCGAGGTCGTCGGGGGGCTCGTGCTCGATCCTGTCGAGGGACCGCAGGGCGGGCTGCTGGCGTTGCGCCGGTTCGGGGTCGTGCCGGCCGCGCGGCACCACGGTGTGGCGCACGTGCTGATCGCCGAGGCTGGTCAGGTCGCCCGTCGTCTGGGCCTGGGCGGCCTGACGATCCTGGCGCGGCAGGAGCTCGAGGCGACGATCGGCTTCTGGTCGAGCAACCACTTCACCGAGGTCGCGCGCCACGCGCCGTACGTCGAGATGGTGCGGCCGCTCCCGTCCGCCGCGGTCGCTGCCGACCGCCAGGCCATGCAGGCGCTCGCAGGTGAGGTGGCTGCGGTCCTGGAGGCCGGCGACCTGCTCGTCCTGAGCGGCGAGCTGGGAGCCGGCAAGACGACCTTCACGCAGGGGCTGGGTGAAGGCCTCGGCGTGCGCGGCGGCATCACGTCGCCGACGTTCGTGATCGCGCGCGTGCATCCCTCGCTGGGCGAGGGCCCGGCGTTGGTCCATGTGGACGCCTACCGGCTGGGTGGGCTCGAGGAGCTCGACGACCTCGACCTCGACACCTCGCTCGACGAGGCCGTCACGGTCGTCGAGTGGGGTGAGGGGGTTGCCGAGGGGCTGGCTGACGATCGCCTGCACATCCGTATCGTGCGCGCCACCGGCGCCACTGGACCTGTGGGCGAGGACGACGACCCGCGCCGCGTCGAGTTCACGCCGGTCGGCGCACGCTGGCTCGGGGTAGCGCTGCCAGGCGGATAGCCTTGCCCTGTGCTGCTCGCTTTCGACACTGCCACGGCGCAGGTCTCCGTCGCGCTCCATGACGGTGCTTCCGTCGTCGCAGAACGCGTGTCTGACCAGGCGATGAAGCACGGCGAGCATCTCGCCCCGCTGATCAGCTCCGTGCTCGCCGAGGCCGGGGCGACCATGCAGGACCTGACCGCCGTCGGCGTCGGGGTCGGGCCTGGTCCGTTCACGGGGCTCCGCGTGGGGCTGGTCACCGCACGCACCCTCGGCCTGGCGCTCGACATCCCCGTGCACGGCGTCTGCAGCCTCGACGTCCTCGCCGCGGAGGCGGTCGAGACCGGGGCGGTGGTCGGCGACTTCGTGGTGGCGACGGATGCGCGCCGCAAGGAGGTCTACGTCGCGGCTTACGACTCCACCGGCACGCGCACGTCCGGTCCCGAGGTGCTCCGCCCGGAAGCTGCGGCCTCGACGCGACCCGCGGTGGGTGAGGGTGCGCTCCTCTACCCGGGCGCCTTCCCGCACCCGGTCGGCCCGGTGCGGCCGAGCGCCGGCTGGCTTGCGAGGCTGGTGATCGCGGGCGCGGTCCCGCTGCTCGAGCCCGAGCCGCTCTACCTCCGCCGTCCGGACGCCGTGGCCGCGGTGCCGCAGCAGAAGAAGGTGCAGTGACCGGTCCGGCCGCGCCCGGTCCGGTTGAGGGCCGTCCGGCCGGGCTCAGGGTGGCCGGGGTCGGTGACGCTGCCCCCATCGCCCGGCTGGAGCGGGAGCTCTTCGCCGACGAGGCATGGTCCGAGGCCCAGGTGGTGGAGGAGCTCACCGGCTACGGGCGCCGGGGGTGGGTGGTCGACTCCTGTGTACGTGAGTCCAATCGGACTCACGTACACAGCGCTCCGGCGGGTGAGGGTGACCTGGCGTCGGCAACGCACCCACTGGAGGGCTACGTGATCATGCGGACCGTCGGCGATGTCGCCGACCTGCAACGGATCGGCGTCAGCACGTCGGCCCAGCGCCATGGTCACGCGTCAGCACTGCTGGCTGCGGGCGTTGCCGGCGTGCGTGCCGACGGAGCGGAGCGGATCCTGCTCGAGGTCGCCGAGGACAACACCGCAGCGCGCGCGTTCTACGCCCGCACGGGTTTCGTCGAGATCGACCGGCGCCGGAACTACTACCGCCAGCGTGTCGATGCCCTGGTCCTCGCCCTCGAGCTCGGTGCAACTGGCTCTGCAGGTCCGGCAGAATGACCCGCGTGAGCCAGTCCAGCGAGCCCTTGGTCCTCGGCATCGAGACGTCCTGCGACGAGACCGGCGTGGGCATCGTCCGCGGGCACACGCTGCTGGCTGATGCAGTGGCGAGCTCGGTGGACGAGCACGCGCGGTTCGGTGGTGTCGTACCCGAGGTCGCGTCGCGTGCACACCTCGAGGCGATGGTGCCCACGATCCAGCGCGCCTGCGAGACCGCGGGCGTCGCTCTCCGTGACGTCGATGCGATCGCGGTGACCTCGGGTCCGGGCCTGGCCGGCGCCCTTCTGGTCGGTGTCGCTGCTGCCAAGTCGCTTGCGGTCGCGCTCGACAAGCCGTTGTACGGCGTGAACCACCTCGCCTCGCACGTCGCCGTCGACCAGCTCGAGCACGGTGCGCTGCCGGAGCGGTGCCTGGCGATGCTGGTCTCCGGTGGCCACTCGAGCCTGCTCCTGGTCGACGACATCACGCTCGGCGTCACCCCGCTCGGCGCGACGATCGACGATGCTGCGGGGGAGGCGTTCGACAAGGTCGCACGGGTGCTGGGCCTGCCGTTCCCCGGCGGTCCGCACATCGACCGTGTGGCGCGTGACGGCCAGATCACCATCGACTTCCCGCGGGGCCTGAGCACCCGCAAGGACCTCGAACGCCACCGCTTCGACTTCTCGTTCTCGGGTCTCAAGACCGCCGTCGCGCGGTGGGTCGAGGCGCGCGAGGCATCGGGGGAACCGGTGCCGGTGGCCGACGTCGCGGCGAGCTTCCAGGAGGCGGTCTGCGACGTGCTGACCCGCAAGGCGATGGACGCCGCCGTCGAGCACGGCATCGACACGATCATGATCGGTGGCGGCGTCGCCGCGAACTCGCGGCTGCGTGCCCTCGCCCAGGCCCGTGCCGAAGCGCGTGGCATCACCATCCGGGTGCCGCGGCCGGGCCTGTGCACCGACAACGGCGCGATGGTGGCGGCGCTCGGTTCCGAGCTCGTCCGACGCGGCCGGACCCCGTCGGCTCTCGACCTGCCGGCCGACTCGAGCCTGCCGGTCACGACGGTCGTCGCCTGACCCGGGCGGGTCAGCGCAGGGCGGCTGCCAGCGCGTCGACGGCGAGGTCGATCTCGTCCTCGGTGACCACCAGGGGTGGCGCGAGCCGGAGCGTGTGGCCGTGGGTGTCCTTCGCGAGCACGCCCTGTGCGAGCAGGCGCTCGCAGACGTCGCGCCCGCTGCCGACAGCCGGGTCGACGTCGATGCCGGCCCACAGGCCGAGGCTCCGCACCTGCGTGAGCCCCTGGCCGAGCAGCCCGTCCAGCCGTGACCGCAGGTGCGTGCCGAGCGACGCGGCGCTCGCCTGCCAGGTGCCGTCCGCGAGCATGCCGACGACCGTGCGGCCCACGGCGCAGGCGAGCGGGTTGCCGCCGAAGGTCGATCCGTGCTGGCCGGGCTTCAGCACCCCCATCACGTCCGCGTCGGCGAGGACGGCAGAGACCGGGAGCACGCCGCCACCGAGCGCTTTGCCGAGGAGCACGACATCGGGCTCGACGTCCACGTGGTCGCACGCGAGGGTCCGGCCGGTGCGGGCCAGGCCGCTCTGGATCTCGTCGGCGATCAGCAGGACTCCGGCCGCCGTACAGGCAGCGCGCACGGCCGGCAGGTAGTCGGCCGGCGGCACGATCACGCCGGCCTCGCCCTGGACCGGCTCGAGGAGGACGGCGACCACCCGCGGGTCGGTGACCGCGGCAGCGAGGGCGGCGGCGTCGGCGTACGGGACGGTGCGGAAGCCGGGCGTCCACGGCCCGAAGCCGTCGTGGGCCACCGGGTCGTCGGAGAAGCTGATGATGGTGGTCGTGCGGCCGTGGAAGTTGCCGGACGCGACCACGATGACCGACTCCTCGCACGGCACTCCCTTGACCTGCTGGCCCCACAGTCGGGCGAGCTTGAGGCCCGTCTCGACGGCTTCGGCGCCGGTGTTCATCGGCAGCGCCATCTCCTTGCCGATCAGGGCGGTCAGTTCCGCACAGAACGGCCCGAACTGGTCGTGGTGGAAGGCCCGGCTGACGAGCGTCACCCGCTCGAGTTGCTCCCGGGCTGCGGCGAGGATCGCGGGGTTCGAGTGGCCGAAGTTCACCGCGGAGTACGCCGCGAGGCAGTCCAGGTAGCGACGCCCGGCGACGTCGGTGATCCACGCACCCTCCGCGTGGGCGGCGACCACCGGTAGCGGCGAGTAGTTGTGGGCGGCCCGGGCCTCAGCGAGGGCGATGTGGTCGGCCGGAGCCAGGGCGAAGGTCGTCATGCGCGCACCTCCAGCGTGCAGCACTTCGCGCCGCCGCCGCCCTTCAGCAGCTCGGAGAGGTCGACGGGGACAGGGACGAAGCCCCGGTCCGCGAGGGCGGCGATCAGGTCGCGCGCCGCGGCCGCCACCACGACGTGGCGACCGTCCGACACGGCGTTGAGGCCGAGCACCGTGGCATCCGCCTCGGTGGCCTCGATCGCGTCGGGGAAGAGCCGGCGGACCACCCGTTGACTGCTTGCGCTGAACGCCGCGGGCCACCAGGCCACGGTCTCGTCGTCAAGAACCGTGAGAGCAGTGTCCAGGTGGTAGAAGCGCGGGTCGACGAGGGTCAGCGAGACCACGCCGACGCCGAGCACTTCCTGCGCCTCCCGGTGTGCCGCGGGGTCGGTGCGGAAGCCCGTGCCGGCGAGCAGCACCCTGCCGGCGTACAGGAAGTCGCCCTCGCCCTCGTTGACCGCCTGGGGCGTGGTGACCGTGAGGCCCGCACCCCGCATCCAGCGTTCGTACGCCGGACCCTCCGCCCCGCGTTCGACATGCGCGAAGCGGGCCCCCAGCGCCCGGCCGCCGATCACCGTGCCGCCGTTGGCGGCGTAGACCATGTCGGGCATGCCGGGCAGCGGCTCGACCAGATCGACCGCGTGGCCGAGGTCGAGGTAGGTCTGCCGCAGGTGCTCCCACTGCGCGAGCGCGAGCTCGCGATCGACCGGGACGGAGGAGTCCATCCAGGGGTTGATCTCGTAGGTGACCTCGAAGTGCTCGGGGCGGCACATCAAGTAGCGGCGCGGAGACGCAGTGCGGGACGCGGGGCCGCCCGTCGGGAAGGGGAGAACGCTCATGCCTCGATGCTAGGAACCATCGCGTGGCCGATCCATTGCTCGATCTTGCGCATGTGCCATTGGTCTGTTGCGCGTATCGTCGTGATTCAGAGATTCGTTGCGCACGCGTGGATGATGGACCAGGAGGACCCATGGACGACCTCGACCGTCAGGTGATCAGTGCCCTGCTCGACAACGCGCGTTCGACGTACGCCGAGATCGGCGAGCAGGTGGGTCTGTCGGCGCCGGCGGTGAAGCGCCGTGTCGACCGGCTGGTCGAGCAGGGGGTGATCAAGGGGTTCACCGCCGTGATCGACCCCCGTGCGCTGGGCTGGTCCACGGAGGCCTACATCGAGCTCTACTGCACCGGCACGGTGGCGCCGGAGAAGCTGCGCGCGATGCTCGCTCCGATCCCCGAGGTGGTGAGCGCCTGCTCGATCACCGGGTCGGCCGACGCGCTGGTGCACATGCTCGCTGCCGACGTCGGCGGGCTCGAGCGGGCGCTCGAGCGCCTGCGCGACCACCCCAACGTCGACAGCTCGCGCAGTGCGATCGTGCTGTCGCGGCTGATCGACCGCCCGCGCTCCTGAGACCGCTCGGTCAGATCGGCTCGACGAGGTACGCCGCTCCCGCCCCGGCCACCCGGGTGAGGACCAGCGTGCCCTCGTTGTCGCCCGCGAGCTGGAGACGCTTGCGCAGCTGCTCGGGCACGACCTGGACCCCGCGGGGCTTGATCGCGAGCCGGCCGATCCCGCGCTCGCGCAGTGCCGCCTTCAGCTGCTTCTCGCGGTAGGGGAGCTCCTCGAGGAGGCGATAGCCGCGGGCGAACGGCGACCGGTAGGCGTTGTCGGCGGTCACCCACGCGATGTGCTCGTCCACGAGCCCGCCGTCGACGCCAGCTGCGATGGCGGTGACGAGGCCGGCCCGGATCACTGCACCGTCGGGCTCGTAGAGGTAGGCGCCGACGTCACGCACGGGACGCTCCTCCACTCCGTCCCACGGGTCGTCCTCGTCGGTGAGGCTGGCGAGACCGCCGGGGCCGATCACGGTCGCGCGGCGGCGGCAGGTCGCGAGGAGCGGCGACCAGAGGCCGGCTTCCTTCACGTCGCCGGCCTCGCTGACCCACTCGGCTTCGACGTCGTCGGGCACCAAGTCGTGCGGGATGCCCGGCGCGACCTTGACGACCGCTGCCCGCGCGAAGAGCGAGAGCACGAAATCCCACGACGGCGTCCAGCCGTTGACGTCGAAGATCCTCCCTGCCGAACTGCGGCGCGCGGGGTCGGCGAAGACCGCGCCGAACCGGTCCAGGTCGACCGTGGTCGAGTCGGCCACGCTCACCGCGCCGGGCAGGCCGAGGACGGCGAGGTTGGCACGGGCCACCTCGGCACGGAGAGGGTCGAGGTCGACGCCGGCGGCTGTCAGCCCGGCGCGCGCGAAGGACAGCAGGTCACCACCGATGCCGCACCCGAGGTCGACCACGCTGGTCGGCTGGGCGGCTGCCAGGCGCGCCGCACGGTGGGCGGCCACGCGCGGTCGGGTGGCCTGCTCGAGGGCTTCGCTGACGAAGTACATCCGCAGGGCCTCGTCGCCGAACTTGGCCACCGCCTTCACCCGCAGCTGCACCTGGCTCAGTGCAGCGGTCGCCCGCGAGGCATCGGGTTCGAGCTTGCGCACCGCGGACGCCGCAGCGACGGGGTCGCCCTGCGCATCGGCGTACGCGTGCCCGGCGCGGTCCAGCAGGTGCTGGCCGGCGTCGCTGAGCAGCCAGCGGAAGGCGTCGAGGTCCACGCGCGGAGCGTAGTCGTCCCGACGCCTTCCGCCGACCTCGCCGTCAGCGGAGGTTGGCGAGGACCCAGTTCTGCTCGGCGTAGAGGTGGGTCCAGCTCGGCGAGTGGCCCACGCCCGGATAGACGGTCAGAGGGAACGAACTGCCTGCCGCCATCGTGGAGGCCAGGTCGGTCGCCGGCGGGAAGTTGATCCAGCGGTCGATGATGAAGGACCAGCCGCCACGCAGCGGCACCACCTTGTCGGCTGCTCCGTGCATCTGCATGATCCGGACGCCGGCCTGCGGGCACGGGCCTGCGAACGTGCCTGCGAACGACGCGCCCGCATCGAAGACATCGGGACGCTCGCACGCCGCGCGGAGCGCGAGCATGCCGCCGTTCGAGACACCGAAGATGCCGACCCGCCCTGCGTTGATCGTCGTGCGCGTGCCGAGGTCGGCCACGGCGTCGACCAGGTAGCCGACATCGTCGACGGTGTTGAAGGTGCAACAGATCCCCGCGTTGAAGGCCTTGGTCCCGCCGGCGCTGACGGCGAAGACCCAGATCGTGTCGGTCTGCTTCCGCAGGTTGGCGTACCAGTTCAGGGCGAAGGTCGCGGCATCCGAGGACTCGTTCGCGCCGTAGACGTGGCCATAGATGAGCACCTGTCGTGCCGTGCCCAGCCAGTCGGTGCACTCCGGCGCCGGGGCCGGCGTGCACGTGGGGACGCGGGCGAAGTAGGTCCGCCCGCTCGCGAGCGTGAACTGCTGGACGGCGAATCCCTTGACCAGTGGCTCAGGTGTGGGCGTCGGCTCGGAGGTGGCTGTGGGCGTGGGTGTCGGCGTGGGTGTCGGATCGGTCGTCACCGTCGATGTGGGTGACGGATCGGTCGTCACCGTCGCTGTCGCCGTCGGTGTCGGTGACGGATCAGTCGTCGTGGTGATCACGGTCGGTCCAACGGTGGGGTCGGTGCCCACCTCCGCCGATGCTGACGACAGCGACACCACGGTCGCGGTGCCCAGCAGGATCAGTGCCGAGATGGCAGAAGCAACCACAGAGCCGACGGCTCCGCTACAGATACGGATGTTCACGGTCCCCTCCCAAGGACGAGGCGACGGGCCTCCCATGCCGTCGCAGCGGCCCTCCCAAGCCGCTGATGCCATTAGACACCTCGGAGAGCACCGATCGCCATTGATGTCGCGCAGTGGACTGGGCCAGATGGGAGGCTGGCCGCATGCACGTCTTCCTCCGACCGCTCGAGCGCTTCCTGACCTGCCGCGTCTGCGAAGGGAATCTCTTCCAGCAGCGCCGCCTCAAGCTCGAGCCCGCGTCCTTCCTGGACCCGCGCGCCGGCGAGAAGGAGGTCGACGGCGCGGTCTGCCTGAGGTGCGGCTACGTGCACTCGTTCATGGGCCGGGGTCTGCAGTGGCTCGGGCCGGACGAGGTGAAGCCCGAAGACCTCCCGGGAGACCCGCTCAGCTCCGGCGCGTGACCTGCGCGAGCGCGTCGTCGAGCAGGGCGGTCATGCGGTGGCCCGAGGCGAGCGCGTTGGCGACGATCTTCGCGAGCTCGGGATCTGCCTCCGCAGCGGTCTCGTCGGCGAGGAGCTCGACGCTCGCGAGCAGTGCCGTGATCGGGTTCCGGAGGTCGTGGCTGAGCTGCTCGACGAGCAGCACCAGGCGGTCGTTGGTGCGCTGCAGGGCTTCCAGGTCGGCTTCGGTACCGCGACGGTCCATCACTGGCCGCCTCCCGTCTCGAGGCGGAACCCCACGCCGCGGACGGTGACGACGAGGCTGCCGGCACCGCGCTGGTCCAGCTTGCTCCGCAGCCGGGCAACGGTGACGTCGAGGGTCTTGGTCGAGCCGAACCAGTTCTCGTCCCACACCGCGTCCATCAGCGCCTCGCGGCGAACGACGTCACCGCGGTGCTGCGCCAGGTGCGCGAGCACGTCGAACTCCTTCTCGGTGAGCGCGAGCTCGTCCGTGCCGACCCAGGCCCGGCGGGCGGCGGCATCGACGCGGAGGCCCGTGGCGGCGGGCGAGAGTGTGGCCACGCTCGCAGCGCGCTCTGTCGCCGACGTCGTACGACGCAGCAGCGCGCGTGTGCGCGCAAGGAGCTCGGCCAGTCCGAAGGGCTTGGTCAGGTAGTCGTCGGCGCCGACGTCGAGACCGTCCACGCGGTCGAGCTCGCTGGCCCGGGCGGTCAGCATGAGCACCCCGCCGTTGTACCCGTCTGCGCGGAGCCGGCGGCAGACCTCGAGCCCGTCGATGTCGGGCAAGCCGAGGTCGAGGAGGACCAGGTCGATCCCGCCCGCAGCGACGACGGCGAGCCCGTCGCTGCCGCTGGTCGCGTGGTGGACCTCGTAGCCCTCGCGCCCGAGGGCACGCAGGAGCGGACCGGCGATGCCGTCGTCGTCCTCCATGACCAGGAGCCGATGTCCCACGAGGCGAAGCATAGGCAGCCCAGCGCGTGTGTGCAGTGCATGCGTGCTGCTTCCAGGTCGGGGTGAAGCTCAGAAGTCACGGTCGAGTGCTCCGGTCTCGGTCGCCGGTGCCGCGGCAGAGGCGCGACCGGAGGTGTCGGTGACCAGCGTGGACGGGGTCCACGTCATCGCCGCCGGGTTGCCGCCGCGAAGGCCGGAACCACTCGCGACCGTGCCGAGCACGATCGTCACGGTGGTGGCCGGGACACCGTTCGCGGTGGCGGTCGTCGCAGTCATCGTGGCGTTGAACGTGATCGTCTTGCCCGACTTGGCGTACTCCTGGCGCAGGTTGACCGATCCGAGGTTGACGGCCGCACCGTTGCGCAGGACATCGACGCTGTCGCCCTTGTTGCCGAGGCCCAGCAGGTTGCCGTCCCGCAGGCGGAGGGTGACCGGGATCGCCGAGCCGTCCCAGCCGGCCGACACGGTGGCCAGGTTGATCGTGCTGCTCCAGGTGTAGGTGAGCTGGTCGCCCGCGTCGAGCTTGCCGGCCGAGGGGCCACCATTGACGGTCTGGACGTCGAGGGCGCGCAGCGGGCTGTTGTCGACCCGGCGGCCCGTCACGACCGCGGAAGTGGTGGTCGCGCCGCGGGTGTCGGTGAGCACGGCGCGAAGGTCGTAGAGACCGTCCGGGACGGTGGTCGTCGCCCAGCTGCAGGAGTAGGGCGTCGCCGCGTCGGTGCACAGGTCGGCCCAGGTCGTGCTGCCTGAGGGAGCCCGCTGGATCACGACGGAGGCGATGCCTGCGGAGGAGTACGCCGAGGCGGCGATCGTCACGGTGCCGCTGAGGTAGGCGCCCGGGTCGTCCACGGAGATCGAGGAGACAGTGTTGTCGATGACCCGGCCCGTGATCGTCGCGGAGGTGGCGGTGTTGCCGGCGGCGTCGGTGGCGACGGCGCGGAAGGACCACGTCCCGTCGGAGACGGCGGTGGTGTCGAAGCGGCAGGTCCAGGGTGAGTCGACGGCGGTGCACGCGTTCAGCCAGGTCGAGCTGCCGCTCGCGGCGTACTGGAAGGCGACCGTCGCCACACCCGAGTGGGTGTCCGCCGCCGTCGCGGCGAGGGTGATCGCGCCGCGCAGCGGGGTGCCGAGGTCGGTCATGGTGACGGTGGGCAGGGTGTTGTCGATCTGGATGTCGGTGGCCACCGCGGAGGTGTAGGTCGTCGTACCCACCAGCGCCACAGCACGGAAGTCGTAGTCGCCGGACGCGGTCGAGGCGCTGTTCCACGAGCACGACAGGCTGGTGGAGATGCCGGTGCACGCGGTCTTCCAGTTGGAGCCACCGGCCGCGACGTACTCGATCCGCAGGGTCAGGGCGAGCAGGCCCGTGTTGTAGGCGCGGGCCGAGAGCGGGACGGTGCTGCGGAGCAGGTCGCCAGGGTTGTCGAGAAGGACCAGGATGTTGTTGGCGACCACGGTGCTCACGCTGGAGGAGGTGGTCGAGTTGCCGGCCCCGTCGGTGGCGCGAGCCCGTACGGCGTACGCGCCGTCGGCTCCCGAGCGGGTCGCCCAGGAGCACGTGAAGGGGGCCGTGTTGTCTGTGCAGAGGGTCGTCCAGAGATCGCTGCCGGAGGCCTGGATCTGGAGCGCGACGGAGCTGACCGGGCCCTCGCCGTCCGTGGCGTCCGCGGTCAGGGTCACCGTGTCGCGGACCGGGGAGCCGGGGTCGCGCACGGAGACCGTCGGCGGCGTCCAGTCGGAGGCCGCCCGGATCGTGGTGGTCGCCGTCGTGGTGGCGGTGAAGGTCGCCGACGAGGTGCCCGGCAGAACGCTGGCCACCGCCGCCAGCAGGCTGGCGGCGGTGAGGGTCAGGTGACGGATCATGCGATCCGCTCGCCGTCGCGACGTCCGCTGACGCGCTCACCGGCAGCGGCTGCTGCGCCATTCCCGTCCCCGGTGCGGGGACGGCGCAGCGCGCCGATGAGCTCGAGCAGCGCGAGGAATGCGCAGATCGCTGCAGGAATGCCGAAGGCGAGCATCCGGATCTCGCGGTCGGCGAGCGTGAGCAGTGCCCAGCCGACGTTCGGGACGGTCCAGGTGACGACCGGCTGCGTGCCGGAGTCGAGGGTGAATTTCCAGGGGTCAGGGTCGGGGTTGGCGTCGCCCCTGGTCTGGAAGAGGGTGCGGCCGCTGTCGGCCGTGTCGATGCTGGTGATGCGGTGGGTGACGAGGGAGTGCGTGCCGGCGTCGGCGGGCGGGAGGTAGGTGATCACGTCACCGACCTCGAGCCCGCCGACGGGCACCTCCCTCTCCACGACAAGGTCACCGCGCTCGATCGTCCCGGACATCGAACCGCCGGTGATGACATAGCGCTGGAAGCCCAGGAGGGAGAGGGCCAGGTACGCCAGGCACGCGACGACGATGCCGGCGAGGAGCAGCGTGCCGGCGCCGCGTGCGGTGCGGCGGATGACGATGGTCATGGCGTCTCCTCGAGGTGGTGTGGCCGGTGCGGATTGCCGAGGGGACGGTGATCCGGGCCGGGGTCCTGCAGGGTGATCCCCACGCCGGTCGGGGGATTGACGACCGGCGCGGGGGTCGAGGGGTGACCGGAGCGTCTGGCGCCCCGGTCACGCGTCACTGGTTGAAGGTCTCGCCGTCGAGCTGGACCGAACCCCAGGTGTAGGTGGCGTTCGCGGTCTTGCCCTGCTCGTTGTTGTCGGCGGTCTGGGCGAGCTTCACGGTGAAGACGAAGGTGTTCTCGACGTTCGGCTGGATGGTGCCGAGAGCCTGTGCGGTGCCGTCGACGAGGCCACCGAAGGTGCCGTTGTACACGTCGGCGCCGAGCGTGGTGTTGCGGATCTGGAGGGTGAGGTTCGAGCCGCTGAACTCGTTGGTCGAGCCCGTCTCGGTGAGGCTGAAGTTGGCCGGGAGCGAACCGGTGTTCTTGAGGACCAGGCTGCCGTTGAGCGTGTCGCCCGGCTTCATGTTTGCGAGGTTGAAGATCGCGAGGCCGTTCTTGGAGTTCGTGTGCGACAGCGTGCCCGAGGTGACGGCGCTGGCGGTGTTGCCCGACTGCGAGGTGAAGGTCGCACCGGAGCCGACGGCGATGGCACCGGCGGCAACGAGCGTGGCGAGCGGGACGAGGATGGTGCGACGGCTGCGGGCCATGGTGATGGTTCTCCTGTTCTGGGGCGCTGTTTGCGCTGTGAGAACCACGCTAGAAATCGGCGCACCACCGCCAGCCCAGCCGTTGGCAATGCCGGTGCCACAGCATTGCCACAGCTCGGAAACAGGAGGTCCGGAAGCAGGCGATCCGGTGCCGCCCGTCGTACGCGCTCAGCGCAGGCGGCGGAGCGCCCGGGCGGGGGCCGTCGCCCCGCGCAGGCCCAGCTTCGCACCACCGACGGCGCCGCGTGCGCCGAGCCTGACGGCCGCACCGGGGGCCTTGACCGCGCTGCCGACGGGGTCCGAGATCGCACCGGCGACGACGGCGGCGTCGTCCAGGTGCGTGAGGACGAACGGCAGGTGCCTGACCGCGCGGAGGTCGCCGTGGCGGAGGACCGGCGGCAGGGCCGCGAGGGTCACCTTGACCGCGAGCCTGATCGTCGCGGGTGACGGCGCGGCGGCGGCCAGCGGGCCCGGGAGCGCGGGAGTCGGCAGCTGCGGCAGGCGCGGAGTCTTCACGGGAGAACGATATCGTCGGCGGCCATGGGCACCGGAGCGATCACACGCCTCGTCGCCGACCCCGACAACCCAGGCGCTGCAACGGGACGTCCGCGGGTCGTCTTCGTCGAGGGCGACAACCTCGAGGTGCTCCCGCTGCTGCCGGACCTGCCGGAGCTCGGCGGTCGCGCGGTGGACCTGGTCTACATCGACCCGCCCTACAACACGGGCAACGGCTTCGCCTACGCCGACAGGCATGGCTACGGAGCCGGCCGCCATGAGGCCTGGACCGCGATGATGCGGCCGCGGCTGGAGGCGGCACGCGCGCTGATGGCGGCTTCGGGCGCACTGTTCCTCAGCATCGACGACAACGAGGTGGCCCACCTGCGGCTGCTGTGCGACGAGGTCTTCGGCCCGAAGAACTTCGTCGCCCAGATCGTGGTGAACCTCAACCCCAAGGGGCGCCAGCTCGGCCCCTTCTTCGCGACCAACCACGAGTACCTCCTGGTCTACGCGCGCGACATCACGCAATGCGCGCTGGACGCGACGAGCGCCGGGGAGGTGCGTGCCGCGGACTTCCCCGAGCTGCACACCGACGGCCGCAGCTTCCGTCGCCTGCCGCTTCGCAACACCAACAAGAAGTCCAACCCCGAGACCTGCCGGACGCTGGCCTACCCGCTGTACGGCGACCCGGTGACGGGCCGCGTGGACGTCGCGCCGTTCGAGGGTGGCCAGGAGCTCTGGCCGGTCTTCGGCGACGGCACTCCCGCGGTCTGGCGCTGGTCGGTGGCGCTGGCCTCCGAGCGGCTCGACGACCTGGTCTGTCGGCAGATCCGCGGCCGGCTGGGCTCCCGCGCGGAGATCTTCCAGCGCGACTGGCTCCACCCGGACCGCCGCAAGAAGCTACGCACCATCTGGACCCACGACGAGGTGGGCTCGACCGACACTGCGGTGGCGGAGGTCAAGGCGCTGGTGGGGAAGGTCTTCGAGTCGCCGAAGCCGACCGGGCTGATCCGCCGCGTGCTTGAGACCTACCCGTCCGACGCGGTCGTGCTCGACTTCTTCGCAGGTTCCGGCACGACCGGGCATGCCGTGCTGCTGGCCAACGCGGCCGACGGCGGCACCCGCCTGGTGGTCTGTGTGAACGCTCCGGAGGAGACGCGCGCTGCTTCGCCGGCGCGCGCTGCGGGCTTTGCCCGGGTCAGCGAGATCACCGAAGCGAGGTTGCGCGCGGCCTGTGCCGAGCACGGCGCCGGCGTGGCGGCGTACCGCCTCGCGAGGTCCTAGGCGAGGCCCGCGGCGCGCTCCAGGCCGACGAGCGAGTCCTCGAGGTGCACGAGGAGCTTCTGCAGGCGCGGGACGGTACGCCGGCAACCGGTGAGGCCGATGCCCAGCTGGCCGTTGTAGGAGACCGCGGTGATGTTGAGCCCCTGGCCATGCATCGGCACGGACGCGGGGTACATGCCGACCAGCTTGGCGCCGTTGTAGTACATCGGCACCTTGGGCCCGGGCACGTTGGAGATCGTGGTGTTGAACGGCGGGTTGAGCAGGCCGTTGAGGCGCAGCATCGGGCCGAGCATCGACGGGGCCATGCCCAGGCCTGCCATCGCGATGATCTGGGCCTTGCTCATCGTCGCCATCATCTCCTTGCCCGCCTGCATCGAGTCGTGGATCGACTGCAGCCGCTGTGCGGGGTCGGCGATGTCGGTGCCGAGCTTCACCATCAACGTGCCGACCGCGTTGCCGCCCGCGCTCGAGGCGACGCCGGCGTTCTTGGCGTTGAGGCCGACGGGGACCATTGACACCAGGGAGGCGTCGGGCAGCTCGTTGAGGTCGTCGAGGTAGGCCCGGAGCGCGCCGCCGGACATCGCCAGCAGCACGTCGTTCAGGCTCGTGCCGGTGGCGTCGCCGACTCGCTTGAGCCGCTCGAACGACCAGTCGTCGGCAGCGAAGCGGCGAGCTCCGCTGATCCGCTGGTTGAGGATCGTCTTGGGCGCTGCGAACGAGACGGGGCCGGCCTTCGAGAGCGCGACGGAGTTGCTCAGCGATTTGATCGTCGCCGACGGCAGGCCCGCCGCTTCGGCGACGGCCGAGAACGCCGAACGCAGTGCGCTGGGCGGGAGCTCGGCGAGTGCCTTGACGGTGTCGGTCTTGCTGCGGTCCTCGCGCGGCGCCCGCGGCTGCCAGGCGAACGGCGGGAGCATGTCGCGCTCGTCGGGGTCGGGCGAGAACGCGCTCGAGAGCAGGCGCATGGCGGAGACGCCGTCGACCAGCGCGTGGTGGATCTTGGTGTACATGGCGATGCGGCCGTCGGCGAGGCCCTCGATCAGATGCGTCTCCCACAACGGACGGTCACTCGCCATGCGCTGGCCGTGCAGGCGCGAGGTCAGGTCCAGGAGCTCCCGGATCCGGCCCGGCGAGGGCAGCGCGCTGTGGCGGACGTGGTGCTCGATGTCGAAGTTGTCGTCCTCGGCCCACACCCATTGGCCGCCGGTCGCGATCGAACGGTAGGGACGCTTGGCGAAGAGGGGCCGCAGCTTCTCGACCTTGAGCTGGTCCTCGTAGATCGAGCGCACGTAGTCGTCGCCCGCACCCTCGGGCTTTTCGAACAGCAGCAGGCCGCCGACATGGATGGGCATGTTCCGGCTCTCGGCGAGGAAGAACGCGAGCGACTGCGGGTCCAGTGGGGTGGCCATGTCGGTCCTCTTTTCCTCCGGCGCCCCTGCCGGATGGGGGCAGCCTAGTCACGGTGTCGATGTGGTGGTCGGGGCTTCCGGGAGTTGGCCGGGCCATGGGCCTCCACCCCGGCTCGCGGTCTGCAAGGATCCGGTCATGGAGGTGCCGCAGCTCGACCTGATGCGTGCGCGCGGTCGTACGTCGGTCGCTGCCCGGATCCGCCGGCTCCAGGCGAAGTCGTGGCACATCGGGCAGTGTGCGATCGCCGCGGCGCTGGCCTGGTTCGTCGCCGCCGACGTGCTCGGCCACGAGATGCCGTTCTTCGCGCCGGTGGCCGCGGTGGCCGCGCTCGGCACGTCGTACGGCCAGCGGTTGCGTCGCGTGGCCGAGATCGCCGTGGGCGTCGCGCTCGGGGTCTTCATCGGCGACATGCTCGTGCTGGTCCTCGGCGCCGGCTGGTGGCAGATCGGCGTGGTGGTCGCGCTCGGCATGACGACGGCGTTGCTGCTCGACGGCGGTCAGCTCCTCGTCACGCAGGCTGCCGTGCAGGGGATCATCGTCACTGCACTCGCCTCCGAGACCGGGACGGGCCAGCCGATCGACCGCTGGGTCGACGCCCTCGTCGGTGGTGGACTCGCGCTGCTCGCGGCGGCGATCGTGCCCGCAGCGCCGTTGCGGCGACCGGGTGAGCAGGCGGCCGTCGTGGTGCGCAAGATCGCGGCCCTGTTGCGGGCCTCGGCCGACGTGATGGGGCATGGCGAGGTCGAGCCGGCGCTGCAGCTGCTGGCTGATGCGCGGTCGACCGACCGGCTCGTGCGCGAGCTGCGGGCGGCAGCAGATGACGCCCTCGCGGTCACGCGGTCGCCGCTACGCCGCCACCACCGTGACCGCATGGAGCGGATGGTCGCGCTCGCCGAGCCCCTCGACAAGGCGCTGCGTACGACGCGCGTGCTGGTGCGTCGTACGGCGGTGGCGGCACATCACGGGGCGGTCGTGCCGCCGGCGTACGCCGAGGTGTGCCGCGAGCTCGCCGCTGCCGCCGACCTGGTCGCGGTCGAGCTGGTGACCGACCCCACGGGGGAGCACGGCGGTCCTGCGCGCGAGGCGCTGCTGGCGGTGGGTCGGCGTACTGCCGAGCTCGGGCGCTCGCACGCCCTCTCCGTCGAGGTGGTCCTGGCGATGCTGCGCGGCCTCACCGCGGACCTGCTGGAGCTGACCGGGATGGGGCCGCTCGAGGCCACGGACGCACTGCCGCTCCCGAGCCGGACCTGGCTGGACGCCCCCGACCGCTGACGCCGAGAGGGCGCAGATGGTGCAGCGAGAGGGCGCAGATGGCGCGAACTCGCGCCATCTGCGCCCTCTCAGCGCGCCACCTCTGCCCTGTCGGCGGTGGCTCGTCAGTGCTTCTTGGTGGCCTTCATGACCTTGCCCGAGCCGAGGGCGATCAGGTCCTGGTAGCGCGAGCCGGAGTACTTGCCGAAGTTGTGCACGGCGTGGGCGTCCAGGCCGATCAGCAGGCGCGCCTTGTTCTTCTTCACGGCCTTGAGGATCTGCTTGGCCGCCGACTCGGCGGTGGTGCGCGCGAGGTACTTGTCGAAGAGCTCGGCGGTCTTGGCCTGGTCCTCCGACTCCGAGACCCGGGCGTTGCGGGCGATCGCGGTCTTGATGCCGCCCGGGTGCACGACGGTGACGCCGACCCCGGTCTTGTTGATCAGCTGCTCCTCGCGGATCGACTCGGTCATGCCGCGGACGGCGTACTTCGTCGCGTTGTACGCCGACTGGCCGGGCATCGAGACCAGGCCGAAGAGCGAGGAGATGTTGACGAGGTGGCCGTCGCCCGACGCGATCAGGTGCGGCAGGAACTCCTTGGTGCCGTGCACGACGCCCCAGAAGTTGATGCCGACGATCCAGTCGATGTCCTCGTAGCTCAGCTCGGTGAAGTCGCCGGCCAGGGCGACGCCGGCGTTGTTGATGACGACGTTGACGCGGCCGAAGTGGTCGACGACCGAGGCGGCGTACGCCGTGAACGCGGCACGGTCCGCGACGTCGAGGCGGGCGGTCTGGACGTCGGCGGATCCGGCCTCCTTGGCCAGCGCGGCCGTCTCCGCGAGGCCGACCTCGTTGACGTCGGAGAGCGCCAGGAGGGCGCCCTGCTTCGCGGCCTCGACGGCGAGGGCCTGACCGATGCCGGAGCCGGCGCCGGTGATGACGACGACCTTGTCCTTCAGGGACTTCATGCGGATTGCTCCTGAGCGTGTGGGGGGAGGTGGAAGTGATTGTGCCGGGGTCAGCGTCCGCCGGGAAGGACGAACTTCTTGCCGAACGCGAAGACGTCCTGGTAGCGCGAGCCCGCGAACTTGGTCAGGTTGTGCAGCGCGTGGGCGTCGAGGCCGACGAGGAGGCGGGCCTGGTCCTTGCGGACGGCGCCCCAGATGATCCGGGCCGCCTTCGCCGGGTCCATGCGGCCGAGCTTCTCGAACGCCGCGTTGAGGGCGTCGCCGTCCTCGTGGGCGGTGACGCGGCCGTTGCGGACGATGCCGGTGCGGATGCCGCCGGGGTGCACGCAGGTGACGCCGACCGGGTGCTTCGCGACCAGCATCTCCTCGCGCAGCGCCTCGGTGAAGCCGCGGACCGCGTACTTCGAGGCGTTGTACGCCGACTGCCCCGGCACCGAGAAGAGACCGAAGATCGAGCTGATGTTGACGACGTGGCCGTCGCCGGAGGCGATCAGGTGGGGGAGGAACGCCTTGGTGCCGGTGACGACGCCGTCGACGTTGATGCCCATGATCCAGTCGAACTCCTCGAGGGTCATGTCCTCGAAGTCGCCGGTCATCGTGACGCCGGCGTTGTTGACGATGACGTTGACCCGCCCGAAGTAGCGCGCGACCTCGTCGGCATACGCGAGGAAGGCGGCGCGGTCGGCGACATCCAGCTGTGCGGTGTGTACGTCGACGGCGCCGGCGTCCTTGGCGAGGGCGGCGGTCTCCTCGAGGCCTGCCGTGTTGATGTCGCTGAGCGCGAGGAGGGCGCCCTTGCTGGCCGCCTCCACGGCGAGCCCACGGCCGATGCCCGAGCCGGCACCGGTGATGACGACGACCTTGTCCTTGAGGTTCTTCATGTCCGGGGTGCCTTTCAGGCCGGGAGGGCGGCGTACTTGTCGAGGTCGAACTTCGCCAGGTGGTTGCGGAAGGTGAAGGTCTGACCGGGCCACAGGGTGGTGTTGTTGCCGAACTCGTCGACGTACCAGCTCGCGCAGCCGCCGGTGAGCCAGACGGTGGGCTGCATCTTGCGCTGCACCTCGTCGTTCCAGGCGTCCTGTGCCTCGAGGGTCGGCTCGACGGCGGCGAGGCCCTCGCGACGCAGCGTGCGGGCGGCGTCGACCACGTAGCGGACCTGCGACTCGATGATGAAGATGATCGAGCTGTGGCCGAGGGCGGTGTTGGGGCCGACGATCTGGAAGAGGTTGGGGAACCCGTGGATCGTCGTGCCCTTGTAGGCGCGCATGCCCTTGTCGCTCCACACCTCGGCCAGCGTGCGGCCGCCCTTGCCGGTGATGTGGCCGGCGATCGGCTGGTCGGTGACGTGGAAGCCGGTGGCGATGACGAGCACGTCGATCTCGCGCTCGACGCCGTCCTTGTCGACGACGGAGTTCGGGCGGATCTCGGCGATGCCCGAGGTGACCAGGTCGACGTTGTCCGAGGCGATCGCGGGGTACCACTTGTTGGAGACCAGGATCCGCTTGCAGCCGGCGCGGTAGTCCGGGGTCACCGCGGCCCGGAGCGCGGGGTCCTTGATCGCCTTGGCGATGTTCTGCTTGCCCTGCAGCTCGACGAGCTTGAGCAGTGCCGGGAACTTCGCGAACGCCGGCACGCGGCCCTCGAGGGTGGCATAGACACCGGCGCGGACCGCGCGCTGGACGCCGGGCACGTGGCGGAAGGCGAGCTTCTCCAGCTTGCTGAACTCGCGCTCGTTGCGGGGGATGATCCAGTTCGGGGTGCGCTGGTAGACGTCGACGCGACCTGCCACCTTCTGCAGCTCAGGGACGAGCTGGATCGCCGAGGCGCCCGTGCCGATGACCGCGATGCGCTTGCCGGCCAGGTCGACGTCGTGGTTCCAGCGGGCGGAGTGGAAGGTGTCGCCCGCGAAGGAGTCGATGCCCTTGATGTCGGGGAGCGACGGCTCGGAGAGCCCGCCCGAGCCGGAGATCAGCGTCTTCGCGGCGTACGTGCGCTTGGTCTTCCCGTCGACCGAGCCGGTCGTGACGATCCAGCGCTTGCTGGCCTCGTCCCAGGCGGAGTTGAGGACCGCCGTCTCGAGGACGACACGGTCGAGGACGCCGGCCTTCTCCGCGACGCCCTTGGTGTACTCCCAGATCTCCTGCTGGGGGGAGTAGACCTTGGACCAGTCAGGGTTCAGCGCGAAGGAGTAGCTGTAGAGCTGGCTCGGGACGTCGCACTCGGCACCGGGGTAGGTGTTGATGTGCCACGTGCCACCGACGTCGCTGTCCTTCTCGACGACGACGAAGTCGGTCTCGCCGGCCTCGTCGAGCTTGATAGCGGCGCAGAGCCCGGCGAACCCGGCTCCGACGATCAGGTGGTCGACCTCGATGTGCTTGCTCATGCCGTTCAGGTTAGGGAGCGTATTGAACGCGGGTCAATAGCGTTGTTGAACGAAGTTCAGTAAGGTGTCTCACATGTCCGGCCGGGTCCGCCTCTCGCCCGAGCAGCGCCGCGAGCAGCTGCTCGCCCTCGGTGCGCGCTGGATCAGCGACCGGCCCTTCGGGGAGCTCTCGGTCGACGCGATCGCGGAGCAGGCCGGCGTCTCGAAAGGCCTGCTCTACCACTACTTCGGTGGCAAGCAGGAGTACCTCCATGCGGTCCTGCAGCGGATGGCCGACGACCTGTTCGAGGCCACGGCGCCGGTCGACAGTCCCGACCTCGCCTTCCGCCTGCGCGTCTCGCTGGAGAACTATGTGCGCTGGGTGCGCGCGCATCGCACCGGCTACCTCTCCTTCATGCAGATCTCGCGTGGTGGCACGAACCCCGAGGTGACCGCCATCTTCGAACAGGGACGCCACAACCTGACCAACCGGATCTTCGAGTCCTCCAGCAGTGCCGAGCTGGCCGAGCTCGGCATCATTGACTCACCGGCCTCGCGACTCTTCGCGCGGGCATGGAGTGCGATGGTCGAGGACGCGTTGATGTCCTGGCTCGACGACCCGGCCGGCCTCACCGAGGAGCAGCTGATCGAGACCTTCACGGTCGCGCTCGGCGGCATCCTCGCGCTCGTCCCGCGGGCCTGAGGCTGGTCAGCCAGGGGCCGGACCGACCCGGACCCCGCGCTCGCGACCGAACGCCTCCAGGGCCGCCCGGTGCCGGGCACGCACGCGGTGGTGGGTGGCGAGGAAGCGCAGCGAGCCTCCCAGAACGCGGGGTGGCGGCTGCCACCCGTCGAAGTCGATCTTGCTCGTCGTGAACACCGACACCGGCAGCGCGTCGAAGAACACGCTGACGTTGTGCAGCGTGGCCGTGAGCATGACGGCGCCACCGGCCGACTTGGCCCTGGTGGTCGTCTCCACCATGTCCACGGCGCACAGGTCGGGCAGCGGGAGCAGGCCCCGCATCAGTGCGTGCGTCAGGAAGAAGCTCGCGAACGACGTCAGGTGCGTCAGTGCCGAGCGCGGGTTGACCGAGACAACGCGCCCGCCCGGTGACACGTACGGCTCGTAGGGGATCTCGTCACGCGCCAGGTAGCCGGTGCAGTTCACCAGCCAGGTGCCCGGCGACACCTGCCTCGTGGCTCCGGAGCGAAGCACCATCAGGGGGCCGTCGGGGCCGTCCACGACGTCGACCAGGTGGTCCTTGGCGAACTCGCCGACCCCGCGCCGCAGCGTTTCGACCTCGGCGCGGCTCATCAGGCCGAGCAGGAAGTCGCGTGGCTCGTCGACCGGCGAGTGCCCCGAGCCCGACGCGCCCAGCAGCCACTTCTGCACCTCGGCTTCGTTGGTGCCGTCGAACTTGAGGGTGTACTCGATCGCGTGCTGGTTGGGCCGTTTGCCCAGCCAGCGTCGCGCTCCGGTCGGGAACCAGGTGTCGCGCGACAGGAACGCCGTACCGCCGCCGACCAGCATGCGTACGTCGCGACCGGGCTGGTCCTCGATCAGGGCGAGCGCTGCGTCCATGCCGGACTTGCCGCCGCCGACCACCCACGCCGGTGCGGAGTCCCGGGCGATCTCTCCCGTGGTCATGCCGTGGTCGTCGGGGGAGATCGAGCGGACGGCCCTGCTGGAGACCTCGAAGGGCGGCTTCGTGTGGACGTCGTAGCCGAACGCCTTGACCAGCCGGTCGGCCGTGGCGGTGCTGATCGCGCCATCGGGACCGCGCAGCGTCACCGCGACGCGGTCGTCGTCCTCCTGGTGCGCGACGTACTCCCAGCCGAAGCGGGTCTCGACGTGGCAGCGGGTGCGGCAGACGTCCACGCAGTGCGCCATGTGGTCGATGACCTCGGCACGGTTCGCGAGGTGTTCGCGCGCGTGGCCCTGGATCCACGGGATGTTGCCCGCGGTGAAGAAGGGGTGAGGCTGGTGGAGGCGCACGTAGTCGTAGGTGTCGTTCCACATGCCGCCGGCCCTTGGGCGACGGTCGACGAGGAGGACGCGTCCGCTGCTGCCCAGGAGGTCCGTGGCCACGGACAGGGCGTTGAGGCCGGCGATGCCGGCGCCGAGGACGATCAGGTCCCAATGTCCGGTTTGTTCCATGAACTGACGCTAGGACCCGGGACGGCCCGGCGCCAGAGGTGGTGAGGACCGGGTCCTGTGTGCGGGTCGAGAATGCAGTTGCCGCGCTGCCCACGGCGTACGGGAGAATGGGCGGCGTTGTGTCTGAGACTCTGAGGATCACCTACCCCGACCTGCCGGTCAGTGCGCGCCGCGAGGACATCGCCGCAGCCATCCGCGACCACCAGGTCGTCGTGGTCGCCGGTGAGACCGGCTCGGGCAAGACCACGCAGCTTCCCAAGATCGCCCTCGAGCTCGGCCGCGGGGTG
>UEXP01000009.1_pt1 | contig 25491 bp, 22 predicted proteins | sample 4301171 | NCBI WGS metagenome assembly UEXP01 (sample SAMEA4773182, study PRJEB27434) | metagenome | biome: 2259; feature: agricultural soil; material: soil | place: USA | collected 2014-09 | depth 0.25 m
ACCGCCTACTTCATGAGCGGAATGATGTACGACGACGGCGTCATCGACCCGCGGGACACCCGCGCCATCCTCGGCATCTGCCTCTCTGTCATTGCCAACAAGCCCATCGAGGGCGCCAAGGGTTACGGAGTGTTCCGCCTGTGACTGCCATCCATTCCCTCCTCGTCGCCAACCGCGGCGAGATCGCCCGCCGGGTCTTCCGGACGGCACGTGACCTGGGCATCGCCACGGTCGCCGTGCACTCGGACGCCGACGCCCACGCGCCGTTCGTCGCCGAGGCCGACAAGGCCGTGCGCCTGCCGGGCAACGCACCTGCCGACACCTACCTCCGTGGCGACCTCGTCATCGCGGCGGCGAAGGCCGCCGGGGCGGACGCGGTCCACCCCGGCTACGGCTTCCTCTCCGAGAACGCCGACTTCGCGCGTGCCGTCCAGGAGGCAGGCCTCGTCTGGATCGGCCCTGCCCCGCAGACCATCATCGACATGGGTTCGAAGATCGAGTCCAAGAAGCTGATGAAGGCGGCCGGGGTGCCGATCCTCGAGATCGACCCGGAGACCGCCACCGAGGCGGACCTGCCGCTGCTGGTCAAGGCCTCCGCGGGTGGTGGCGGCCGCGGCATGCGGATCGTCACGGCGCTCGCGGACCTGCCCTCGGAGATGGAGAAGGCGTCGGCCGAGGCCGCGTCGGCGTTCGGCGACGGCACCGTCTTCGTGGAGCCGTTCCTCGCGACCGCACGCCACGTCGAGGTCCAGGTCATGGCGGACACCCACGGCACCGTGTGGATCCTCGGAGACCGTGACTGCTCGATCCAGCGCCGCCACCAGAAGGTCGTCGAGGAGGCACCCGCGCCCAACCTCTCCGAGGCCGCGCGGACCACCCTGCATGAGGCCGCGCGCGCCGCGGCGCAGGCGGTCGACTACGTCGGCGCCGGCACCGTCGAGTTCCTGGTCGACGGCGACAAGGTCTTCTTCCTGGAGATGAACACCCGTCTCCAGGTCGAGCACCCCGTCACCGAGCTGGTCTTCGGCGTCGACCTCGTGGCGCTCCAGGTCGCGGTCGCGGAGGGTCAGGCGCTCCCGGCGGCGGCGCCGGCGGGGCCGACGGGCCACGCCATCGAGGTGCGCCTCTACGCCGAGGACCCCAACGCCGACTGGGCTCCCCAGACCGGCGTCCTGCGCGCCTTCGAGTTCGAGGGCGGGCCCAACGTCCGCATCGACTCCGCGGTCGAGCAGGGCTCCGAGGTCGGCATCCACTACGACGCGATGATCGCCAAGGTGATCGCCTACGGCGCCGACCGTCGTACGGCGATCCGCACGCTCGACGGCGCGCTGCGCACGGCGAAGATCCACGGCCTGGCGACCAACCGCGAGCTGCTGCGGGCGATCCTCAAGGACGACGAGTTCGTGGCGGAGCGGATGCACACCGCGCTGCTCAACGAGCGGATCGACCAGTGGACCTCGGCGGTCGCCGAGGACGGCAACTACGTCATCGCGGCAGCGGTTGCCCAGGCCGTCACGGCGGCCCGCGGCTCGCGTGTGCTGTCGCGGATCCCCACCGGCTTCCGCAACGTGCGCAACTTCCCGCGGACGCGTCGGTTCGAGTCTGGCGGAGACGAGCCGCTCGTGGTCGCCTACGAGAACAACGGCCGTGGTGACTTCCTCGTCGAGGGCGTGACCGTGGTCGAGGCGACGCCCGACACCGTGGTCATCGAGCGTGACGGCGTGCGCAGCACCTACCGGGTGGACGTCGCCGACGCGACCGTCGACGTCGACGGACCGGAGGGTTCCCGCTCGTTCGTGCCCGTGCCGACGTTCGTCGATCCCTCGGACGTCGTCGCCGAGGGCTCGCTGGTCTCGCCGATGCCGGCCTCCGTGGTCAGCGTCGCGGTCACCGAGGGCCAGCACGTCGCGAAGGGCGACGTGATCGTTGTCCTCGAGGCGATGAAGATGCAGCACACCATCACGGCGCCCACCGCGGGCGTCGTGCACCAGCTCAACGTCACGCCCGGCAAGCAGCTCGAGACGGGTGCCGTCCTGGCTGTCATCGAAGGAGAGGAAGCATGAGCACGTTGTTCAGCGAGCCGGAGGAGCGCGTCGCGCTCCGCGAGGCCGTGAAGAAGCTCGCCTCGAAGTACGGTCGTGAGTACGTCGAGAAGCAGGCTCGTGAGGGCGGCAAGACCACCGAGCTGTGGCAGGAGATGGGCCGCAACGGCTTCCTCGGCGTCAACCTCCCCGAGCAGTACGGCGGCGGTGGCGGCGGCATGGGTGACCTGGCTGCGGTGCTCGAGGAAGCCGCGGCTGCCGGCGCACCGCTGCTGATGATGGTCGTCTCTCCCGCGATCGTCGGCTCGATCATCGCCCGCTGCGGCACCGAGGCGCAGAAGGAGCACTGGATCCCGAAGATCGCCTCCGGTGAGGTGACTGCCGCGTTCGGCATCACCGAGGCTGACGCCGGCTCCAACGCCCACAACATCACGACGACCGCCTCGCGCGACGGCGACGAGTGGGTCCTCAACGGTCAGAAGACCTTCATCTCCGGAGTCGACGAGGCCCAGGTCATCCTGATCGTCTCCCGCACCGAGGATGCGAAGACCGGCAAGCTGAAGCCGGCTCTCTTCATGGTCCCGACGAACGCGCCCGGTTTCGAGAAGCAGGTCATCCCGATGGCCTGGAAGGCGCCGGAGAAGCAGTTCACCCTCTTCCTCGACAACGTCCGGGTGCCGGCGGACGCGCTCGTGGGTGACGAGGACGGCGGCCTCTGGCAGCTCTTCGCCGGCCTCAACCCGGAGCGGATCATGGGCGCGGCGATGTCGTGCGGCCTGGGTCGCTACGCGCTGGAGAAGGCGGTCGACTACGCCAAGGTGCGTTCGGTCTGGAAGGACGCCCCGATCGGTGCCCACCAGGGCATCCAGCACCCGCTGGCGAAGGCCAAGATCGAGCTGGAGCAGGCGCGCCTGCTGTGGCAGAAGGCCGCCGCGCTCTACGACGCAGGCGACGACTTCGGCGCGGGTGAGTACGCCAACATGGCCAAGTACGCCGGCGGCGAGGTCTCCTGCGCGATCACCGACGTCGCGGTGCACACGCACGGCGGCAACGGCATGACCGAGGAGTACGGCCTGGCCAACCTGCTGGTCGCGGCCCGCCTCGGCCGGATCGCTCCGGTGTCGCGCGAGATGATCCTCAACTTCGTGGCCATGCACACGCTCGGCCTGCCGAAGTCCTACTGAGCGCCGCTGCCCTGACGTCGACTCTGGCCGGTCATCCCTCGTGGGTGACCGGCCGGAGTCTGTCCCGGGCCGGGCTCAGTCGACCAGGTGCTCGGCGAGCGCTGCCTCGATCCGCGGCGCGATGCTGGCCGGCGTCGTGGTGCTGCCGTAGCGCGCCAGGACGGTGCCGTCGCGGTCGACGAGGAACTTGGTGAAGTTCCACCGGATCGGCCGACCCAGCTTGCCCGGCCGCTCGCGCTTGAGCCACCGGAAGAGCGGGTGGGCCTCTTTGCCGTTGACGTCGACCTTGGCGAACATCGGGAAGCCGACGCCGTAGTTCTTCTCGCAGAAGGCGCCGATCTCGTCGGCCGAGCCCGGCTCCTGGCCGCCGAACTGGTTGCACGGGAAGCCGAGCACCGTGAAGCCGCGGTCGGCATAGGCGTCCTGCAGCTCCTGCAGCCCGGCGAGCTGGGGCGTGAAGCCGCACTGCGAGGCGGTGTTGACCACGAGCACCACCTGGCCGGCGTACGCCGCGAGTGGCTGCACCTCGCCAGTGAGCGTGGTGGCAGTGAAGTCGGCGAGGGTGGTCATCGCCCCTCCTCCGGTGCGGGCCGCCGGGGCGGCAGCGGGATGAACATGCTCGTGCGGGCGGCGTACTCCGCCCAGCCGGGGCGGCCCGCCATGTGCCTGTCGAGCAGGCGGGCGCCCGTGGCGAAGACCAGGAAGTACGTCATCGCCAGTGGTGCGATGGCGGTCAGCAGGGACCAGGCAGTCGTGAGCGAGACCAGCCAGATGCCCCACCAGACGCACGCGTCGCCGAAGTAGTTGGGATGCCGGGTCCAGGCCCAGAGGCCGCGGTCCATGATCTGTCCCCGGTGCGCCGGGTCGGCCTTGAACCGGGCGAGCTGGGCGTCTCCGACGGCTTCGAAGGAGACGCCCAGCAGCCAGAGCGCGACCCCCGCAATGACGACGAGTCCCGCCTCGTGCTGTGTCACTGCGGCGGCGGTGACCGGCAGACCCACCAGTACGACTGCCGCGCCCTGCGTCACCCAGACCTTGAGGACCCGCTGCAGCGGGGTGGTGCCCGCGAGCATCGCGGCATACCGGGCGTCCTCGCCGTGGCCGGCGTTGCGGCGGTGCATGTGCCACGAGAGCCGGGTGCCCCAGATGGCCACCAGCGCGGCGAGCAGCCACGACCGCCAGGGCTGGCCGGAGTCGAGCACGGTGCCGCCGACGGCCGCCACGACCGCGACGGCCGCGAGCGCCAGGCCCCAGGTCGTGTCGACGACCGAGTAGCGGCCGGCGCGCTTCGCGGCGTACGCCGTCACGGTCATCGCCGCCGTCACGACGGCGACCTCGACCGCGAGCAGGAGCAGCAGGTCCCTCATGTCACCAGCCTCGTTCGGGTGCCATCGTGTGCGCCTCGCCGGGGCGGACCGCGAGGATCTGGTCGACGCCCATGCGGCCGTCGCGGAAGGCCATCCGGCCACCCACGAGGTAGAGCTCCCACACCCGCATGACCTCCTCGCCCACGAGGTTGCGGAGGTGGTCGCGGTGCGCGGTGAAGTTCTCCCACCAGGCATCGACGGTCCACACGTAGTGCTCGCGCAGTGCGTGGACGTCGCGCACCTCCAGGCCGGCATCCTCGATCAGGTCGACGGTCCGGCCCACGGGGCGCATGTGCATGTCCGGGGCGATGAACGACTCGATGAAGGGGCCACCGCCGGGGTGCTTCCCTCGCCGGGACATCTGCTGGACGAGCACACGTCCGCCGCGGCGTACGGTCCCGGCGAGCACGCGGGTGTACTCGGGATAGTTGCCCTCGCCGACGTGCTCACCCATCTCGATCGACGCGACCGCATCCCAGCGCCCGACCACGTCGCGGTAGTCCTGGAGTCGGATCGTGACCCGGTCCTCCAGCCCGCGCTGGCGGATCTGCTCGTCGATCCAGGCCTTCTGCTCGGCCGCGATCGTCACTCCGGTGACCTGCGCGCCGAAGTGCTCGGCGGCGTGCAGGGAGAGCGAGCCCCAGCCACAGCCGACGTCGAGCAGGGTCATGCCGGGCTCGAGGCCGAGCTTGCGGCAGACCAGCGACAGCTTGTCGCGCTGGGCGTCGGCGAGCGTGTAGCCCGCCGTGCCCGGGGGCTTGCGCCAGTACGCCGAGGAGTAGGCCATCGTCTCGTCGAGGATCAGGCCGTAGAACTCGTTGGAGAGGTCGTAGTGGTGGCTGATCGCCGCCCGGTCGCGCAGCTTGCTGTGCAGGCGCCCGCGGACCTTCGCCTGGCTCAGGGGCGCAGCGGGACGGCGCCCGACAGCACCGGTGCGCAGCGCCGTGCCGACGGCACTCGCGAATGCCGACGGGCCCGGACGGCCACCGAGGCCACGCTGGCGGACGACCTCCCACACGTGCGTCAGCGCCGCGTCGAGGTCACCCTCGACCGCGAGCTCACCGGTGACGTAGGCCTGGGCTGCGCCGAGCTCACCCGGGTGCCAGAGCAGACGCCGCAGCGCGTCCGGGGTGCGGATCTCGACGAGCGGGGCGTCGACCGGGCCGGCCTCGGAACCGTCCCAGGCGCGCAGGCGGACAGGCAGGTCGCCACCGACGAACGGACGCAGGCCGCGGGCGAGCTCGCCTGCCGCACCGGTTCCCGCGGGCGCGGGCTCGACGACGCGAAGCATGGTGTTCATCGGGTCTCCTTGACGAAGGTCATCTGCTGGACGTCGATGTAGCCGGCGTTGAAGCCGCCCTGGCAGTAGGCCAGGTAGAAGTGCCACATCCGGAGGAAGGTCGCGTCGAAGCCCAGCGCACGCACGTCGTCCGCTGCGCGCAGGAAGGTCTGGTCCCAGATCCGCAGCGTCTCGGCGTAGTGCGCGCCGAAGGAGAGCCGGTCGGTCAAGCGGAGTGCGGTCTGGGTGCCGGTGATCCGGGTGATCGCCTCGACCGAGGGGAGCACGCCGCCCGGGAAGATGTACTTCTTGATCCAGGTGAAGTCGTCACGGGTCGCGAGCATCCGGTGGTGGGGCATGGTGATGGCCTGCAGCGCGAAGCGGCCGCCCTCGACGAGGAGCTCGTCGATCTTGCGGAAGTACGTCGCCCAGTACTCGTCGCCGACCGCCTCGATCATCTCGACGGAGACGACTGCGTCGTACTCGCCCTCGACCAGGCGGTAGTCGCGCAGCTCGATGCTCACCCGGTCGGTGAGGCCGGCGGCTGCGACGCGTTCGCGGGCCAGCTCGAGCTGCTCCTGGGACAGGGTCACGGTCGTCACCCGGGCGCCGCGGGCCGCGGCGCGGAGTGCCAGCTCGCCCCAGCCGGTGCCGATCTCGAGCAGCCGGGTGCCCGCGCCGACGCCGGCCTTGTCGAGGAGGCGGTCGATCTTGCGGTGCTGTGCGGCGACCAGTCGCTCGGCTGCCAACGCGTCGTCCACGAGTGGCGGCAGGGCCTCCTGGTATCCCTCGTGGGCCACCAGCTCGGTGTCGAAGAGGCCCGAGGAGTAGGAGAGCGTCGCATCCAGGAACAACGTGAAGAGGTCGTTCGAAAGGTCGTAGTGGTGCGAGATGTTCGACTGGCTCTGGTCGAGGGTGTTGTGGTGGCGGCGCGGCTCGCGACGCACGTGCACCCGGCGGAGGCGCTGCATCCAGCCCGGCACGATCCGCTCTACCGCTGTGCCCAGCGAGGTGACGAGCTGCGCGAGGTCGGGTGAGTCCCAGGCGCCGGTCAGGTAGGCCTCACCGAAGCCGATCAGCCCGTCGGAGCCCACGCGGAGCAGGAACTCCTCCTCGTCGTGGAGAACGAGTGCGGGCCGGGTCGGGTCGATCGCAGCGTCGGGTCCGACGAGCTGGATGTCGAGGCGGCGGCAGACCGCACGGAGGATGCCGCCGGCGACGCGGGCAGAGACGCGTGCGCGGGGCCCTGAGGGCACGGCCGCGAGGTCGGGCCAGAGCTCGAGGTCGGGGATCGTGCGTGCGATGCGCAGCGTGGAGGTGTCGCTCATCGGGTTCCCTCCTGGGGGTCGTGGTGGGGCCGGGGCTGGACCGGGACGCGGCGGAGCCAGATCCGGATGCCCTGCCACTGGATGCGGAGCCGGCCGAGGAGTGCCGGCCAGGGTGTGCGGACGAGGGTGCCGAGGGCGGCCCGTCGCCCCGGGGGAAGTGCCGCGCCGGTCAGGGTCGCGGCAAAGCCGTGGGGCTGGAGCGTGATCCCGACGGCCACCCGGTCGTCCGGCGACGGCACGCTGACGGCGTACTCACCGGAGGTGTCGTGGAAGGGCGAGACGTACATCTGCTTGGGCACCGTGGCATGGCCGTTGGCGTCGGGGTGGACGACGTAGGCGTGTCGGTCGCCGTAGGTGTTGTGCACCTCGATCAGGACCGCCGCCAGCTCGCCCGTGGAGAGGTGGCACCAGAAGACCGTGATCGGGTTGAAGCAGTAGCCGAACGCCCGCGGGGTGGTCAGCATCAGGATCCGTCCGTCGACCTCGACGCCCCGCTGGGCCAGGAACCCGACGACGTTGTCGCGGATCGACCTCGTCGGGTCGCCGATGTGGTCGGCTGCGCGGAACTCGCGGTGCCTCCGTGCCGGCGGCACGTCGTCGAGGTCGACCAGCCAGGTCCGCGACCGGTAGGTGAACGTACGTCGCGGCGCGCGGCGTGCGTGCCGGATCGTGGTGGTGTAGACGCGGCCGCCTCGCGGCAGCGCGACGGGCGCCTCCCAGGTGAAGCCGAGCCGTTCGGCGGCGTGGGCACCCGAGCGTGAGCCGTCCTCGTGGAAGCCCCAGCCGTGGTACGCCCCCGCGAAGACGATCCGCTCGGAGTCGCACTCCGGCAGGCGGCGCTGGGCCGCGACCGACTCGGGGGTGTAGAGCGGGTGCTCGTACTCCCGGGTCGCGATCACGGTGTCGGGGTCGACCAGGTCCGTCCCGCCGAGCGTCACGAGGTAGGCGGTGTCGGTGTCCAGCCGCTGCAGGCGCGTGAGGTCGTAGGTGACCGTCACCTGCCCGGCAGCCTCGCGACGGCGACGGAAGTTCCACGACGCATGGGCTCGCCGCGCCTGCGGCAGCAGCGAGGCGTCGGTGTGCAGCTGTGCGGTGTTCGGGGAGTAGTCGATGGCGCCGAGCACCTCGGCCTGCGCCGAGGTCGGCTCGGCGAGCATCGCCAGCGCCTGGTGCGGATGCGTGGCGACGACGACTGCGTCGAAGACCTCGGTGTGGCCGTTGCCGTCCGTCACCTCGACCCCGCCCGGGACCTCCTGCAGCCGGGTCACCTTCGTCCCGGTCCGCACGTCGTGGAGCCGCGCGGCGACCCGGTTGACGTACGCATGCGAGCCGCCCGTGACGGTGCGCCACTGCGGCGAGCCCCAGACGGAGAGCATCCCGTGGTGCTGCAGGAAGCTGAACAGGTAGCGCGCCGGGTAGGCGAGCGCGGTGTCGGGGTCGCAGGACCAGACCGCGGCGACCATCGGCTCCATGAAGTGGCGCCGGAAGTACGCCGAGAAGTCGTGCCGCTCGAGGAACGCGGCCAGGGTCTCGTCGTCCCCTGCCGGCGACTCCAGGAGCCGGCGCGCGGCCCGGTGGAAGCGCGGGATCTCCACCAGCATGCGCAGGTACCGGCCCTTGCCCACGTTGGCGCTCGTCGGGAAGATGCCGCGCAGGCCGAGGGCTCCGGCGTACTCCAGGCCGGTCACGTCGTCGCGCACCGACATCGACATCTCGGAGGGCTGGGTCTCCACGCCGAGCTCGCGGAAGAGCCGGAGCAGGGTCGGGTAGGTGCGCTCGTTGTGGACGATGAAGCCGGTGTCGATCGCGAGCTCCCGGCCGTTGGGGTCGGTGACGCGGTGCGTGTCGGCGTGGCCGCCGAGCCGCTCGTCTGCCTCGAAAAGGGTGACCTCGGCGGACTTCGCGATCACGTGCGCGGCGGTCAGGCCGGCGACGCCTGAGCCGACGACGGCCACCCGGCGCGGGGTGTCCCGGGCCGGTGCAGTGCGCGTCATCAGGTGTCCTGGGTCAGGTCGAAGAGCGCGATCGGGGTCGTCGTCGGCTGCGGAGAGCCACCGTCCGGCTCGACGGTGACGCCGGCCGCGGTCGCGCGCGAGGCGTCGCCGGCCAGCAGGAGCTTGCTGTCGCCCGAGCCATCCAGGAGGCCGGCCGGGACCATGGCGCCGTCGACCTGGAGCCAGAGCTCGTAGACCCGGCCTTCGGCAGCTGCCGGGAGGTCGTCGCTGACGAGCACCGCCTTGCCGATCGACTCCGAGCGGTAGACGGTGAGGGTGCCGTCGCCGACCTCGGCGGAGGCCTTGTCGACGTCAGCCGCCGCGATCACCTGGGCGACCGTGTCGACGGTGTCGTCGGACCACGGCTGGGTCACCGTGAGCCCGGTGCCGATCGCGACCGCAGCCGCTGCCGCCACGAGGAGGCCTCGAAATCGACGGGAAGGGTGGCCACCGCTCTGCTGTGCGGGAAGCGGAGGAAGCGGTCGGACGGTCGTGATCGCGGCCAGCACGTCGGCGCGCAGGGCCGGCGGCGGCGTCGCCATCGTGGTCTCCGAGAGGGACGTGGCGGCTTCGCGCAGGCTGTCCACCTCGTCACGGCAGTTCGCGCAGTCGGCGAGGTGTCGCTCGAAGAGGGCACGCTCGTGCTCCTCCAGGGCGGCGATCGCGTAGGCGCCGGACAGGGCGTGGATGTCACTCATCGTCCGACTCCCATCGTGTCTCGCAGACGGATCAGCCCGTCGCGTATGCGTGTCTTCGCTGTGCCCAGAGGCAGGTCCAGCATCGTCGCCACCTCCGTGTGGGTGTAGCCCCCGAGGTAGGCGAGCTCCACGGCTTCGCGCTGCGTCGGGGTGAGGGTCTCGAGTGCCTGGCGGACACGGCCGGCCTCGAGCGAGGCGGTCGCCGCCTCGGCGGTGACGTCGCGGTCGACCGGCTGGGTCTCCCGGTGGTACGTCGTGTCGCGTCGGGTCGTGGCCTCGGCCGAACGGACCCGGTCCACGCCCTTGCGATGGGCGATGGTGAGCATCCAGGCCACGGCACTGCCGCGGGCCGGATCGAAGCGGGAGGCCGTGCGCCAGATCTCCAGGAAGGTCTCCTGGGTCACTTCCTCCGTCTGCGCCGGGTCGCGTACGACGCGCAGCAGCAGGCCGTAGACCCGGGGCGCCATGGCGTCGTACAGGGTGGCGAAGGCTGCCTGGTCGCCTCGCGAGGACAGCCTCAGGAGGGCAGCCAAGTCAGGTCCGGCAGCGGAGGAGGCCGCCCCCTCCGGCGATGAATCGCCGGAGGGGACGGCACGAAGCCCGGTCATGTCTCTCATCCTTGCTGATCGCGAGCGATCAGGGCATCAGGACCGTGTCGATGACGTAGACGGTCGCGTTGGCGGTGGGGATGTTGCCGCAGAGGACGGCGGCGTTCTCCTTGCCGACCGTGAACTCCTCGCCCGAGCCCATCACGGAGATCTTGTCGCCCGCGAGGGTCTCGTGCTCGCCCGCGAGCTCGTCGGGCGAGAGCTGCCCGGCGACGACGTGGTGCGTGAGGATCTTGGTCAGCGTCGGCTTGTCGGCGATGACCGCGTTGAGCGTGTCGGCCGGGATCTTCGCGAACGCGTCGTCGGTGGGAGCGAAGACGGTGATGCCGTCGGCGCTGTTGAGGGTGTCGCCGAGGTCGGCGGCACCGACGGCCGAGACGAGGGTCTTGAGCAGCGGGTTCGCGCTCGCGGCGGTGGCGACCGGTGCAGTGGCCATGCCGTTGAACGAGCCGGCGCCATCGGCCGGGATCAGCTTGCAGCCGGGACCGAAGGTCTGCGCGCCCGCGTTCATCGTGTCGGAGGTCTTGGTGTCCTCCGGGGCCGCGGTCGTGCCGGAGTCGTCGCTGCCACAGGCGGCGACGGAGAGGGTCAGAGCGCCGAGGAGGAGTGCGGCGGAGCTGGTGCGACGGAGGTTCATGGTGCTGCCTTTCGGTGGGCCGGGCGTGGAGCCTGGCGTAGGTCGGTCAGGTGCAAGGGATTCGGGGCGGAGCGCTGCGTGGATTGGAGAATCCGGAAACTTTTTTCTGGTGACGCGGTGTCAGGCGACGGTGACGACGACTTCCTGCACGCCGCTCGACCCGTCGGGGAACGGCGTCGCGCGGACCGCGGTCTGGACGTCGCCGTCGAGGGTCACGGCGCGGACGGCGACCAGGTGGCGACCGGTCGGGGCGTCCCAGGGCAGGTACCACTGCCGCCAGTAGTCGACGCCGACGTCGGGACCCAGCCGGGCGACCTGCCAGGCGCCCCCGTTGATACGGACCTCGACCCGGCGGATGCCACGGTGCTGGGCCCATGCGACGCCGCCGATGACGGTCTTGCCTGGCTCGATGGTCGAGAGCGGACGCGGCGTGTCGATGCGTGCGGACACCTTGATCGGGGCGTCTGTCGCCCACCCGCGCTTGGTCCAGTAGGCGCGCTTCGCGGCGTAGGTGGTGAGCGTGAGCCTGGTCAGCCACTTGGTGGCGCCGACGAAGCCGTAGACCCCCGGGGTGACCAGGCGTGCGGGGAACCCGTGGTCGGCGGGGAGCGGCTCGCCGTTCATGCCGACCGCGATGAGGACGTCGCGTCCGTCGCGCACCACGTCGAGCGGTGTGCTGATCGTGAAGCCGTCGACGGCGGTGCTGAGCAACTGGTCCGCCTTGGTGCCGACGCCGGCCCGGTCCAGCAGGTCCTCGAGCGGTACGCCGAGCCAGCGGGCTGCGCCGACGTACTTGCCGCCGACCTCGTTGGAGACGCAGGTCAGCGTGATGTCGCGCTCGACGAGCGGCATCGCGAGGAGGTCGTCGTAGGTCAGCTCGACCTTCTGCCGGACATCGCCGTCGATGGTGAGGCGCCAGCTGTCGACGTCGACGCGCGGCACGACCAGGTTGGTGTCGACCCGGTAGAACCGGTCGGTCTTCGTCTGCAGGGACGAGATTCCTGCATGGTCGTCCTCGAGCCCGGCCGGGAGCGGCGGCAGGGGATCGGCAGCGCGGGGGAGCACGATGTCGGCGATCCGCCGACCTGCGCCGGCGAGCCAGTGCCCGGTGGCAGCCGCGGCTGCGCTGAGCGCCGTCACGGCGCCTGCGCCGATCAGCAGGCTGCGGCGGCTCGCCCGTGCCGCCAGCACGGCCTCGGGGGTGCCGGGTGCGGGGGTGCCGGAGGGGTCGTTCGCCCGGCTCGCGTCGCGCAGGCGGGTGATCGCCAGCGTGAAGACGCCGAGTCCGACCAGCGCCGCGACCGCAGCGGGAAGCGCCGCCGCCGGCCCGGCTGCGGGGCGGGTCACAGCGAGGACGCCGGCCAGGGCGACCAGGGCCAGCAGCAGCGCTGCACCCGCCCGCGCGGACCGTCGCGCAAGCAGGCCGGCGCCGCCGGCGAAGGCGAGCGTGCCGAGCGCGACCGAGGCGAGCAGGACCGGTTTGTCGGCGGTGCCGAGCTCGCGGACTGCCCATTCCTTCAGCGGAGTCGGGGTCAGGTCGATCACCGTCGAACCGACGGCGAGAACAGGGGAGGCGGCGGGGTCGACCAGCGCGGCGACGAGGTGCGCCGCGGCAACCCCTGCGAGGGTCGACAACACACCGGCAGCGGCGTACGAGGTCCGGGACGAGGGCTCCATGAGCGGGATTCGTTGCCGAGGCGCCGACGGATGGCCCACGAGCTGTGTTTTCGCGCGGCGCCTATCCGGGGACGTCCTGTCCCCGGTAGAAAGGACCACATGACCGAGACTCCCTACGTCCGCTACGCCGTCGACGGAGCCGTCGCGACGCTGACCCTCGACTCGCCGCACAACCGCAACGCGCTCTCGCGCAAGCTGGTGACCGAGCTCTTCGAGGGTCTCGCGGCAGCCGAGGCCGACGAGGCGGTCCGGGTGATCCTGCTGCGTTCTGCCGACCGGGTCTTCTGCTCCGGTGCCGATCTCTCCGAGGCCGCCACCACGCCCATGGAGGAGGGCACCCGCGCCATCGTCGAGCTGCAGCGGCGCCTGGTGGCGTCCCCGAAGCCGGTCGTCGTCCGCCTCGACGGCCCGGTCCGCGCGGGTGGCACCGGCATCGTCGCGGCCGCCGACGTCTGCATCGCCTCCGAAGACGCCCACTTCGCGCTGACCGAGGTCAAGCTCGGCGTTACGCCGGCGATCATCTCGCTGACGATCCTGCCGAAGATGACGTCGCGCGGTGCGGCGCTCACGTTCCTGGGCGGCGAGAAGTTCTCGGCGACCGACGCGGCGGCGTACGGCCTGATCACCGAGGCCGTTCCGGCGGACCAGCTCGACGCCCGGGTCGAGGCGGTGACTGCGAGCTTCGCGACCGGCCACCCGCAGGGCCTGCGCGAGACCAAGAGGCTGCTCAACCGCGAGGTGCTCGCCGGCATCGAGTCCCGCGGTGAGGAGCTCGCCCAGCTCTCGGCCTCGCTCTTCGCGACCGAGGAGGCCCGCGAGGCGATGCTCGCCTTCCTCACCCGCGGCAAGTAGTCCCGCGAGACACGGACGGCAGACGCGGGCCGCTGGAATGCACGGCCATCCGATCACGTAAGGTTGGATGCTTCCGTTTTCCACGCCACCACAGGGGTTTCACGTGTCGAGCACCGAGGACATCGCCGCCCGCGAGATCGCGGCGGAGCAGACGTTCGTCGACCGCGTCCACGCGCAGCTGGAGCTCTCCACCCTGCAGGCAGCCGAGCTCGCCAAGGAGGGTCGCGGTCGCGGCCAGCTCGGCCACGAGGGCGGCCTCGTCGAGCGCGACGCGATGCTCTATCAGGCCGCGAAGCGGATCGCGCAGCTCGATGCCGCGCACGAGGGGCTGGTCTTCGGTCGTCTCGACCTGAGCGAGGACGTGGACCCCGAGCCGCGCTACGTCGGACGCATCGGCCTGCGCGACGAGAACCGTGACTCGCTCCTGATCGACTGGCGCGCTCCAGCGGCGGCCGTCTTCTACCAGGCCACGCCGGCCGACCCGCTGGGCGTCGTACGCCGTCGCGTGCTGCGGTCGAAGTCCACCACCGTCCTCGGTGTCGAGGACGAGCTGATCAACGCCGAGGACCCGCGCGCGGCCGACCTGCCCATCGTCGGTGAGGGCGCGCTGATGGCGCAGCTCTCCCGCGCCCGCGACCGTCGCATGCACTCGATCGTGGCGACGATCCAGGCCGAGCAGGACAAGGCGATCCGCGCCCCGGGCAAGGGCGTCACATCGATCTCCGGTGGCCCCGGCGTCGGCAAGACTGTCGTCGCGCTGCACCGCGCGGCGTACCTCCTCTACACCGACCGTCGTCGCTACGAGACCGGCGGCGTGCTGATCGTCGGACCCTCCGGTGTCTTCATGCGCTACATCGAGCGGGTGCTCCCCAGCCTCGGCGAGACCGCCATCGCGCTGCGGAGCCTCGGCGAGGTCGTCGACGGCGTGAAGGCCACGCGCCAGGACGAGCCGGCGTTCGCCGACGTCAAGGGCAGCGCACGCATGGCGGAGGTGCTGCGCCGGGCCGCCCGCCAGGCCGTACCGGGTGCGCCGCGGGAGTTCCGGATCTTCTACCGCGACAACGTGCTGCTGCTCGACAACCGCCTCCTGGGCCAGCTGCGCCGGCAGCTCCTCAGCCAGGGGCGGCGCAACAAGCAGATCCCGCGCGTCGCCTCGACGCTGCTCGACGCGCTGTGGCGGCAGGTGAAGTCGGAGCGCGGCAAGGAGCGCGGTCGCCAGGCGTTCCAGGACGACATGCTCGACAACGACGACTTCCTCGAGTTCGCGACGGCCTGGTGGCCGCCGCTCGAGGCCCGGCTGGTTCTCGAGTGGCTCAAGGACGCCGACTTCCTCGCGCGGGTGTCCGACGGGATCCTCAGCCACGACGAGCAGGCGCTCCTGCTGAAGTCGTGGGCTGGCCAGGACGACCTGTCGATCCAGGACGTCCCCCTGCTCGACGAGCTCCGCTACGCGATCGGCGACGTGCCGCTCAAGACCGACGAGGACTCCGGCTACGGCGACTTCGTCGGCTCCGACATGCAGGAGCTGACCACCGCCTCGGACCGTGAGTTCACCCAGGCACGGGCGTGGACGCCGCCGACCCACCGCATCGAGGACGACCCGTTCGCCCACGTCCTGATCGACGAGTGCCAGGACCTCACCCCGATGCAGTGGCGCATGGTCGGCCGCCGCGGCCGCACGGCGTCGTGGACGATCGTCGGCGACCCGGCACAGTCCTCGTGGCCGGTGCGCGAGGAGGCCGACGCGGCCCGTCGCGAGGCGCTGGCCGGCAAGGATCTGCACGAGTTCCACCTCGGCACCAACTACCGCAACTCCTCCGAGATCTACGCCTACGCCGCCGCGTACGCCGCGCGCGTGGGCCTCGACGCCGACCTGCCGACGGCAGTCCGGTCCACCGGTGTCGAGCCCGTGCAGAAGCGCGTGGACGACCTCGAGGCGGGAGTGCGCGCCGAGGTCGCACGCCTCGCCGGATCGGTCGAAGGCACCGTCGGCATCGTCGTACCGGCCGCGCGCCGTGGAGAGGTCGAGCGCTGGCTCGCCTCGTGGGCCGAGCTCCGCGAGCACGCTCCCAACGCCGGCACCGGCCGTGACACGTCGCTCGACCGCGTGTCGGTGCTGACCGGCCTCGACACCAAGGGCCTCGAGTTCGACGGCATCGTCGTCGTGCGCCCTCAGGAGATCGAGGACGAGGCCTCCACCGGCAAGGCGACGCTCTACGTCGTGCTCACCCGCGCGACGCAGCTGCTCTCCGTCATTTCCTGAGCTCCGGCGCCTAGCCGGGGCCGTGGCGCTCGTGCAGGATGCATCCATGAGCGAGACGCCGCAGTACCCCTCGGCCCCCGACCCCCAGCAGCCTCCGACCGGCGCGACTCCTCCGCCCCCGCCGCCCTACGGCGGCTACGGCACGCCGCCTCCGCCCCCGGGAGGCGGTTACGGCGCGCCTCCGGGCGGCCCCGGTGGCCCCGCGGCGTACGACGTCACGGCCGCCGTCTCCTATGGCTGGCGCGCCTTCAAGGGCAACGTCGGCCCGTTCCTGCTGCTCGGCCTGCTCGCGTTCCTGCTGCCCGCCGCGATCAGCATCATCGCTCAGATGTTCCAGTCGGGTGGATCGGCGATCGCCGGCCGGGCCGGCTCGGGCTCGGGCGTCGGGTTCGCGGCGATGGGAGCCGGCGGCTTCCTCGGCTTCGTGGTCAACATCGCCGCGCAGGTCGTGTCGGTCTTCTTCGGTGCTGCGCTCGTACGGGCGGCGCTGGACGTGACCGAGGGGCGCACCGTCGACCTCGGCGCGGCCTTCACGCGCTGGGACAAGGGCCAGATCATCGTGCTGGCGATCCTCGTCGCGGTCGGCACCATGATCGGCTTCATCCTGTGCGTCCTGCCCGGCATCGCGTTCGCGTTCTTCACCTACTTCGCGAACTTCTTCGTGGTCGGCAACGGCCAGGGTGCGATCGACGCGATCAAGTCGAGCCTGAGGTTCACGGCCGACCAGATCGGCAGCCTGATCCTGCTCTTCCTGCTCTGCGTCGCCATCGCGATCGCGGGCGCCTGCGCGTGCGGCGTGGGCCTGCTCGTCGCGATGCCGATCGTGACCGTCGCTGCGGCGTACACCTTCAAGGTGCTGCAGGGTCAGCCGGTCGCGACCGTCTGAGTCGCCGACAAGTCCCGACGACACCGAGGGGCCGCAAACTTCACACGTGCGAAGTTTGCGGCCCTTTGCGTTGCAGCTGAGCTGTCGGGACTTCGCACGTGCGAAGTCTCGCGCGCCCCCGGGCGTGCCCCGGGTCAGTGGGCGACGCCGTAGAGCCGGTCGCCCGCGTCGCCGAGCCCCGGGACGATGTAGCCGTTCTCGTTGAGCCGCTCGTCCATCGCGGCGGTCACGATCGTGACCGGCACGTCCACCCCGACCAGCCCGGCCTCCAACGCCGCGCAGCCCTCCGGGGCGGCGAGCAGGACGACGCAGGTGATGTCGTCGGCACCACGGTCGACCAGGAAGCGGATCGCCGCGGCGAGCGTGCCGCCGGTCGCGAGCATCGGGTCGAGCACGTAGACCTGACGGCCGGACAGGTCGGCGGGGAGCCGCTCCGCATAGGTCGACGCCTCGAGGGTCTCCTCGTTGCGCACCATGCCGAGGAAGCCGACCTCGGCCGTCGGCAGCAGCCGCATCATGCCGTCGAGCATGCCGAGGCCTGCGCGCAGGATCGGCACCACCAGCGGCTTGGGTGAGGCCAGCGCGGTGCCCGTCGTGGGGGCAACCGGCGTGACGATCTCCTTCGGGACCACCCGGACCGACCGGGTCGCCTCGTAGGCCAGGAGGGTCACGAGCTCGTCGGCGAGCCGGCGGAACGTCGGCGAGTCGGTGGCGACGTCGCGGAGGGTGGTCAGCTTGTGGGCGACCAGCGGGTGGTCGACGACGACGGTCTGCATGCACGGAACTTTCCCACGGCCGTAACACAAACGGGGTTGGACCCAGGTCACGAACCTGTCACGCTGGGCGCATGGCGAGTCCTGATGACTGCGACATCGCGCTTGCGGCGTACCGCGAGGAGGGCGTCTGGCAGCTCCAGGAGCTGGCGGACCCGGTCCTGACGAGCCTCGATGCGGTCATCACCGGGCTGCGGCGCTTCCCCGGAGACGCCGGCGCTATCGGCCTGATCGCGCTGGAGGAGGATGTCTTCCTGGTCGTCCGGGTGATCGGTCCGCAGGTGCGTCTGCTGCTCTCCGACGTCACCGCCGCCGACATCTTCGACCTGGCTCGCGAGACGATCGAGCACCTCGGCCTGCCCTATCCCGAGGACGACGACGAGCCGGCGCCGGCGGGTGACCTGACGATCCTCGCCGACCTCGGCGTGCACGCCGACGACCTCGGCGAGCTGATCGACGACTTCGACCTCTACCCTGACGAGATGCTGTCCGACATCGCCGACCGGCTCGGCTTCGGCGAGCTCTTCGATGACCTCGTGGGGCTGGCGAACGCGTGATCCTGCACGAGCAGTGGGTGGAGCCGATGCGGCTCGCCCTCGACGAGGCACGCGACGCGCTCGCCACCGGCGACGTGCCCATCGGGGCCATCGTCCTCGCGCCCACGGGCGAGGTGATCGGCCGCGGCCGCAACATCCGCGAGGCGGTCGGTGACCCGACCGGCCACGCCGAGGTGGTCGCCATCCGGGAGGCTGCGCGGGCAGTCGGGGAGTGGCGCCTCTCCGGCTGCACCCTCCTGGTGACGCTCGAGCCGTGCACGATGTGTGCGGGCGCCATCGTGCTCTCGCGCCTGGAGCGCCTGGTCTTCGCGGCGTACGACGACAAGGCCGGCGCGGTGGGATCGCTGTGGGACGTGGTCCGGGACCGCCGCCTCAACCACCGTCCCGAGGTGGTCGCCGGCGTGCTGGCTCGCGAGGCCTCAGGACTGCTCGACGACTTCTTCCGCTCGCAGCGCGGCTGACGCGGCGTACTCCTCCTCGGTGAGGAGCCGCGACCTGATCAGGAACCGGACACCCAGCGGCGCCTCGAGCGAGAAGCCCGCGCCGCGGCCCGGGGTCACGTCGATGGTCAGGTGGGTGTGCTCCCAGTAGGCGAACTGGGCCTTCGACATCCAGACCGGCACGGCGCGGTCGAGGCCGATGTCGAGGTCGCCGAGGTGGACGTCGGAGCCACCGAGCCGGAACTCGCCGTCCGGGTAGCACATCGGCGCGGAGCCGTCGCAGCATCCGCCGGACTGGTGGAACATCAACGGGCCGTGCTCGGCGGTGAGGCGGCGGAGGAGCTCCGCCGCCTCACCGGTGAGGTCGACCCGGCTCGGGGTGCTCGTCACCGGGTCACGCCCTGTCAGAAGAAGCCGAGGGCGTCGGGGGAGTAGGAGACCAGCAGGTTCTTCGTCTGCTGGTAGTGGTCGAGCATCATCTTGTGGGTCTCGCGGCCGATGCCGGACTGCTTGTAGCCACCGAAGGCCGCTCCGGCCGGGTAGAGGTGGTAGCAGTTCGTCCAGACCCGGCCGGCCTGGATCTCCCGACCTGCGCGGTAGGCCTGTGCGCCCTCGCGGGACCAGACACCGGCGCCGAGGCCGTAGAGGGTGTCGTTGGCGGTCTCGAGGGCGTCGGTCTCGTCGGAGAACTTCGCCACGGAGACGACCGGGCCGAAGATCTCCTCCTGGAAGATCCGCATCTTGTTGTGGCCCTCGAAGATCGTCGGCTTCACGTAGTAGCCACCCGCAAGGTCGCCCTCGAGCACGTTGCGCTCACCGCCGGTGAGGACGCGCGCGCCCTCGGCCTTGCCGATCTCGATGTAGGACAGGATCTTCTCGAGCTGGTCCTGCGAGGCCTGGGCGCCGATCATCGTGGTGGTGTCGAGCGGGTTGCCCTGGATGATCTTCTCCACGCGCACCACCGCGTCCGACAGGAACTCGTCGTAGATCGACTCCTGGATCAGTGCCCGCGACGGGCAGGTGCAGACCTCACCCTGGTTGAGGGCGAAGAGCGCGAAGCCCTCCTGTGCCTTGTCGTAGAAGGCGTCCTTCTGCGACGCCACCGACTCGAAGAAGACATTCGGCGACTTGCCGCCGAGCTCGAGCGTCACCGGGATGATGTTCTCCGCGGCGTACTGCATGATCAGCCGGCCGGTCGTGGTCTCGCCGGTGAAGGCGACCTTCGCGACGCGGCTCGACGTGGCGAGCGGCTTGCCGGCTTCGACGCCGAAGCCGTTGACGACGTTCAGGACGCCGGCGGGCAGCAGGTCGGCAATGACCTCGAGGACCTTGAGGATCGACCACGGGGTCTGCTCGGCCGGCTTGAGGACGACGCAGTTGCCGGCGGCGAGGGCCGGGGCGAGCTTCCAGGCGGCCATCAGGATCGGGAAGTTCCACGGGATGATCTGCCCGACGACGCCGAGCGGCTCGTGGAAGTGGTAGGCCACGGTGTTCTCGTCGAGCTCCCCGGCGGTTCCCTCCTGGGCCCGGAGGACGCCGGCGAAGTAGCGGAAGTGGTCGATCGTCAGCGGGATGTCGGCGGCGAGCGTCTCGCGCACCGGCTTGCCGTTGTCCCAGGACTCGGCGACTGCGATCGACTCGAGGTTCGCCTCGATCCGGTCCGCGATCTTGTTGAGCAGCGTGGCCCGCTCGGTCGCGGAGGTCTTCTTCCACGTGGCGAACGCGGCATGTGCGGCGTCGAGCGCTGCTTCGACGTCCTCCGCGGTGCCGCGGGCGATCTCGGTGAAGGGCTTGCCGTTCACCGGCGAGATGTTCTCGAAGTACTGGCCCTTGACCGGTTCGACCCACTCACCACCGATGAAGTGGCCGTAACGGTCCTTCACGCTGACGAGGGAGTCGGGCTGTCCGGGCGCTGCGTAGACGGTCATGTGAATGCTCCTGAGGGACGTGGGCGTCGACTGTGACGCCCTTCACATCGACGCTAGGAGCGCGGACGTTGCAGCCACGTTGCTTGCGTGGTCAGAGCCCCAGCTCGCGGTCGAGCCGCGTGATCTGCCCGTCGACGAGCGCGACCATCGGCGAGCCGGCGGGCAGGCAGGCGCGCTGCGCGACCCACATCTCGTAGTCGTCGCCACCCCAGGCCGACCGGGTCCAGGCCGACATCAGGTCGGGCTGCCGGGAGCGCAGCAGCGCGGCCCGCATCGCCTCGTTCAACCCGTCCCGGAGACGTACGACGCCCGGTGCCGTCGACCGCGGGAGCAGCGGCCCGCGGTAGGCGCGGACCGCCCCCGCGATGTCGCCCGTGGCAAGGGTCGCCTCGACGGCCATCCAGTCGGCGGTGACCTCGCCGGTGAGCCGGTAGGGGCGCGAGGCGAGCGCCTGCTCGCCGAGGAGGTTGCGCAGCCGGTTCATCTCGGCGCGCATGGTCGAGCCACCACTGTCGTCCTCGTAGAGGAGGACCGCCAGCTCGTCGCCGGACAGCCCGCGGGGCGCGGAGGCGAGCAGCAGCAGGATCTCGCTGTGTCGCGGCGAGAGGCGCAGGGTCGCGGTGTGACCGCGCCCGTCGGCGACCGACACCAGCGACTCGGACCGGCCGAGCGACTCGATGACCAGATGCCCACCCGAACGGCGTGGCTCGGGCACGCGGGGAGCGGCCAGCTCACGCGCGAGCTCCACCTCGGCCAGCCGGGCCGTGGCGCGGATCATCGCCATGGTCTGGGGGACGACGATCTGGTCGCCGCCGGTGATGTCGAGGACGCCGAGCAGGCGCGACGTACCGGGATCGTGGATCGGGGTGGCTGCGCAGCTCCAGGGCTGCACCGCATGCCGGAAGTGCTCGGCGCGGACGACGGAGACCGGCTGGTCGAGCCGCAGCGCGAGCCCGGGGGCGTTGGTGCCGGCGAGACGCTCGTCCCAGTTGCTGCCCTCGACGAAGCCGATGCGCTCCGCGCGGCGGAGCACGGCCGGGGTGCCGCAGACCCACAACAGCTGGCCGGCCTCGTCCGAGACGGCCATCATCGCGTCGCAGTCGCGGGCCGCCTGGCCGAGCACGTCGTCGAGCAGCGGGAAGACCCGGGCCAGTGGATGGGCCGCGCGAAGGTCGCGGAGCTCGTCGTCCGGGACGGTGATCGGCGCGGTCGGCTCGCTGGCGGGCACACCTGCCGCGGCGGAGCGCTGCCAGGAGTCCGCCACCTCCGCGCGCATGCCGGGACCTGCCATGGATCCAGTAGACACGCTGACCTCCGTCGACAACAGGTCCGGACGGGCCGGATCGGTGACCGGTCGCTTCCCCGCGGTGACCGGCACCCGTGCCCCGTCCACGATCACCCGGACAACGTTGCATCCACGTTGCACAGCCGATTTCGACCCGACCCGCCGGAGCCGGTAAGGTTCCCCACGGTGTCGTGTCCGAGCGGCCTAAGGAGAACGCCTCGAAAGCGTTTGTGGGGGTGACTCCACCGAGGGTTCAAATCCCTCCGACACCGCCAGTCGATCAGCCCCGGGTTCCGCCCGGGGCTGATCGCATTTCTGCCCGGGTCAGCCGCGGGTCGACTCGAGCGCCAGGCAGAGGGCAGCGACGTCGAGGGGCTTCTCAAGCCGGCGGCCCGTGAGCTCCTCGAACCTGCGCAGGCGATGGCGCACCGTGTTGGCGTGGCAGGCGAGCCGCTGCGCCGCCTTGGTGTTGGAGCCGCCGGCGGCGACCCAGACGCGGAGCGTCTCGAGCAGGGTGGCGCGGTCGCCGTCCGGCAGGACAGCGAGCGGACCGAGCACGTCGGTGGTCAGGTGCTCCATCACGTGGCCGGCCGCGGCAGCCGCAACCCCGACGGGGTGGTCCTCGAACCGCGCGTGGCCGCCGGCGCGGGGTGAGGAGGCGGCCGCTAGCCGGGCGAGCTCGAGCGCCCCGGCTGCAGCCGTGAGCTCGTGGAACGCCGGACTGACCCCGAGTCGCACGGAGCCGGTGCCGAGCAGCTCGAGCACGGTCTCGACGTCGGTCCCCGCCACGTCGACGACGCCGACCTGGGCGTCCGCGAGCAGGCGCCAGGCGGAACGGATGCCCTGCCGTGCGAGCTCGCTCTCGACACCGTGCAGGACCGCGCGGCCGGGGGCGGCCAGGAGCGCGGCGACGACCACGTAGGTCCCCGACACCGGCAGGCCGAGCAGGTCGGCGACCTCCCACAGGGTCCGGCGGTCGACGACGGTGCCGCCGAGGACCGTCTCGACCAGCGCGGAGCGCTCGGCCTCCTGGCGGACCAGCTGCTCGGTGAGGGTCTCGTTGTAGGCCGCGGCCATCGCCTCGGTGAAGACGTCGTGCGCCACCATCGCGTCGGCGGTCGCCTCCAGGACCACCGCGGCGGGCACCCCGCGCAGGGCAGCCTCGGCAGTGACCTGTTCCCACATCGCACGGAAGCCGACGCGGTATGCCGCGAGGACCGAGGAGAGCGGGACGCCGGCCCGGGCGCGACGTACGCCGGTCTCGGCTGCCGGCCGTGGGTCGCCGACCCGGCCTTCGGCGAGGCCGCTGAGGACGAAGCTCAGGTTGTCGCGGCAGCTCTGCACGAGGTCGTCGAGGGGGACGGCGGCCTTGTCGCCGTACAGCCCGACCCGGTCCCGGACCTCCGTCGCGACGCGCGTGGCGCGGTCGTTGATCGTCTCCAGCAGCGCCGTCGCGAGCTCGGGGAGCTGCGGGGTCTCAGAGGCTTCGGAGGTCATGGACGGCAGCGTAGGACGCAGTGGTCACGCGGTCCGGGCCGTTGTGCGAATTCACAACCGACGGTGCCACGTGCTGTCGGAATCCACCGTTCCCGGGGCTATCCGCGGAGGCCTGTGATTCCCTATCGTCGACGGGCGCGGTGTGATCCGCGTCTCATCAGCATGGGGACAGGTATGGACATCACTGAAGAAGAGGGCGCGGCCGGCCTCGTGGGGCGCTGGCGCGCGCTCGCAGCCTCGGACGCGACCAGCGCCGCCGTGGCGGCGTGGGACCGGATCCTCGAGCTCCAGGAGCTCGGCAAGACAGACCGCAAGACGGCGGACGCCGAGCTCAACGAGCTCTTCCGCGCGGGTGGACCGGTCCACGGCCTCGACGGCCCGACCGACGGCATCCTGGTCCTGACCACGACCACGGCGCTGACCGACGCGGCGTTCAAGGCGCTGACCTCGGTCTGGATGCCGTGGGAGGGCAAGCGCTTCGACGCGGAGTCCCAGACCGGCGACAACCGGATGACCGACCAGGCGACGGTCGTCTCCAAGGTGCTCTGGCCGCTGTACTCGATGAAGGACTCGCCCGCGGGCAAGATCGCCTTCGACTTCGAGACCTACGTCGAGCCCGGCAAGGAGGACCCGGACCGCGAGGTCATGGTGATCGACTACGCCGACATCAAGGACAACCCGCGCCTGCTGATCCGCAGCATCCGCGACGAGCTGGTCGAGCTGGTGCCCGGTGCCTACCTCGGCAAGGTGCTCTACCGGCTGCCCACCAAGTCCTACGCGAAGCTCGGCTACTTCGCCCTCCGCACCCACTGACCGACGCTGACCGACGAAGCCCAGGAGCATCGATGAGCCCCAAGATCCCCAACCCGCTGAACCTGCAGTGGTACCAGCACCCGTCGCTGCTGCTGCAGCTCAACGCGCTCTCCAACGAGCGTGACGACCTGCGCGAGAAGAACCTCTTCGAGCACGCGGACATCCGCCCCGACACCGACCTGGGCGAGCCCTCGGAGTCCGCCCTTCGCGCGCGGACGCCGGACGGTACGTTCACCGACCTCGGCTGCCCGCACATGGGTGCACGCGGCACCGGCTTCGGTCGCAACGTCCCGATCGAGAAGACGATCGTGGACCGCAAGAACCTCCTCAACCCGGACCCGCGCGAGATCTCGCGCCGCCTGATGGCGCGCGACACCTTCAAGCCGGCCGGCATCCTCAACGCGCTCGGTGCAGCGTGGCTGCAGTTCGAGAACCACAACTGGTTCTTCCACGGCAACGGTGAGGCCGACAAGGTCATCGACATCCCGCTCCAGCCGGGAGACGACTTCCCCGAGAACCCCATGCGGATCCGGGAGACGATCCCGCTCCACGGCGAGATCAAGGACGGCTGCCCCGCACCGGTCTTCGCGAACGCCGAGACGCACTGGTGGGACGGCTCACAGATCTACGGCAGCGGCGCCGAGAAGCAGGCCACGATCCGCACCTTCGTGGACGGCAAGATCAAGGTCGACGACAACGGCCGCCTGCCGGAGAGCGACATCCCCGGTGTCGACCTCACCGGCATGCAGGAGAACTACTGGTTCGGTCCCGGCCTGCTGCACACCCTCTTCGCCCGTGAGCACAACACCGTCGTCGCCGCGATCAAGAAGGCGCACCCGGACTACAACGACCAGCGCCTCTTCGAGCTCGGCGTCCTCGTCGTCTCGGCGCTGATCGCCAAGATCCACACCGTCGAGTGGACCCCCTGCGTGCTGCGCCACCCCGCTCTCCAGATCGGCATGAACGCCAACTGGTACGGCGCGCTCGGCGAGGCCTTCAAGGACAAGGTCGGCCGCGTCGGCGACTCCGAGGCACTCTCGGGCATCATCGGCTCCTCGACCGACCACCACTCGGCGCCGTTCTCCCTGACCGAGGAGTTCGTCTCGGTCTACCGGATGCACCCGCTGATCCCGGACGACTGGTCCTTCTTCTCCCTGGCCAGCGGCGAGCACAAGTTCGACAAGTACTTCACCGACATCCAGGGCATGCACACCCGCGACTTCATGCACAGCCTCGAGATGGGCGACATGTGGTACTCCATCGGCAAGGCGAGCGCCGGCGCCGTGTGCCTGAAGAACTACCCCAACGCGCTGCGCAACCTGACCCGCATCGACGGCCAGGTCACCGACCTCGCGACGCTCGACATCGTCCGTGACCGCGAGC
>UEXP01000097.1_pt1 | contig 24086 bp, 25 predicted proteins | sample 4301171 | NCBI WGS metagenome assembly UEXP01 (sample SAMEA4773182, study PRJEB27434) | metagenome | biome: 2259; feature: agricultural soil; material: soil | place: USA | collected 2014-09 | depth 0.25 m
TGGAGGTAAGGGGACTCGAACCCCTGGCCTCCTCGATGCGAACGAGGCGCGCTACCAGCTGCGCCATACCCCCAGCCGCCTCACGCTTGCGCGTGATGCGTGCGAAAACATAGCACCAGGGCGGTGAACGCTGCGAATCGGGCCGCCCCCTCGCCGGCGTGGCTCAGCTGGACTTGCGGATGCGGCGCGCGATCGAGGCGAGCTTCGCCTGGCGCTCGGCCTCGTCGGCCTCGCGGGCGATCGCCGCGTCCTCCTCGGTGCGACCGGAGGTGGTCACGCCGGGGGCGGAGAGGTCGATCGTGCGGACCGTACGACGGGTGGCCGCGGGGGCGCTCACGTACGTCGGGAGCGTGATCGGGACCGGCTCCCAGAGCCCCTCGGTGACGGCCGGGATCGTCGAGGTGTCGGCCTCGGGCGCGACCTCGTCGAAGCCCTGCTCGTTGCGCTCGATCTCGATCTGCTCCGGGGCGTCCGCGAGCTCCTGGTCAGCCGGGGAAGCAGTGACCGGGGAGTCGGCGGGACGACGCGGCATGCGGATCCGGACCGGCGCCGTGGGCGCCTGGGCGCGGGCGGCCTGCTCCGAGCGGACCATCAGGCGGCAGGCGACGAGCCAGGCGACGAGCAGCGCCACCGGCGCTGCCTGCCAGACCCAGGCGATCACGCCGAACCCGGCGGTGAGGCCGACGACGACATTGATCAGGAGGATGGTGCCGAGCACCCGACGGCGGCGCTGCGCTGCACGACGGGCGGCCTCGCGACGGGCCTTGATCTGGCGCGCCGACGGACGAGCGACCGGAGCCGCAGGAGCGACAGCTGCGTCCTCGTGACCGCGCAGCACGCGCAGCGCGGAGGAGAAACGCTCGACGGAGTGGGTCACCGAACCTTCGTCGGTGGCCTGCAGCGCCTTGGGCACGAGGTATACGGCCCAGGCCACGGCCAGGGCCACGAAGATCAGAGAGGTGACGTCCACGGTCCGAGGTTATGAGCGATAGCGCACGCTGAGGCGCAAGTCCATAGGTGTGTCGGGAAATCACTTCTGTGACTTCTGGGATTTGTGGCCGAAACCGGCCCTCACCGGGCCAGGAGCCGGTTGACCAGGCCCTCGGGGCACTCCTCGACCGTGATGCCGAAGAGCACGTGGTCACGCCAGTCACCGTCGATGTGGAGGTAGCGCGGGGCGTAGCCGACCCGCGGGATCCCGAGCTTCTCCACGACCCGCAGCGAGTTGGCGTTCTCCGGCCGGACCGCCACCTCGACACGGTGCAGGCCCTCGACCCGGAAGCAGTGGTCGATGGCCAGCGCGACCGCGAGCGGCATGTAGCCGCGCCCGGCGAACTCGTGACCGATCCAGTAGCCAACCGAGGCGAACTGCGCCGAGCCGCGCACGATGTTGTTGACCGTCACCTGGCCGGCGAACTCGCCCTCGACCAGCAGGGCGAACGGCATCGCCTGCCCGGCACGAGCCTTGCGCGTCATCGTCCGGACCAATGCCCGGAAGGTGACCGGCCGGGCACCCTCGCCCGGCGGCTGCGTCGCCTCCCAGGGCTGCAGCCAGGACCGGCTCCGGGCCCGGAGCTCGCGCCACGCTTCCTGGTCGGAGCCCTCGAGCGGGCGCAGGGTCACCGCGCTGTGGTTCAGCATGACCGGCCACTCCATCAGCGCACCGCCTTCAGAAGGGTCATCAGTGGTCGCTGCCCGTGATCTGCTCGACCGCATGCCGCAGGACGCCGTCGAGCGCGGCGAGTCCGTCCTTCACCCCACCCTTGCTGCCGGGCAGGTTCACCACGAGGCAGGTGCCCGCGACCCCGGCCAGCCCACGCGACAGGGCCGCCGTCGGGATGCCCGCCTGCAGGCCGCGCAGGCGGATCGCCTCGGCCAGGCCCGGGACCTCGCGATCCAGCAGCGGCCGCGTGACCTCGGGCGTACGGTCGGTCGGGGTGAGCCCGGTGCCACCCGAGGTGAGCACCACGCGCGCGCCCGCGTCGATCGCAGCGCGGATCGCCTCCCCCACCGCATCACCGTCCGGCACCACGTGCACCGACGGGTCGAAGTCCCAGCCGCGCAGGCGCTCCGCGATCAGGGGGCCGGTCTCGTCCTCGTAGACACCCGCCGCGGCCCGGTTGGAGGCGATGACGACTGCAGCGGGGAAGACCACGACGCTCATCGGAGGTAGTCCCCCGAGGCGCCGCCGGTCTTGGTCTCGACCCGGATGTCGGTGATCACCGCGGCCTTGTCGACCGCCTTCACCATGTCGACCACGGTCAGGCCGGCGACCGCCACCGCGGTGAGCGCTTCCATCTCGACGCCCGTGCGGTCGGTGGTCTTGACGATGGCCAGCACCTCGACGGCGTCATCCGAGACCGAGAGGTCGACCTTCACCCCCGAGATCGCCAGCGGGTGGCACAACGGGATGAGGTCGGGTGTCTTCTTGGCGCCCATGATGCCGGCGATCCGCGCGACCGCGAGCGCGTCGCCCTTGGGCACGCCCTCGCCGCGCAGCAGCGCGATCACCCGCGGCGAGACCAGCACGCGTCCGCTCGCGGAGGCGGTCCGCGTGGTGACGTCCTTCGCCGACACGTCGACCATCCGCGCGGCACCCGTCTCGTCGACGTGGGTCAACCGGTCCACTGGATCCTTGGGCGCCATCAGGACTCCTCGTCGAGCAGCATGACCTGCACGCTATCCCCCGCCGCCACGGCCGTGACGTCCTCGGGCACCACGATCAGCGCGTTGGCTGTGGCGAGGTCCCCCAGCAGGTGCGAACCGTGGCCGCCGACCGGAGCGGCCAGCCCACCGTCGTACGCCGCACGGACGAACTGGCGGCGACCCCACGGCGAGCCGAATCCCTTGGTGCAACGGGCCTCGCGCAGGCGGGGCAGGACCTTCGTCCGACCCTGCAGCGCACGCAGGGCGGGGACAACGAAGAGCTGGAAGGAGAGGTACGCCGACACCGGGTTGCCGGGCAGCGTGAAGACCGGCGTGCCGTCGAGCAGGCCGAAGCCCTGCGGCTTGCCGGGCTGCATCGCGACGTCGCCGAACCACAACCGGTCGGAGAGCGCCGCCTTCACGACGTCGAAGTCGCCCTGGCTGACGCCGCCGCTGGTGACGATCACGTCGGCGCGGACGAGCTGGTCCTGCAGGGTCTCGAGGAAGACGGCCGGATCGTCGGAGACCGACCCGACCCGGTATGCCGTGGCGCCCGCCGCGCGCGCAGCCGAGGCGAGCATCGTCGAGTTGGCGTCGTGGATCTGCCCTCCTTCGAGGGGCTGGCCCGGCTCGCGGAGTTCGGTGCCGGTCGAGACGATGACGACGCGCGGGCGTGGCCGCACCGGCACCCGGGCCTGCCCGGCACCCGCGAGGAGTCCGAGGTGGCGCGGGCCGAGTCTGGTGCCCGTGCTGACCAGCAGGTCGCCCGGCTCAACGTCCTCGCCCTGGCGACGGATGTTGACGCCCACGCCTGCGGCACGGTCGATGACGACCTCGGTGGTGCCACGGTCGGTCCACTCGTAGGGCACGACGGCGGTCGCGCCGGGCGGGACGGGTGCGCCGGTCATGATCTTGCGTGCCGTGCCGGGCGCGAGCTCGCCGGCGGCACCGGAGCCGGCGGCACCGTCGCCGGCGGCACCGACGACCGGCAGGTGGACGGGCGACTCCTCGGTCGCGGTCACGATGTCGGCCGCCCGTACGGCGTAGCCGTCCATGGCGGAGTTGTCGAAGGACGGCAACGGCAGCTCGGCGACGACATCGGCAGCGACCACCAGCCCGAGGGCGTCGTTCAGCGGGGTGAGCGAGGCCGGCAGCGGTGCGATGCTGCCGAGGATCCGCTCGAGGTGGGTGTCCACCGGGATCGTCGGTCGGTCTTGTCCGGCCACGTCAGCGCTCGCCTGTCCCCTCGTCTCTCGTCTGCTTCGTCAGTCCTCGGCGAGGACGCTTCCCGCGGCGATGCGCTGGGCACCAGGACGCTCCTCGAGCGTCACGGCCCCCTTGACCTCGACGCCGCGCTCGAAGGTCCAGTCGCCCTCCACGACCAGGCTGGTCGCCTCGCGCAGGGAGGGCGCACCGTCGGGGAAGCGCTGGTCGAAGTCGCCCACCAGCTTGTAGGCACCGCCGAGCGCGATGAACGGGATCGCTGCCGGGACCTGGTCGAGCGCGTAGTCGGCACCGATGTCGTAGACGTCGGAGCGCAGCACCAGCAGGTCGTCAGTCGTCTTGACCGGGATGAACCGGTCACGTCCGACCTCGATCGTCGTCGCGCCCTCGAAGACCTCGATCGCCGCACCCATCGCCGACTCGGCCTGGATCACCAGCGGGCTGGTCTTGTCCGAGGGGTCGACGTTCTTCTCGTTGCGGATCAGCGGCAGGCCGAGGACGCCGTTGCGCTCGGTCAGCGCGGCCTTCATCGCGGCGAGGTCGAACCACAGGTTGTTCGTCGAGGTGAAGCGGTGGCGGTCCAGGTCGGCCAAGGCGTCCTTGTCCTCCTCCAGCGTCTGCGCCGACTCGCGCAGGATGATCCGGCCGTCCTCGATGCGGCGGGCGAAGTGACCGCCCTTCCGGTCGCTCGGCGTACGTCGGACGGCCTCGATCGCGAACGGCGCACCCGACTGGGCGAACCAGCCGGCGACCCGGGCATCCGGGACAGCGCCGAGGTTGTCGGAGTTGGAGACGAAGACGTGGCGGAAGCCCGCGTCGAGCAGCTGGTCGAGGATGCCCGTCCCGAGCAGGGCGGTGTAGATGTCGCCATGGCCGGGCGGGCACCACTCCAGCGTCGGGTCCTTCTCCCACCTGACCGGCTCGAGGCTGTCGACCAGGAGCTTGGGCTCCTTGTTCTGCAGGAACTCCAGCGGCAGCCCCTCGACGGGCAGGTCGGCGTAGCGCTCGAGGGCCGCCATGGTGTCGGCGCTCGTGCGGAAGCTGTTCATGAAGAGCAGCGGCAGCGGGGCGTCGTACTGCTGCCGGAGGTGGAGCACCTGGCGTGCGATCACGTCGAGGAAGCTCAGGCCGTTGCGCACGCAGAGGAGCGACTTGGCGCGGTCCATGCCCATCGAGGTGCCGAGGCCGCCGTTGAGCTTGATCACGGCGGTGTGGCGGATCGCCTCGGCCGCGACGTCGTCGGCCACCGCGATGTCGGTGAGGGACTCCATGTCGTGCGGCTCGATCGTCGACTCGGGGATCATGCCCGTCGCGCCCTGCTCGAGCTGGTGGAAGTAGTGGCTGAAGACTTCGATCGCCACGGGGTCGACCCCGGCGTCCGCCATCTTCGTGCGGGCAGCGGCGAGTGCATCAGTTGCCATGCAGACGATCGTAGGGCGCACGGATGCCCGGCATGCGAGGTCCCTGGGATGTCTCACCCGCCCTACGCTGGGCGCATGTCCTCCTCCGCGGTCGACCTCGCGAAGAGCGCCCTGCGCGACCAGCTGCTGGCGGCACGTCGCTCGCTCGACGTGGCCACGCTCGGCGCCGCAGCCCGTTCGCTCGCCGCCGTGGTCACCACGCTCCCCGAGGTACGCCGGGCGGCCACGGTCGCGGCGTACGTCTCGGTGGGCTCGGAGCCGGGCACGGGTGCGCTGCTCGACGCGCTCCGCGATGCCGGCAAGCGGGTCATCCTCCCTGTCCTGCTGCCCGACAACGACCTGGACTGGGCGGTCTGGTCGCCGCCCCCTTCGCACGCCCGAGCTCCCGGCGAGAGGGCACAGATGGCGGATCCCGGTAAAACGGACAATGGCCTCATCGCAGCCCGGCGCGGCCTCCTCGAGCCGACCGGTCCGCGCTTGGGCGTGGAGGCGGTCGCGTCGGCCGACGTCGTCCTGCTTCCGGGCCTGGCAGTCGGCTCCGACGGCGTCCGGATGGGCCGCGGCGGAGGGTCCTACGACCGGATCCTGGCGCGACTGGTGCCGGGGACGTTCACCTGTGTGCTCCTGCACGACGGCGAGGTGCTCCCGTCAGTGCCCGCCGAGGCGCACGACCTGCCGGTGGATGCAGCGGCGACGCCCTCGGGCATCACCCGCTTCTGAGCTACGACGAGCTCGACGAAGACGACGCGCCGGACGAGCTCGAGGACGAGCCGCGGGAGTCCGTCCGGTAGAAACCGGACCCGTTGAACGTGACCGCGGCCGCGCCGAAGACCTTGCGCAGCTTGCCGTCGCACTCGGGGCAGACGGTCAGCGACTCCTCGGAGAACGACTGGTACTGCTCGAACGCGTGGCCGCACTCGGTGCAGGCGTACTGATAGGTCGGCATAGCGGGAGCAGTCTACGGCGCCCACCGAAGCCTGCCGAAATGGCCGGAGCCCGCCTCCCTTGCGGGGAGACGGGCTCCGGAGTGGAACGTGTCAGATCACTTGGCGAGCGAGTCGCGGATCTGCGTGAGGAGCTCGACCTCCGACGGGCCGGCGGCCTCGGCCGGGAAGAACTTCTCCTTGGCCTTGGTGTAGGGCACCACGATGAAGAAGTAGACGACTGCGGCGAGCAGCACGAACGCGATCACGGCGTTGAGGAAGGCACCGAAGCTGTTGGCCTCGTTCGAGAAGTACTCCGACGCGGTGTCGGGCATCTGGGCGGTGAGCCAGGCCACGAACGTGGTGACGACGGTGCCGAACGCGCCGGCGATGATGAAGGCGACAGCCACCTCGATCAGGTTGCCGCGGAGGATGAAGTTCTTGAAGCCGTTCACGTGAGCTCCTTCAGGAAAGGGTCGTTGCCGCGGCCCCGAAGCCGCAGCGATTCTCCCGCAGCCTAACGGGACAAGGCGATCGTGAGCAGCCCCCGCGCCGCGTAGCCGGAAAGGTCGGCTACCTGAGCCGGCGTGGCTGCGAGCACGACGAGACGACCACGTGTCGCACCTGCCTGGTCGCCGGTCCCGGCAGGCAGTGCGAGCACCCGCGCCGCCTCGAGCACCTGCACGCCAGTCGGCTCGACTGCCGCTGGATCGGCGGCGAAGAGGTCGATCCGGTCACCCACGCGCAGGAGCCCCACCGCGTCCGCATCGGGGATCCGCACGGGCACAGCGAGCTGCCCGTCACGGCCCTCGAGCAGCGAGGGCCCGACCAGGCGGGAGTCCGTGAGCACCTCTCCCGCGGAGACCGCCGTGGCCAGCGTGCGGCCCACGGGGTTGCGCACTGCTCCGTCGGGCACGGTCGTGGGCGGGAGTGCCTCGGTGGCCACGTCACGCAGCCGGACAGTCACCCCGGCAGGCATGTCACGCGCCGCCACGACGGCCGACACGGTGGGCTCCGGAGGGGGCGCCACCGCACGGACGACCGCCAGCACCACCACCCCGACGAGCACGGCGCTCAGCAGTCGTCGGCGCACGAGGGCTGCGCGCCGGAGGTCGTCAGCGACGTCGCCGACACGACGTCGCGCACCCGAGAGATCCATGCCTCGACGCTAGGACGAAGCGCGGGTCAGCGTCGCCACTCCTCCACAGGCTCAGCCGTGGTGCGGGGGAACCTGCCGCTTCAGCCACTCCTCGGAGGTGCCGGCCGAGCGCTGCTCGTCACGGTCGTCCCGGGTGCCCTCGGGGAGGACATCGCCGAAGACCGCTGCCAGACGGGCCTTGCGCTTCCAGGCGGGCTCGGAGTCCCGTGGCTTGTCCGGCCCCGAGGCAGGCTCGTCGGCACTCACGCGCAGAGTCCGTTCTCCTTGGCGATCTGCTCGGCCGACTTGGTCGGCTTGCTCGACGGCGTGGCAGTCGCAGAGGTGGACGGCGAGGCGGATGGGGTCGGCTCGTCGTCCTTCGTCCCGGCGCTGACCGCCTCCGAGCTCAGGCGCGCCGAGAGAGGCTTGTCGTTACGCATCTTGCGCCACAGCTCCTTGGCGTCGGCGGTCCAGATCAGGCGGTTCGGGTCTGGCTCGTACGACGTGAACGGGACCGTGATGAACTTGATGTTGCTCAGGTCGATGTTCTTGAACTCACTGCCCAGGCTCGCCATCGTGCGGATGTCCTTGAGACCCGAGTCGACCGTCAGGGACCGGGTCGCCGCCTGCAGGAAGCCGATCAGGCGGTCCGGTCGCGCCAGGACGCCCTTGCTCATCACCTTGTCGATCATCGAGGCGATGAAGACCTGCTGCCGCTTCATCCGGCCGATGTCACCGTTGTTGGAGATGTCGCCGCGCACCCTGACGTAGTTGAGCGCCTCGCGCCCCTTGACCACGCGCCGTCCCGCGTCGAGGTGGATGTGGCCGTGGGTGTCGTTGACCTCCTCGGGCACGCAGATCTCGACACCGCCGACCGCGTTGACCATGTCCTTGAAGCCACTGAAGTCGACGACCACGAAGTGGTCGACACGGATGCCGGTCAAGGCTTCGACCTGCTGCATGGTGCAGGTGGGGCCCCCGAGGGCGAAGGCGACGTTCCACATCGAGAAGCCGCCGGAGATCTTCGAGCCGTTCGGCTTGATGCACTCGGGCCGCTGGACCATCCCGTCACGCGGCAGGCTGACGCCGTACGCCGACTTCCGGTCCGCGGACAGGTGGAGCAGGATCGTGGTGTCCGAGCGCTGACCGCCGCCGGAAAGACCATCGATGTCGTTGTCGCCCTCGCGCGAGTCCGAGCCCATCACCAGGACGTTGAGCGGTTCCTTGGGGCCGTCGACCGCGACCTTGTCGGGTCGTCCGGCGATGTTGCCGATGTCGACCGCGGTGACGTTGGCCGTCAACGTGCGCACCGTGTAGGAGACGAAGAGCATCATCGCCACGGTCGTCGTGACCAAGAGGTAGCCGAAGCCCTTGAGCACGTGGTGATGACGCGGGGCCACAGCGCGGTGCCGGGCAGCGCTCTGCTCACTCAACGGGCTCATCCTTCGGGGCAGTGTCTTCCCGCTCCTGGCCCGAACGAGTGCGACATGTCCTCGCATTGTGGCGCGGACAACCGGTTCGGACAAAAGGGCGGCTCGGACCAACTGTGCCGCACGCGTGCAAGGATGTACGCCGTCCAGCCGGCGAAGGCCGTACGGACTGCCCCGCCCTAGTAGCTCAGGGGACAGAGCACCGCTCTCCTAAAGCGGGTGTCGCAGGTTCGAATCCTGCCTGGGGCACGTGAAGCTCCGACGCACGTCCGCGGCGATCAGCCCCACGGCCCACTACACCGGCTACGTGTGGGCGCGCCACGGCCTCGGTCCGTCGGCGCTCGCCTCCCCCACTGGCGCGCTGCTCTTCCACAGCCTGCGACCCGCGATGGCCGCCTCGGCACTGGCCGGCGGGCCGACGCTCGAGTCGTTCCTGCTCGCCCGTCACCGCACCATCGACGCGCTCCTCACCGAGGCGATCGAGGACGGTCGGGTCGGCCAGGTCGTCGAGATCGCGGCGGGCCTGTCGCCGCGCGGCCATCGCTACGCCACGAGGTACGGCCGCGAGCTGACCTACGTCGAGGCAGACCTGCCCGGCATGGCCGCACTCAAGCGCGAGGCGCTGGCCCGGGTCGGCGACCGCCTGCCCCCGACCCACAGGGTCGTCGACTTCGATGCACTCGCGACCTCGGGACCGGAGAGCCTCGGTGCCATCCTCGGCTCCTTCGACCCGACGGTGGGGACGGCGGTGATCACCGAGGGGCTGCTCAACTACCTGCCGACCGAGGCGGTCACCTCGCTCTGGACGCGTCTGGCTGCCGGCCTGAAGGTCTTCCCGGACGGGCTCTACCTCTCCGACCTGCACCTCTCCGGGGAGAACAAGGGCGCGGCCGCCGCGGGCTTCGTCAAGGCGCTGGGGGCCTTCGTCCGCGGGCGGATCCACCTGCACTTCGCCGATGTCGCCACGGCCGAGACAGCCCTGCTCGACGCCGGCTTCAGCACGGCGTCGCTGCACAGCCCGTCCGAGCCGCAGTTCGACCTGCCGCCCGCGCTGCGCGCAGGAGCCCGCGTCGTCCGTGTGGTCGACGCCAGGACCACCTGAGGACCGCACCGCGGCAGCGGCTCGTCAGCTGAGCAGCTGGAAGCGGATCCCCGCGTTCATCAGCCGCCGGATCAGCTGCTCGCCCATCGCCTGGGCGGTCGTCACCATGCCCGCGGTCGGCGGGTTCTCGTCGAAGACCAGGCACAGCGCCGCCTCGGCCAGCATCTTCGACGTCTCGGTGTAGCCCGGGTCGCCGCCGGAGACCCGGGTGTGGACGGTGCGTCCGCCGGCCTCACCGATGAAGTCGACGGTGAACCACGACTTCTTGCGCTTCTGCTCCGACGGCCCCTCACCCTGCGGCAGGCGCTTGCCCATGGCCTCGCGCAACGGCCTGACCTGAGCTGCGGTCGCGATCGCGCCGACGACGGCGGCCCCACCCGCGGCGTACCGGAGCGTCTTGGTGCCGGCGAAGTGCGAGTAGCGGAACTCCGGCCCGTACGACGCGAGCGCGGCGCCGCTGCGCGCGACGATCACCGGGTCGATCGTCGGCAGCGGAACCAGCCAGTAGCCGAGCAACGAGTCGCGGCGCGGACGACCGGAGACGGCGCGGCTGGTGCGGCCCTCGGGCTTCGGCTCGACGGCGCGGCGCTCCCGGGCGGCCTGCGCCATCTGGCGGGCCCGGCTGGCCGCGCCGAGGAACGAGTGGAAGGTGCCTCCGGAGGCCATCGCGTCGGAACGAACGACGCCACGCAGCGTCACCGGACCTGAGGTGTCGAGCTGCTGGACGGTGTAGAACGCACCGAGGTCGTGCGGGATCGAGTCGAAACCGCAGGCGTGGACGATGCGTGCACCCGTGGCCTCCGCCATGGCGTGATGGTTGAGGTACATCCGGTCGACGAACTCCGGCTCGCCGGTCAGGTCGACGTAGTCGGTGCCCTGTGCCGCACAGGCTGCGACCAGCGGCTCGCCGAGCGCCAGGTAGGGACCGACGGTGGTGATGACGGCCTTCGTGCGCGCCACGACGAGCTCGAGAGCGGCCTGGTCACCCGCGTCGACGACGATCGGCTCCATCAGCTCCAGCCGCGGGTCGATCGCGGCGAGCTTGTCACGGACCTTGGCGAGCTTCTCCGCACTGCGCCCGGCGATCGTCCACCGGAGCCGGGCCGGCGCGTTGCGGGCGAGATAGCTCGCCGTCAGGCCTCCCGTGAAACCGGTGGCGCCGAACAGGACGATGTCGAACTCACGCGTGGTGTCAGCCATGTCCTCACTCTCCCACCTGGGTGGAACCGGATCCATGGGCGGCGCGTCACACCAGCATGAAGACCTCGTCCCGGGTCGCCGTCAGCGGCGCCGCAGCCCTTGCCCTCGGTGGTTCCTTCCTGCTCGGGACCACCGTGCAGAACCCCTTCGCCTCGAGCTCCGGCTCCGGCGAGGACCCGGGTCGTCCCGCGGCGGCCGCCAAGGCCGGCACCAAGCTCGCCGCCGGCGACCTCTCGCTCGTCGCCGCGGGTGACTGTGACTCCCTGCTCGGCTGGTTCGTCGACAACACCCGCGACCAGGTCACGGCCTGGGGCTGGGGCGGCGGCGTCATGTACGGCGGCGCGGTCGGGGCGATGGAGGGCGACATGGCCCGCGACACCGTCTCCAAGGCGATCGCCCCGAACGCCTCGACGGCGGCCGATGCCTCGGTCGGTCAGGGCTCGAGCGCGACCGGCACCAACGTGCAGGAGGCAGGCGTCGACGAGCCGGATGTCGTGAAGTCCCACGGCGACCTGCTGGTCCGGATCGTCGGCGACGACCTGGTCAGCTACGACGTGAGCGGCAAGGAGCCGGTCCGGCTGGGACGCTTCGACCTCCCGGGCCGCGCGCAGTCGACGCCGGAGATGCTGCTGGTCGGCGACACCGCGGTCGTCTTCGAGCAGCGCTTCCGCCCCGACGGGACGGTCACGACCGTCCACACGGTCGACTTCTCCGACCCGAAGGACCCGGACCTGGTCGACACCACGTCGTACGACGCGGGGCTGCTGTCCGCGCGCCAGTACGGCGAGACGGTGCGGCTGGTCCTCGGCACGACACTGCCGATGCTGGACTTCGTCACCCCCCAGGGCGAGCTCACCGAGCGCGAGGCGCTGAAGCGCAACCGCGCCGTGCTGGAGAGCTCGACGATCGAGGACTGGCTGCCGTCGGTGCGCTCCGGCTCAGGGGATGACGCGCAGCTCGTCGACTGCGCCGACATGGCACGCCCGGAGGACTTCACCGGTGCCGGCACGGTCTCGATCGTGGGCTGGTCCGCGGACGCGCCGGAGAAGCGCTCGACCAGCGGCGTCGCGACGTCGTCGCAGCTCGTCTACTCCTCGACGGACCGGCTCTACCTGGCCACGACCACCTGGGGCGGCGGCTGCTGCTGGGCCATCGACACGATGGTCGACCGGGTCATGCCCGGGCCGTGGCCGGGCGGTGGCGACGACGGCACCACGCAGCTCCATGCGTTCGCGCTCGACGGACGCCGTGCGTCGTACGTCGGCAGCGGCGAGGTCGAGGGATCGGTCCGCGACCGCTGGGCGCTGGACGCGGTGGACGGGACGCTGCGGGTCGCGGTCGGGCCGAGCAGCCAGACCGGCGACTGGAACGCGCTCGTGACCCTCAAGGAGCACGACGGGGCGCTGGAGCCGCTGGGCCGGGTCGACCGCCTCGGCGTCAACGAGCAGATCATGTCCGTGCGCTGGTTCGACGACCTCGCCGTCCTGGTCACCTTCCGCCAGGTCGACCCGCTCTACGCGATCGACCTCACCGACCCGGCGCACCCGCGGAAGCTCGGCGCGCTGAAGATCCCCGGCTACTCCGACTACCTGCACCCGATCGGCGACCACCGGTTCCTCGGCCTCGGCGTCGACGCGGACTCCGACGGACGCACGCGCGGCGGCCAGGTCGCCGTCTTCGACCTGAGCGACCCGACGAAGCCGGTCCGCCAGGGCGTCCAGAAGTACTCCCCCAACATCGAGGTCCGCGCCGGCCAGGACCCGCGGCAGTTCACGTGGGACGGCGCCCACCGGACGGCGTACACGGTGATCGCGCGCTATGGCCGGTCCGGCGGCATGACCGCGTGGGTCTCGATCCTCACCGTCGGCGAGGACGGCTCCCTGACCCGTCGGAACGTCGCCGGCACCACCGGCTACGACGACGTGGCCGCATTGCGCACGGTCCCGCTCCAGGACGGCCGCGTGGTCCTGGTGAGCGAGGACGGGGCACGCTTCCTCTGACCCGCCGGGCTGGGGCCAACCCGGGGAGGTCCCAGCCCGGCGTACGGTGAAGGCATGTGCCGCAACATCCGCCCGCTCAACAACTTCGAGCCGCCCGCGACCTCGGACGAGGTGACTGCTGCCGCGCTCCAGTTCGTCCGGAAGGTCAGCGGCACCGTCAAGCCGTCGCAGGTCAACCAGGCGGCGTTCGACGAGGCCGTGCACGAGATCGCGCACATCACCCAGCACCTGCTGGACGCGCTCGTCACCCACGCGCCGCCGAAGGACCGCGCGGTCGAGGCGGCCAAGGCGCGGGCCCGGGCCCAGGCGCGCTACGGCGCCTGACGCTCCCTCAGCGGCGGGTGACGAAGATGTGGTCCGCCGAGTCGAGCATGACCTCGGCGGTCTCGCCGCCGGAGCCGACCAACACGCCCTCGCGCGTCGGGGCAGCCGTCACGGTCTGACCCGGGAGCGCGCCGACACGACGCAGCGCCGACATCAGCGCCTCGTCCTTCTGCGTCTCCTCGGAGATCCGGCGGACCAGGACCCGGACCTCGCCGGGACCGGAGATCGCGGCGAGCGGCTCGACGCCGTCCATGAAGTCGTCGGCCTCGGTCGCCTCACCCAGCTCGTCGAGGCCAGGGATCGGGTTGCCGTACGGCGACTCGGTCGGGTGGTCGAGGAGCTCCAGGAGGCGACGCTCGACCTGCTCGGAGATGACGTGCTCCCAGCGGCAGGCCTCGGCGTGCACGAGCTCCCAGTCCAGGCCGATCACGTCGGTGAGGAGGCGCTCGGCCAGCCGGTGCTTGCGCATGACGCGGGTGGCGAGCTGGCGACCGGTCTCAGTGAGCTCCAGGTGGCGGTCGCCCTCGACCGTCAGCAGGCCGTCGCGCTCGAGGCGGGCGACGGTCTGGGACACGGTCGGACCGCTCTGGTGCAGGCGCTCGGCGATGCGGGCACGCAGGGGCGTGATCCCCTCCTCGATCAGCTCGTAGATCGTGCGGAGGTACATCTCGGTGGTGTCGATGAGGTCGCTCACGTGTCCATCATTCCTCATCCTCGGCGTGACCTGCCGTTCACGACCGTCTGGCACAGTCGAAGCCATGAGCGCTCGGACAGCTGGGACACCGGACCTTCCCCACGCCCCGTGGTGGCTCGACGGGGTCGTGTACCAGGTCTATGTGCGCTCCTTCGCCGACTCCGACGGTGACGGCGTGGGCGACCTGGCCGGCATCACGGCACGCCTTCCCTACCTGCGCGACCTCGGCGTCGACGCCCTGTGGATCACGCCGTTCTACGCCTCACCCCAGAACGACCACGGGTACGACGTCAGCGACTACTTCGACGTGGACCCACTGTTCGGCCAGCTCGCCGACGCCGACGCACTGTTCGAGGCCGCCCACCAGCTCGGGCTGCGGGTCATCGTCGACCTGGTGCCCAACCACACCTCGTGGGACCACCCGTGGTTCCGCGAGGCACTGGCCGCCGGGCCGGGGTCGTCCGCGCGCGAGCGGTATCTCTTCCGGCCCGGACGTGTGGGAGCCGACGGCGTCGAGGGACCGCCCAACAACTGGGTCTCCCGCTTCCAGGGACCGGCCTGGACCCGGGTCCCGGCGTCGCTCGACGAGCCCGGTGAGTGGTACCTCCACCTCTTCGACACCTCCCAGCCCGACCTGAACTGGCACCACCCCGACGTTCCGGCGATGTTCGACGAGGTGCTCCGCTTCTGGCTGGACCGCGGCGCCGACGGCATCCGCATCGATGTCGCGCACGGCCTCTTCAAGGCGCCCGGCCTGCCGGACCAGACCCTCCAGCCGGGCGAGTCCGCTGACCCCGGAGAGTCGCTGATCACGCAGCGGCCCTCCCACACGCCGATGTGGAACCAGCCCGAGGTGCACGAGGTCTACCGGCACTGGCACCGGCTGCTGGCGTCGTACCCGGGCGAGCGGATGGCGATCGCGGAGGCGTGGGTGCGCGACCCGGCGGACATCGCCGACTTCGTCCGCCCCGACGAGCTGCAGCAGGCGTTCAACTTCCACTGGCTGGCGGCGCCGTGGTCGGCGCCGTCCTTCCAGGCGGTTATCGAGCAGACCCTGTCCGTCGTGCCTGCGCCGACATGGGTGCTCGGCAACCACGACGTCGTCCGGCCGGTGACGCGCTACGGCGGTGGGGCGCTCGGGCTGTCACGGTGGAAGGCGGCCCTGCTGACCATGCTGGCGCTGCCCGGGTCGGCCTACATCCACCAGGGCGAGGAGCTGGGCCTCCCCCAGGTCGACGTACCTCCCGAGCTGCGGCAGGACCCCCGCGCAGGGGTCCCGGGGCGCGGCGGTCGCGACGGCTGCCGTGTGCCCCTGCCGTGGGCGGGGACCGAGGCGCCGTACGGCTTCGGACCCGGTCCGGGGCAGCCGTGGCTCCCCCAGCCCGCATCGTGGGCGGAGCTCTCGGTCGAGGCACAGACCGGCACGCCGGACTCGACGCTCGAGTTCGTACGCCGCACGCTTGCGCTGCGTCGCCGCCTGCTCGCCGACGGGACCCTTTCCGGGCCCGCGAAGGTCTTCGCCACCGATACCGAGCTGGTGATCCGGCGCGGCACTCTCGTGTGCCACCTCAACACCGGCGACGCCCCGCTGACGCTCGAAGCGCGCGGCCAGCTGGTCAACGGCGCGGAGGTCCTCGCCTGCACCGGTGACCGCCCGGGCGACCCCAACACCGCCACCTGGCTGCGTCGCACCTGACCCAGCCGTGTCAGCCCTCGATCGTCGCGTTGTAGCGCGCCAGCATCGCGACCAGCGAGTCGAGCTCGCTGTCACTCCAGCCCTCGAGCTTGGCCGCGAACTCTGCGCGACGCTGCTTCAGCAACGCCGCCAGTCGCGCGCGACCACTGTCGCTGAGTGCCACGAGGTGACCGCGACCGTCCGCGGGGTCGGCAACTCTGGTTGCCAGGCCGAGCTCCACCAGCTGGGTGATCGCGCGACTCACCGCCGCCTTCTCGATCGCGAGATCGCAGACCAGGTCACGCTGGCGCACCTCGCCGAGTCGGTAGAGGTGGTCGGCCACCGCGAAGCCGACCTCACCGACCGACGGCTCGAAGGCCGCAGCGCGTTCGGCGACCGCGCGGCGTACGCGTCGGGAGAGGACCCGCAGCTGGGCCTCGAGCGCAAGCACGGACTCCGCGCTCACGATGCCGCCGCCTCGAGCTCGTCGGCCGTGTGGATCGTGCTGCGGAGGGGCACCTCTCGGACCAGCGCCACGACGACGAGGGCAAGCACGGCCACCGGGAGCGCCAGCAGGAAGAGGTGGCCGGTCGCCTCGCCGTACGCGCTGGTGACGACGTCGCGCACCGCCGTAGGCAGGGTCCCGAGGTCGGGGATCGTCTGGTGGCCCTCGTGCGCCAGCGGCATGCCGAGCCGCGCCATGCCCGCAGCAACGTGGTCCGTGACGCGGTGGCTGAGCGCTGTACCGAGCAGTGCGACGCCGACGGCGCCGCCCATCGTCCGGAAGGTCGCGACCAGCGAGGACGCCGCGCCCACCTCGCTGTGCGGCACCGAGTTCTGTACGGCGAGCACGAGGTTCTGCTGCATGGCGCCCAGGCCGAGTCCGGCGATCGCCATCCAGAGGCCCACGACCCAGAGCGGGGTCGCTGCATCGATGGTCCCCAGCAGGCCGACACCCAGCGCCAGCACGCCGGCGCCGACGACCAGGATCGTCTTCCAGAGGCCCGTGCGGCTGATCCGGCGACCGCTCAGGATGCTGCTGACCAGCAGGCCGAGCACGAGCGGGAGCGACATCAGCCCGGCATGGGTCGGGGTCAGGCCGTGGGAGAGCTGGAAGTACTGCGAGAGGAAGACCGTCGAGCCGAACATCACGACACCGACCGCGAGGCTGGCGAGGACGGCGAGGGTGATCGTGCGGCTGGAGAACAGGTGCAGCGGGATCATCGGCTCGGCCACGCGCGCCTCGACCCAGATCGCGAGCGCGAGCGACAGCACGCCGCCGCCGACCATGAGAGCCGTCGTGCCGGAGACCCAGTCGAAGCTCGATCCCGCCAGCGAGACCCAGGCCAGGAGCAGCGACAGGCTGAGGGCGATCAGGGCCGCGCCGGCGTAGTCGATCCGGGCCTCGCGGCGCACGGTCGGGAGCTTGAGCGTGCGCTGGAGGACCAGGAAGGCGAGGACCGCGAACGGCACGGCCACGCCGAAGCACCAACGCCAGCCGAGCGTGTCGACCACGAGCCCGCCGATCAGCGGCCCGCTCACCGTCGCAACGGCGAACGTCGCCCCGAGGTAGCCGGTGTAGCGGCCACGGTCGCGCGGGCTGACGATGCTCGCGATCACGATCTGCACGAGCGCGGTGAGGCCGCCGACGCCGAGGCCCTGGATCACGCGGGCGCTGATCAGCATCTCCATCGAGGTGCTCAGTCCCGCGAGCACGGAGCCGGCGACGTACACGACGAGCGCGACCTGGACGAGGGTCTTCTTGTTGAAGAGGTCGGCGAGCTTGCCCCAGATCGGGGTCGTTGCCGTGAGCGCCAGCAGTGTCGAGATCATCACCCACGTGTAGCCGGACTCCGTGCCGCCGAGGTCACTCACGATCACCGGGAGGGCGTTGGAGACCACCGTCGAGGAGAGCATCGCGACGAACATCGCGAGCATCAGGCCGGACATCGCCTCGAGCACCTCGCGGTGTGTCATCGGCGCGGAGGGGCTGGGGGCTTGTTCGGTGGTGCTCACGTCGTCTCCCGACTTGTCGTTGTTGATGACAACGATCCCTCTTTTGGTTGCAAAACGCAACGTGACGGGGCAGACACGAAATGGGAACGACCCGCAGGCCTTGTCGAGCCAGCCAGGACGGGCTGGGGCCTGCGGGTCGCGGTGACCACGGTGGATTCGCCGAAGCGCCCACCATCGGGCGCGACTAGCGCGCGATCACCTCACGTGTCCTTGCAGAAATCATCGGTCGGACCACCTCCTCTCTCGTGTCCTTCGACGGTACGCCGGCCTGCGGCGCACCGTCGACGGGTTTTCCGGCGAGCTCCTCACGCAGCGTCGACCGGAGCGTCGAACTGCGAGCGGTAGAGCGCCGCGTAGGCACCCTCGGCGAGCAGCAGCTCGTCGTGCGAACCCTGCTCGACGATCCGGCCGTCCTGCATCACGAGGATCAGGTCGGCGTCCCGGATCGTCGAGAGCCGGTGCGCGATCACGAAGCTGGTCCGGTCCGAGCGCAGGGCCGCCATCGCCTGCTGGAGCAGGAGCTCCGTGCGCGTGTCGACCGACGAGGTCGCCTCATCCAGGATCAGCAGGGCAGGGTCGGCCAGGAAGGCCCGCGCGATCGTGATCAGCTGGCGCTCGCCCGCCGAGACCGAACCACCGTCGCCCGATACATGCGTGTCATAGCCCTCGGGCAGCGAGTGCACGAAGCGGTCGACGAAGGTCGCCCGCGCCGCCTCGAGGATCTCCTCGTCCGAGGCACCCGGTCGGCCGTAGGCGATGTTGTCGCGGATCGTGCCCTCGAAGAGCCAGGTGTCCTGCAGGACCATGCCGATCCGCTCGCGCAGCACCCGTCGCGGCATCGAGGCGATGTCGACGCCGTCGAGAGTGATCCGGCCACCGTCGAGCTCGTAGAAGCGCAGGATCAGGTTGACCAGCGTGGTCTTGCCGGCACCGGTAGGCCCGACGATCGCGACCGTCTGCCCCGGCGCGACGTCGAGCGACAGGTCGGTGATCAGCGAGCGGTCCTCCTCGTAGGAGAACGCGACATCCTCGAAACACACGGCACCACGCGTGAGCGCCGAGCCTCCGTCGTACGTCGGGTCTTCCGACTCCTCCGCAGCATCGAGGAGCTCGAAGACACGCTCGGCCGACGCAACCCCGGACTGCAGCAGGTTCGCCATCGAGGCGACCTGCGTGAGCGGCTGGGTGAACTGGCGGGAGTACTGGATGAAGGCCTGCACGTCACCGAGGGACATAGAGCCCGATGCGACCTTGAGACCACCGACGACCGCCACCGCGACGTAGTTGATGTTTCCGACGAACATCATCAGCGGCATGATCAGACCGCTCGCGAACTGCGCCCCGAACGACGCCTTGTGCAGCGCCTCGTTCTGCTCGGCGAAGCGCGCCTCGGCCTCCGGCAGCTTGCCGTAGACCCGCACCAGCGCGTGACCCGAGAAGGTCTCCTCGATCTGTGCGTTGAGCGCACCGGTGCGCCGCCACTGTTCGACGAAGAGGCCCTGCGAGCGACCCATCACCTGCTTGCTGATCACCAGCGTGAGCGGGACCGCGACGAGCGAGATCACCGCCAGGAGCGGCGAGATCCAGAACATCATGGCGAGCACGCCGATCACGGTCAGCAACGAGGTCAGCAGCTGCGCGAGCGTCTGCTGGAGCGACTGCGCCAGGTTGTCGATGTCGTTGGTGACGCGCGACAGGAGCTCGCCCCGGGGCTGCTTGTCGAAGTAGCCGAGCGGCAGGCGGTGCAGCTTCTCCTCGACCTCCGCGCGCAGGCCGGAGACCGTCCGCTGCACCACGTCGGTGACGAACCAGCCCTGCAGCCAGCCCGCGATCGCCGACACGACGTAGACGCCGAGGACGATCAGGAGCGTCGTACCGACCGCACCGAAGTCGACGCCCTGACCGGGCACGACATCCATGCCGGAGAGCATCGTGGCGACCTTGTCGTCGCCGGTCTCGCGCAGGTGCTCGATCGCCTGCGCCTTGGTGACGTGCTGCTCGCCGAGCGAACGGCCGAAGAGGCCGTTGAAGATCAGGTCGGTCGCGTGACCGAGGATCTTGGGGGCGATCACGGAGAAGGCCACCGAGGCGACGCCGAGCAGGACCACGAGTGCGATCCGGGCGCGGTCAGGGGCCATACGACGCAGCAGGCGCTTGAGCGACGGCTTGAAGTCCGACGCCTTCTGGCCGACCTGGCCGCCGCCGAACGGGCCGCCGCGGCCGGGGCCGCCGCCCATCACGACGCGCTCGGTCTGCTTCATGGTGCCGGCGCCCGCGGGCTTGCCGTTGCTCTGGCCGTTGGTCGAGTTTGTCGAGGCCATCAGGCCACCTCCTCCGCGGTCAGCTGGGACCGGACGATCTCCTGGTAGGTCGGGCAGTCAGCGAGGAGGGACTCATGCGTCCCGAGCCCGACGATCCGTCCGTCATCGAGTACGACGATCTGGTCGGCGTCGCGGATCGAGCTGACCCGCTGAGCCACCACGAGCACCGTGGACGACGCGGTCACGGCAGGCAGCGCACGCCGCAGCCGGGCATCGGTCGCGACGTCCAGCGCCGAGAACGAGTCGTCGAAGATCACGATCTTCGGCTTGCGCACCAGTGCCCGGGCGATCGCCAGACGCTGGCGCTGACCACCCGAGAAGTTGGTGCCGCCCTGCGCCACCGGGGCGTCGAGCCCCTCGGGGAGCGCGCGCACGAAGTCCTCGCCCTGGGCGAGCCGCAGCGCCTCCCACATCTGCTCATCGGTGGCCCCGGCCAGGCCGACCTGCAGGTTGGAGCGGACGGTGCCGCCGAAGAGGAAGGACTTCTGCGGCACGATCCCCGTGAGCCCCCACAGGACATCGGGGTCGAGGTTGCGCACGTCGATGCCGTCGACGCGCACCGCACCGGCGGTCACGTCGTACAGGCGAGGGACGAGGTCGACGAGCGTCGACTTGCCGGCGCCGGTCGAGCCGACGATCGCGGTGGTCTGGCCCGGGCGCGCGGTGAAGGTGATGTCGGTCAGAACCGGCTCGCCGGCACCGGGGTAGGAGAAGCCGACCCTGTCGAAGCTCACGACGCCGCGCGGCTCCTCGAGCGCGACGGGCGCGATCGGCGGGCGGACCGACGCCTCGGTGTCGAGCACCTCGGCGATGCGCTCGGCGCAGACCGCGGCACGCGGCACCTGGACCAGCATGAAGGTCGCCATCATGACGCTCATCAGGATCTGCATCAGGTAGCTCATGAACGCCGTCAGCGCACCGATCTCCATCTCGCCGTTGTCGATGCGGTGGCCGCCGAACCAGTACACGCCGACGATCGAGATGTTCATGATCAGCATGACCGTCGGGAACATCGCGCCCATCCAGCGGCCGGTGCCGACCGCGACCGAGGTGAGGTCGGAGTTGGCGGCCGCGAAGCGCGTGCGCTCCTCGGGCTCGCGCACGAAGGCGCGGACGACACGGATGCCGGTGATCTGCTCGCGCAGGATCCGGTTGACGGCGTCGATGCGCTCCTGCATGACCTTGAAGCCCGGCACCATGCGGCTGATGATGAAGCCGACGGTGACCAGCAACGCCGGCACGGTGATGGCGAGCAGCCACGAGAGCCCGAGCTCCTCGCGCATCGCCATGATGATGCCGCCGGCCATCATGATCGGCGCGCTCACGAGCATGGTGAGCGCCATCAGCACGAGCATCTGCACCTGCTGCACGTCGTTCGTGCCGCGGGTGATGAGGGACGGCGCACCGAACTGGGCGATCTCCCGGCTGGAGAAGGACCCGACACGGTGGAAGACCTGGCGGCGTACGTCGCGGCCGAAGCCCATCGCCGTACGCGCGGAGAACCACACCGCCACGATCGAGCAGAGGATCTGGCCGAGGCTGACAGCAAGCATCAGGCCGCCGGCCTTCCAGATGTAGGCGACGTCGCCCTCGGCGACGCCGTGGTCGATGATGTCCGCGTTAATGTGCGGCAGGAAGAGCATCGCCAGCGTGCTGAGGAACTGCAGCGCGACGATGGCGGCGAGGAAGCCGCGGTAGGGGCGCAGCTGGGTGCGCAGGAGCTGGATCAGCAACTCACTTCTCCTTGGTGTCGGAGATCGCGAGGGTGCCGTGCAGCACCACGTCAACGATCTGGTCGGGGGTGAGCAGCTGGCCCTCGCTGATGTGAGGGTGGCTGCCCGAGAACGTGAGCAGGCGGCCGATCCGGACAACCTCGGCCGGCGCGACGCGGAAGCTGTCGGCGTCGCGCGCGATCAGCGCAGTCGTGAGCGCGTTGACCTCCTCACGCCACTCCCCCTGCTGCTTGCGCGACAGGGGCGGCTGGGTCATCCCCATCACCGACATCAGCTGGAAGACCGACCGGAAGCGGCCCTGAAAGGTGTCCACGATCGCGACCAGCCGGTCGCGCAATGGGGCATCGGGGTCGATCGCCTTCAGGCTGGCGATCAGCGGCGCCGGGTCGAAGGCCCGCTCGAGCGCACAGAGGAAGAGCTCATCCTTGGTGCCGAACGCGCGGAAAATCGTGCCCTCCGCGATGCCTGCCGCCTCGGCGATCTGCTTCGTGGTCGTGGCGCGCCCGTGCTCGCGCAGCAGCGGGAGCGTCACCTGGATCAGGTGCTCCCGCCGGTCATCCGGGGCCATCGGCGCGGCCCGCTTCACTGCTTCCTTGCTCATGACAAGAAAGCATAAGTGAGTGAGCGCTCACTCACAAGCCCGTGAGCGCGCCACCACCCTGCCCATACAAGGAAGCGATGCTTGAGCGTCAGTCGATAAAATCGAAACCAAGCACCTCATGGACGACCACCAAGGTCACCGCAAAAGCGAGGAACACCAACTGGTTCTTATGAATACGGGACTCGCGCCGCTCCAAGTCCTCCAGAGCGTCGGGAGTCAGCAGGCTCCGCTCCTCGTCACTGATGCCCGAGTCGAACAGGTCGACAGGACGACCGCGGGTGATGGCCACGATTGCGATGCTCAGGAGAGTCCCTGCATGGAGTGCTCCCTGAATTGAGGCCCCGTCGAGTCGGCTTCTGAGGAAGAAGACACCGGTTGCCGAGAGAACTCCAACGATCGCCACGCTGCGCGGGAGTCCGAGGGGATCTGGTCGCGTGACCACGAGAAGCGCGTAGATGCCGAAGGCGATCGCAAAGGCACCAGCCGCGAACTCCGCCGATTGCAGCACGAGCGACACCATACGACGGCGGCCCGGATTGCGATCCTGAACCGAGTCACGGGGCGAGGCGCGTGTGTGTCCACTCCCCCGTGACCGCATCGCGCTCGTAGCGGAAGCGGTCGTGCATGCGGTTGACCCTCCCCTGCCAGAACTCGATCGCGTGCGGCAGGACGGCGTACCCGCCCCACCCCTCGGGCACCGGGACTTCCTCGGGGTACGCCGCGTCGGCAGCGCGGAAGCGCTCGTCCAGCTCCGCCTGGGTCACCGGCTGGGACTGCGGCGAGGCCATCGCTCCGAGCTGGGCTCCGCGGGGACGCGTGTGGAAGTAGGCCTCGACCTCGGCCCGGGACAGTGGAGCCGCCACACCCTCGACCCGGACCTGACGCTGCCGCCCGTGCCACGGGAAGAGCAGCGCGCAGCGGGGGTTTTGCGCGAGCTCGGACCCCTTGCGCGAGCGCTGGTTGGTGAAGAAGTGGAAGCCCTGCTGGTCCAGCCCCTTGAGCAGGACGATGCGGCTCGACGGCTGACCGTCCGCCGAGACCGTCGCCACGACCATGGCGTTCGGCTCCGCGAGGTCGCCGACCTCCGCGAACCACTGGCGGAACAGGACCATCGGGTCATCCGGGACGTCACTGTCCGCAAGTGCCCCCGCGGCGTACTCGGACCGCAGGGTGGGCAGTTGCTCGTCCATGCGTCCATGATGCTTGAATTCGAGAGGTCGAGGCTCTGATCGAGCGTCGGCCGGACCGGAACTTCCAGCACAGCCGCTGAGCAAGGAGCACCACCGATGACCGACGCACCTGTCGTCCACGAGGGCCTCGAAGGCGTCATCGCCTTCTCCACCACGATCGCCGAGCCCGACAAGGAAGGCTCCGCGCTGCGCTATCGCGGCGTCGACATCGAGGAGATCGCGGGGCGCATCCCGTTCGAGAAGACCTGGGGCCTTCTCGTCGACGGCGCCTTCGACCCGGGCCTGCAGCCCGCCGAGGCGTACTCGCTGCCCGTCCACACCGGCGACGTCCGCGTCGACCTGCAGTCGGCCATCGCGCAGCTCGCGCCCGCGTTCGGCATCACCTACACCTACGACTCGACGCCGGAGAAGGTCCGCGAGGACCTCGGCCGCGCCGCCGTCATGGTGC
>UEXP01000187.1_pt1 | contig 23786 bp, 36 predicted proteins | sample 4301171 | NCBI WGS metagenome assembly UEXP01 (sample SAMEA4773182, study PRJEB27434) | metagenome | biome: 2259; feature: agricultural soil; material: soil | place: USA | collected 2014-09 | depth 0.25 m
GGGTGTCGTCAGCGGTGGCGTACAGGATGGTGTTGGCGTCGAGGGTGGACTTGTCGATCTTGCCAGCCAGCGAGGTCACCGTGTCGGACGGCAGCGACAGGTCCGTCTTCACCTGAGCGGGCGTGCGTGATGCCCAGGCCGACGACTTCGCTTGGAGGAAGTTGTCTGTGGTGGCGGTCAGTCCGGCGATCGTGGTCAGGTCCGAGTCGATGGGCTGGAAGTCCGTGCTCGCCGACGTGGCAGCAGTGCCGAGGCCGAGAGTTCCGCGCGCCGTGGCGGCGTCAGCGTCGTCAAGGAGGGACCGCGCGAACGTCGTCACCGTCGCCAGTGCTGCTGTCTGCGAGCCGGTGAAGTACGGGAACTTGTCCGCCGCGGACACAAGACCGGCCAAGGCAGTTAGTTCGGCGTCCAGTGGCTGCTTGCCGGCTAGGGCCGTCGTGATCGTCGCCGCAAAGTTCGGGTCATCACCCAGGGCCGCTGCGATCTCATCCAGGGTGTCGAGGACGCCAGGGGCTGAAGCGATGAGGGCGGCGATGGCCGCCGCGATGGCCGCGTCACGAGCGGTCGCCTCGGCGGACACCAGCCCGGCAGCATCCGACGCGACCTCAGCGATTGCCGCCTGCACGTCGCCGGCTGCAACAGAGCCCGTGGGAGAGAACGAGATGGCCGAGGCGTCGTGCGCGTCGACCGTGTCGCCCAGGTGAGCCGTCAGGGCAGCAGCAGCGGTTGCCTCGGCGGCAGCCTGCGCGGCGTTCGCTGCGGCAGTGACCTCCGAGTCGCGGGCGATCGTGCTGGCGATGCGTGCGTCCGCCACGGTGCCGCTGGTCAAGTTGTCCGCGTTGCGCGCCAAGGTCGCCTCAGCAGCAACGGCCGCCGTCACCTCGGAGTCACGCGCGATGGTCGACGCGATCCGAGCATCGGCGACTGTGCCGGACGTGAGGTTGTCCGCGTTGCGGGCCAGTGCCGCCTCGGCGGCCAGCTGCGCATCGGTGGCGAGTTCGACCGTGAGCCCGTCGACGATCAGCGTCCCGTCGGCGTCGAGAGAGACGTCCGAGCCACCGCCACCTGAGCCTCCGCCAGACCCGGAGAAGGTGAAGACGGAGATGCTACGCACGGTCGTCTCGCCGCTGATGGCGTCCTCGGTCGTGATGACCTGGATGTCACTCATCGGACGAGTCCCCTTCCACGGTGACCTTCCAGCGCTTGAAAGTCTGGCGGAAGCCGTCGCTCGTGCGCGTGCCCTGCAGGTCCATGTAGACGAGCGGCTTCTGATCCGGCTCGGTCTGGCCGGGGAGAAGGTCCGCCTGGTCGCTGGGCAGCGTGCGGATCAGCTTCCCGTCGGCGGCGTCGGTGTCGTCGATGTCGAGATTCGCGATGACTGTCCCCCGATTGAGGTCCGCCCGGATCTGACAGAGCCACGTCCAGCCCGTGAGGTTCATCGGCTCATAGACGGGCGTCTCGCCCTCGGCCGCCGTATTCTCGTTGATCTGCTCGTTCCAGACCCTCGTGTCGCCACGGATCACAGATTCCTTCTCCCACTTCGGGAGCGGCGAGTCAGCCACGGGTCCTCCTCATGCCTTGCGCGCCGTAGCTTTTGCGGCACGGTAGCGGGACATCTTCTTGCGCATACAGGCACGGCAGACCCGCCTCGGAAGCCCCGTCCCGGTCCGCGACTCAATGCGTGTGTTCTCCGGGGTGAACTCATGCCCGTGAGCGCAATGAGTCTTGGCGGTGTTCCAGTTGGTTCCGTGGGCAACCGCGTCTCGCTGGTTCGCCGATCGAGTGTCGTAGCGCAGGTTCTCAAGGCGGTTGTCGCGCGCGTCGCCGTTGTTGTGACACACCTCCATGCCGTCTGGGCGTGGGCCGAGAAAGGCCGCGGCAACGAGGGAGTGGATGTCCTTGTTTGCCTGGATAGGCAGCCCGCCGTACAGCTGGACGAAGAGGTGCACGCTGTCCTTCCGCCTCTGCGGCTTCTTCATTCCAGGGCGTTGGCAAAGGGTTCGCACCCGGCCCAGATTGCTGACCTCGTACCGACCCTCGTAACCGACTACTGGACGCCACTCCTCAGTCACAAAGAACTCCTAGAGGTATCCGCTGACGGTGCGATTACTTGCCTGGCGGGATCGGGGCGGCGGGTAGACCCGATCGGCGGACGAGGAGCCGCGCCCGTCCTCGCGCGGGTGAACGCGCAGGATCGGCTTGGTTGTGGCGCCGTACTGGACCTCGATGTACCACTCGTAGATCCGAAACCGGTCGTAGTAGATGCCGGAAGGGTAGGACTCGGGGCCGCCGGTGTAGTTGGGAATGAAGCACCGCAGGCGAACGTCGGCCGTCTTGAAGGCGCCAGCCAGGTCCTCCATCGTGACGCTGTTCCAGTCGTAGTGGCTCAGGCCACCCGTGTTCGGGATCGGGTCAGCGAGGTTGATCGCGTAGTCCGCAATGGAGGTGTTTCCCCATGAGTTCACGTCGTCATCGATCAGGTTGAAGTTGATCGAGAAGTCCGAGGTGCGGATGTAGAGGAAGGCGTGGTCCAGATCCTCGCCGCCCGCGGGATGCGATGTCTCGAACAAGGCCGTCCGAAGGTGGACGATGATGGCCGTCGGGGTGATGCCCGCGTCCAAGGCGCCAAGCTCACCCTCGACCCGATCCGAGCGGTAGGTGAAGCCCGCGTCGAACGGCGCCTTCGACTCGCCCACGCATTGCGTGTAGGTGCCGTCGTCGCTGTCTGACCAGAGGTTGCCGGGGTCGCCCACCAGGACCGGGGTGCCGGCCTGAGGGAAGATCGGGTCAGTCAGGCCGGTCTGCTCCGTGTTGCAGTAGAGGAAGGCGCTGGGCATCAGAAGCCCTCCTCGATCTGGATCCACATAACCCGGCCCGCCTTCACTGTCGCGTCGTCGAGCGGGTAGACGAAGATGTAGAGCAGCGGCTCGTCGTCGTAGCACCGGAACGAGAAGCTCGAGTCGGTGCGGTGAACGCCTGTGATCGGTGCGTCGGTCGTCTCGCCCGCGTCGTTGGTGTGGCGCTTGGAGCCGTAGCCGCAGGGCTCAGCCTCGGTGCCTGCGGCGTACAGGACGCGGCGGTCGTCAACCATCTCCTGCAGGACGTCGTTCGTGTCCCAGACGTAATTGCCATCCGCGTCGGGCGTCAGCGGGTCGGCCGCGTGACGGTTCATCCACGCCTCTGTGCGCTCCACGGCCAGGACAGCCACTGCAAAGGCGGCCGTGTCGACCTTGAGGCGGAACCTCGCGACCGTGCCTTCCTGGCCCCCTACGACGGCGAAGCGGTTCCAGGTGTTCGCCGTGACCGGCACGTCCTGCGGGAGCTTGCCGCTGTGCTCGAACCATCCGATGGTGGCATCGTGCGTTGCGGCCGATGCGCGGTTCTCTCGACGCCACACACGGCCGCGGTTCCGACGCGATTCCCGGTTGCGCTCGATGATCTCGCCGATGGTCATCAGGTTCCGAGCCTGCGTATCCACCGCCAGGGAGACCGTGCCGTCGGCGTTGACGTTGATCCCGGCGATGCGAAAGAGGGTGTCGCCGTCGAATCCGCGGACCATGATGTTCCAGCCGGCGCGTAGTTGGAAGCGCGAGAGCAACGTCGCAGCGTCGCCGTGTTCGTAGTCGCCGGAGAACACGTCGACTCCGTTGAGCGTGATCGTGCCGACCCAGTTCTTCCCGGTCAGGCGATCGATCTCGGCGCGCGACCACTTCCGGGCCTTGCGCTTCTTGAGCCGACCGTGCGCCACGTACCGCTCGACGCGGATGCGCTGCGGGTCGAAGTCCGGGTTGCGCTCGGCGATCTTGCCCGAAGCTGTGCGGTTCCACTCGCGGACCTGCGTGTTCTGCGCGAGAGGGAGGATCTGAGCGCCCCGCAGCGAGAAGCCAGTCACGCTCACGTCGAAGAGCGCGTTCCACGTCGCCACGTTCACGTCGCCGGTCTCGGAGAGCCCCGCACGCTCCTGCAGTTCGCGCACCGCGTCGGAGGTCTCGTCGTCATACACGCCGCTTGCGTCGTCGCGGGCCATGAGGCCGACGCCGATCAGCCGGGCGTGCAGGACACTGATGCCGTCACCGTTCACCGTGTCGGCGTTCTCGGTCCCCTCGCCGAAGGTGGCGCTGCCCGCCATCGGGTAGTCGGGCGGGTTCTCGTCGGTGTAGACGCCAGGAACGACGCCACCCGTGTACTTCTCGCCAGTCGCCGGGTTGATGCCGGAGCCGTAGAAGGTGTTCGGCTTCTCCGACAGGGCGTCAGAGACGTTGATCGAGATGCCCTTGGTGCCAGCGAAGATGGTGCAGTGGGCGGTCGCGGTGTCCTTCTCGACCATCTCGTAGGCCGCGCGGGTGGCGTGTCGGCGAACAGTCCACGTGGTGCCGTCAAGTTCCTGCGCGTCGGCCAGGAGACTGTTCACGTGGCTCAGTCGGTCCTCGAAGCCGCCGCGCTTGTCGAGCAGGATGCCTGTCTCGGGGCCACGGACTGGCGTGAAGGGGATGTTCGTGTCTCTGAACGCCTCGTACACCATCAGGCCCACGTCCTGCTCCTTGCGGAACAGGGGCGGCGGCTGCACGGTCAGCGCGAACTTGCCCGACACCTCGCCATCGCAGACGATCTCGACGACCTCGTTCGCCGCCCGACGCTCAGCGACGAAGCCCCGCCAGATGGCAGCCTCAGCCTCGCCGTCCACGATGGGCACGATCTCGGCCGGCGCCATGTCGCGGAGCCACTGCAGGTCGGCGGCCTGGTCGGTGTGATCCGATCGGATCTCGAGCTCGGAGACCTGCGGGAAGCGGAACGATGCGGGGCCGTACTCGAACGGGTCCTGCAACTGGTACGACGACCACTCGGCGGGGGCAGCGCGAAGCGCTGTCACGTCCACGCCGTCGATGATGAGGCGCAGACCGTCCGCCCAGATGCTGCGGAAGACGACCGGCTGTTCAGCCCAGGTCACGCCGGCTGTCCGTTCACCATGGTCTGCGTCGGCACCGACTGCGCGACGAGACGAACGGGCTCACCGCTCGAGGCCAGCGTGGCGGGCGACGAGATGACGCCCTCGCCGTCGAAGCGAAAGCCGTTCGCGCCGTCGCTGGTGTCGGTCGTGTAGTCCGGCATGTCAGGCGTTCGGGTCCGGGAACATGATTGGGGTCACGTTCACGTCCTCGGTGTCGAGCGGAATGTCGGTGTTCGACAGGCGCGCCGAGTAGTGGATGGTCGTCGTCGTGCCGGAGCACCACGCCCAGAACTTCGGCGCCGCCACCCAGTCGCCCGTCGCCGGGCCGCAGTTCTGCTGCGCGCACGTCTTCGACCCGTCCACATCGGCGTCCGGGAAGTTCGTCGAGTTGTTCGTGGCGTTCACCGACGAGTAGCCGGGATAGCCCGCAGAAATGCTTGCGTCGCTGAGCTCGACGCCGCCGTTGTCCGGGTCCTCGTTGTAGAGGCGCAGCGTGTACGAGGCCGGGGCGATCGTGGCCGCATCGTCGCCGAACTTGCAGTCGAGCGCGTTGGCGCCGCCGGCGATTGAGAAGCCGCTCATGAGACCGGCACCGGGTTCACGGGGAACGTCAGGTTGTACAGCTGCGTCGTCCGTGACAGGTCGAGGCGGTCGAGATTCTTGGCTGGGGCGATACCGCAGCGCCCCTGCGTCTCGTAGGTCACGGCGTCGCCGTTCTTCGTGATGGTGACCTCGAAGGTGATGCGCGCCAGCGCGGCCACCAGGGCCTCGTAGCCAGCCTGCAGAGCGGACGCGCTGGTGTACTTGAGTTCGACCACAGCCGCGATGGCCGTCAGGTCCCACGTCGACGCCACAGCCACGGCGCCGTCGATGTAGCGGCCGTCAGAGGCGTACTCGGTTCGCGGGATCATGACCGGCTCTGACAGGTCGATCAGACCAAGCTCTGAGCCGTTCGAGCCGCTGAACACGAGATCCGAGAGCGACATGTCGGTGCGGTCAATGGTCAGTGACGCAGTGGGCATCAGAAGTTCACCCCGCCCCCGTCTACCAAGGTCGCCGCCTGTCGCGCGAAGGAGACCAGTTCGCGCATGTCGTTCATGCGGATCGTGGCGTTGTCGAAGATCGGAGTAGCGCGCACTGCGGGCGCAGCCTGGTTGTAGAAGTTGTTCGTCGTGTACGAACGGGCGCCGTGCATCTCCCCGCCGCGCGAGGCGAGGCCACCTTCGGCGTAGCGGCCAGCGTTGATCGCCCACATCATGCCGAGGCCATAGCGGTCCACAGCGTCGGCCTTCATGACGAACTCGCCATTGGAGAGCAGTGCCGGAATGCTGTCCGACGACTTGGTGCCTGGGCCGTAGATCGGGCCGCCCTCTGCCCGCGCCTGCGCGACGTTAAGACCGGCGCCGAGGACTATGCGCTGATTGTTGGCGTACCGAACGAAGGTGTCGAGCTCGCGCTTGGCATTGGCAGTCTCGAGCGTCGCGCGCGTGACCACCTTCGTCGGAATGTCCAGGAGGCGCCTGGCGTAGGCGCGCGCGGCCTTCTCGGTCATGCCCATCTTCACAGCCATGTCCGCGAAGTCGTCGATCGCCTGCTTGCGGGCGCCGCGGGCGTTCTTCTCGCGGTCCGAGAGGTCGTTCCATGCCCCGGCGATGTCGAGGAGCGACTCTCGGTTCTGCCGACCCTTCTCGGTCGTGATGTCGAGGGTCTTGCCGTTCTCCTTGAGCGACTTCCGCGCTTCGTCGAGGGCGCGCTGGTAGCCGATCTCGGCATTCTCCGCGGCTAGTGCGAGGTCGCGCTTCTCGCGCATTGCCTTGACGTTCTTCTCGATCTCGCCCGTCTGGTCCGCGATGGCACCCGTGAAGTCCCTCTCGCCGCCGGCAGCAAGGCGCGTGTCGTTCTCCACGCCTGCGAGCGCGTCGCGGTAGCTGGGCAGGAGGTTCAGCAACTGCTTCGTCTCGTCGGAACTGAGACCCTGAGCCTCGGCGAGTGCGTCGAAAGCGTTCCGGGCGGCCTCGGGCGAGGCCGAGGAGACCAGGCCCGAAAGTGCCGCGTCCAGGGTGTCAATCTGCTGCGCAGCGTTCTTGAGCTTGGTATCGACGCTCTCGTCATCGAATCCCAGCAGGCCGGAGAGTCCCTCGGCGACCTGCGGCAGCACGGGGATCAGCGACTCGAGGCCGCCAACGACGTTGGTCGTGCGCGAGCCCATGAGGTCGAGCGATTCGCCGAGATCCTTGAATCCGCCGCCAAGGGAGTCGATCTGTCCGCCGCTGAGGTCGAGAAGCTTTCCGGTCAGTTCTTCAACGGTGTCAGCCGCGCCGCTGCCGCCGTCTCCAATGGTCCGCAGCACCGTGTCGAGGGCGTAGAGACCGCTAATGACGGCGGTGCCGACCGTCAGCCCCTTGAGGGCTCGACCGGCACGCTTGCCGCTATCTCCGAGATCGTCGAGTGCCCGACGGGTGTCCGCCACCCCGCGAACGACCCGTGAGCCGAACCAGAGGGCACCACCAGTGAGGGCAGTGATGCCGAGCAGCGCCGTGGTGGTGTTCTTCACCGGACCGGGCAGGTTGTTCAGCATGTTCACGAAGTCGGTTGCGTTCTGCGTGGCGCCCCGCAGGAAGTTCTGCGAGCCCTCGCCCGACGTGATGAAGAGCGTCTCAAGCGAGCCGGTCAGCGCCTCTAGGTCGCCCTTGAGGTTGTCGAGCTTGATCGCGGCCGTCTCGGCGGCGAAGCCCTGGTCGTCTACAGCGTTGATCCACTCTTGGATGCCGGTCGCACCCTCGTTGTAGATCACAGACGCCGCTCGCACCGCGTCGGACCCGAAGATCGTCTCGAGGCGAGCCTGCCGCTGCTCGTCCGTCAGTCCTTGCATAGCGGTCCGCAGGATGCCTGCGAACTGCGCGAGGCCAACGAAGTTGCCTTGCGCGTCGAAGGCTGTGATCCCGAGTTCCTTCATGGACTCCGCAGCCTTGGCGGAGTTCGGCGTGAGGGCGCCAAGCATCGTCTTGAACGATGTACCGGCGTCGGAGCCGAGGAGGCCAGCCGACGCGAAGGCGGCAAGGGCGCCAGTCGTCTCTTCGATCGACAGTCCGACTTGGTTGGCAACGAGGCCGCCCTGCTTCAGCGCCATAGCCATGTCGGTCACTTCGCCCTGAGCCTTGCCAGCCGCTGCGGCAAGCAAGTCGGCAATGTGCGGCACCTGCGTCCCCGACAGTCCGAACTGAGTCATAGCGGTGGCGGCGATCTCGGCGGCGTCTGCCACGTCCAACGAGCCAGCTGCCGCGAGGTCGAGCGCCCCGTTTAGGCCGCCGCCCAAGATGTCCCGCGTCGAGACGCCAGCCTTCGCCAAGTTCTCGATGGCGGCTGCAGCCTCGGTTGCAGAGAACACTGTGCGAGCGCCGGCCTCGAGAGCGGCATCGCGCAACTGATCCATACTGTCGGCCGTCTCATGGGTGGCCGCCTGCACGTTCGACATAGCCTGGTCGAAGTTCGCTGCAGACGCGGCGATTCCGACGAAGGCGGCGCCCGTGACCAGGGCCATCTTCCCCGCCGCATCGCCCGCGCTAGACAGTCCGTCTCTGAACTTCCGAGACTCCTTCGTAGCCTTGGTCGCCTGGTCGGCAACGGAAGAAACGGACCGTCCTGCCGCAACGAGCTTGGCCTGAAGGTCGGAGATGTCGGCTCGTAGCCGGATCGTCGATACCCGGTCCGTCACGGACGCACCTCCTTTACTCTGGCTGAATGAGGAACGACAACGTCCGGTACGGGATCGCGACTATCGCCATCGGCGGCGCGGTCACCCTGCTCGGACTTCTCGGCGGCGATGCGGTGGGTGTCGGCCTGTTGGTGGCGTTCGTGGGGCTCGCCAGCGTCGCCTGGGGCCTGCTGTCATCGCGGGCCGACGCCGACAGTTAGGCCTGGCCCTCAAGCGAGGAAGTCGTCCTCAGGTGTCAGGTCGGCCTCGCTTGCCCAGAGGTGAGTGCCGTCCCCTGGCCTGAGGTCCAGTTCGACCTTCTTGCCATCAAGCTTGGCTCGCCAGGTGCGCTCTGCGGCCTGCTCGACCGCCTTGGCGTAGCAGGTGGACTTCTGCGGATACCAGGCCCTGGTCGGGTCCGAGCAGATCTCGCGCAGGTTGCCGCACTTGGGACAGATCAGCTTCTCGGCCGCGAACAGCGCCTCGGCGTGAGCGCGAGCCTCGTCGTCCCACGGCGACTCGCGCACGATCTCCGTTCGACCCACCAATGCGCCGGCGGTGTCGTAGTGGAAGTGAGTCTCGGTCGGCATCCATCCGTCGTACTCGCGGAGGGTGATGCCGTGCGCGCGTGCTACTTCGTGCCGGCGCCACTCTCGGCCATCACGCGCGAGGCGAGACGCGATTTTGGGACGTCGCCGCCCTCGCGGTTCACCTCCCAAACCGCGGTGAAGAGGCGGTCGAAGTCGCCGGAGGACAGCACCGCGTTCAGGCGCTCCCAGTCCTCTTCGTCGAGGTCGGGGTCAACCACGCACAGTGGCGCGGCCTCCTCCATGAGCCCCTGGAAGTTGGCGCCGAGGATGCGGTCGCCTTCCACGTCCGGGCGGGGCGGGTGCTGCTCGACCAGCTTGCGCCAGTCCGGCCGCGAGAGAGCGCGGACCGTGATGGTGAGCATCTCGTCGGCCATCTGCTCCTGCAGGCGCTCGATCTGCTCGGCCAGCCCGGCCTCTTCCGCCCTGTCGCCCAGCGTGCGGGCGACGCCGCTACGGACACGGCTCAGTTCCCGTTCGAGGCGGTCGTGCTCGGCGCGGAGATCTCCCCGCAGACACACATCAACGGACCGCTCGGCTGGCTTTGCAGCCGCCAAGCGGTCCTTCAGCGACGGCTTTGCCTTCTTGCTCACAACGGTTCCTCTCGACGGATTCGACGGGTTCGACGGAAGACCCCGCGCAGCGCCGTCGAACACTGCGCGGGGTCGACTGCTACGCGATCGCGATGTTGATGCGCGGCGTGTCCGTGATCGACACGGCCTGACGAACGGCGACGACGCCGTTCGCGTCGGGCGAGGTCTTCACGATCACCTGCGCGGCGACCTGCGCCGGGAAGATGTTCACGAACTCACCCGTGGTGAAGTCCTGGGTGCCGACGATGCCGAACCGCTGCACGAGGAAACCGGACTCCTCGGGCGCGAGGGCCTCATAGGCCTTCTTGCCGTCGGCGCCGGCCGCAGCCTGCGGGTGGATCGTGTAGAGCAGGTCGGCCATCGTCCACGTGGTCTCGCCGTTCGCCTCGAAGGTGACGGTCTCGACCATGCGGCGCGGGAGCTTGACCTTCTCGGTCGACGCCGAGGCGCCGTCCTGGTCGCCCATCAGGACGCCCGTGAGGTTGAAGCCACCGCCGGCGCGAAGCTCTGCCTGTGTCGGGGCAGTCAGGATGGCGATGGTGTTGACCCACACCCATGCCTCGTTGCCGTAGGCCCGGATGTGTGCCGGGACGATCGGAGCGGCCATCAGCTGTTCTCCTTGTCAGATTCGGCCTTCTGGCCGGGCTTGCCGGAAGCGGCTGGCGCCTCCGGGGTCTGGGAGGCGCTCGACGGTCGCCGGTTCTTCGGGAACTCGGGCGCGACTGCTGTCCCGTCCGGGTTGTTCGCAGGACCCTCGACCTTCTCCCAGACCGACTTGTCGAAACGCGACGCGGCGATGCTGTGGATGTGGCCGAGCTCCTTGTGCTTCACGCGGATTCGGTCCGTCATGAGTCCTCCTGAATGGCGGTGTGCGTGTAGGTGGCGAGGGCGTACATCAAGCCGCCGCCATCGGGGTCGCGACGAGGTGACGCGGGCGTCTCGCACCGTCCAGGGCCGATGTCCCAGCCGGTCGCTGTGAACGACTCGCCCTGGAAGGCGGCGTCAGCCTTCTCGGCTGCGAACAGGCACTCGTTCACGGTGTCGCCCACGTTCTGCACGACGATGCGCACGGTGCGCGTCCCTGCGCTGGCGATCACGCGGTAGTTCTCCGGCGATCCCGTGTCGACTGCGATCACGCAGTAGGGCGTCGGCGGATTCGCGGGCACCTCTCCCGCCTTGTGAACGCGGTCGGCGGTCCACTCGGCCTCGAGCTTCGCGAGCGCCCCGGCTAGGATTGCCCGCATCAGAGGCCCAGCAGTCCCAGCGCGGTCATCGCGCGGCGCTCGACCTTGGGAACGACTTCATCGGCGGCGTGAAGGCCGTCGAGGTGGGCGGGCTGATTTGTTGAGCCCTCCTCGAACGACATGCCGCCCTGAGGCTTGGTCGGGTTCGGGCCGATCTCGTAGGCGAGGTTCAGGCCGACGAGGCGCTCATGGTCGATACTCTTCGGGTAGAGCCGTCCGTGCTCGCCGGAGGTCTGCTCAGCGTTCCGGCGCCAAGCGGCCTCGACATCGCGAGCGCCCTCCGCAAGCACGGCGTCGATGACCTTCGCGCCGCGGCGTCCGATGGCGGGCAGTTCGACCGACAGGGCGGCGAGTTCGTGCGCGTCGAAGCGGATCACGCGAGCACCTCCGAGACCTGCAGGCGGCGGGCGGTGGTCTGAGAGCCAGGCGCGGGGCCGGCGAGGACGAGCGTGGCGCCCGCGAGAGTCGGGTCGCTCGTCTTGTGAACCGACGTGATGACTGCGATGTCGCCGGGCTGGACCGCGGGGGAGCCGACCGGGATGTGCAGCTGGCGCGTCACCTCGACCGCTGTGCGTCCGCCGACGTCGGACTCGCGGGCAGAGAGGCCGTTGGAGACCTTCACGCGGCACTTCGTGGTGAAGCGGGTCACGTAGACGGGGGACTCTTCGCCAGTGGTCTCGTTCTGCGCGCCATGGCTCGAGCGGTACTTGATCTCGCAGCGGTCGAGCATCCGGGCCTCGGCGGCCTGACGGCCAGCGAGGACGACAGTCTCAGTCGTCACCGTAGGCAACCAGTCGGATACTGCGCCGAGTCGCGCGGCCGGGCGTGATGTCCGAGAGCTCGGCAGGGCTCACAAAAAGAATTCCCTCCGCGGCTCCAGGGCTGCGCTCAAATGAGTAGTCGTCGACCGACTCCTTGAACTTGCCGTCCGGGTTACGGGCGACGCGCAGGACCATCTCGCACAGGACCCTGATGACCGTCGACGAGCGCACGGTCTCGGCGGTGATGTCCGCCTCGAGCGTGGGTCGACGGTCACGCAGCATGTCCCAGGCATCCTCGAGCCTCTGCGTGATGACATCCTCCTGCGCGCTGGTGAGCGCCGGAGCGTTCCACCAGCGCGCAATGAGGTCGTCAACAGATGCCGGGGAGGCCATGGTGGGTTACTTGCCGCGCTGGTTCTCGGGCGTGGGCTTGCCGGAGGTCACGCCCTTGAGGGTGTAGTTCTCGTTCGGGGTCTCGTCCGGCACAGAGCCGAAGTAGCCCTTCTCGGCAGCCTCGTCGAACTTGGCCTGCACCTCGTCGGCGCCGACCTCGTCAGCAGGGTTCGAGGGGGTCTTCGCGGTAGCCATCGTCTTCTCCAATCAGGGGGATTGCCTGGCCGGACAGGAGCGCCGACCAGCGTTCTTTGACCAACTCGGCCGGCACATCGCTGGCAGGGGTCAGGTCCACGAACGAGTCGCAGGCGTTAGCCACCTGCTCCTTAGGCGTGAGGTCCCGACCCCGCCAGCGACGCATCAGAGAGCGGCTGAAGTGACCAGCGCGTAGACGCGCGCGCTGCCGGTGGTAGCGGCGGTGCCCGTCTGTGCGTAGGAAACGGTCAGCGTGCCCGCTGCGGTCTCGGCCTTGAAGGGGCCAGCGCCACCTGTCGGGTACACCGCGGGGGTCGCCTCCGTGATGTCGGCGGCCGCGAGGTACTTGTTGCCGGTCGTGCCGTCACCGACGGTCAGAACGTTGGTGGTGCCCGCGTTGAACGCGGTCAGCACCTCGCACCAGACGTTGATGACGACGTCGCCGACAGCGAGCGTCTCGATTGCCACCGATGAGGAGCCGAACGCGATCGTGCCAGCGACAAGACGGGTAGCCCCGTACTCGCCGGGCGCAGAGGAACGAAGATCGTTCGCCATGGTTCAGCCGCCTATCAGGCCGGGGAGCGGAGGACGGCGAACGGGCTGCGCGAGCCCTCGGTGCCCTGCTGGTAGTTGATCGGGTTCGCGACCGCGTAAGCGGCGCGGAACACGAGTCGCATGGCGACCATGTCCTGCTGCGGCAGGTTGTAGATGATCGCGCCGGTGTTGTCGGTGATGACACCCTCGGTGATCAGCTTGTAGGTCATGTCCTGGCGCACGCCCACGACGAGCTTGGACCAGTCGCCGACGAGGTACTCGGCGGCGGACGCACCAGTCGGCCAGAGGCCGGGGAGCACGTACATGGGGGCCGGGATGTCCTCGGGCAGCGACTGGGTCTCGCCAGTCGTGGAGCGGACGCTGCGAAGGCGACCCTTGAGGGTGATGTTCGCGACGGCGCCGTTCGGCACGTAGCCGTCGGCCTCGAGCGTGCCCACCGTGTCGGACAGGTCCTGGTGGAGACCACCAGCGGCCGCGTTGTTCGTGCCACGCGCGATGACATTGCCAGCGGCGACAGCCTTGCCGACGAGGTTTCCCTCGGATGCCCAGGTGGTCGGCGCCGAGGTGCCGAAGATGATCGCGGCGTCGAGAACGCGGACGATCGCCTGCTCCATGAGCGGCTGCAGTTGGCCCCAGACGTCGAAGCCAGCGTCATCGAGGACTGCCTCGGGGATCGGGACGATGGTCGCGATCTCCTCGACGTACATGTACTTGTTGTCCCATGCAGCCTCGGTGGTCTGCTTCAGGCCGGTGTCACCCGACACGAAGTAGGCGGTCGGCAGGGCCGACAGCACGGGGAACCGGGTCTGGTTCCGCGACAGCGGGATCGTGGTCCCCAAGGAGAGCGCGGCAGACTGCGCCTCCAGGTTGGCCTGCATCGCATTGGACACCTCTTCGGGGACCAGTGCGGCGGCGTCAGTGCGTGACACCAGAGAGTTGTACGGCACGGTGACCTCCTAGGTCAGTGGTTGCTTGCAGCGAGGCCAGCCGTGCCGGGCTGGTGCTGCTTCACGCGCGGCCGGCGGCCTTGCGGATGAGTTGCGACATGCCCTGTGGGGCTGGCGCGGTCGTGCGGGTTCCCCCGTCGAACGACGGGGGTCCCTCTGCGGGCGCGGGGACGAGACGCTCCACCGCGGCCGTGATGGCCTTGGTGTCGGGCTCGCCGTCCTCGCCCAGGAACTTCGTGAGGTCGACGTACTCCAGCGCTGACTTGGTGTCGAAGTCCGGGTTTCGGCGCCCAGCTGCGGCGTCGAACTCTGTCCTTGCCAAGCGCACGCCGTACTCCGTCGCGGCTGCCGTGCGGCCTCGCGCTTCAGCCTCGGCGACGGCGCGGTCTGCCTCGGACATGGCGTCGAGACGGGCCTTCTCAGCGGCCTTGGCCGCTCCGCTGTTCTCCTTGGCCCTGGCTTCCCACTTGCGCGCCTCGGCCTTCCAGTCCGTGTCGTCCTTGGGGGCTTCGACGGTCGGGGCTTCGGTGCTGGGGTTCTCCTGTGCAGGAGTGGCCGTTACTTCCGGTGCTGCTTCACTCATTTGGGACTCCCGTGCGGGATTGGTCCGACTCCGTGCGGTGCCGGGGAAACTCAGGTGGCGACGTGAATGCGTCGCTGGGGCTGGATGCTCTCGGGAGCCTCGACAGCGAAGGTGACGATCAGGGTCGGCTGGTCGGTCAGTCGATGGACGCCGAACGCGCGGTTCGTGATGCCTAGAACGCGACCTGGGCCGACGAGCTTCTTCGCCTCTCCGAACGCCTGCTTGAACAGGGCGCGGCCCTCTTCGGCGTTGGGCATCCGCGCGAGGGGGAGTTCCACGACGACCTCTGTGCGCTCGCTCATCAGATGCTCCTGCCGCTAGAGAACAAAGCCGTTGAGCTTCAGGAGTCGGATGGCGTCGGCGCGATCTTTGGCGATGTCGTAGATCGTTTCCGGCATGACGCGCTGGCTCATCTTCCGGCCAGTGCGCTCGCGAAATGCCAGCCCTCGCTTCGTGGTGCCTTCGCTGCTGACGAAGGCCGGGCGGCCGCCGATCTTCACGGGCGCGAGACGCCCACTCGGGGTCCACCCGCGGAGGTTGACCTGCGCGGTTGACATGCCTCGTCTAGCGTTCACGACCTGGGTCAGGTCAGCGCCGTCGCGGATCGCGGTTGCGCCGGCATTAGTGAAGATGCGGTTCTGCTCCTCGGTGCTGAGGCTCTGGAAGTAGGCGTCGGGATTGGTCCGCAGGTCGCCTGAGATGTTCTCGCGCGATGGCACGTGGCGACAGTCGCAGCGCGGATGTCTTTGGAAGCCCTGGTTCCAGCGGAACCACTTCCCGGCCTGCACGGCGCAACGTGAGCAAGACGGAGGGTTCAGCATCCGCACGTATCCGGTGGCGCCGAAGTTGCTGACCATCGCGAGCGAAGCAGCCACACGCGCCGCGTCCTGAAGTTGCGTGACCACCATCAGGTCGAACTGTTGGTCCGTCTCTGCCTGGCTGAACAGGGACTCGAGCGGGCGTCCGTCCGAGGCGGTGCCGGCGACCGAGCTTGCGACCACGGTCCCAGCGGGGTCCGACTCAATCCCCTGCTCTTCAAGCATCAGCGCCGAGGCGTCGATGGCATCCCTGGCGACGAGGATCTGAAACGCGGCCACAATCTCGGCGATGTCACCCGCCGTCCTCGCCTGGCGAATCCTGAGCAGGGCCGCGGCGGTCAGCCGTTGCTGGCTCCGGTAGTGGTCAAGCGCCGTTTTGAGCATCGGAGCCGGTCGGGCGCAAGAGGTTGCCGATCAGCGAGTTCTGGGCGTCGGCGAGGTCGGCCTTCTCCATGTCACCGATCTGAGTCTGCGAGTAGCCCAGGTCTTCGCGGGTCTGGCGCAGCGGCACGATCCGCTCGGCGAAGCGCTTGATCGCTGCGTCAGTGCGCTCCGCGTCGGTGCGGTACTGCGGGTCGCGCCAGATGGTCTCCATGCGCTCCGCGGGATTGGACAAGCCAGCGGCGCGGCGCGCGAGGCGCATGGCCTCTTCAGCAGCTTCCCCGTGCGGACGCATCCGCTGCCTCACCTTGGAGATGAGGCCCGACTCGGACGCCTTCAGCGTCTCGCCGTTGACGTTCGACATCTCGCCGAGCAGGTACTGCGCCGGCGTCCGCGAGCGCGAGGCGATGTCCTTAACGTCCTCGCGCTTGGCGTTGGAGTACGGGTCGAGCGGCGCCACAGCGAAGTTGCCGAAGTCGGTCTCGGCGACGTCGGTGGTGACCATGCGGTTCCTGCCCCAGTCGATGACGTTCGGGTTTCCGTCGTCATCCTCGGTGGGAAACGCCTTCGCCCACTTCTGAGGGTCAACGCCGTACTCCTGCGTCTGCAGGCGGTCGAACAGGGTCTTGTTGATCCGGTCCTGAATGTCGGTCAGGTCGTAGAGCTCCGAGATGCCGCCCGTCAGGAGGCGCGGGTTGTTCGGAATCTCCACCATCGACACCACGCCGAGGGGGTTCAGGCGCTGCCCGTTCGGCTGCTCGCCTTGGACCTCGCGCTCTTCCCACTGCGGGTTGGCGGGGACTAGCCCGGAGCGGGTGCGCGGCGCCTTGAACTTGTAGATCCGATCCGGCGTCTGCAAGGTCGCGTGAAGCTCTTGCGTCCAGTCGTCATTCCAGACCTTCAAGGACGCAGCCCTGACGCGCCGGTTAGACCCAGGAGCGTGTTCGACGATGGCCTGCGATGCGTGCTCTACCCACACGAAAGGCGTCTTCTCGTCCTTCGGATTGGGCGCCACATGGAAGTACGACGTCCCGCAGATCAGGGACTCGAGCCAAGCCTGGTCGGAGTCTGAGTCAAGGTTGTTCGCCTGCCAGATCCGCCACGTCTCATCGTCAGCGGCAGCATCGTCGCCGATGCGGAAGCCCTCGACAGACTCACGCTCGGCAGTCGCGTCGCAGACAAGGCCCATGTAGTTCGAGCGGGTCATCCTGACGATGCGGCGGAACTCTTCGCGAGCCTGTGGCGCGACCCACGGCAGCGGGTGATCGCCGCTGTAGTAGTCGCTGAAGAAGTCGACCTCTTCGCGCCGCGCCACCAGCTGCCGATAGAGCCGAGCGATCCACCATTCGGGAGACAGCGGCTGCACTGCGTCAGGCACGGCGTCCCCTCTCAGTGGGCGGAAACGCGTCCCTTGACGCGAGTGAGCTTCTTCGCCATGTCTGGCGCGCGGACGATGCCGTCGAGGGCGGTCACCGCGGCCTGGATGCCGTCAATCCGGGTGGACGACTGGCGTCGATCGGGCTTGGCTGGACGGATGTTGTCTGAGCCGTCGTTCTTCACCTCGACCGCCGATGCCATCCAACGAAGGACGGGATTGCCGCCGTGCCGAAAGGCTTGCGCACCGAGCAGTCGCTCAAGTTCCTTGCAGGCGGGCGAGAGGCCGATGTAGGTCTGCGCCACGGGCCGGATCTCGACGCCTCGCAGTTCCTGGTCGAGCTCTTGGACCATCTGGCCGGCGAACATCCGGTCGTAGGAAACGCGCTGCATGTCGAAGTGGTTGCAGTCGCCGATGACCGCGCCCTTGACCGCGGTGTAGTCGATGACATCGCCCTCGGTGGCAACCACGAAACCCTGGTCGATCCACTTGGACAGCGGGACCTGCAGCTTGCGCTCGAGGTCCTCGACGCGATCCTCGGGAACCCAGAATCGCGTGAGCAGGTCGAGTTCGGCGCCAGGTCGGTTCGCTTCTGCCCAGACAGCCCAGGCGGTGAAGTCCGAGACGGCCGAGAGGTCAAGCCCGCCCCACGCCCGTCGCTTTCGCAGCGCTGCGCGGTCAACCTCGCCGTTGCATTCGTCCCACTTGCGGACATCCAGCCAGCGGGTCTGCTCGCGCATCCGCAGGTTGAGCCCGAGACGGCAGAACGTCGGGAAGTACGTCTGGGTCGACTGCGCCTTCTGCGCCTCGCGACGCATGTACGCGAGTGTCGGAGACTTGCCGAGACCGGGATTGGCCTTCCGCCAGGTCTCCTCAGCGAACGGGTCGTCGGTCGGCTCCGCTGCCCAGATCACGCCATAGTGGCCGGGGTCGGTGACGATTCCCAGCGCCACGTTGCGCGTGTAGGTGTGCTTCTCGTCGTAGATGGTGCCCTCTTCGGCCTCATCTGCGGTCGTGATGAAGATGACGAGCGGTTGGTCACGGGCGCCGGTTCCGGTCTCGATCGCCTCAACCAGCGCGCGACGAAGGCGCAGCGTGTGAACCTCGTCGATGATGCCGCCCGAGACGTTCAGTCCGTGCGCGGTCTCGGCCACTCGGGACAGAACTCGAAGTAGGCCGCCAGTCGCGGGGACTCGAACAACTTCCTTCAGTGGCTCGACTCGCTTCCGCGCGGCCGGCGCCGTGAGGATCATCCGCTTGGCGTCCTCGAAGACCCGCCCGGCCTGCAGCGTTGAGCCAGCTGCGTTGTAAACCTCTGCGCCAGCCTCGCCATCAGCCAGGAGTAGGACGCCGGAGATGCCCGACGCGAACGTCGACTTGCCGTTCTTGCGGGGGATCTCGATCCATGCCGAACGAATGACGCGCACCACACGGTCGATCTCGGCGTCGTGGTAGACCCACCCGAAGATCGGCGCCAGCACCCAGACGACCTGCCAAGGATCGAGCCCTTCGCCGAGCCTCATTGAGACACCGGCCCAGCGGCCCTTCGTGTGCTTGAACGCGCCGAGCGCCTTCAGCGCCTTGCGTGCTCGGCCGACATCGAACCAAGCGTCGGGATGCTTGTCAGCCTGGAATGCGACGACCAGCGGCCGTCGTGATTCCGCGTCTGCGATCTGCTCCTCGGTCAGACCGAGCTCGAGCAGGGCCTCCCGTGGAACGGGGAGCAGGTCAGTCGAACGGGTCGTCGTCATCGCTGGACTCCGGCCGCGTGATCCGCGTAGCCGACGCCGGCGACAGCCCGAGCTCACCAGTCAGGGAGCGCAGATGAGAGCGGTACTGGTTGAGGACCGTCGTCCACGGGTTCTTGACCGTCGATCCCATCGCGCCGGGTACGAGCATCCCCTGCCGAGTGATGGCGCGCTCGCCCTGACGGATGCGGGCGACCGTGACGCAGTAGTCCTCAAGCGTGAACTGCTGCTCGCCGACCAGCCCGACGGCGCGGGCCAGAGTCGGAGCCAACTTGCGCCACAGGGCGGCGGCCTCGTCAGCGACGGAGCCTTCGTCAAGCAGTGCCGACCAGTCCGGCTCGATCAGCGCGGACGGCGGAAGCTTCGCGGAATCCTTGACTGGGCGCTTGCCGGGGTTGCCCTCCTTGACCACCTGGAGAGCGGGTTTCGGCTTCCTGCCTGGAGTCGCCATGTGGTCACCTCCCAACAAGAACGGTCGATTTCGCGGCGGCGGGAGTTCGCCTCACCCACAGTCCTATGGGAATCGGACATTAGGGGTCATACCCCACCCTTTCGAGGGGCTCCACGGTTGCCCTTGACGCACTCCGGACCGCGGTGCAAGCCGTCCTGGTGCCCGAGGTCCCATGAAGTCGGGTCCACTGCATGTGGCGTGCCAGCCTCGGCGCAGCGCCAGCAGATGATGACCTCGCCTCGGTCCATGCGGCGCTGGTAGTCGGCCCTCAAGCGGTCGTGCTGAGCGTCGTACCCGCGGGCCTGGCGAGGGGGGAGCTTGACTTGATGGGCTTCGCATCGGCCTCGCCGCGTGGCTGCCTGTGAGCAGTTGACGACCGAGCAGTTCGTGGCAAGCCGGCGCGGACTCACTCGTCCGCATCCGGCAGGATCGACCACGCCTCACGCAGCATCGACAGCGCTCGACACTCAAGCTCAGCCAGCGAGTCCGGGTAGCCGTCGTCGGCCTTGACCTCGACGTGCAACGCGTCAACACTGGCGAAGCGGTAGGTGATGCTGGCCTTAGCCATTGCGCTCACGCCAAGCAGCCAGGCACTCGTTGATGTCCTCGTGGATCTCCTCGACAGCCTCAGCGTCAGGCGCGTCGAAGAGTTTGCAGCGCAGGTGCCGGATGACGTACTCGAGGTCGGTGCGGGAGGAGTCCTGGTTCACGACGAGAGCCATGGCACCTCCCGGACATGACGAACCGGGGCATGACGAATGTCCAAACCCCGGCATAACCATTGAATCACACCCATGTCATTTCCGTCAGGCACTGCGCCGCCGTGTGGGCGTGTTCAGGTGCAGGTGCCACAGGTCGGGCCACCACACGGTGCGGATGCCGGAGGGCTCGAGCCGGGTCTCGACCTTGCCGTCCTTGAACCAGCGGCTGATGGTGTGTGCCGATCGGCCTTGCCCTCGCAGCAGGTCGACGGCTGTGGACTTCGGCACGAACCGGGCGGCGCCTGCTGAGCGGAGGTGGCGTGCGTAGGTGTCGGCGAACTCCTGCGCGTCGTATCGCCGCTTGCAGGCTGGGCACTTGAAGTGGTCGGTGGCTGGGCTGCTGGTGTAGACCCGCAGGAGCCGCGGCTTGGTCTCGCAGTCCATGCGGTCGCAGTTGACGCGGGTCCGGTTGCTTTGGCGGCCGGAGTGCATGAGCGCCTCGAGTCGGCGGCGGGCCTGGTTGACGTCGCGGGCGAAGTCGTCCCAGTGGAGCTCGTTGTCCCATGCCCAGTCGAGCATGTGCCGGACGAAACCGGCCTCGGTGCCGATGGTTGGCTTGCGGCCCTCGAGCGGGTAGCCGTTCTCCTCGCGCCACGCCTCGGACCAGAACAGCAGGCTTCGCAGCGGGTCCTCGTTGTCTTGGTCGTCTTCGTCGAACACGTGATCGGCCACACGGCACTTGCGGTGGTCGCTCTTGGTGCAGCGTGCGTAGTGCTGCAGTTCGAGGTAGGCGATCCGTTCGCCCCACTCGTCGAGGTCGGCATCTGCGGCCAAGCTGACCATGGCAAGTCCTCCGGGCATCATCCGGTCGTTGGCGAGGTGAAGCGCCTGGTCCTCGAGCAGCGCCGCGAGCTTGACGATCTCGGTCAGGTCGCGAGCGACCTTGGTCACCGGGTCGATGTCGGTCATGACGCCTCCTCGGCGGGCTCTTCGGTCGGGTGATCCTGCAGGCAGTGCTCAGGTGTGACGCCGTGCGAACAGAGGCCACTTCGGGCCATCTGCAGCTGCGCCCGGACGTGGCTGACGCTGGCGGGCTTCACGTCGCCGAAGAACTCGTCTCGGTCTGGCACGAGCCGTTCGGACGCGCACCCTCGGCACGACTCGGGCCACTCGCCGGGGTGCCGTGGGCAGTCCTCGCCGCGCTTGGGTGGGTAGCGGGTGAGTGCCTGACTGCTGTCGGCGGCGGCGGCTTTCCACCACGGTCCAGCCTCGATGACGCGGGCTGGTGTCTGCGTGGCGGTCTCGGATGCGACCCAGGCGAGGGCAACGAACACGTCACGTCGTGGCCTGTGGGCGAGCTCGGGGCGCTTGAGCAGCGTGATGAGGCTCGGGAGCGGCCAGTCAGGTCGGGCGACGTTGATGGCGGCGGCGATTCGCTCGATCTCTGCTTCGTTCATCGCCAATCCCAAACGCACGCGCGTACTTGAGAGACAGGTTTGGTCTTGGAGTAGAGAGATCTAGGTGAGATAAGAACTTCTGGTCTGGTCTGGTCTGGGCACCTGTGACTAACGGTGTGAGTCACGTTGTGACAAACGGTGTTACTCATGCGTCCTCGCTTCCGTGACGTGCCCGCCAGTCGGCCTGTCGTTGTGCATCGCGCTCCCGCTTCGCGGTCCACCACTCGCGGCTCTTGTTCCACTGGAGGTAGTCGTGGATCACGAACTCGCCCTCTTCGCCCTTGAGGCATGTCTTAGAGCCGCAGCCGTGGCCTCCCTCGTGCCACATGTCGGAGCCGACGAGCTCTTGTAGCGACGCGGGCCGGTAGCGGGGGACCATGCGCCGGATGCGCGCCTTGGGAAGCACGCCGTCTGTGAGGTTCTTCGCGGCGTAGCGCATCGCAGAGACGTGGAGTCTGAACGCGGCGTCTGAGAGCACCTCGACCTTTGGGTGCTCGGTGAAGTCGTCGTCCACGTTCAGGTATGGCATCAGCCCGACTCCTCCTTGCACTTCTGCTTGTGCACGACCACAGCCCGTTCGGCGGCCTGACGGGTGGTGCGCCAGGTCTCCCAGTGGTCGCCGTGGCGGATGGTGTAACCCCCGCCTTCGGGCGTCAGGGTGCTCATGTCGTGTTGGCCTTCCCGTTCCACAGCCGCAGGTCGACCGTGCTCGTCATGGTGCTGTGGCTGGTCGCCTTGCCGTGCTTCTCGGCCTGACGATCGCCGTCCTTGCCGGCACCGCTCTCCTCGCATCCGAGGCACACCCAGAAGGTCATGACGCCTCCCCGTCGAGTAGGTCGAACAGCCCGCCGTCCTCAGCGACACAGGCGGGCGAGAAGTAGATCCGCTCTCGGTGCCGGTTAGCGTCTCCTGCGCCACCTCTGCCGCCCCCGTAGCCGCCCGCTGTGCGCCACGCGTGGGCCGTCCATCCGTGGTCTAGGAGCAGGTCGTGCCCCTCGCCCTCGTAGCCGCACAGGGCGATCCGCAGCAGCCTGTTGTCGCCGTTCTCCAGACACCAGGCGCGCACGTCGTCCGAGACGGTGCCCGAGTCGGTTGCGTAGACGCGGGTCTGCTCAATCTCGTCGCCGTAGGGCGGGTCGAGGAAGACGCCTGTGAGCCCGTGGCGGAAGGTGACGGACTCGCTCACGACACGTTCCCAGTCGCCGTTGCAGACGCGGACGCGACGCAGGCGGCTAGCGAGTGTCTCGAACCAGGTTTGAATCCCTCGGCCCGCGTCGCCCAGGTGCGGCATCTGCCGGTTGATCCCTCGGCCCGCGTTGCTGAGGTCGGCATCTTCCGGTTGATCCCTTGGCCCGCGTGAGTCGATCAGCTCGCCGCCCACGACGCGCCATGGACCCTCACCCGAGCAGTAGCCCGAGCCGATCCAGCCGCACACGCCCGCGACCCACCAGCCCGCTATCTGCGGGTCGTAGAACGACGGGTCGCCTTCGAGCTTTCGCAGCAGCGTCTCGCGCTGACTGACGAGCCAGGCGTGACGTGCGTTCAGGTCGGCCTCGATGATCGGCCAGTCAGCCCAGGACGCGGTCGCCTCGGGGTCGGTAGCCACGGAGCGCCAGAAGTTCGCCACGAAGCCGTCGAGGTCGTTGACCGTCTCGGTCTTCGCCGCGTGCTTGTCGGGGCGTCCAAGCAGGACCGCGAGCGACCCTGCGAACGGCTCGACGTAGTTGGGCACATCGCCGAATCGCGCCCAGACCTCCGGGGCCACGCGGGACTTGCCGCCGAACCACGGGAAAGGCGCTCGGGTGCTCACGAGTCGCCCCCACCGTCGTCCGGGCACTCTGTAGCGCACTTGCAGGCGCAGTTCTCCCACCATGGACACGTCACGCCGCATGCCTCCCCAGGTGCTCATCCAGTCGCCCCTGCACGGCCTCGATGTGTCGCCGCAACGCACGCAGCTCGGCAACGTTGGCGCGGCAGGCGGGCGTCGAGATCTTGAACCGGAGCCCTGCCCGTGCCCGTCGGTCAGCCTCGGCGCGGAAGAGTTCGGCGTACAGCGCGAGGCACTGGCGGCAGGCGATCATTCGGTGTCACCGTTAACGGGCGAAAGGGGCGCGGCCTGAACGGGCACGCGACCACCCCACTGCTCGGCCATCGCCCTAGCGATACCGGCGTAGGTGGTGCTCCTGAGCTTCCATCGGTCAGGTCCCGGAGCGGCGTAGTGGATGCGGTCCCGCTCCCTCGCAGGGAGCGCCATCGTCTCGGCGTAAACGTCCTCGGTGGGCAGGAGCGGGGGCAGGCCGCGGAGCCACAGGCCAGTGCCCTTGCGCTCCGTGTGCCCGAACATCCAGGGCTGGA